>Ga0181465_100672_pt1 | contig 14278 bp, 14 predicted proteins | sample InSIn3gowninarea_FD_119076 | JGI IMG/M metagenome (GOLD analysis project Ga0181465, IMG submission 119076) | Clean room microbial communities from NASA Spacecraft Assembly Facility at Jet Propulsion Laboratory, Pasadena, California, USA -... ... | reverse complement strand
GTAGGCTAGGACCTGCAGTCCAAAGATTGGTTTGTGGTTACCTCGGCCGTATCCCTTAAGGAGCCAAGGGACAACCTGAGTGATAAAAGTAGGGACATTATCACCATGATTGCTTGCATTCTAGGTTGGGTAAGAGTAGAACCAGAAGTTGGAGTAATAGGAGGTGTTCGTGTTGTGGAGGAGGAACTAGAGGTGGTGGTGGGATGTTGAGTGGTGATTGGTGGGAGAGGAAGTCAAGGGATGAAGGGAAGAGTGGAATGGATTTCAGAAGAGGGAGGGAATAATGATGAAATAGCAGAAAGTGAGGTGGTTTCAGAAAGTTCTAGTATTCTTTCAGTGGCAAGGGATGAATGAGAAGAGTTCAGCAAATATTGATCAATGGACAAATTGGCTCGTTGTGTTTCTAGCTCCCTAAGGAATTCTGGATCTTGGACTAGGTCCAAGAGTTCACTGTCAGATGCGGTTCTAAACAGGGAGAGTTCAAAACGTTCATCAAAAGGGAGATATTCTAGGAAAAGCCACTCAACAGGACATGAAAGGGATCTATACAATGGCTGAGGACTAACAGAACTTTCTTGTCTCTTGATGATTCTAGGAATCAGGTTAGGATTCTCAAACACAAGGGGTGGGTTGGGATCAGGATTAGCCCTAGTGTAACGAGTCCTTTCTGAAGCCAGATTTTAAATTTTTATGAATTTTCTTATATAAACCTTTGAAAATAACTTCTAAAATCCTCTAAGATGCTTTAGACCAAACTTTTTGGACACTTAAAGGTTTATTTCAACTGAGGAATTGTCCATTCCCCAGTATGGTTGCCACTATGTTATCACTCAGATTTTCCTTAGAAGTTATTGAAAGAAGGAAAGGATCCGAGGTAACCATAAACCAATCTTTTAAGTACATAATCTAGCCAATCTATACTATCAGAGGGCTCTCTCTTTATGATTTAGCTATGTTTGATGGGATATTATGCTAGTTATTAGTGTTCAAGGTTGTTTTGTTTGAGAGTGGTGCAATTCTAAAAAAAATGGGCAAATCAGGCTTTTAGGCCATTGGGCTATGGAGTCAATTAGGGATAATTCACTAGATTAAGTCAAATTGCTGAGGTAGGATTTCAACAGGTAGGATAACAGAGTAAAAATAAACTTTGGGGCTTGAATGGGTGATATTTATGCTCAAAACAAGAGGGCAATCAAGAATCCTCAAGTTAAGATTAGAAAGAGGAAATGGAGATAGGTCAACTAGCATAAGGCAATTAAGAATCCTATACCAGGGACTTATTAGAGAAAACTATAGGGATATAAGAGCAATTAAGAATTCTTTTATCGAAATAGTTCAGAAGAAAACATGTAAGTGATATATTGTTGATAGCAGAGAGCTATAAAGCTAGTTCTGATATACTTTGACTATTTTATCATTTAGTTTTAAGATGCATGAAACATTGAAACATGTAGATAAAAAATAAAATCACGAGGATAGAATACTTATTTGCAATTAGACTACACATGAATCTGGTGAAATGTCCTCAACTTTTATTCCTTTTCTAGAAAAAATCCAGTCTTGAATACAAAAGCTTTCTCAGCTTGATAGCATAGAGCTACAGAAATTTTATAGAATCCACCTTAAACACTTTAGATGGAGAAGTATTTATACAAAAATTACATCAAAATATCTCATAACTATATGAGATTTATTCTAGGAAATACAAATATCTTTTACAACAATATAGAGATAGATGGTCTAAAATATAGAGACAGACGGTAAACAGATTTGTTGCTATCCCTTGATTTGTTGAAGGAGCTAGAGGTTGAAACTCGATTTTGGCTCATGTCGTTGCTCTGGTAATTGTGTGTTGGTTCTTGATTGACTTTTCTCTACTGATACTCTTTACTTTTTCCTGATACTATTTACCTGCTTTACCAAACTTTACCTTTTTACCAGACTTCACCCTAGTAAATATTTCTATTTATCTCAAAGTTACCATAGTAACTTACAAGATTACCAACATATCAGACCACGATTCTTCATTCGGTATCTTCATCCTAGTCAATTTTCTATATATTTCATTAGACTTGGTGTGCTTTGCAAAATTGGGTTGAATTGTGAACAAGTGTTTCACTTCATGCTCAAAATAGAAGAGGTTTTCTAAGCCATCATATAACACTTTTCCAGTTGATAGTGCTTTCACTGTTGAAGAGCTAGCTTGATTTTTGGCCTGTTGGTGCAATATGTCAATGTAGTCTTCATGCTTCATTAGCTTGTCGTTTATGACCAATAAATTTGGAAGCCCTTTCTCTCTCATAATTTTATATTTGATCATAAATTCATCAATGTCTTCTTGGATACTTTGACATCTTCTTTCTAGGTTAAGCACCAAGTTCTTCTTGGTCAGAACTCTCTTCATTTCAAGGATGTTACCAGTATAGTCTTCTATATCATTTTGTTCGAGTTCTTCTCTGCTTTAGCTATTCAAGAAATTGATTAATTGGATGGTCTCTTCAGGTTTCTCCCCCAATTTTTCTCTGGTATTTTGTATAGCCTCTGTAGCTAGTTTCATTAAATCAATTTATTCAGAGATAATCTGAATAGAAGACCAAATATCATTAATGGAATTAATGATATTGGTCCATAAAATCTCTCTCATATCTCTTAAGGGATTTTCAAATGTTAAGTCCTTCTCTGAAGTTTTTATTCTATCAGTCATCCTTCTATTCCTTCTTTCTTCTTTAGTGTAGTTGATTTGTGATATCTCATAATTGTGCTCCAAGCTAGTGACCTTCTCTTTCAATTTTTGTATTTCAGTTGCTTGGATTTTCATCTCTTCCATGAACTTCATTAATTCCTTTGTTTTTTGTGTTGAAGTTGTTGTTGTTGTTGATGTACCTGTTGTCGAAGTTGGTCCTGTTGTTGGTAGTGCTGTGACCAGAGGAAGATTTGGTGCTAAGGCATTGGCTAGAGTAGAAGGCATAGCTATAGAATCTATTGGAATAATCATTTGGGGGGCAGTGGTGATTAGCTCACCTTGTTTGGATTGCAAAGATTTTTCTAACTTCTGCTTAGTATCTTTCAGTTGTTAATTTAACTTAAGGACAAATTCCATAAGTTCTTCCTCATTTCGTTTCTCAATGACTTCTGCAGTCTGTAGATGTATGAGGGGGGGAAGTTCGATTTGTTTTCTAAGTGAGGCAATGTCTTCATTTTTATTCTTTATCAAACTCTCTGCTACCTATACATCTTTGGGATTGTGGCCCAATTCGATCACTAGGTCTTCCAATGATTTGATCCTAGTATCCTTAGCCTGAGAAGAGGCTCTCTCCAACTACAATTCTGTTGTAGTATTGCTCAAAGAATTTTGCAATTGATGTGCAATAATGGCTTTACTGGTCAAAGTGGAATAGACCATCTCACTCGTTTGCTTGTGGAGCTCAATTTGGTCAATTGGGTGGATGTATTTGGCAAGAACTTCAAAATTTGTTTTGAAATAGTCAGCCATGGACCTTGGCTACTACACAGTTGGCTTCAGGAAGCTCATTTGCATCTTTCCCTATTTGATGTCAAATGCAAACATCAGCCTTGTTTTGTTTGTGGGGCCCATTTTCATATATTTGCCATAGGTTTGAGCTTTGAGATATTCATTCTTAGTCTTGATTTCTTTGTATCTTTCCTTCAAATCCTGGCTTTGCTTTGATGCTACCCTGAATGATGATACTTCCACACTTTGTTTCCTTTCAAGTGTATGCATTTGTGAAGAGGAGGGTGTTCCACCTATAGGGATAGTCTATAGACTCTCTACGCTCTTTGTCCTTGTGTTTTATGTAGTTTCTTCCCAAAACTCTTCTTCTAAATAAGGATTTAACCTATGCCTTTTAGCAAAAGGTTGATCTGTAGGCCAGGAAGGAGTGGCCTCTTCCTAGTCTCTTTTCAAATTTCTTTCCTAATTAAGAGGGGTCTGTAAGACTGGGGGATTACTCATGTTTGGTTGAGGGGGATTTGGCTAAGGTGGAGTGAATTCCTCTAAGATTTCTGGCTGTTCCGACTCTTCTTGACGTGTTGAGGTCTCTGGCTGTCCTGAAGTACCTGGTTGTTATATTGCCTATGCACTATGTTCTTGTGTCGATCTCTGTGAAGATTCTGTAGGCACCTATCCAAAAGAATCTAGATCAAGCCTCTTTTCTAAATCTTTCATGACATTTTCTACTTCAACCTTGTCACTATCTTGGTCTATAAGTGTTCCTTCCACCCATTCATTTTGGTTGGAATATTGTTCTATCTCTAGAGTGTTATGATGGATGTAAGGGGACAACTTATGTTTTTGTCTCCTGTCACAAGATGAAACTGTAAGGATCATAAGGACAAATAAAACTCTTTTTCAAATTCATCCTCTTTAGGATCTCTTCTACTGCTTGTCTTGCTTCTCTATTGTTACAAACAAATGGGCCTAGGTGATCTTTGATCCTCAGCTGGGCTTTCTTTTTTTCTTTCATAAAGTGGATTTTATTAGAGTTGATCATTTTCCTATAGTACTTGAGGGCAAACAATCTCATAGGGAGGCAGTTCACACCCATACACTCTGATCTCGGTATGGTTTTGGTATAAGTATTAGTCACCAACCCTGTATTTCTTAGATAACTAAAGGATTCTTCTTATACCATCACTGATTCTAGGAGGTGGACTTCTTATCAGCATGGTAGTTATAGGATGGAGAAATTGATCAATGAAATCTATATATGAATAGGGAGAAGAGGGTGAATAGTGAAAAATAGAGGTCCAGAAAATGATTCACCTAGGGTTTCCTCTAGTATCAAGCTTTTGCATAGAGAATGGGAATTTTTTAGTTTGGTAGTAAAGGAAGAGGTGATACAAGACTATAGAATACTTAAACACTCTCTCATTCTCTAGCCTCATGAATTGGTCATGGATCTTATCAGTTATGAATGCACCATAGTCATATTTGGCAGCAGGAGGTTAGCTAGGGTTGAAGATAGTCATGTAGGCAAAGGTTAGTTCATCTACATACTCATTAGTTGTAAAACCTAGAATGCAAGCAATCATGGTGATAATGTCCCTACTTTTATCACTCAGGTTGTCCCTTGGCTCCTTAAGGGATACGGCCGAGGTAACCACAAACCAATCTTTGGACTGCAGGTCCTAGCCTACCTGCAGTCAAAGAGGGCTCTCTCTTTATATTATAGCTTTGTTTAAGGGTGATTTTAGGCTAGTTATGATGTACTTGGGTTTTGTTTGAAATTTGGTGGGATGGATGATGATTCAGACAGAGATGGCCTGCATAGTGGGAGAAGTTTAGACCATTGGGCATGGAGTCAAGGATTAAGGCTGCTGGTGCATTTTCTTGGTCACAAGAGGAACTACAGAGCATTATAGTTTAAACAAGGAACAATATCAAAGCTGGAATAAGGATGAAATGGATGTCAGGGAATGAAAGATAGCTAAGCAGCTTTCATTATGCTAACAGAGGGAAGGCGAGTGAACATTATATAGGAGCAATCAAGGATTCCTAAATAATAGTCATATATGAAAGAACTAGTGTAAATATGAGCAAAGAAGTATTCATATTTAGGACTAATTCAGAGGAAAACATGGAGAAATAACAGGAATTGAGAACAGAGTACAACTAAGCAACACCTGGACTATTCTTTCTTCCAGAAATTTAGATCATGACATATAGATGATATAGCATACATAGAAACAAAAAACAAGGGAGAAAGACTTATTGTTCCATGAAGAAAGCATTAGAATTCTGCAATCAGATCTTTAGCCATCAAATCCACAAAGAGACAGTCCATAAGCCAACATTCTAGCAATCTTTGTTCATTAAATCTCTTGAAGTATACAACGCAAGTCCAGAAAGAGGATTATCAACCAACCAACCCTTAATACATAGCTGAGGGTGGTATATATAGGAAAAATATCTACAAAACAGATCTGAGGGAAGATCTGGGGAAATAACTGTGATTAACCTAACTTATCCTGAAATAAATGCCAAAATATCTATCTAATGCTGCGCCGGGGGCAGCAGCATCAAAAATGAGTTAATATGGTCCATTGAGCCATGTGCTGGCCATCTCTGTAATAAATGTGCCTTGGGTTCTGCTGCGCTGCTCTCATATGGTTTAAATGCCCATAAATCTGTCTTGGTGAGCTTTAAATGGGCCTTTACTGTTTCTTTGACTTTCTGGGGCCTTTCAATGTTCATCTGCATTGGAAATAGAGATTTCCACTGGAAAATATTAACTGATACACTTTGCCGCAACACTGATACTCTTTAACATTGAATCGGGACCTTTTCTTTCACTAATACACTTTTCCGCTTCAAAATCGCCCCTTTATGGCCACTTATGGCAATATTTGACTGTTGTTGCACCCTTTGTGGCCTTTAGAGGTATATCGGTGCCGGCCGATCCAAAATAGTGCAAAAATTTAGAAGAAATGCCGAAATAAGGAGGAATTGGTGTTGAATGCCTGCTGAGGCAAAACCCTATCTTTTGGAGCTGAACTGGGCTGGAGCGATCGAAAATGGTCAAGGAAAGCCATGCTTCCCTTTGAACTGGAGCACGTGCGGGTGCAGATTTGAAAAACATGAAGAAATGCCTCTTATCCTTTATAAAGTAAAAAACCACTTTACAAATGAATTTCAATGAAAAAACAAGTGGGAGCGATTACTGTAGCGGAGAATTAATCTGGGCCATTGGATCGCACGAAGGCAGATCCAACATTTGGTGTGTAATCGATGATTGGCAATCGGTGGAGCTCCAAACCACAATGCCTCTGATGAGTGATGAAGCCCGTGGACCCAAAACACATTATAGACTCTTTGTTAATTGATATCGGGTCTGGCCCATCGGTGGTCACTGATCAGCGGATTTGTAATGAAATGGGTCTGCGGACCCGAAATCCCTTTAACACTACTCTTTATTCATTTTCGGATCCGGAATATGGAGCGTACAGTACTGACCCTTGCGGACCCGATGCATATTAAGCTCCACTCTAAAATACTTCGGCTCCGGAATATTGGAGCTCTCCCACTTTGCTGTACAGGGGCTCCTTTCGAACCCGAAATTTTTATATGCCGCACTTTATGCTATTTCGGCTTCGGAATATCGGAGCTATATATGGGGCCGTGACTTAATATGGGCTATTGATCTGAGGGCCCGAATGGATGGCCATGATTAAGTCGGCATTTCGCTATTGGCGGGGATATGGGGTTTATACATATGCAATCGCCGAAATGGGGCGATCACCGATACGATCTGAGCCATTGGTTGGGCGGGGCGATCAGACGACTGACACTAAGTCGCAATATCGTGTCGAAGGGGAGGGGAAAGCATTTAGATGGAAGTTTAATAAATGGAAAAGGGCCAATATAACCAAAGGAAGGCTTTGAGCGATCTAGGGAAGACTTATGTATATCGGAGCGTTCCGATAACAAAAAAGAAGGCCTGTAATGCATCGGAAGGTGCATGTTGAAGATCGGAGGCATATTTTCATGCTTCGGGAGGGATTCTTGAGGCTTCAAAAGAGGTCCAAAGTATAGAGAGGAGGGTTTTTAATGCTTGGAAGGGGTCCGAAAGCATTATAAGGGGATTTTATGCCTTAGAAAGGTGGAATTAAAGCCTAAAAGAGGGATTTTACACTTTGCAGCATGGAAAGAATGACATATTTGGCATGTAAAATAGTCAATCATGAAATATGAAACCTATTGTAATAGGAGGCTAATAGTGGCTCCACTTGGGGATGGCTTTTCCAGATGAAAAGCCAAGAACAACAGGTCAGAATGCCTTGGTCTTCAATTGTTGCAGTAATCTGAAAACTTCCTATTCTTTGATGCTTTTGACTGAATTCTTATAAGTTGTTATGCAGTATTACTTTGAGCTGATTTGTAGAAAAATTACAGCTTTGCTTCTTTCCTTTTGGGTGCTTGTAAACATATTCAAATTTGCCTGAGCACTTCTTTTTGAGATAAATTCAAAACAGAGATCAAATGGTGCATTTGCTTTGATCCTTCCTTCAAAATTTGCTGCATTATTCCTCTATCAGACTGCTGTAAATGAAAATGATGAAAATACAAATAATAATGTACAAAAATAATATACAGCTGCATCATGTACATCAAAAGGGGTCATGATAGTGCTTTAGCATTCGGCCATTGACAGGGCCTTCTTCAGCTTTTGTGCTGCCATGTGTAGTCTTCAGGAAATATGTATTGTTGCCCTACACAACTAAAATAATAAAGGGGCCTTTCCATAGGGAGTCGAATTTTCCGTGCTTTCCTTTGTCCTCTCTCCTTGAATCCCACCTTAGCACCTTGTTGCCTATGAAGAAGTCTTCGGCCTTTGTTTTTCTGTCAAACATTTTCTTGAGCTTGTCTTGTAAAATCTGAGCTCTGTCGTACACTTGCTCTCTTATTTGCTGCAAATGGATGGTTTGGTTTATTCTTCTTTGGATATCATTAGGCTCAGCCTGAATCTCTTGCAGTAATTTGATAACAGGGATTCCCAAAGATGAAGGAAATATTACCTCCATTCCATAAACTAACTCATATGGGCTTGTCCCAATGGATCTCTTAGTTGTCAATCTATCAGCCCATGGTGCATTTGTGAGCTTCTTGTGCCAATTCTTTTTGTTCTCTTCCAAGACTTTCTTGATGATATTGATGAGGCTTTTATTGGATGACTCGGCTAAACCATTACCTTGAGGGTAATAGGCTGTGGAGTGACCTAAGGTAATGTGGAATTTGTGGCAAAAACTGATCATTTTCTTGGATTTGAAGGCAGCAGCGTTGTCTGTAATGATCTTTTCAGGGCAACCGAATCTGGACAGAATGTTGGTTTCAAGGAATTGGATAATGGTGGAGTCATTGGCTTGCCTACATGGGATGGCTTCAATCCACTTGGTAAAGTAATCTGTGGCTGTTAGAATCCACTTATGCTGGCCAGAAGAGGATGGATGGATTTCTCCAATGAAGTCAAGACCCCATTGTTGAAAAGGCTTCTCGGTTGAAATGGGCTTAAGGGGCAAGGGCAGAAGCTTTCTTTTTCCTTCAAAGATCTGGCATTTGTGGCAAGACATCACAAATTTTTTCACATTGGCAAAGAGGGAGGGCCAATAGTAACCAGCCCTTAGTATCTTATCAGTAGTAGACTTCCAATATAAGTTCCCTCCACAGTCCCCTACATGAAATTATTTCATAACATTGTCAGTTTCATTTAAAGTTAAATAGTTCAACAAAATTCCTTCATGATTCTTCCAAAACATGGCACCATCTAAGACATAAAACTTTGATGCTTTCATCTTTAAAAATCTCTTTTTGGTTCTAGACAACCCTGGAGGAGCATGCAGGTTTAACAATATAAAACAAATATCAGCATACCAAGGTGATTGCAAGAAAGCTTGATTGATCTGTGGAGTCGCCAGCTCCTGTTCGTTGTCTAGTTCATTTATGTCTAGGGCTTGAAAATTTGTTTCGGACATCAGTTTGGTTAAACCTTATCCTTTTATCAGTTTAGTGGGCTTTATCTCAATGTTATACTCAAGGATATTGGAAATCCATTTGCCTCTTTTTCCCTCGATTCCCTCTTGAGTTAGAATGACTTTTACAACAGCATTTGGTACATAAGCAATCACATGTGAATATAAAAAGTAAACTCGGAAATCCTTGATGGCCTTAACAAGGGCATAGGTCTGTTTTTCCATTATTTGATACTTCAAAGGGGCATATCTAAGGGCTTGGCTAAAGAAAGCAATGGGCTTTTCATTTCCTTGATCATCTTTTTGCAAAAGGACAACAACTATGGTGTGTTCAGATGCAAATGAAAAAATGATGAAATCCTTATCAAATTGAGGACTTGTGAGGACTGGTGCTTGGGTCAATGCAGTTTTTATGCCCTCAAATGCTTGCTTGGCTTCTAAAGTCCATTTTACCTTGGAATCCTTCTTGAGCATGTTATTTAGCATTCTTGTTATCTCAGCTAAGTTTGGGATGAATCTCCTTAGGAAATTGATCTTTCCTAAGAAAGCTTGCAACTCTTTGATGTTTCTTGGATAAGGGATTTGAACAATGGCTTGGATTCTTTCCGGATCGATTCTAATCCCATCTTTGGAGATGATGTGGCCCAGCAATTTGCCTTCTTCTAGGCCGAAGAGAGACTTCTTGGGGTTCAAGGAAATGCCATATTTCCTACAGGTACTTCAGGACAGCCAGAGACCTCAACACGTCAAGAAGAGTCGGAACAGCCAGAAATCTTAGAGGAATTCACTCCACCTTAGCCAAATCCCCCTCAACCAAACATGAGTAATCCCCCAGTCTTACAGACCCCTCTTAATTAGGAAAGAAATTTGAAAAGAGACTAGGAAGAGGCCACTCCTTCCTGGCCTACAGATCAACCTTTTGCTAAAAGGCATAGGTTAAATCCTTATTTAGAAGAAGAGTTTTGGGAAGAAACTACATAAAACACAAGGACAAAGAGCGTAGAGAGTCTATAGACTATCCCTATAGGTGGAACACCCTCCTCTTCACAAATGCATACACTTGAAAGGAAACAAAGTGTGGAAGTATCATCATTCAGGGTAGCATCAAAGCAAAGCCAGGATTTGAAGGAAAGATACAAAGAAATCAAGACTAAGAATGAATATCTCAAAGCTCAAACCTATGGCAAATATATGAAAATGGGCCCCACAAACAAAACAAGGCTGATGTTTGCATTTGACATCAAATAGGGAAAGATGCAAATGAGCTTCCTGAAGCCAACTGTGTAGTAGCCAAGGTCCATGGCTGACTATTTCAAAACAAATTTTGAAGTTCTTGCCAAATACATCCACCCAATTGACCAAATTGAGCTCCACAAGCAAACGAGTGAGATGGTCTATTCCACTTTGACCAGTAAAGCCATTATTGCACATCAATTGCAAAATTCTTTGAGCAATACTACAACAGAATTGTAGTTGGAGAGAGCCTCTTCTCAGGCTAAGGATACTAGGATCAAATCATTGGAAGACCTAGTGATCGAATTGGGCCACAATCCCAAAGATGTATAGGTAGCAGAGAGTTTGATAAAGAATAAAAATGAAGACATTGCCTCACTTAGAAAACAAATCGAACTTCCCCCCCTCATACATCTACAGACTGCAGAAGTCATTGAGAAACGAAATGAGGAAGAACTTATGGAATTTGTCCTTAAGTTAAATTAACAACTGAAAGATACTAAGCAGAAGTTAGAAAAATCTTTGCAATCCAAACAAGGTGAGCTAATCACCACTGCCCCCCAAATGATTATTCCAATAGATTCTATAGCTATGCCTTCTACTCTAGCCAATGCCTTAGCACCAAATCTTCCTCTGGTCACAGCACTACCAACAACAGGACCAACTTCGACAACAGGTACATCAACAACAACAACAACTTCAACACAAAAAACAAAGGAATTAATGAAGTTCATGGAAGAGATGAAAATCCAAGCAACTGAAATACAAAAATTGAAAGAGAAGGTCACTAGCTTGGAGCACAATTATGAGATATCACAAATCAACTACACTAAAGAAGAAAGAAGGAATAGAAGGATGACTGATAGAATAAAAACTTCAGAGAAGGACTTAACATTTGAAAATCCCTTAAGAGATATGAGAGAGATTTTATGGACCAATATCATTAATTCCATTAATGATATTTGGTCTTCTATTCAGATTATCTCTGAATAAATTGATTTAATGAAACTAGCTACAGAGGCTATACAAAATACCAGAGAAAAATTGGGGGAGAAACCTGAAGAGACCATCCAATTAATCAATTTCTTGAATAGCTAAAGCAGAGAAGAACTCGAACAAAATGATATAGAAGACTATACTGGTAACATCCTTGAAATGAAGAGAGTTCTGACCAAGAAGAACTTGGTGCTTAACCTAGAAAGAAGATGTCAAAGTATCCAAGAAGACATTGATGAATTTATGATCAAATATAAAATTATGAGAGAGAAAGGGCTTCCAAATTTATTGGTCATAAACGACAAGCTAATGAAGCATGAAGACTACATTGACATATTGCACCAACAGGCCAAAAATCAAGCTAGCTCTTCAACAGTGAAAGCACTATCAACTGGAAAAGTGTTATATGATGGCTTAGAAAACCTCTTCTATTTTGAGCATGAAGTGAAACACTTGTTCACAATTCAACCCAATTTTGCAAAGCACACCAAGTCTAATGAAATATATAGAAAATTGACTAGGATGAAGATACCGAATGAAGAATCGTGGTCTGATATGTTGGTAATCTTGTAAGTTACTATGGTAACTTTGAGATAAATAGAAATATTTACTAGGGTGAAGTCTGGTAAAAAGGTAAAGTTTGGTAAAGCAGGTAAATAGTATCAGGAAAAAGTAAAGAGTATCAGTAGAGAAAAGTCAATCAAGAACCAACACACAATTACCAGAGCAACGACATGAGCCAAAATCGAGTTTCAACCTCTAGCTCCTTCAACAAATCAAGGGATAGCAACAAATCTGTTTACCGTCTGTCTCTATATTTTAGACCATCTATCTCTATATTGTTGTAAAAGATATTTGTATTTCCTAGAATAAATCTCATATAGTTATGAGATATTTTGATGTAATTTTTGTATAAATACTTCTCCATCTAAAGTGTTTAAGGTGGATTCTATAAAATTTCTGTAGCTCTATGCTATCAAGCTGAGAAAGCTTTTGTATTCAAGACTGGATTTTTTCTAGAAAAGGAATAAAAGTTGAGGACATTTCACCAGATTCATGTGTAGTCTAATTGCAAATAAGTATTCTATCCTCGTGATTTTATTTTTTATCTACATGTTTCAATGTTTCATGCATCTTAAAACTAAATGATAAAATAGTCAAAGTATATCAGAACTAGCTTTATAGCTCTCTGCTATCAACAATATATCACTTACATGTTTTCTTCTGAACTATTTCGATAAAAGAATTCTTAATTGCTCTTATATCCCTATAGTTTTCTCTAATAAGTCCCTGGTATAGGATTCTTAATTGCCTTATGCTAGTTGACCTATCTCCATTTCCTCTTTCTAATCTTAACTTGAGGATTCTTGATTGCCCTCTTGTTTTGAGCATAAATATCACCCATTCAAGCCCCAAAGTTTATTTTTACTCTGTTATCCTACCTGTTGAAATCCTACCTCAGCAATTTGACTTAATCTAGTGAATTATCCCTAATTGACTCCATAGCCCAATGGCCTAAAAGCCTGATTTGCCCATTTTTTTTAGAATTGCACCACTCTCAAACAAAACAACCTTGAACACTAATAACTAGCATAATATCCCATCAAACATAGCTAAATCATAAAGAGAGAGCCCTCTGATAGTATAGATTGGCTAGATTATGTACTTAAAAGATTGGTTTATGGTTACCTCGGATCCTTTCCTTCTTTCAATAACTTCTAAGGAAAATCTGAGTGATAACATAGTGGCAACCATACTGGGGAATGGACAATTCCTCAGTTGAAATAAACCTTTAAGTGTCCAAAAAGTTTGGTCTAAAGCATCTTAGAGGATTTTAGAAGTTATTTTCAAAGGTTTATATAAGAAAATTCATAAAAATTTAAAATCTGGCTTCAGAAAGGACTCGTTACACTAGGGCTAATCCTGATCCCAACCCACCCCTTGTGTTTGAGAATCCTAACCTGATTCCTAGAATCATCAAGAGACAAGAAAGTTCTGTTAGTCCTCAGCCATTGTATAGATCCCTTTCATGTCCTGTTGAGTGGCTTTTCCTAGAATATCTCCCTTTTGATGAACGTTTTGAACTCTCCCTGTTTAGAACCGCATCTGACAGTGAACTCTTGGACCTAGTCCAAGATCCAGAATTCCTTAGGGAGCTAGAAACACAACGAGCCAATTTGTCCATTGATCAATATTTGCTGAACTCTTCTCATTCATCCCTTGCCACTGAAAGAATACTAGAACTTTCTGAAACCACCTCACTTTCTGCTATTTCATCATTATTCCCTCCCTCTTCTGAAATCCATTCCACTCTTCCCTTCATCCCTTGACTTCCTCTCCCACCAATCACCACTCAACATCCCACCACCACCTCTAGTTCCTCCTCCACAACACGAACACCTCCTATTACTCCAACTTCTGGTTCTACTCTTACCCAACCTAGAATGCAAGCAATCATGGTGATAATGTCCCTACTTTTATCACTCAGGTTGTCCCTTGGCTCCTTAAGGGATACGGCCGAGGTAACCACAAACCAATCTTTGGACTGCAGGTCCTAGCCTAC
>Ga0181465_100003_pt1 | contig 14302 bp, 4 predicted proteins | sample InSIn3gowninarea_FD_119076 | JGI IMG/M metagenome (GOLD analysis project Ga0181465, IMG submission 119076) | Clean room microbial communities from NASA Spacecraft Assembly Facility at Jet Propulsion Laboratory, Pasadena, California, USA -... ... | reverse complement strand
TATCGATCACCTTTGCAACACCATCTCCTCACAGAACAATTCCTCTCCACAACAGTCGCTCAATCTATCACTCTGCGAATATTGCCAACTTCCACTTCGAAGACGGAAATAATGGCAAACACCAATTCAAATCCACCACAATTACTCCTCTTGTACACGACCGCAGCCCTCATCTTCCTCCTACCACCTCTGACCACGCGCCTCAATATCCCTCCTACGCCAACTCTCCTCCTGACAACCGTCATCGCAACCACATTCTTCACCATCATGACCTATCTAGCCATGGACGCCTGCTACACATTCACCTGGATAATACTCAAAATGCTAGAATTCCTTCTACGCTTCATACTCCCTGATCTCTGTATTTCCAACATGATTGGGGTTTCAAGGTCACCGGGCTCCAAAGGAATCAGACAGTGGTGGGAAGTGTGGGTTGCGTTGATGGTGGGAGTGGGTGTGATGGTGCATATAATCGTGAACAGAGGGGGTGGGTGGAAAGCATCACTGCATAAAATTGAGGCGAAGCGTGCAGCTCGAAGAATTTCTGCCGCAGAAGATGGTGGTGGGGAGGAAGGGGAGAAGGGATCAGAGGGGAAGATTGTCGTGTATGCGAGCTTTGGATTCTTGTATACGAGTACGTTGATGGAATGTAGAGGGTGGTTTGAGAGGTGGTGGAGAGGTAGTGTTGGGGATGAGGAGATGATGGGAAAGCAGTGGCAGACTGGGAGTGAAGCGACGTGGGAACTGTGGTCTTTTGTTGCGGCAACGGCGGTTGCTGGCATAGTGGCCTCAATCGTTTGGTCTAGGGAGCGGAGGGAGAGAAAAGCGCGAGTGGCTCGGAAGGAGCTTTTTGACGTAAAGGAAGAACTTGGTGAGGAGGGGACGCCAACGATAGGGAAGGAGCAGTAGATTTCGATGTAGAGTTCTTGATGGAACAGTTTGAAGTGATGAATAATTCGGGTATATGCGATGCTAAAGACAACATGATCGTGCTTGCATGAATAGTTATCTACCATCCACCTCCAATAGTGCTAGCAAGACCAGCAACTCTTTCTACATCTGTAGCAGTCTTGCCAATGTCACTCTCAACTTTGCGGTAAGAAGTATACACCAACTTATCCGTCGCCACCCCCGTCAAATCAGACCAATGTGAGAAGATATCCTTGATCTGTGAATGGGAGATACCGTCCACAAGCGAAGCATCTTCTGCATCGTCCATCTCGACATCGCCATTGGCAGAAGATTTAGCCGTCGTCGCTGTAGATTGTGCATCCACTTCAACCCCTTCATCTTCCGTATCTGAAGCCATTGGTGATGAAGAGGCAGAGGAAGATGAGAAATATGCTTCGTCGACCTTTTGCAGCCACTCTTTTTGCTGAGGAGCGACGATCTGGTCGCCGCCATTTTCTACACCACTGCCTCGTAGGGTTCCGACATCGCCAACCTTTATTTGGCCACCACCATTTGTGCAGCCACCTGGACACGCCATGACCTCTACATATGCGTAGTCGCTCATGTTTTGGCCTCCCGCTGAACCTGCCGCAGCGCCAGGCTTACGAGCACCGCCTAATCTACTCGCCGCACCTGGCATACGTGATGCGCGTGCTGGTTTCAGTCGACGAACCAGGTTTTGGATATTGCGGAAGCCGTAGTAACGAGCAGTTCTTACGATCGGTGAGTTTCCTGCATCAATCAAAGTGTATTCGACAACATCGGCATTGCGACCTCTTTGGGTGGTGATTTGACTGCCTGGGTTGTGCGCGCGGTATGTTTGCATCACATGCCAGAGATATCCACCACTCGTGCCGGCATCTTTTGTGTTGTTGGAGACGTACTTGGAAGGGAAGAGGAAGGTGTCGAGTTTCGAATCTGGGAAAGGCGTGTGATGTTGTCTTGATAGAGGCTTCTGCGGTAGTTGTGGGAAGGAGATGTCGCGGCTTTCGGCGAGCATGAGCAGCTCTCGAGCAGTAATCACGCAGTCGACATCTCGAATGCCTTTGCGCTCTGTGTTGTTGCCATCCGGTGACCAGTGTATATCTGTCAACTCTTCTCTTGACGCTTCCAGCTTCTTGTCGAAACAAGGCATGATTGCCATGTGCCACACGTTCTCCGGATTGATGCCGTATTTCCTCGCCAAAACACTCTTGACCAATGTGCCCGTCAAGGCCTGTGGTGACTTTAGTCGTGACATGTGCGGCAGTGCGTGAGGGTGTGTCTTCTCGGCGTAACAGATCCAACCGGGACATGCAGATGAAAGAATGGGCTTCTTGGGCTTCTCAGCGCGCGAGCCACTGAAATCTGATGTGTGTTTTGCCGAGGGCGCAAGAGAATCCATAACTTCGTCTGCTGCAGCGACCAAAGCGGCCTGGCGCATGACGTTCGTATCAATGACCCAGGCAAAGCCACTGTTGTTTGCGCCTCCTGATCGTAAACCAGCCGGACCGGAGAGAAGATGTTGAATCATGTTTGTAGCGGCGTTCTCGGAGACTCCATATGTTGCGGCGATACTGGCGCGTGTTTGAGGCGACACGCTTGCGACAAAGATCTTGCCGTCCGAGGGTCCAGGGAGAGACTCGCCTTGAGCGGTCCAAGGCAAGCGTAATTCGGGGTATGCATCGAGTGTGTTGAGGACTTCTTGATGTGATTGCAGACTGACGAGGACGGCCTCGGCAGATGTGACACAACCACTACATGCTAGACAATCTGTCAAGGAAATGCTGGCTGGTGGGGCTTCGGCGGCAGCAACCTTGTCTTCGGTCGTGACTTCGTAGGCATTTTCTTGTGGTTGCTGTTTCGGTAAGGTCTCTACAGGCTTGATACAGGCAACTCCGGGCGAGATGAAGTCGTTGAGGTCGTCTGCCGACAAGATGGCCGACATGATTGTGATTCTTTGTATGTGGCGGGGGTTCGAAGGCGGGGTGCTGGATTTTTGAATTCAATGGAATGGAGAAGACAATGAGTCGAAGAAGAGTCTTAGAAGGAAAGGACGACGCTCAGAGAAACAGAGTCACACGAAAGGCAGGAGGGTATCAATTATGGCAAGAACAAGTGGAGCAAGGGAAACAGCGATAGGGAAAATAAATCCTCGAGTTGGTCAGCAAACCAACGACGCAATTGGCACGCGAGTCCCGTTGTCGCCGCGAGCTTCTCCGCCGCCGGGGCCCTGCCAAGACCTTCCTATCGCGCATCTTCAATCTTTCTTTGCGATCACCGTCCGTGATCTCCATCATCACCGACACAACCCTTCCATCACATACACATATCCGCAATCATGTCGCAACCCCAAGGCAATAACAACACTGGCTTCCAGATTACCAACCAAAACACCTTCGAGGACACCAACCGCAGTGTCAAGTACTCCTGCGGTGACTGCGATGCCGAAGTCTCACTCAAGCGCGGCGACCCCATCCGTTGCAAGGAGTGCGGTTACCGTGTCCTGTACAAGCAGCGCACCAACCGGTATGATCCAGTTCACTATAGAGTCCCTGCTCTCCTTCTGACTTCTTCACAGCATGATCCAGTTCGAGGCCCGCTAAATCATCCATTAACCTCTGCTACGAAATCTCTTCTTGCGCACGACCTCTACGCGACTCTTCCAGCGGCACTTTACGGCAACATGCATGCACGGTACCTTTGAAGCGCACGTCTCTATCCGCGCATTCCGCCCCTGTTCGCCCACACAGGTCAACACGACCACATAGTCCACCCATACCCACCCCTTCCGGCGTTCATCCTCCAGGTCAGAAACATCATTTCTACAAGCGCGGCGTTATATTGCGATCAGAATCTCCCTATTTGGAATCACAGGAGAAGGCGAAAAAGAGAGAAGACATTTGAAGATGGGAAACACCAAGGGTTGGCTTGGAGGAGCTATTGACCATGGATCAAATACGAAAATCAGACTTCTCAAAGAAATTGCGCTTTCCAAGACACTGTGCTGCCAAGTGAGACTGGTACTGTGATTCGAGGTAAAGAGACTATATGTACAATGACTATTTTTGGTTATATGTATAATTGAGAAGAGATGGAAATAGCAAGGACAAATTTCTTTCCAGGCCGGTACAAGGTATAGCAGAGTAAACAACAACAACGCAAATCGCTATATCTGCGGTGGGTTGGGTATATCGCGCCCAAGAAACAAATGCAAACAGATGACAAGGGAGTGTGAGCGGGAAAAACCAACTATGCTATGACAATTTTTGAAACAGTGTAAAACAAAACAGGCAGGTAAGTAACATAGGAAATTGTGCTTTTCGAACTGGTCGTTTCCGAAATGATCCTTCTCTTCAACATCTTTTGTACTTTTCAGATCGCAATCTTTAGTAAATCACAACTTACATGGCCTCAAGCTCATTAGCAAGACTTCTGCCAACTAGTTCCTCGGGTGTTTGATCGCGAGGACCCTGTGCAACATCTTCAGGAGCCGTGGCGCCTTGTTCTTCCTCCTCCTCATCTGCTCCGATACCAGTATCCACGTCACCAAGTTGGGCGTCTTCATCATAACTCTGGCGTCTGAACACCATGGGACTTTCTTGACCCTGCTCATCAGTCTTTGTGTCAAAGTAGCTCATCTTGGTTTCTCCGTTGGTCTGCTGGGCATCACGAGAGTAGTTGAGGCCCGAACGTTGAGATCCATCTGATCCTTCAGCAGGGCTCGGTGTGCGGCGAAGGCTTGTGGCAGGAGGAGTCATGAGGCCAGATAAGATTGAAGGCGAGGGAAGAGGCGATGGCTTCGAAGGTGTTTGTGTGCGACCATTGGCTAGACGGGCAGCAGCAGCAGATGATCTAGCGGTAGCCCTTACAGGAGCTTTGGGGGCAGAAGCAGGACGCAAGGTCTCTCTACTCTTGCGCCAGTTGCCGAATGCTGCGGCCAAAGACACTGCTTTGGGAGAAGCAAAGTTGGTCAGGTTGGCCAATGCTTGACCGGTCAAAGAGGGGCCGGCATTGATGAGTCGCTCTTTCTCTTGCTGCTCCATTTGAAGGTTGGCGCGGATGCGAATGGCGAAGTCGCGGACTGCATCTCTGTCGTAGTCGGACCTTGACAATGTGTCGATCAACTGGTTGAGGTCTTCGTTACGGACAGACAAGAGTTCGCGCAACCAGGAAATTTCGACCTCCTTCTCCTTGAGCTTGGAAGGTGCCGTGGTGTCCACGTTCGAAAGCTCGCTCTGCAGGCGTTCGATGCGAGTCTCGCGTTCTTGGAGCTGCTCTTGCAGGACCAATATAGACTCACGGAGAGCTTGAGGGGAAACCTTACCAGGCTCCTCACGCGAGATGGAGGTGGGCATGGGAGTGGACGCCGGAGTAGATTTTGCGGCCTGGGCAGCAGAAACAGCCGCTTGCGCGGCAGACTTAGTCACTACCAAACGTTCCTCCAAATGAGCAACCTTGTCGCGCAAATGTAGGACTTGATCGTTTGACAGCTCAAGACGGTCATTGAAGTGTACTGCTGAGCGCTGCTTGTCCTCGTAGGCATTGGCGACGCTTCTCTCATACTGCGACTTGAGGTATCGAATCTCTTCTGCATGCTTCTCACGCAAGTCGTTCAAGGCAGAACTACTGGTCTCGTTGACCTTGCGAAGAGCATCACGTCTCAGGTCAGCCTCCTGCTCGAGCGAACGCTCGTGTCTCTCCCGAGCAGCATCCGATACCATCTTGATGTTGTCGATCTCATTCTTGGCGAGCATGATCTCGTGTTCCAAGCTGGCACGGATGATGTTGGCTTGACTCTCAGCAGCCTCGATACTGGACTGCATAATCATCTGAGTGCGTTGGACTTCGGCTCGTCCAGACTCTCTGGCTTCGTGGAGATCACGCTGCAAGCGAGCGCTCAGTGTCTGCTCTGCAGTGAGATTCTCTCTGAGAGTCCTCAAAGTCTCCTCGTGAAGTGTGGTAGATCTTTGCATCTGTTCGAGCTGAATCTTCGTGGTGACTGCCTCATGCAGCTGAGTGCGCAAGCTCTGCACTTCTTCTTCCATACTGCGTCTGATGCTGACTTCGCCTTCAAGACGTGCTTGCAGGACAACATATCTCTTTTGAAGCTCTTCATTGCGGTTCTGCCAGATTGCCTTCTCGTTGGCCAATTGCTCAGCAGCTGATATCATACCGTGGTGGATCTTATCAAGCTTGCTACGCATGTTCTCACGGATGTTGAGGCCGTCTGCAATCTGGTTCTTTAGGTCAGACATGTTATCCTGAAGATTCATGTTGTCACGGGCAGCGACTTCGGCCTCTTGCTTCCACTTCTTGGTAGACAAACGAGCCTCCTCAAGTTCGGCAACTAAGCTGGTCACGCTGGCTTTTAGGGCGGTATTTTCCAGTGCATAATCATCAGCGATCTGCTTTTCGTGCTTCATAGAGGCATGAGATTCTTCCAGCTGGACCATGAGTTCTGCCGCACTAGCCTTGATGGCCGTGGCTTCGATTGCTGCGTCGTCAGCAGCCTGGCGTGCTTGTTTGCCGATCGCGGTAGACTCGTCTAGCTGGACCAAAAGCTCAGCAATGCTGGTCTTGAGAGCTGCGTTCTCGATGGCTGCATTCTCAACCTGCTGCTGAGCCATTCCGTTTGCATCGCGAGATAATTCAAGCTGAGCCTTGAGATCAAGGGCACCTGCTTTGAGGCCTTCATTTTCGCCAGCGACATCGTCAACCTCGTTTCTCCATTTGGTGCTGGAGAGACGGTATTCTTCGAGGGTAGACTCAAGTGCAGAGTTTTCCGCTTCGAGGTCTGACAGCTGCTTCCGATCACGCGCTTGAATCACTTCAGCAGCATCGACGCGGATCTCGAGTTCTTCACGCTGATTCTCCAGTGAATGAATACGCTGCTCCTTGTCGCCCACAGTCTTGCGAAGAAGAGAGAGCTCCTCTTCAGCAAGGCGAAGTAGGCGACGTGTGTCAGCCTCACGCTCTTCAATCGTGCGACGTTGGTTCGCTTCTTCGAGTGCGTCGGCCAAAGTCTTGTTCAGTCTATTGTTGAGCTCAGAAACCTCCCGTCTGTGCCTATGAGTGACCTCTGGATCTTCTGCGGGTGCGGTAGGACTCAAAGTTTGGCCCATACGATGCAATGACTCGTCTACAACATGCTTGACATCGTCAATGTCGAGGTTTGCCGATGCGATGCGAGCGATGGTGGTGTTCATATCCATGAGTGCATTGTGAATCTCGGATGCAGATGAGAAATGAGAACCGTTTGCCTTTTGAGATGCCAAAGCTTCGAGCACAGCAGCCTTGATCTGGCTTGCCTTCCTTTCCTGTGCACGCGACACTGAGCGGAAGTTCTGTCTCTCATCAAGTGTTTCATCCTCGTCATCAGCATCGCTTTCATCTACAGAGAGAGCACGGTTTGTCGATGGTCGTGACTCGCGAGTCATGATAGTGCTTACTGCGCGGTGGATCATCTGCAGGCTCTTCTCAAGAGGCGCCAAACGATGGTCAATCACGCCGCCGACAATCTGGTCAACTCTGTCGTCAAAGAAGTTACTACGTGTGCGCAGCTTGCTTGCCTCATCGACAGAGAGGTCATCAGACCACTCGCTCAAGGGCACATCCTCACCACGGTTGAGGCGATTGATACGAGCAGGACGAATCTTAACTTGCTCTCTCGAAAGCGCTGGGAGGGGAGAGATTGAGCGATCGCGATCATCACGTCTCGGGCTGTGATGGATGACACTTGCATCAGGGCTTGCGACCTCCGAGGCGAATTCCTGCTGGATCTGGTCGAATTCATCGTCATCGTTGAGCTGTTGCATGACGGCATCAATCTCGTCAAAGGTTGGCTCGGGGAATCGAGCTTCTTCGTTATCATCGGTAGGATAAGGTGCATGCTTCCGAGGCTCTGGTGAAGGAGCATAGTCAAGATCTTCTACAGATGCTTGTGTCTTTTCTGAGGTACGCGAGAAGACGCGCGATGGGCTGAAGTCAGGCTTCGTCTTGTTCGGATCCGGACTACGGAGAAGAGACTCGAGTGGTTGGTTACTTGACATCGATCCTTGTGGCTTGAACTCGAAAGGTTTGGCAAGCGCAGAGAGAGAGCTCGAATTTTTCTTATGACCTCGCTCGTTCTGTTCAGTAGGAAGTTTAGCCAACGTCTCGAAGTCTTGCGTTGATGCAATGTTGGCAGAAGTTTTAGCATTATGCTTCTGGGCAACTGCAGGCTCAATAGTCTCAACAGAAGTTGCGCTTCCAGCCCCATTGGTTTGTGGTGGTTCGGAAGGGATGAAAGCGGTCTCCTTCTGTGGAACGGATGTCTCTTCAACGACTGGTCGAGCAGAGGATGAAGGGCGCTCTGCAAAGAGAGGCACATCATCACCATCATTCTGAGCAACGCGGGCCCTCTTTTGTCGTTCTTCGCTCTGGGCCACGCGGCCATCCTCATCTTCTGCCTCAGGCTCCTCCTTTACAGGTGAAGATTTGGGTTGGGTAATGACCACAGCCTTTGATCTTCTTGCTGGCTGTGTCGCATCCGGGATGGTTACATCGCCAAAGATGCTTGGAGCAGCAGGTTGAATGGGAGCATGGTATACAACAGGATGTTGAGCAGGCACGACAGGGTTGAAGGGGAACGACGAGGCGAAGTTGAAGTCAGACGATGGCATGATGCCGAATGCTGATGGTTGGAAAGCGTTGGCTGCAACATCCATTTCCCCATTAGACTGGTTTCCAGCATGGTTCTGGATGGGAGGACCAAAGTTCGATAGACCTGGAAGGCTAGGCAAAGTGGGCTGGAACGAAGAGCCTGGTTGGAACTTGAACTCGGGCGCTGCAACACTGAGCCTCGACACATGCCCCTTGACCTTGTTGGTAGCTTTGTTCTGCAGAGCGCCGGCCAAACCAGCGTTTGCAAGATTGCTGTTTGCGGGCATCCCAACATCGGATTTGATTTGGCCATTGGTAAAGCTGGGTGAATCTTTGCGGCCAGCGAAACCATTCATTCCAGGACCGAGAGCATTTCGCTTGCCAGGAGGCACATAAGCACTGCCACTAGAATTTTGGCTAACAAAACTATTATTCGCTTCATCTTCGTCGTCTTGGAGCTGGCGTTCGAAAGCTTTTTCCAGATGGTAGTCGGATCCCTGGATCTCTCTTTCAAGAGCATCGCTGATGTTCCGATTGTGTCGCGGGCTGGGATGGGCAAGCTCGACTTCCTTGCGCGTTTGGCGTCGTGGTGTGGCACCCGCAAAGTAATCTTGCATGGGCTCTTCTTCGTCTTCAGGAACTTCGGCCAAAGATGGAATTGGGCGCATTGCGGCACCAGGAGTGAGAGTTGGGGTGATGCTCCTCTGAGCTTGAGGTTGAGGTGAGAAGCTCGAGTATACAGATTGATGCCTGAGATGAGCCTGCCCAGGCCAGTCGCCGGGCTGTGGCTGCGGGCTTCGGGCAAATGGAGATGGCATACCATACGGTGAGATGGGAGATTTTGCTGGGGGCCCTTCGCTCTTCAGTCTCTCAAGCGCGGGTGACCCTCCTCTAGGAAGTGCGTTCATGTTGAAGTTTGTCGAAGGAGAGAATGCAGGCAAGCCATTGGGTTGGTTCTGCTGATTGGGGAATCCAAATGGCATTCCTGGCATGCCGAATACGGAGTGTCTATGTGCGTGTCCTCTGGGATCGCCAGGCATGGAGAGAGGCGAAGCGACAGATGCTGAGTAAGAGTGCCCAGGGGTGGGGAAATGGGCTAGCGAAGGCGTGGAACGATGAGATCCTCCAGCCATGGTAGCGTGCATCATATTGGGCGAAACAGATTGATAATGACCAGAAGATTGACGAGACATTGGTGGAGGTTGAGCAGGAGCAAGATCGTCACCCAGACTTACACCCAATGCACGCAGTTTTTGCTCCATCAGATCGTCAACATATGACTTCCAGGTCTGTGGGTTGGGTACGAAGACTTTGTAGTCTTTTTGCTGGCGCTTTATAACGTCATCTGAATCGTCCGGGTATTGACCGCTGCTCTGAGATACGATCGAGTCGTGATATGCCCATGGTTGTAAATCGAAGCCATCCACATTGTAGCCGGCCTCTTCAAATTGTTTTAATCGTGATTGTGTTTGAGCTGGGCTTAGCGGCTTGTTACCTCCGCAGGCTTCGGGGGCCATAGATGGCAGAGCAATCCAACAAGCCTTTCCTCTCCAAGCCAACTTGGTCCTCGGTCGCGGTGGCGGTGTCGGGCGTTGGGAGTCTGAGTTCGGTGGTGAAGGCAAGGGCGGTAATTTGCCATTTTTCTGAGGGCTGTGTCCAACAGATTTAGTATCGTCTGATGGGACAGGCGGTGGAGGTAGAGGCTTCTCCTTTGAGGGCGAAGCCCATTTAGAGGTAAACAGCGACATATCAGGTTCGTCTAGCTGGCGAGTAAATTGCCAAAAATCTTCCTGCTTCAGAGTCAAATTGCTCTCTCTAGATTTGTGACCTCTTCTGAAAGAATCGTGGGATACTGGTCTTTGCTGTCTCTCAAAGAAAGGACTTGCAGAAGTGTTCTTGCGACGGTGTCGGCCAGAAAACCACGTAAAAGGTATGGGTGTCTTGAACTCCTCCTCTTCGTCAGAGCCCGAGTTACTACCACCAGAATCGTCGCTCAACCAGTTTCCTCTTTCTGAGCGCCACTTGCCAGTCGTATACTGATGCACCCAATCCTCAGTCAGGCGACGTGTAATAGTATGACGAGACGGCCTTTGCGCAACTGTTTGTGTGGTATCTTCCTGAAGAGCCAATCGTTCTGTCGTGACAGGGCTAGCTATGTGATGCTGGATAGGTATGCGGGACGGTAACAAATGGTCGAGACCAAAGGAAGGGCTAAAGTCGCGTCCTTGAACAGCGACTCTGGATGGAACGAGATGTTCGAGGCCGAATGATATGCTTGGAGAGGGACTCTCGCTTGTGGTCTGTCTCTGCGAAGCGACCGGAGTGCTCTCGACGCTGGGCACGGTGGGATCCTGAGTGGGACGCTGGTACGGCGAGCCCCAACTAGCAGTGTAATAGACAGACGGAGCGTCGGTGGTGGAAAGAATCTCTTCACGCACGGAGCGATGCGAGCCAGATGAGGGAGTCTCGAAGACAAGCTGAGGAGCAAGAGCTGAAGGCTCAGGGCTGAGGGACCGTCTCGACCGATGCCCTTGGGGAGCGGTCCGCGTCTGTCTTGATGGAGAGCCCACTAGAGCAGAAAGACCATGTTCAGACCTGCTGCGACGATAAGGGCTGGCGGCGGGAGTAGCGAAGGTGGTTGCAGGAGAAGTAGCCGTGTCGTTTCGACCTATGCACATGTCAGCACCTCCATCGCGCTGTCAATGGCAAGCTTCCTTGCATGTCAATAACAACCTTCTGCGGCACCAGACAGCAATGAGCGATGTATACTCGCTCAAGTGCAGTCGATGCTCCTTGACTGGATACTGAGCGAATGCAGTGTCCTGTGTGCGGTGCTCTACTCCGTGAACCCCGACTTATTTTAGTTGGCTGCTTTGGCGTAAGGGAAATTACTAGGCTAAGATCGGCTCAAACTTGACAAATGCCTGCTGTCTTGATGCCAGAGAGCTGCAGGAGAAGGAAAAAGGACAGGACGGTCGGCTCAGCACGTAAAGTCCCGAGGATGCGTTCATACACCGCTATTAATTATCATTTGCGTACAGACCAAGCACATCAATATCGCTCGGCTCAGGGATGATGAAGGAGCAGCGTGGATCAGCACGGACGACAACTCAAAGGGGTCCACCCAGAGCATCAGGATAGGGTTCCACCGTTCCGCGGCCGTTTGTTTGAGGCTCCCTTCTTCAAGATAAACTCAATGCTTCTCGACTCTCAAACACAAACACCACTCTCCCTGTGAAGTCCTGTTCAATGCAACTGGAAGGAGACGCCGTTTTTATGACTCGCTAGAGCGCCCAAGAGCCACTGCAGAGCACTTTGCCTGAGTCTCTCCATCGAAAGCTGGCATTCTTTATCTTCGATGAATGCAATGCAATATAGTACGTGCGGTTGAAACTATGCATTTCGATGGACGTTCAACACCCATATGGAGCTGCAGACGAGTGCTGTGATGTAAACCTTGACATTTGTACTCGAAGTAAACGTCTATCTCGATGCTTGCGCCAAAATCTAAAACCAACCCAACTCCACCCCATAAACGACGCCATCCAACATGAACGCTATCAAAACCTTCCAAGAAAATGCAGTAAGTTTCGTAGTCATTTCGTTCAGGACCTCTCCCCTACTACTAGGCCTTGAGTCTCCGCTCTTCACATCTTACACACACGGGATCTTGATTGTGGCCCCTTAGGAAGTATCTACCATCGTCAAAGCCATCACCACATTCCTATGATACTATTAGTCGGGATTTTCCATTAGCCTGAAATTTTGACTTACAGTGCAGCAGAAGCAGTCGGCATGCCAGTCGGCGCCCAGAGCCTTGACAACAATCTCGGTGACAGGACGTTTGCACTTGCGGCATTTGGCGCTGTATCTGTTGGTATGGCAGCCCACACACCATGCGTATCCCTCCTTTTCCACGAAAGGTGTAGTTGAATCGAAAGGCTATTTAGTGTCAGCTCTCTGCCCTCGAAGTAAAGACGGTGTAGGCAAGACTTACATCACCACACTGTGCGCAGAAGAAGTGGCCAACATGCCATTCTGCTCCACATGCGACAACTACCTCGCCCTCAATGGGCGTTTTGCAACTCTTGCAGCGCGGGCTGAAAGATTCGTGGAAGTCGAGTCCGCAGAAGAACCGCAGAGACTCGTCACCGTCTTGTTCCTCCAGTCTTCTCACGTCTTCCTCGGTTACACCTACAGGTACTTGAACGTCAAGGCCCTGCTGACGCTGTTGGATACGAGCCAGGCGCTCGGCTCGCTTCTTGTCTGGCTCGGGGTAAAATGCGACGCATTCGAGGTTGATGCCACAATCATGACACTTAAAACATGAAGGGTGGAAGCGCTCGCCTGCGGCACTCAAGATGCGCCCTGCTATGGGCAATGCACAATGGGCACACAAGGCCGTGTTTCGTCTTACGGAAGGAGTCATGTGCGGTTTTGCCACGACTGGATATGGCGAGGTCTTGGAAGGAACGGGGAGTGGGCGAGCTGATGAAGGCACAGGTGTAGGCAGGGGACGTTTGGCAAAAGGCGAGGACGACTTTGGTGGTGAAGACTGCGGGCGGTGCTGGAGAGGCGGTGGTCGCTGGTCCTTGTCCTTGCTCGGTTCGTCAATAACGAAGACCGGAGGTTTTGACTTTGTCGGCGACAAGCATAGTGCAGGAACATCAGGCTCTTCAGAAAGTGTCTTGGATGGGCTTGAGAAACCATCGTCCGGAACTACTATCATTGGGATGTCCGCACTCATCCTAGCGATCATAGGCGTGCTGCCAGATTGCTTGGCCATCTTCGTTGGCGAATCATCCGGCGACACAATTGCAGGAATGGAAGGTGGACCCTGCTGGGAACGAGGCAATGAGTATCGTCTCTGCTTCCCACTTAGGGCGGACTCAGAAGGGGCGTTCTTTCCTACGGCCAAGCATTCTGGCAAAGGTATCGATTTCTCTTCGACCAGTTGGATCTCTTTGGGCTTCCAGCCTGATTGGAAGCTGACAATTGGTCTGCCAGGGCTGTCGCTCACCGCGGTTGGCTGAGGCAAATTTGGACTTCTGTCCTTGCGCTTCATGGCTGTCGCGGAACGTATGTCATCGCCGCGTATTTCCTTGCCATCCTTGACTTTCGGACTTTCCTCCGGGGTCTTCTCTGGTGAGTCTTGAGGTGGAAGGTTAGGTGAAGCTGGGACGGAATTGTTGACAGTGTAAAAGGCGTTCCGAGACTGGGAAGGTGGATTTCTCTGAATCTCGATTTTCTCGTGTCTCTTCGCCGTGTATCCAGAGATGGATTCTTTCCCATCATTTTTCTTGACAGAGTAGCCGGACGGAGATTCTTTCTTCTCAAACTTCTCCTGTGCCATTCTCACCCTGGCAAAGGGGTTTCTGCGAACATGGCGTGGGACTTCTTCCTTGACTTCGACTTTCTCTGCCGCTTTGACTGCTTCTGCAGCTCTTGCTTCTTTCAGCTGTTCGTCGGGTTCTTCGTAGATCTTGTCGTTCGGATCCATGAAACCAGCCTTGACATCTGCACTGGGTCGTCGTTTTGACCCACTGCTGACTCGGCGCTTCGAAACTGCGACGTCGTTGGCCACAGCGTTCGCAAGTCCTTCGTAGCTTTTGCCTTTTGAGCGCGTGCTTCGTGGTGTAGAAACAGGTGTAGCTTCGACAAAGGGATCATCTGGTAGCGCCTTGGTGCTGGGTCTCTCGGGAGAGGAGATTGGTGAATCACTTATCAC
>Ga0181465_100212_pt2 | contig 14339 bp, 13 predicted proteins | sample InSIn3gowninarea_FD_119076 | JGI IMG/M metagenome (GOLD analysis project Ga0181465, IMG submission 119076) | Clean room microbial communities from NASA Spacecraft Assembly Facility at Jet Propulsion Laboratory, Pasadena, California, USA -... ... | reverse complement strand
ACACCATTAACAAGTTGGTTCATGTCTAAAAACTTTTTTTACACATGTCACTTTTGACATCCCTTTGCCTTTACTTGAACCTATGCACATGACGACAGCGATGTTTTTTGATTTTGGTGTTTTATGTGCAGTTGTAGGAACTATTATGACTATAATTATTTCGATTGGCGATAACGATAGCTGTTAAAATCAATGCTTGGGGGATAGGGTCAACATAGCTTGATGTTCCTTTTTCAAATATTGGAACAGTTCCGTGTTTTAAACCTCCCATAGTAATTAAAAATAAATTTGCAGCATGAGTTAGTAGTGTAGTCCCCATAATGATACGTATCAAACTTTTAGACAAAACGAGATAGACACTTATAGATGTGAGAATACCACTAACAAAGATCATGATAATTTCCACTATTCGTTCTCTCCAATCGAAATAATTATAGTCATAATAGTTCCTACAACTGCACATAAAACACCAAAATCAAAAAACATCGCTGTCGTCATGTGCATAGGTTCAAGTAAAGGCAAAGGGATGTCAAAAGTGACATGTGTAAAAAAGTTTTTAGACATGAACCAACTTGTTAATGGTGTACCTACGCAAAATAATAAACCAATACCAATTAAGATTTTAAAATCTAAAGGGAAAATCTTTCGCATCGTTTTTACATCATATGCAATTGTAATAACTAATAATGCACTAGCGAAAAGCAAACCACCAACGAAACCGCCACCAGGTGTATAATGTCCAGCTAAAAATAGTGAAAAGCCAAACACAATGACCATGAAGAAAATAATCACGGCAGCGTATTGAAACATAAGGTTATTTTGTTGTCTATTCATGGTCATTCACCTCACTTGATTGATTTTTTTGTTTTAATCGTAATTTAATCATTGTATATACGCCTAAACCTGCAATACCTAGTACAGATGACTCGAATAAAGTATCCATACCACGGAAATCTACGAGGATGACATTTACCATATTTTTACCATGTGCTAAATCAAAAACATGTTCTTGATAGAATTTAGTAATAGAGTCAAAGTGTCTATTACCATAGCCAATTAATCCTAAAATAATTACTGATAATCCCACTCCAATTGAAATCACAGCATTTGTCAGTTTAAAGGTTGGTTTTTCATTGTAGCGATTTAAATTAGGTAGGTGATAAAAACATAGTAAGAATAATGCTGTAGAAATAGATTCCACTACAAATTGTGTTAATGCTAAATCGGGCGCTTTAAAGAAAATAAATAATACTGATATAGCGTAACCCACAGCGCTTAACATGATAATGCTAAACAAACGTGATTTTGCAAATATAATAAAAGTTGAAGCAATCAGTAAAAACAATACTGTTGCACCTTCAAACACGCGTATATGACTCACGTTTTTAAAGTCAATACTGAAGGGTACACTGATGACTGTAACAAAAGTTAAAGCAATAAGAATACCTAAGATAATCACCAAATTATTTCTAGAAAAACCTGTAACATAACTATTTGTTATATTTTCGGAATATCCTGGAATACGTCGGCCTGAAGTGTCATACCAATGATTCAACGTTAACTGATATGGATGTGCTTGTAATAAACGAATCCAATAACTAAATGAAATTAACAATAAAATACCTATAATATAAATACCTATTGTTGATAGGAATGCTGGAGTTATACCATGGAATAAATGGAACTCAGCAGTTATATTTGATGTTTGACTAACTGCTTCAGATGCCGGCTCTATAATAGATTGCGTTAATATACTTGGGAATAAACCGAATACTATAACTAGTGATGTTAAAATGATAGGTGAAATAAGCATTAACATTGAAGATTCATGCGCTTGTTTTGGCAGAGCTTCAGGTTTATAAGAACCAAAGAATATATGCAATATAAATTTAATTGAATATACAAATGTGAAAATACTACCAATAATGGCAATGATTGGTAAAAGAATACCTAAAGTATTTAAACTCATTAAATTTAAATGTGTAACATTAATCATCGATTCTAAGAATTTCTCTTTTGATAAAAAGCCGTTAAAAGGCGGCACACCAGCCATACTTAATGTTGTAATAACTGTAAGCGTGAATGAGATAGGCATGATTGTAAGTAAACCGCCCAACTTTTTAACATCACGTGTACCAGTTGAATGATCAATACCACCTGTAATCATAAATAGTGCACCTTTAAATGTGGCATGATTAATTAAATGAAATATGGCAGCAACAAATCCAGCAACATAAAGTTGACTATTAGCGCCTTGATAATGATAACTTACAGCACCAATACCAAGCATAGACATAATCATCCCTAGTTGAGACACAGTTGAGAAAGCTAAAATACCTTTTAAGTCATGTTGTTTTGTTGCATTGAGTGATGCCCAAAATAGGGTGATTAAACCAACAAGTGTAATTGTCCATACCCAACCTTCGGATAATGCTAAACAAACGTGATTTTGCAAAAATAGGTGTGATTCTTGCGATTAGATATAGTCCTGCTTTTACCATCGTTGCAGAGTGAAGGTATGCACTCACTGGCGTAGGCGCCTCCATAGCATCTGGCAACCAAATATAAAAAGGCACTTGTGCAGATTTGGTAAATGCACCAATCATAAAAAGTATCATTGCTAAGATAAAGAAAGGACTATTTTGAATGTCACTTGCTTTTGAAATCATAGCCTGAATACTAAAAGTATCAGTAGCTAGGGAAAGTAAAATGATACCACCTAGCATGCTCAAGCCACCTAATACGGTAATGATTAAAGATTTTTGAGCACCATAAATTGAAGCTTTTTTCTCTCTCCAGAAAGAGATTAATAAAAAGCTAGAGAAAGAAGTTAACTCCCAAAATAAATATAAAATAATAAAATTATCAGAGAGTACAACTCCTAACATTGCACCCATAAATAGTAATAAATAACAGTAAAAATTCCCGAGTTGTTCTGATTTGCTTAAATATCCGATAGAATATAAAACCACTAGACTTCCTATGCCAGTGATAAGCAAACTGAATAATAATCCGAGACCATCCACATATAAATTAAAATTCATTCCAATATGTGGCATCCAATTTAAGTTTTTCATTACGTTATTACCTGACATCGTCATTGAAATCAATGATATGAAATATATAAATAAGACAATAGGAACAGGTAATACAAACCATCCTAAATGTATACGTTTAACGAACCGGTATAGGAATGGAATAATGAGTGCAAATATTAACGGTAATAGTACCGCAATATGTAACAAACTCACTATGTTTTCCTCCTTTAAAATTTATTTACGACACATATTATACATCATTGCGCTTCTTCTGAAAAACCATGTAACTGCTTGAAACTCCTGATTTAAAGACTCTTTTAAATAAGAAGAAACACGTCAAAATTTGTTCGAAAATTTTAACTATATGAATAATTCTTTCGCTTTATTACTAAAGATTTAATATGGATTAGTCGAAGTGTCTTTTATATTGAATAGCGTAATCTTCTTTTAAACGATTTAAATTATTTAAAGACAATCGAGAATACTCTGTATTCTCTTTTTTTAGTTGATTCTCAAGATGTGTAATAGCATGTTGAAGTGAGTCTTCATAAGGCATGACCTCGACATTAAACTCACGAAGTTGAGAAGGTGTAGCGTAACGTTTCTCAAAATGGCTTAAAGCTTTACGTTCATGAAAAAAGACGCCTTCTGTTTCATTGGGATGGTGTAAATCACCTTGTTTGGGATGTTTAATTACTTGTTCAATTTGTACGAGTATTTGATTTCCAGTTTCCTCTTTGACACTTACACCATAAACACCCGTCTTGTGAGAAAATCGATATAACATCCTATATTACTTCCTTTCATATATGTTAATATATGTTTATATCATAACACGAATGGAGAATTGAAATGACGAACTATCCTCAGTTAAATAAAGAGATTCAAGATAACGAAATTAAAGTAGTTATGCATACAAATAAAGGTGACATGACATTTAAATTATTTCCCGACATTGCTCCAAAGACAGTTGAAAACTTTGTGACACATTCAAAAAATGGATACTACGATGGTGTAACGTTCCACCGTGTTATCAATGATTTTATGGTACAAGGTGGGGATCCAACTGCAACTGGTATGGGCGGAGAAAGTATTTATGGTAGTGCTTTTGAAGATGAATTTTCTCTAGAAGCTTTTAACCTTTATGGTGCATTATCAATGGCTAATGCAGGTCCTAATACAAATGGATCTCAATTCTTTATTGTCCAAATGAAGGAAGTGCCTGAAAATATGTTAAGTCAATTAGCAGATGGTGGATGGCCACAACCTATTGTAGAAGCATACGGTGAAAAAGGTGGTACGCCTTGGTTAGATCAAAAACATACAGTATTTGGTCAACTTATTGAGGGTGAATCAACTTTAGAAGATATTGCAAATACTAAAGTTGGTGCTCAAGACAAACCTGTTTATGATGTAGTCATTGAATCGATAGATGTAGAAGAATAATTTAATCTTTAATTGCAACTATAAGTTTTGTTGTATTGTATAAAGTGTATGAAGTCAGTATTTATTTTCAGAGATAAAATCAAATCAACAATTTATAACCTGAGGCAAATTTTGTCTCAGGTATTTTAATATAATGATAATTGATGACATGGTTAGAAAATGATACCAAAGTATTTTCAACTTTAATTTGATTTTTAGAATAAAATGCTATAGACAATGTAAAAGGGTTTGTTGTAATATTCCACAATTTGAACCCAATGCTATTCACTCATTAAATCTATTAGAAAAATATATATTTGAATGATAAATTCAATCCAATAGTTTATAGATTCATTTGCAAAACAATATAATAAGGAACCAGTTTTTAAAATTTAATGAATTTTATTATGGTTATAGTTAGTCGAGATATTTGATTTATGCTATGATATGAGTGTTAAGAAAATCGAAATAAGGGGTTATCAAGTTGAATCATCACTACAAAGTAGGTCAACATATCAAGGTACGTGTGACTGGTATTCAACCGTATGGCGCATTTGTTGAGACCCCTGACCATACTGAAGGACTTATCCATATCTCAGAAATTATGGATGATTATGTCCATAATTTAAAGAAATTTCTATCTGAAGGACAGGTTGTTAAAGCAAAAATATTATCAATTGATGATGAAGGTAAATTAAATTTGTCCTTAAAAGATAATGATTACTTTAAAAATTATGAGCGTAAAAAAGAAAAACAGTCTGTCTTAGATGAAATTAGAGAAACAGAAAAGTATGGGTTTCAAACACTTAAAGAACGCTTACCGGTCTGGATCAAACAGTCAAAACGTGCAATTCACAATGACTAAACGACTGTCAATTCGTGCCAACATGTGATGTTGTAATATATGCAATCAATCACATGATAACGACAATCTTTAAACAACAATGTGTTGTTAGGATTGTCTTTTTTTATTAATTAAAGTTAATAATTATTTTGGATAAACAATGATCTCAATAAGGGAAAATAAAAGAATTTTAGATAGTTATTTTTTATTTGTTGAATGTAATTAACTATGCTTAGCATTTTTATAATTGGGGAATAAATAATTTGTAAGCAAATAATTAGAATAGTATGTAACTAGCATGCTATAGTCATAACATCATTAAACAAGGAGAGTATTAAAAATATGAATAATAAATATGAACCTTTATTTAAATCTTTAACACTACCTAATGGTGTTGAAGTAAGAAATCGTTTTGTTTTAGCTCCTCTAACACATACTTCATCAAATGATGATGGAACAATTTCAGATATAGAATTACCTTACATTGAGAAACGTTCTAAAGATGTAGGGATTGCAATTAATGCCGCAAGTAATGTTAATGATGTAGGCAAAGCATTTCCTGGTCAACCTTCTGTTGCACATGACTCAGATATCGAAGGGTTAAAAGAACTTGCTCAAGTTATGAAGAAAAATGGTGCGAAAGCAATAGTCCAAATTCATCATGGAGGTGCTCAAGCTTTACCAGAGTTAACACCTGATGGAGATGTTGTTGCACCAAGTGCTATTTCTCTTAAAAGTTTTGGTCAGCAAAAAGAACATGATGCTCGTGAGATGACTGCTGAAGAAATTGAACAAACTATTAGAGACTTTGGTGAAGCAACTAGAAGAGCAATTGAAGCAGGTTTTGATGGTGTTGAAATTCATGGCGCAAACCATTATCTTATTCACCAATTTGTTTCTCCTTACTATAATAGAAGAAATGATGTTTGGGCTGATAACTATAAATTCCCTGTTGCTGTTATAGATGAAGTTGTTAAAGCTAAAAAAGCTCATGCAAATGATGATTTTATTATTGGTTATAGATTGTCACCCGAAGAAGCGGAATCACCAGGTATTTCAATGGAGATAACTGAAGAATTAATTCACCAAATCGCAAATAAACCACTTGATTATATTCATGTGTCATTAATGGATGTTAACTCAGTTACGCGAGAAGGTAAATATAAAGGTGAAAATCGCTTGGAACTTATTCATCAATGGATAAATGGACGTATGCCGCTTATTGGTATAGGTTCTGTCTTTACAGCTGAAGATGCACTAAATGCTGTTGAAAACATTGGAGTTGAATTTGTTGCGTTAGGTCGTGAAATTCTACTTGATTATGATTTTGTTGCTAAAATTAAAGAAGGTCGAGAAGACGAAATTATAAATGCTTTTGATCCTAATCGTGAAGACCAACATTATCTAACACCAAATCTTTGGGAACAGTTTAATCAAGGATTCTATCCATTACCTCGAAAAGACAAATAATTAAATGGTATATCTGAATGTATCTATTCGAGGCTGAGACATAATTTCTAGCAAAATAGCCAGTAAATGAGTTTTTTATAAATTCATTTACTGGCTTCTTTATTTACAATACTTCGTATTGTTGGCTCGCTTTCTTAGGGGACAGCTTAAGCCTGTAGTCTTCAGCTTGTCCTGTTCCCTCAAGAGTCTCGCCAAAATACTTTTTTTATATGTAATTTTACATTGAAATACTAAAAAAATAAGGCCATTCGTATAATTTAATAAATACAAATAAACTAAATTAACGAGGTGTCTTATGTATAAAGATTATAATATGACTCAACTTACTCTACCAATGGGAACTTCAGTTCTTATCCCCACAAATGATATTTCACGATATGTACATGATATTGTAGAAACAATTCTAGAGACTGAATTCAGACATCATCGTGATGCAATATCATACCATCCAAAAACGATATTAAAAGTAGTTCTATATGCCTACACACAATCTGTGTTTTCAGGACGTAAGATAGAAAAATTACTTAATGATAATATCCGAATGATGTGGCTATCATAAAATCAAAAGTCTTCTTATAAAACGATTAATCGATTCAAAACAAATAAAAAATAATGAAGAATTATAGTTGGGAATATTTCAATGCCCAAATTAAAAAAAGCTTTCAGAACCAAAACAAAACTATCTACAGTCAAAGAAAAATTGATGTGGAGTCTGTTTTTGGAATTATGAAGCCTGATTTTGGATTTTCACTCGTATGTCCGTTCGAGTGATGAATAAAGCCAAAAGACAACTAAGATTTGTGCTAATGGCACTTAATATTAGAAAATTACCAGCTCAACGAGCTGAAAAGAACAAAAAAATTATAAAAAAGACAATTTCTATATTATTTCAATAGAAATTGTCTTTATTTACTTATCCTGGAACTTTATGTCCCGGACTCTTTTTATTTTATTGAAATTAATTGTTTATTAGCGATATAACTTGTCAATGATAGAGTCGTTATGTCATTATAAATGTAAGGGCTTACATATATAGTTTGCATCAAGATTTAGTCTGTTTCATACAATTAAATTTGTCGATTATGACGATATTGATTCATTTTATTGTTATATTAAAAAATAAGTTTGAGAGTCGATAGAAATCAGTTATGATATTGTTAATAAGTTTTTATTCGAAAACGAAGGGGAGATTTTATGACTCAATCTGAAAAAATTATTAACTTAACAAATCACTATGGGGCGCATAACTACGTTCCACTTCCAATTGTTATTTCTGAAGCAGAGGGTGTATGGGTGAAAGATCCGGAAGGTAACACGTATATGGATATGCTTTCGTCCTACTCGGCAGTGAATCAAGGTCATCGACATCCAAGAATTATTCAAGCATTGAAAGAGCAAGCAGATAAAGTCACGTTAGTATCACGCGCTTTTCACAGTGATAATTTAGGTCAATGGTATGAGAAAATATGCAAACTCGCAGGCAAAGATAAAGCATTGCCTATGAATACAGGAGCCGAGGCAGTTGAAACAGCTTTAAAAGCTGCTCGTCGTTGGGCTTATGATGTTAAAGGTATTGAGCCGAACAAAGCTGAAATTATCGCATTCAATGGTAATTTTCATGGACGTACGATGGCACCAGTATCATTGTCTTCAGAAGCTGAGTATCAACGAGGTTATGGTCCATTGTTAGATGGCTTTAGAAAAGTTGATTTTGGTGACGTTAATCAATTAAAAGCGGCAATTAATAAAAATACAGCAGCGATTTTAGTAGAACCTATACAGGGAGAAGCGGGGATTAACGTGCCACCAGAAGGATATTTGAAAACAATTAGAGAATTATGTGATGAACATCAAATTTTATTTATTGCTGATGAAATTCAAGCAGGATTAGGGCGTTCAGGAAAATTATTTGCAACGGATTGGGATCATGTAAAACCGGATGTTTATATTTTAGGAAAAGCGTTAGGTGGAGGGGTATTTCCTATCTCGGTAGTTCTTGCAGATAATGAAGTATTAGATGTATTTACTCCTGGCTCACATGGTTCTACATTTGGTGGAAATCCACTAGCGTGTGCAGTTTCTATTGCAGCTATAGATGTCATTATTGATGAGGATTTACCTGGTCGTTCATTAGAATTAGGAGAATACTTTAAGTCTGAATTGAAAAAAATTGAGCACCCATCTATTAAAGAAGTTAGGGGACGAGGATTATTTATCGGTATTGAATTACATGAAAGTGCCAGACCATATTGTGAAGCTTTGAAAGAACAAGGATTATTATGTAAAGAAACTCACGACACCGTTATTAGATTTGCACCTCCATTAGTCATAACGAAAGAAGAGTTAGACATGGCTTTAGAGAAGATTAAGAGTGTATTTGCATAGGTTCAAATAGTTGTAACAATTAATTTAGAAAATCTTTAAAATGCTTTCAATTGTGTTACAATTACGAATGAAAGCGAAATCATTTAGTAAAAAGAGGCGAATAGGATCATGACTGAGAATAATAATTTAGTAACTTCCACTCAAGGGATTATTAAAGAAGCATTACACAAGTTGGGCTTTGATGATGGTATGTATGACCTTATAAAAGAACCAATTAGATTTTTACAAGTGCGCATTCCAGTACGAATGGACGATGGGACAGTTAAAACATTTACTGGATACCGTGCACAACATAATGATGCAGTTGGCCCTACTAAAGGTGGCGTTCGTTTCCATCCAGAAGTTGATGAAGAAGAAGTGAAGGCATTATCAATGTGGATGACTTTAAAATGTGGCATTGTTAATTTACCTTATGGTGGGGGTAAAGGCGGTATTGTTTGTGATCCACGTCAAATGAGTATACACGAAGTTGAGCGTCTATCTCGAGGATATGTAAGAGCTATATCTCAATTTGTTGGACCTAACAAAGATATTCCAGCACCAGACGTTTTTACAAACTCTCAAATTATGGCTTGGATGATGGATGAGTATAGTGCATTAGATAAATTTAATTCGCCAGGTTTTATAACAGGCAAACCAATTGTATTAGGTGGATCTCAAGGACGTGATCGCTCTACAGCTTTAGGTGTAGTCATTGCAATTGAGCAAGCGGCAAAACGTCGTGGAATGGATATTAAAGATGCCAAAATTGTGATTCAAGGTTTCGGCAATGCAGGTAGTTTCTTAGCTAAATTCTTATATGATTTAGGTGCTAAAGTAGTTGGTATTAGTGATGCATATGGAGCCTTACATGACCCTAATGGACTTGATATAGATTATTTATTAGATCGACGTGATAGCTTCGGTACAGTTACAAATCTATTCGAAGATACAATTTCTAACAAAGAATTATTCGAATTGGATTGTGACATCCTTGTTCCTGCTGCAATTTCCAATCAAATCACCGAAGATAATGCGCACGATATTAAAGCAGGCATTGTTGTTGAAGCTGCTAATGGCCCTACGACCCCTGAAGCAACACGTATTTTAACAGAAAGAGATATATTACTAGTGCCGGATGTACTTGCAAGTGCAGGGGGTGTGACTGTATCTTATTTCGAGTGGGTACAAAATAATCAAGGTTATTATTGGACTGAAGAAGAAGTCAATGACAAACTACGTGAGAAGTTAGTAACAGCATTTGATACGATTTATGAATTGTCACAAAATAGAAAAATTGATATGAGATTAGCAGCATATATAGTAGGTATTAAACGTACTGCTGAAGCGGCAAGATATAGAGGTTGGGCATAAGAAAAATATTATAAGTATATGATAGGAACCCTAAGACATCAGATGATAGTCTTAGGGTTCCTATCATGTTTATGCAATTGATAATTTTATTAATTGTGAGTTAATGTTAAAAGTAATACTTTCTCAAATGTTTGTAAGTAAAATGCGACGATAAAATCAATATGAAGTCAGTTCAACTCAACGCTAATATTTTATTGTTGTGTTTCTGAAACTTTTTTATATCTATCAGCAAAATTAGTGAATACACCATCAACACCATATTGATTTAAGTTTCTCATTTGATTTTCATCATCAACTGTATAAGGATGAACTAAAAATCCTAAATTTTTTAAATGTCTTGTGTTCTTAATATTTAAATCTGTGTATTCTGGACCTACTCCAATGGCATAAGATTTAATATTTTTTAAATCTTGATTAGAAGCTTTTTTAAGTTCAAATTTATTCATTAGTCTAATAAGAGGTATATTGGCATTCATGTGATGTACCTTTTCTAAACTACGCCCTGAAAATGATTGAATCATCACATGTCCATGTTTAAGTGATTTTTGTGTTAACATGTCATGTTTATCTAATGTATCTAATAATTGCTTTTCCATGCCAGGATAAACATCTGGCGATTTAGTTTCAATATAATAGTTTGCATTTTTGCCATAGCGATTTAGAATTTCATCTAAAGTAGGAACTTTAGCATTTTTATATTTGTTTTTGGCATATTCAGGGTGCTTTCGATTAAACCAGCTTCCTGCATCAAGTTGTTTTAACTCTTTTAAAGTAAGTTGGTCGACACGTCCATGGCCATTAGTTGTACGATTGACCTTTTCGTCATGCATAGCAACCAAGTGACCATCTTTAGTACGTTGTAAATCGATTTCTATGTAAGATGCTCCTAATTCATTATGACTTTTATCATATGCTTCAAAAGTATGTTCTGGGGCGTAACCACTAGCGCCACGATGTGCAATGGTTGTAAATTTCTCTCCAGTTAAATTTTTAGTCCAATGATTATGAGTATCGTTTGTTTTACCACTTACTGAGTCTGATTCAGCTTGTCGTTTAAATGTTTTAGCTGATGATTGATTCATATTAGATGGAATATTTGTTTGTTGTTGTATCGATTTCTCTGATTGGTTTGGTGCTGATGCGTGGTTCGAAGTTTCAGCTATCGAAGGGGAACTTAAACTAGCTAAACCCAGTGTAACGGTAGATAAAGTTGAAATGATTATTTTCTTAGATTTAAACATAAAAACATCCTTTCAAAAATAGTATGTCTACTTAAACGTACATCAATTTGAAAGGATGAAAGGGAATTTTACATTTTTTTTATATAAACTTTGATAACTTAATACAAAATTAAATTTTTTGTAATTTTAGATGGCTATTATTTTTAATAACTATTTTGATTCGTTGTCTTTTAATAATGCTTTTGCGACTTTTAGTTGATGTTTTACAGATTCTTGACCAGTTGAACCATAGCTTTGACGACGCTTGAGACAATTTTCAGGTGTTAAATAATCATATATATCTTCCTCAATATTCTCATGATGTTCTTGATATTCGCTTAAAGGTACGTCTAATAGGTATATACCTTTATGAATACAATTTAATACGATTTTACCAACGATTTCGTGAGCGGTTCTAAAAGGTACACTTTTACTGACTAAATAGTCTGCTAATTCTGTTGCATTTGAAAAGTCATTTTTTACTGTTTGATTTAAACGGTTTGAATTAACTTTCATAGATGCAACCATACCTTCGAAGATTTTAAGAGATCCTTTAAGTGTGTGTACAGCATCAAATAAACCTTCTTTATCTTCTTGCATGTCTTTATTATAAGCTAATGGTAAGCCTTTAAGTGTTACTAACATACTCATCAAGTGTCCTGTTGTACGTCCGACTTTTCCTCTTATTAGTTCAGCCATATCAGGGTTTTTCTTTTGTGGCATAATAGATGAGCCAGTAGAAAACGCATCTGATAAAGTGATAAATTTTGCTTCATCAGTCGACCAAAAAATGATTTCTTCTGCAAAACGTGATAGATGCACCATAGTGAGTGAAATATGATGCAATGTTTCAACGATATAGTCACGATCACTGACAGCATCTAAACTATTTTCATACAGATTTGCAAATCCTAGAAGTTCTTGAGTCAGATGTCTATCTATAGAGTGTGTAGTTCCACTTAAAGCTGCAGCACCTAATGGTGAGATATCTATACGTTTAAGACTATCCATGAATCTACCTTTGTCTCTTTCTAACATCCAAAAGTAAGTCATAATATGATGTGCGAACGAGATGGATTGTGCACGTTGTAAATGCGTGTATCCAGGCATAATTGTGTCAACGTGCTGGTCTGCTAATTGAACAATTGTTTGTTGAAACGACGCTATAAGTTCAATAATGTATTGAACTTGTTCTTTAGTATACAAATGCATATCTGTGGCAACTTGATCATTACGGCTACGACCAGTATGCAGTTTTCCACCAGCTTCTCCAATACGTTGAATAAGCTCGTGCTCAATATTAAGATGAATATCTTCGAGAGAAGCTTTAAATTTAAGTTTACCTTCTTCAAAGTCACTTTGAATATTTTTAAGCTCATTAATGATGGATTGAGCTTCATCATCTGTAATAATATGTTGTTTAGCGAGCATAGTTGCATGTGCAATACTACCTTGAACATCTTGTTTAATTAAATTTTTATCAAAATCAATTGACGCATTGAAATCATCAACCCATTCTTCGGGTTGAGTTTCAAATCTACCACCCCAAGCTTTATTGCTCATTACTATACCCCCCGTGAAGTAATGCATTAACTTGTGTAGGTAAACCGTAAATATCAATGAAACCTACTGCTGATTCTTGATTGAAGGCATCTTCTTTTGTATAAATAGCTAAATATGCATCCAACCAACGAATATCTATGTCTTCATGGTCTAACCAACCTCTTAAATATTCAAAAAGCTGAATTTTAGTTTGATGTGAATGTTGCATCATTAATAATGGTTGCGCTTTATGTAAATCTTGTAGATTGGTGATTTCTAAATCATAAAATAATTCTTTAATTTGCGTTAAAAAAGGACTAATTTCCTTCTCATCTCCAGAATTCCCCATTAAACTATATGAAAAAGTAACGCTTTGTTGACTCCTTGTCATAGCGATGTAACATACAAACGCTTCATCCATTTGCAGTATATCTGAAGTTGGACTTAACTCTACATGTGCATTGTCCTCAACATATTTTTTCTCTTCATCTGTAATCAAACTTGATGAAGATACAGTCTGTGGTAATGTACCATCATTCATCCCAACCATATAAATATGTTTTTTATTATCAACTTTCGCTAAATCCATTGTACCGATACTAACTTGATCCAAAGTTTGAGGTATCATAACAAACTCTAATTGCTCTAAACCTATATCAAAAACATCTAAAAATTGTTGAAGTGTCATTTCCTGATCATCAAATACAGTAACTAAATCATCTAAAATTTGTATTAAACCATTCCATACTTGGTCAATTTCTTCGGCTTTTTCTGTTAGACCCGCTAACTCTAATTCATCACGTTGAGTCATTAACTGACTCGGTAGTTCAAAATACTCCAAACTTTCATAAAATGACGTAGCATAATCTTTAACTGTATGCGCTTCATTCATAGCTTGTTCGAAATGTAATACTTTATCTATAACATTCGTTTTAAGTTTAATTACTTCTTTGTATAATGCTTGATGTTCTTCAGTTAGTTGATGTGATTTACGTCCCATTCTACTAAACTGATCAATACTAAAGATATCTTCATCTAACCAACGTTTACCATAAATACCAC
>Ga0181465_100660_pt1 | contig 14343 bp, 16 predicted proteins | sample InSIn3gowninarea_FD_119076 | JGI IMG/M metagenome (GOLD analysis project Ga0181465, IMG submission 119076) | Clean room microbial communities from NASA Spacecraft Assembly Facility at Jet Propulsion Laboratory, Pasadena, California, USA -... ... | reverse complement strand
TCTATTCCATGTGCGAACATCACCTTGTACCGTTCTTTGGAAAAGCACATGTTGCCTATTATCCGAAGGATGGCCGAGTTACTGGACTGAGTAAATTAGCAAGGGCTGTAGAAGCTGTAGCAAAAAGACCCCAATTGCAGGAAAGAATTACTTCAACCATCGCTGAAAGTATGATGGAAAAATTACAGCCGCACGGAGTGATGGTGATTGTAGAAGCTGAGCATATGTGTATGACAATGCGTGGGGTAAAAAAGCCAGGTTCTAAAACTGTTACTACAGCTGTTCGTGGGACTTTAGCCAATGATGCGACTGCTCGTTCAGAAATACTAGCTTTAATTCGGAATTAAATGGGGTGAATTTATGGAAAAACGTCAACCGCAATCGAGTGATTTTGTTGTAATAAAAGCAATGGAGAATGGTGTTAATGTAATTGGTTTAACCAGGGGGACGGATACACGGTTCCATCATTCTGAAAAGCTTGATAAAGGGGAAGTCTTAATTGCTCAATTTACCGAGCATACATCGGCAATTAAAGTAAGAGGAAGTGCAAAAATACTAACACACTTTGGTGAGGTAGAGAGTGATATTAAAAAGTAAAGAGTGAAAATGTATTAATTTTGTGAATTCCTGCTCACACAAAAAGCTTTTATGATATAATTGTCACTGCCTTGTTAACAATAAAAGGACATAATAAATAATTATACGGGGAAGCAAGGGTGATTAAATTGCCAGACATTCGACAGAAATTTACAGATATAAAACAGCAGGTTGAACAAAGGGTAAACCATCCTTACTTGCTAAAATACATTGAGGTTCCAGTAATAGATAAAGACAAGCTGCTTGTCCTTCTATCGATTATGGAACGTCACGAATTGTCTTACAATGAACTTGAAAATTATGCTATGACTACTATGCTTGTTCAAATAGCCCTTGACACCCATGAACATATATCAAATGCAATTGTTGATGAAAAGAATAGACAATTAACTGTTTTAGCAGGAGATTACTACAGTGGATTATACTATAAACTCCTAGCAGAATCGGAAGACAATCTAATGATTAAAGAACTTTCTAAAGGTATAAAAGAGGTAAATGAACATAAAATTTCGGTCTATCGGAAAGAATCGCATGGAATAGATGAACTTATGGCTAGTATAAAAAAAATAGAGAGTAGCCTACTAATGCGATTTTCTAAATATTTTAAAGTGGATTTGTGGAATGAGACTATTGCTAATCTGTTTTTTATGAAAAGGTTGCTTCGAGAAGAAAATCAATTTATTAATACTGGAAGTTCGCCGTTGTTCGACCGCTTGAGTGAGATCAATTTTCCATGGATTAAGCATTCATTAAAATGTATATCTAGTGAAGAAAAGCGGGAGTTACTTTATATTTGTGGTCAATACCTTGATAATTCAAAGCAAACAATACAAAAAGGGATGAGCCAACTTCCATTTCTTAACGATATGCTTGAAGAACGGATAACATCAATAATTAATGAACATAAGCCAATTGCGAAAACATTAGTGGAAGAAGGGTAATTACATGCAGCAATCGAAAGAACAAAGAGTTCATAAGGTGTTTGAAAAAATATCTGATAACTACGATAAAATGAACTCAGTTATTAGTTTTCAACAGCACATCAAATGGCGCAAAGACACCATGAAGAGAATGAATGTCAAGCCGGGATCGAAGGCACTAGATGTTTGCTGTGGAACAGCTGACTGGACGATTGCACTAGCCGACGCCGTTGGTCCAACTGGCGAAGTTACTGGTTTGGATTTTAGCCAAAACATGCTGAACGTTGGGGTTGAAAAGGTAAAAGAACTGGGACTAAAGCAGGTAAATCTTGTACACGGAAATGCGATGGAACTCCCTTTCCCTGATAATAGCTTCGATTATGTTACAATTGGTTTTGGTTTAAGAAATGTTCCTGATTATCTACAGGTACTAAAAGAAATGCGGAGAGTAGTTAAACCTGGGGGCATAGTTGTTTGTCTAGAAACTTCTCAGCCTACTTTAATTGGCTACAGACAACTTTACTTTTTTTATTTCCGATACATTATGCCGATGTTTGGGAAATTATTTGCTAAAAGTTATAATGAATACTCGTGGCTACAAGAATCAGCGAGAGACTTTCCAGGTATGAAAGAACTAGCACGAATGTTTGAAGAGGCTGGTTTGAAAGATGTTATGTATAAACCATATAGTGGTGGAGCTGCTGCAGTTCATATGGGATATAAGAAATAAAGCGAACAAGTAGACGTGATGAAAAGCTGGGTGACTACGAATGAAGTTAAAAATGATGTATTCATTTTTGAATTCTGATATTAACATAATCGAAAAAAACCTAGAGGCAACCATTCAGGCAGACTCTATTCTTTTGAAAGAAGCTTCTATGCATACATTGAAAGCGGGAGGAAAAAGAATTCGTCCAATTTTTGTGTTACTTGCAGGGAAGTTTGGGAACTACGATATTAATGTTATGAAAAATGTAGCTGTCGCCCTAGAACTTATTCATATGGCATCTCTCGTCCATGATGATGTAATCGATGATGCGGACATTAGAAGAGGACAGCCCACTGTTAAAGCGAAATGGGATAACAAAACGGCGATGTATACTGGGGATTTTATTTTTGCGTTGGCTCTCGAGTTAATGACTGAAATTGAGAAGCCTTTAGCCCATAAAATCTTAGCAAATACCATCGTCGAAGTGACGGTTGGTGAGATACAGCAAATTAAAGATAAATATCGTTTGAATCAAAACTTAAGGGATTATTTGCGACGTATTAAGAGAAAGACAGCTCTTTTAATTGCCGCTAGCTGTCAGTTGGGAGCCATTGCTGCTGGTGTTGAAGAATCCGTTCATAGAAGGTTGTATCAATTTGGTTACTATGTTGGGATGTCTTTTCAGATAATCGACGATGTATTGGATTTCACTTCAACCGAAGAAGAGCTTGGTAAACCCGCAGGCAGTGACCTTATACAAGGAAATATTACTGCTCCCGCACTCTACGCAATGGAGAGTAAAAGGATTCGCTCAGAGATTGAAAAGGTCCATGAGCATATGGATCGTAAGGATATTGAAAACATAATAATGCTAATTAAACAATCAGGAGCGATAGAAAAGTCAATCGCATTGAGTGACAGGTACTTAGAAAAAGCGCTAGCTGTACTGGAAGAACTCCCAGCAAATAGAGCAAGGAAAACTCTTCGAGATATTGCAAAGTTTATTGGTAAGCGTAAATTTTAGAAATGAGAGTTAATCATTAAGCGGTTAACTCTTATTTTTATGCTCTGGCCACTCGGATGAACTGTAATATAGGGTTTCTATTATTTCTTCCCCTTGCGAAATATTTGTAAAAATGGTAATATTTTATGGATTGTCAATTAGGCAATTAATCATACATATCGATTTAGGAGTGGGATTCGTGGAAAAGACATTTTTAATGGTAAAACCAGATGGCGTTCAACGCAATTTAATTGGAGAAATTGTTTCACGTTTTGAGAAAAAGGGCTTTCAACTTGTTGGTGCTAAATTAATGAGCATTCCTGCCGAACTTGCTGAAGAACATTATGGTGAGCACAAGGAACGTCCGTTTTTTGGTGAATTAGTTGATTTTATTACATCTGGTCCGGTTTTTGCAATGGTATGGCAAGGTGAAAATGTTATTTTAACTGCACGTCAAATGATGGGCTCTACAAACCCTAAAGATGCTGCACCTGGTACCATCCGCGGTGATTTCGGTCTAACAATGGGTAAAAATGTTATTCACGGTTCAGATTCAGCTGCTAGTGCAGAACGTGAAATTGGATTATTCTTCAAAGAAACTGGTGTTATTGAATACAAAAAACCAGTTGACGAATGGATCTACTAATAATTGTTAAAAGGCACTCGTATGTTTTCATACGAGTGCCTTTTTGTATACGCATACATACTTTTAATGAAAGAATTTGAAATTTTTTAGCTAATTTAGTGTACAAATAGATATCCAGTTATTATCATTATATAAATATTATCTTTATATTCATCAATATTTTCTGAATAGTTGCTCTATGTTTCTTAAGTGGTATATGGTATATTGATATAAAATCCTTTAATGAGTTGAAGGGGGAAAGAGTTATGGGAATGAGATATTTAACAGCGGGTGAATCACATGGTCCACAGTTAACAACCATTTTAGAAGGATTGCCTGCAGGAATGCCTCTAGTGGCTTCCGATATTGATGAAGGTTTACAAAGGCGACAAAAAGGATATGGTCGCGGGAGACGTATGCAAATTGAGAAAGATACGGTTGAAATTCTTTCAGGTGTTCGTCATGGACAAACACTTGGTTCACCGGTGGCGTTGGTTGTAAAAAACAATGATTGGAAGCATTGGACAAAAATCATGGGACCTGAGCCATTAGAAGAAGGACAAGAAGATGAAGTGAAACGGAAGATTACACGCCCTCGTCCAGGTCATGCTGACTTAAACGGTGCAATCAAATATGGTCACCGCGATATGAGAAATGTCCTTGAAAGGTCATCAGCGCGTGAGACTACTGTAAGAGTTGCTGCAGGAGCAGTAGCAAAGAAACTTCTCTCCTTAGTCGGTGTATCAATTGTTTCACATGTTGTTGAAATTGGCGGAATAAAGGCAAACCTTGACCCAACTTTAACGGTTGAGGACGTAAAGGAGTTGTCTGAGCTTTCACCTGTTCGTTGTGCAGATTCAAGTGTCGAACAAAAAATGATGGATGCAATTGATGATGCAAAGAAGAATGGTGATTCTATTGGCGGAGTGGTAGAAGTCATTGCATCAGGTATGCCTGCAGGTGTTGGGAGCTATGTACAATATGATCGTAAGCTAGATGCAAAGCTTGCAGCTGCGATAATTAGTATAAATGCCTTTAAAGGTGTGGAGTTCGGCATTGGTTTTGAGGCTGCCAGAAAACCAGGTAGTGAAGTGCATGATGAAATCTCTTGGTCACAGGAAGAAGGATATTCTAGAAAGACTAATCGACTCGGTGGTTTAGAAGGTGGCATGACATCTGGTATGCCAATCGTTGTCCGCGGTGTTATGAAACCAATACCAACATTATACAAACCATTAATGAGTGTGGATATAGATTCAAAAGAGGCTTTTTCAGCTAGTGTAGAGCGTTCGGATAGCTGTGCGGTTCCGGCTGCCGCAGTTGTTGCAGAGCATGTTATTGCGTGGGAATTAGCAAATGCACTTATTGATCAATTTTATAGTGACCGGTTTGATTCCTTTGCTGCAGAAATTGATCGCCAGCGTGAATTTGCGAGGGAGTTTTAATGGAAGTCATTACTATCCAAACAAAATCAAAAAACTATAATGTGACTGTCGGAGAAGGTGCAGGGAATGAAATTAGTACCTTTTTATCCAATCATTTTCCTGATCTAACTAAAATATTAATCATTACTGACGAAACTGTTGCAAAGTTTCATCTCGATTCTTTTTTACCTCTAGTAGAGGCTTGGAACCCAATTGTTTATACTGCTCCTAGTGGAGAAAAGGCTAAGACCTTCGATATATTTTATCAAGCTCTATCCGTAGCATTAGAAAACCGTCTCGATCGCAAATCTGTTATTCTCGCATTTGGTGGAGGTGCAGTGGGAGATTTATCCGGTTATGTAGCTGCTTCATACATGAGAGGAATACCATTTATTCAAGTGCCAACAACGATTTTGGCACATGATAGTGCTGTTGGCGGCAAGGTGGCGATAAACCACCCTTTAGGAAAAAATATGATAGGTGCCTTTCATCAACCCCTGGCAGTTTTTTATGATCTTCACTTTTTAACCACATTACCTATACAAGAAGTACGCTCTGGTTTTGCGGAAGTGATTAAACATGCTTTAATTTATGACCCGGAATTCTATCAGTGGTTGCAAACAAATATACATAACCTAGAAACCATCACATCGGAGCAGTTATTTAAATCAGTTACAACAGGCATTAAAATAAAAAATGAATTTGTCTCAAGGGATGAAAGAGAAACAGGTATTCGTGCCTATTTGAATTTTGGTCATACGCTAGGTCATGCAATCGAATCAGAAATGGGCTATGGGAATTTTACCCATGGTGAAGCTGTTATGATTGGTATGCACTATGCACTTAAATTAAGTAAGGAGTTAAACGATTTTTCTTTTGATTTAAATGAGTTTACGGACTGGATTGAAAAACTTGGTTATGAAATAAGAATCCCGTCAGATTTATCTTTAGAAAGATTAGTTGCTAGGATGAAACAAGATAAAAAAACAGTGGGTGAATCCATACGATTTATCCTTTTAGAACACTTGGGGAAACCAGTATTAAAAGAGCTATCAGACGAATTCATAATGGAACAACTTTTAAGCTTTAAGTAATAGAATGTTGATCAACTAACAGGTGATTGGAGCGCAAATTAACCATCAGTTCACCAAAGCCAAATATGAAGGGGAGCTTTTCATGATTAGAGGGATGAGAGGGGCAACGACTGCCAGCCAAAATACAGAAGATGCAATCATTTCTGCAACAGAAGAGCTTTTGGCAAAATTAATTGAAGTTAATGAAATTAATCCAGAGGTTGTTGCATCTGTGTTTATTTCAACAACCGAAGATATCAACGCTGCTTTCCCTGCCAGGGCACTTAGAAAATTTTCGGGATGGACGTATGTACCGGTAATGTGTATGAGGGAAATGCCGGTGGATAATTCTTTACAGATGTGTATTAGGGTTATGCTTCACGTGAACACAGATCAATCTCAGCAAGAAATTAAACATGTATATTTAAACGAGGCTAAAGTGTTAAGACCAGATTTGGATGTTAATACACATAAATAATGCTAGTGATGGGGTGGAGAATTTGAGATGGAAAAAGCAATTGTTAACACTGACTCCTTATCAACCAGGAAAATCAACGGAATCAGTACAGAAACTATATAATCTCGAGAAAATCGTTAAGCTTGCTTCAAATGAAAACCCATATGGATGTTCCGAAAAAGCTCTTTCAGCACTTCAAACGACTTCCTTAAACATGGCAATTTATCCGGATGGTTACGGAACAAGTCTAAGAGAAGGGCTTTCTTCATTCCTTAGAGTGGAACCTGAAAATTTAATTTTTGGGAATGGATCAGATAATATTATACAAATGATCTCTAGGGCACTTCTTCATCCTGAAGCCAATACAGTTATGGCTATTCCAACCTTCTCACAATATAAACACAATGCGATTATTGATGGGGCTGAAATTAGAGAAGTCCCTTTAATAAATGGAGAGCATGATTTGGATCAGATGTTGGCAGCTATTGATGAAAAGACAAATGTGGTTTGGCTGTGCAGTCCTAATAATCCTACAGGAACTTATATACCTGAGACTAAATTGGTTTCGTTTTTAGAAAAGGTCCCGCCACATACCTTAATCGTGCTCGATGAGGCTTATTATGAATACGTTGTGGCTGAGGATTACTATCAATCAATTAACTTAACACGTAATTATTCTAATTTAATTGTTCTTAGAACTTTCTCAAAAATATATGGTCTTGCATCATTAAGGATTGGATACGGGGTAGCAAACCCAGCTATAATTAAAGCCCTAGAACCTGCAAGGGAACCTTTTAATGTTAATTCCTTTGGTCAAGCGGCAGCCTTAGCTTCTATAGGAGACCAGCAATTTATCCAGGAGTGTAGTCGAAAAAACAGGAAGAACCTAGCAAGAATATATGATTTTTGTGACCAAAATAATTTAGAATACTTCCCTACACAAACGAATTTTATCCTTATTGACTTTAAAGTAGATGGTGATAAGGTTTTTCAATATTTACTAGAAAAAGGGTATATTGTCCGTTCAGGAAAAGCGCTCGGATTTCCTACTTCTGTTCGAATTACTATTGGAACTGAGGAGGAAAATGAGGGACTTCTAAATGTTATAAATGAATTTTTAGTAAAAAAAGAGACGGAAGAGCTCACTGAAAAATAGGGGGAAACAGCTTTGAAGGGCCGTGTATTTGTCATAGGGTTAGGGTTAATTGGAGGTTCTTTAGCTCTTTGCATTAAAAAAGAGCATCCCGCCGTAACGGTCACTGGTTATGATATTAATAGTGAACAAGCAAGACTTGCAAAAATGCTTGGAATTATTGATGAGGTAGCTGAAAACATAAGTGAAGGAGCAATACCAGCGAATCTAATCATCATCGCAGCTCCCGTCATTGAAACTCAAACAATCATTCATTTGCTTTCTGAATTGCCACTACAATCAGATGTAATGATTACAGATACCGGTAGTACGAAAAGAAAAATCGTCGCGAATGCTTCTAGTTTAGAAAAGAGAGGATTCAATTTTATTGGCGGGCATCCCATGGCGGGTTCTCATAAGAGTGGTATATCAGCTGCAAAGGAAATCTTATTTGAGAATGCCTTTTATTTATTAACCCCCGGTGAATATATCGATCACTCGAAAGTGGATTTGCTAAAAGATTGGCTAAAGGGAACAAAGGCTAAGTTTTTAACAATCTCACCGCAAAATCATGATTATCTTACCGGAATTGTAAGTCACTTTCCCCATATCATTGCAGCCTCAATTGTCCGCCAAACAGAAAGACTAGCGGATAAGGACAGTTTAATACCACGGTTGGCAGCAGGAGGGTTTAGAGATATTACTAGGATTGCTTCAAGCAATCCAGAAATGTGGAAAGATATTCTCTTGCACAATCGTGAGGTATTAATCGACCTTATAGACAAGTGGCAAATAGAAATGGATGGAGTAAAAGAATTACTCGTGCAAGAAAATAGCAATGAGATATTAAGTTACTTTCATCAGGCAAAGAGGTTCCGTGATGGCTTGCCAGTAAGAGAAAAGGGGGCCATTCCTGCTTTTTATGATTTATTTGTTGATGTCCCGGATTATCCGGGTGTCATTTCAGAAATTACAGGATACTTGGCACAAGAAAATATAAGTATTACAAATATTCGTATCTTAGAAACTCGTGAGGATGAAATATACGGAGTTCTAGTAATTAGTTTTCAAACCGATGAGGATCGGCAAAGAGCAGAGAAATGTATTCATACGCGTTCGAGCTTTGCGACGTCCACAGGGGCATAAAATGATACTGGGTAAGGTGGATAGTTATGGAATTATTAAAATTACAGCCAACCAATACTAAGTTAACTGGGGCGCTAAATATACCGGGAGACAAATCAATTTCCCACCGCTCTGTCATGTTTGGCTCGATTGCCGATGGAGTCACCAAGGTAACAAATTTCTTACCTGGTGATGATTGCTTAAGTACAATTTCCTGCTTCCGAAAATTAGGGGTAGTGATTGAGGAAAGTGAGGATCTTCTAACCATCTACGGTAATGGATTTGATGGATTGATAGAACCAGATGAAATATTGGATGTTGGTAATTCAGGTACAACTATCCGCTTATTATTAGGGATTTTGGCAGGAAGACCTTTTCACTCTTCACTAATTGGTGATCACTCTATTGGGAAAAGACCAATGACGAGAGTAACAGACCCCTTAAGACAAATGGGGGCATATATTAGTGGGCGAAAGAATGGTGCTTTTACCCCGCTTAGTATTAGTGGTGGTGGTCTAACCCCTATTCACTATCAACTCCCTGTGGCTAGCGCACAGGTGAAGTCTGCGCTTATTCTAGCAGGACTACAGGCGAAAGGGGAAAGCACAATTATCGAACCAGCCGAAACGCGCGATCATACTGAAAGAATGATTCGTAAATTTGGTGGGGAAATTCAAAAAGATGGTCATGTTCTTAGGGTTAAAGGAAATCAGAAGCTAAAAGGTTCAGAAATACATGTTCCAGGAGATATCTCATCGGCTGCTTTTTTCCTTGTTGCGGGTGCAATTGTTCCAGGTAGTGAAATTGTCCTTAATAATGTGGGGGTAAATCCAACTAGGAATGGAATTATTGAGGTAATGACCAAAATGGGAGCAAATTTGGAGATTATTCAGCAAGAGGATGATTCCTTTGAACCAATGGGTAGCATGACAATTAGATATTCACAGCTTAAGGGGACAGTTATTGAAGGAGATTTGATTCCTAAGCTAATCGATGAGATTCCAATTATCGCATTGCTGGCAACTCAGGCAGAAGGAATAACGGTCATTAAGAATGCGGAAGAACTTAAGGTCAAAGAGACTAATCGAATTGATACGGTAGTTCAGGAATTAACAAAGCTAGGTGCCTCTATTGAGGCTACGGACGATGGGATGATCATCCATGGGGGTGCAAGCCTTACGGGAGGTGCAGTCTCAAGTCATGGTGATCACCGGATTGGAATGATGCTCGCAATAGCCGCACAAATAGCTAAAGACGAGGTCATCCTCGAGAACCCTGAAGCAATCTCCGTATCCTATCCAAACTTCTTTACCCATTTAAATAGTTTGAAAAAATAAAGCTGCCAATTGTGCAGCTTTTTTATTTTAGGCTTTTAGAATGTCATAGTTTCGTTCGTCTACACATAGCTTGTCTTAAAGACTAGCAAGCTGAGGAAGGGGAGCAAAATGGGCTATATTATTGAAAATGCTTCGATACTAAAAAACAGTAAAATAACCAACTGTTCACTGCTGATAAAGGAGAATCAGATTGCCGCTGCCAGACAAGATCAATTCAAGCGATATAATTTGGTAAGAATGGATACAGAAGCCTTCATTATGACACCTACTTTTGTACAATTGGATTCCGCCATACCTTTAAACACCTCGTATCAAGAACTTAAAAAATATATCATTGAACAATTTATCATGAAGGGCTGTACGACAATATTTACGTATGTCTCTATTACCTACGAAAGTGAACTTAATAAAAAATTAAAGGAAGTAATAACAGCATTAATTGGCAGTCCAATTGACTTTATTGTTGGAGTGAAAATCCCAATGAGACTATTGACACCCTCCTTTATGAGAAAATGTAAAAAAGAAAAAGTTCCTGCTATCTTTCTAGAAGTCAGCAATATTGAAGAATTGAAGAACATCCCTTGGAGTTGGATAAGGGATTCATTATTTCCATACAACAGTCCACTGATTCCAATTATTTCTAATGAACAAAAGAAGGAAGCCAAGTATGTTATGTCGAAATGGAAAGTACTAATGGAAAAAGAAAAAATTCCAGCAGTTTGTGAGGAAGTAGTAGAAAATCAGCCCCTATCAATATCACAATTGAATAAAATAGGTTTATATCCACAAAAAGCAAGTTTAATGCATGGAACTGAATTAAGTTATAATTTATATTTAAAGGGCAGAGAAATCAAGAATGTTGATGAAGTAAACTTATTTCATTATCATAATGATAGACTTGTTATTACAGTACACAAAGGGAACATAATAAGAGCGGGCGAAGAGGTTTTATATAAACCTGGAAGTGGAGAATATGTTAAAGTGAAAACTCCATCTTTTTTTTCTTTATAGATGATTCTTAGTGGACGAGAGGAAAGATACAATGAATAGAGTGAATAAAATTATTTCGTTGCTTGAAAATGGTCAACATAATGAAGCAATAGATGAATATAATGTTGTATTAACTAATGGTATGCCTGACGAAAAACTCTTACTTGCTGAAGAATTATTTGAGTTTGGATTTTTAACAGAAGCAAAATCACTAGTTAATAGCTTGTTAGAAATTTATCCTGAAGAAGGAGAACTCCTTGTATTTCTCGGAGAAATATTAGTTGAGTCCGGTGAGGATGAACAAGCGATCCTTGAATTAGAGAAAATTTCGGAACAAGACCCCAGCTTTGGACAATCTTTATTGCTATTAGCAGATTTATATCAAGTACAAGGACTTTATGAGGTATGTGAAAGAAAGCTACTGCAGGCAAAGGAAATTTTACCTGAGGAAGTCATCATAGATTTTGCACTCGGAGAACTTTTTAGTGAACAAGGTGAAGTTGAGAAAGCGTTAAAATTTTACGAAATTGTTTTAAAAGAACATCATGAGATTGCCGGAGTAAGCATTCACCAACGTATTGCAGAATTATTAAGTGCTTCAGGTGCTTTCGAAGAAGCGTTAGGCCATTACGATAAGGCATTAGCTGATAAACTTGAAATTAATACACTGTTTGGCTATGCCTTTACAGCTTTGCAAGCAGGTTACAACCAAACGGCAATAGAAAAGTTCGAGGAATTGAAGGGTCTTGATCCAGAGTACCATTCCCTTTACTTACATCTTGCAAAAGCATATGAACGGGAAGAAGACTTAGCTAATAGCCTTAAATCTATTGAAGAAGGAATTAGGCAGGATGAGTTTAATAAAGAATTATTTTTTTATGGTGGCAAAATAGCCATTAAGCTTGGTAAAACAGAGCAGGCAGAGAAGTATTTTAGAGAGTCTTTAGCATTGGATCCTGGATTCACGGAAGCAGCGCTTACGTTAAACAAATTGTTCTTCCATGATGAGAGATACGAAGATGTCATTGATTTAATTTCCCAGCTAGAATATGTGGAAGATGAAGAGCCTCAACTCTTATGGGATGCAGCACTGGCATATAATAAATTAGACGAGTTTTCCTATGCATTAGACAAATATGAGAGTGCATATACTTTTTTTAAAGATAACGATGTGTTCCTTAATGATTACGGATATTTTTTAATTGAAGAAGGAAAAAACGACCGTGCTGCCGAAGTTTTTAAACAACTGCAAAAAGGTGATCCAACAAATGGAGAGTATCAGGATCTGGTTGAGCGCTTAACAAGTAGAGAAATTTAATAAAATGCTGAATTTGCAGAGGAGGGAAACTTTCATGGCAACCCCTGTATCTGTCAACGAGAAGAAGGACTTTATTCGCTGGTTTTTAAATCACTATCAATTAAAAAGAAGAGAGTGTGTTTGGATATTAAACTACTTAATGAGTCATGACCAATTAATGGAAAATGTCCATTTTGTTGAGCAAGCACAGTATTGCCCTCGAGGTCTAATCATGTCTACACACTGTGTTGACAAGGTACCGTTTCGCTTTTATAAAGAAAATGTGATGACAACGGATGCTGAAAAATCCTTTCATGATATTAGGCTGAATCGGGATGAGGATATCTTTATTCAATTAAATTTTCATGCTTCAAATCAAGCACATCAATATGCGGCAGTATTAGAGGAAAATCCATATGTCCCAAAACATCTTCAAGTGAATGAAAAAGATGGAATGATAGCTGAACAATTTTTACAGAATAGTATTGAACGGTTTCAACGGGAAAAGCTACTACAGTTAATTGACGAAGCGCTTGATAAGCAAGACAAGCGAGCTTTTAGGGTACTGACAGAGAAGTTAAATCACTTAGTTCAGATAGAGAAAAACGGAAGCCTGCAATAAAGAGGCTTCCGTTTTTTGTTTTTTTATGAATTATTCTTTGGCTGTTACCTGGGAAAATGATATGATTGTATTAGCTTTTGCAAAGGGTTGGTGTAATGAATGAAATGGTTAGCTAAAGAAATTGAGACATATCTAGGTGCAAAGGAGTATGTAGATACAGCAGTTATTCCCCTATATTCCATTTCCTTTGGAACGGAGATGACACAGTCAGCATCCAATGCTGAATTTATTTCGTTATTAACAAACTATTTGGAAAGACAATTTACAGGTAGGGTGTTACTTTTTCCTCCATTTACATACTTAAAAAATGAAAATTTAGAAAATGAGTTAACTGAAATAAAGAAATGGGAGGAGAACATAAAAAAGGGTGAATTCAAACATATTTTCTATATTACATCCGAAAGTGAATGGAAGATGCAGGAAGAAAATCTGGATGGTTCATTGATTTGGCTTCCGTCACTACCTCTTGAGCACTTACAGGATTCACAAAAAATGGCGATGATTGAAAGTCAAGTAAAACAGATACTAAGCCTATTTACTCGTAAATGGAAAGAAAATTTGTAATTCTAAGCCCAATAACATGTTTTTAAAATAGTATGATATTGACCTTAGTTAAAAGTTGATATATCATGGTTATGTCCTAGTTTTATATGTGTTTATTTAATGTCCGATGGACTTAACTTATGAATATAGAGGGGGGGATAAACATGAGTAAGCATCGCGTTTCTAGACGACAATTTTTAAGCTACACATTAACAGGTGTAGGAGGTTTCATGGCTGCTGGTATGTTAATGCCGATGGTTCGTTTTGCAATTGATCCAGTTTTAAAAGCAAAAACAGGTGGAGATTATATTGCAACACCGCTAAAAGTAGCAGATATTACAACTGAACCAACACGGGTTGATTACACTTATGAGCAAGTTGACGCATATTGATGTGCTTGATTTGAAGCATGAAAATTTAATTGAATAAAGATATCCTCATCCCGATTCAGCCTAATATCATGAAAGGATTTTTCAGCATCCGTTGTCA
>Ga0181465_100654_pt1 | contig 14395 bp, 11 predicted proteins | sample InSIn3gowninarea_FD_119076 | JGI IMG/M metagenome (GOLD analysis project Ga0181465, IMG submission 119076) | Clean room microbial communities from NASA Spacecraft Assembly Facility at Jet Propulsion Laboratory, Pasadena, California, USA -... ... | reverse complement strand
CCATGGGACCCAAATTAGATATCAACTAACCCAAAAAGCATATCATCTTATCAAACCCACTACGATATGAATAGAAATCTGTAATTAATTTAAAAGAAAGTTTAACAACTTGCCTTAAGATTCGTAAGGTCTGAATCCATTGGTGTAGATGATGATTATTTGATGAAGAACACACACCTTTGTTCTTGATTTTGGCTCCCATGGTTTCTCCAATTGCACCCACTTTTCTCTCTCTCAATTGGGTTTTCTGAAATGTATTATAGCTGCCACACCGTCTCACTTTTAGGGTTTAATAACTCAATCCCATTTTTAGGCTTGTGGGCTATATAAAAAGGGCCCAAACACTCTTATGTGAGCTTAGTTCTTTCTAAACATGCCCCGAGACCCATTTACTATCCCTGGGTACTCTTTTTCGGCTATTTCGACCCATCCGGATTCAACCGTGCACTTAGAATTGCCATCCGAATTAATTTATAACATTCTTTAATTTTTGACCTAAAAAATGCGACACAAAAATAATTCGAATAATCAAATCTCAATTCGCCAAATTAAATAGATCCTCTAATTTAAAAAAATTCTTTAAATCAAATAGATCCTCTATTTTCACCCAAAAATAATTAAATTTAAATATCCTTGAAATTACGGGGTGTTATAAAAATCATAAAGCTCTAAATACTCTTTCCAACGGTCCCGATCATTCAAGAATCGAACTTACTGTTCATATTTTTTATCCAAAAAAAAATTTCTACCCGCCTATAGGCAAGACACCTCATCTACCTGTTGGCACGTTGAGCTTTACTTGGCCAGCAAGTCTAATCACCTTGTGCCCCGATAATGCCAACTAGCAGGTCTTTGGGACAACCATGTCTTTTTATCCATTTATGGTCTTCTCATTTAAGAAAACCCTAACCTTATTTCAGAGGTACCTCAATCTCGAAATTAGTGTGGAAACTTTCATCAGATTTAGAGCCTATCACTTTCACGACATCCCTTTAACATTCTCTTACTTCACCTTTGCCTCACTATTAGCCATCACTCCTCGGCTCTACCTACACTAAAAAATCAGCCTATAAAAATACCAATAAATAGAATTCAAAGAGATTTGAAGGTCTAAACCTTTTATTCATTCCATTTTTCCTACTGGTTCCTTTTTTACATATGTGGACATTTTTAGCATATTCTTAGTTAGCTTTTGCTTCATTTTGTCATTAATCTTACCTTTTTTATTATATATAGCCTTAAACTTATTTTTTTTAAATGAAAAACCCACAAAAGAGGGTTCATACCTTATTTTCCAATTTAAGGTCATCTCACTTTTATTATATTTTCACCACACTTTTCATAAAAATAAGAGATATACTTTAAATTTGGACTATGGGTTTGATTCCATCATATTTTCCCTATGAATTATGTGGACTTTGATACCGTTTTCGACTACGTAGGCATCCCAAAATCATTTTTGAGATTCAAGTCCTCTTTTATCCATCTCATTGTTTATTCATATTCATGCATTAGTATTTCACTCATATGTTTAGTTTACCTTTCTCATGTAGCTAGTTACTTTACATTTATCATTTCTTAGTGGTCTCGTAACATGCTCACTCGCTATTATATAGTGATGCTACGATCCGATATAACACTCACATTTTTTCGCCCATGATAGACTTTAAGGGAGGAATGGGTGCCTAACACCTTCCCATTCTGTAACATAGTCTCCGAGCCCACATCTTGTTTGGTTTCGCATGCACTAGTAGTATTTTTATGATGTCTTTTTTAGGATGGCTATTTCTTTTATCTATTTTGAGTAAAATAGACTAGAGATTCTATTCTACACATTCACACACCTCTCATCGCCGACGAACAACACTTTATGTCCTTTAGATCCCCAACACTTATATTAGTTGCATTTATTATAAAGATCAAATAATTAGAGAAAATGATGTAATGAATGGACAATTATTAGCTCATCTCAATAAGGAAAAAAGAAATAGAATCGTGTTAAAACTAATGATGAGGATACCATTGTCATTAATCTTAGTTATATTAGAAATCCACGTGAGATTAGGATATGATCAACACTTCACGAGTAAGAGCGGTCACAATTCAAAGAAATTTTGAAAGAGTTTGTAAATGTCTTCACATAGTCTTATAATTATATTCCCAATAATGACCTAGAAATCGTGCAAAACGAGATCCCTATATACCCTGAATCCATGCTTTCAAGAAAAAGTCGAGGAAGCTCCGACTAGAATGGTCCCTTAAAATGAAAGATGAAGTGGTTGGTCAATTCAATGTGAGATTCATTCGTGTAGTCCAATACCCAACTTATATTGCTAACGTAGTTCCTGTGCCAAAATTTAGAGAAAATATCCGCATGTGTATTGACTATTGGGATCTGAACAAAGCCTTGCCAAAAGATGACTACCCTTTACCTAACATCAACATGATGATCGATAACACTGAAATCATAACCTCAAGTCATTTTTGGATGGATTCTCCGAATATAATCATATTAAGTTGCATCCCGATCACCAAAACAAGATTAATTTCGTCACCCCATGTGAAACCCTTTGTTGTAATGTCATTCCTTTTGGTCTCGAGAATGGAAGGGCTACATACAATAGATCACCCACAGCTATCCTGCATAATATCATACAAGGAGGTCGAGGTCTATGTTGACAGTATAATTATCAAATCCAATACTCGAGAAAGTTACATCCCTTCCTTGAGGAAAATATTTATTGACTACGATAATATCAACTACCCCTCAATTCACAAAAATGCATCTTTGGTTTCATGAAAGGTAAACTCCTAGGCTTCATGGTCAGCGAAAAGGGAATCGAACAAGACCCTACCAAGATTAAAGAAATCCTAAAAATTTAACTACCTTGGATTGAGAAAGAGATACGAGGTTTCTTGGGAAAGCTCCAATACATTAGAAGATTCATTGACCAACTAACTTCTATTTGTGAATCCATTTTCAAACTACTCCAAAATTATCCAATCAAAGTATGCAATGAGGCGTGCTAAGAAGACTTCGATAAGATGAAGAAGTACATTACTCAACCGTCGGTTCTCATGCCATCACAACCTAGTCTACCCCTTCTCATATACTTAATTGTCACTAACACCATAGCTGGTGCTATAATAGCCTAATACATCGAAGAGTCATGCAAATAAAAGGCCATCTACTACTTAAGTTGGAAGATGGAAAGGTATGAAGGGAACTACACAATGTTGGAAAAGACTTGCATTGCCTTGGTTTGGGTCACTCAGAAACTCCGATATTATATGACCACGTTCCCCATCAAATTAGTATGATAAATGGTTCCCATGAAGTACTTGTTGGAGAAACCTGCTTTGTCAAGTTGCATGGCCCAATTGTTTCTTTTACTAGTTGAATTTGATATCACATATATGACACAAACGGCGTCAAAGGAAGGGCCATTTTTGATTACTTAGCCGACCACCCCATAAAAAAAGACGCGTGTATCTCTGAATTCCCCAATGAAGAAATTCTATGTGATACTCGAGAGGAATTTCGGTGGAAAATGTTCTTTGACGGAGCTTCCAAAAAGAAGGGATATGGTGTTGGAGTGCTCCTAAACGCGCCCGATGACTCGCATACTCCTACCTACATCAAGATAGACTTCACTTGCATCGATAACATAAAAATATATAAGCATGCACTGTTGGCCTTAAGTTTACTCTTGAGAAGGGAATTTAATACCTCGATGTTCATGCAGATTCAACCCTCATCATAGGATTAGTCCATCAGATATGGAAAGCCAATACGAGAAGCTCCTACCCTTTCATGCTTATCTTGAAGATATCACTTCGCAATTCAAATATGTCACATTCCATTACCTCTCTAGCTCATGAAATAACTTTGCAAATGCATTAAAAACTTTAGCCTCTATAATTGCCATGCCCGAGGGAATAATGATTTCCCCCTTACAAGTTCAGAAGGAGTCCAGACCTACTCACTGCTACCATATTGAGCTTGCCATGGAAGGAGATTCGAATAAGGTTAGACTCTGGTATTATGATATTTGGTGCATCCTTAAACATGGTTTATTGTTTAAATGGGATAATAAATAAAATCACACGACCCTCTGAAAACTCACAAGCCAATACATCTTTTGTGATAAAACTCTACTCAAGATAAACTGCGATGCTTGCCAAGAAGATCATTCTATAAGTATATTATTGGAGTACTATGGTCCCGGACTGCACACCATACGTCAATAGGTACCTAAAATTGCACCAATTCGCCAATCTTTAACACTTACCTACCTAAGAGTTTTATAACAAGACCTATCCCTCACCCTTCTTAACTTTGGGCATTAACATCATCGGGAAAGTCACTCCTAAAGCATCCAACAGGCACGCGTTCATCTCAGTCTCTATTGATTATTTCACTAAATGGGTTGAATTCGACATAATGTTAAAGGCAATTAATGTGGAAAAATTCATTTGAAAGAATCTCATTTGTCACTATAAGGTCTTCTTGAACTTGTATTAGAAAATGACCTCCATTTTGACGATGAAGTCATAGAGTTTGTCGAATAGTATGGAAATTTGAGACACAAGTCCTCAACATACATACCGTAAACCAATGGGGTTGTGGGGCTATGAATAAGAGCCTGAAATCTATAATTAGTTAGATGACAATATGTTATAGAGATTGGGCCAATGTGATACCTTACACTCTCTGGGGACATTGCACATTTATTAGAATGCCCACTGGGGCTACGCCTTACTGCCTAGTCTATGGCATGGAAGTAATCTTGCTTATATAATTCGAGATACCTTCCCTACGAGTCATGCTTAAGAACAAAGTAGTAGAAGTTGATTGTCATAAAAGTCATTACAATGAGATAAAACTTGTAGATGGAAAAAGATTAATGGATTTATATTATATAAAAGGGTTTCATTGTCGTATTGCATGATCATTCAATAAGAAAGTCAAAGACCACGGTGTGTGAGAAGGTAACCTCGCTCTCAAAGAAATCGTAGAACCTAAATGGAATGGACCAATGAAGATAACTTGCCTTATTTTCTTGAAACTAGTCTGACCAATCATCCACAGATGCCCTGAAGTCAATACAAGATAGAAGGAAGAAATTATGGGATCGATTGATGGAAATAGATAAGGCATAACCAAACGAAACCTCCCTATTAGTCACATGTTAAACATCACAGGACTACCCCATAAGAAAGTAAAAGGATTATCCTTCCAGTCATCAAGATAGCTTAGTGTCTCTACCAGAATAGTGTCAGTCGGATTATAACATCAGTGTATACACAAAACTATAATAGCAATATAGTTTTCCTCACTCATGCTACTCGTCAGTGGAAACATCTTTGAAGTCAAGCCTAAGGCCATAACTATGGAAAATCTGTTGTCTCTAACATTCTGCTAACAATTCAAGCACCGCATGGAGACAAATAGATCCCTTGAACACCAATGGGTGGGATGTAGATGGAGAAATGTGTAGCAAGTTGTCCAATACTTCCCGCTGAGAACGAAAAAATTTAGTCATAGTGGCAAGAACTTAAGGGTTAATGCCCAACATGGATGAAAATTACTCATAGGTCGGACACACCTCGTCAAACCCAAAACAGAACATGTGATCTTCAGGATACCAAAAATGAAATTTGGCCTCTAACAAACTCTAGATTATCAAGTGGTTACGCGACAAAAGGATGGGGCGCAAGTTGAATGCAACATTGTCAACACTGTTTAAGCTCATATCTTTTAAATCATCAAGATAAGCAAAAAAATGTTTTGATCATGGGGATGGCCACCGAAAAATAATGAAGTTGGATACAAGAGAGAAGAGAAGGAATTATGGGTGGTTTAAAATGCCATACTTAAGACCATTTTCAAAGAAAAAACTCTACATAAAACGATGAAGAAGATGAACGATCAACATTTCTGTAGGAATCAAAGGATCAAACATGTAGCAAGAGAGTACGAGAGGCTGAAAAGCAAAGTATTAAAATTGACATGCCGACTAGTAGGTCAGGGGCTGTGTCGGTTAGAACTCCCTTATTTGGGAAATTCCCACTTTTTTCTCTTTTGCCCCTCTTTTTTACAAATAATCCTCGTTAATAACTAGTTTTTTTTATAATAAAGTCACTTGGTAATTTCTTTACTTAAACATTCAAAAGATATTCAAAATATCCAATAATGCATTCCGCATTTTTTCTCAATGAAACTTTTTTGTGGAAAATTTAAGTGAAAGTAGAACAAGACAATAAATTCAAATAATTGAAGAAAATGCATCATTTTATATATGTTTTCTTTTTAAATTTTTTTCAAGTACATACTCCTGAAGCAGAGGATCCCTCGCTATCCATAAATCGCTCCTCAAAGTCTAAGCCGATGAACCCGGCGCACCGCTGCCCCTTGTCCTTATTAGGGGTGGCAATTCGGGTTAGTCGTGTCATTTTTGGGTCGGGTTGATTTTTATCTGAGTATAAGTTTTGGGTACTCTTAAATCTATACAAGCTAATCGGGTCAAGTTCGGGTCATTTCGAGTTATTACCATAAATGGGTTATCGTGTCGAAAATTGCCAGCCCTAGTCCTTATCGATGGAGGGGGAGATCCCTTCACATCATAGATATATGTTGGCAGCAACCAACTAGTCACAAATTCCAAGAAGTCATACATTACCTCCGTATTTCTACAGGTGGAGTAGTATTCCCCTATCATTGCCACGGTTCTATCCCCCTTAGGAATGTTCTCCCGGTCCCATATAAAGAACAGAGGGTTCACCAAAGGAACTGTTGCCTCTACCTTCATGATCTATCGTACCACGTGCTGCCCTAGGTACCAGTTCTCAAACTCCTGTGACATCAGTCACCGCATCTAAGCGTAGAAGTCAGTAACCACTATATCCTCTGTTGGCCGAATCCATTGGTAGATAGTCACCTGTCCAAATCAGTTTACTCAACAATGTGAAATTCTAAAGTAAATAATACAAAAAAGAAAATCCAAAAATATTAGAAACTAAGTTTATCCTAGTTACTCGTTAAGGCGTTATGGTTAATCCTCACATCCTTGAAAGCCAACAAATTCTTGGAAGTCCTATTCTCCTTCGTCCACTTCCTCATCCTAGGTTACACGTTGACTCATATCTCCTCAAATGCATAAACCAAATCATCACATAGAACCATAATGAAAAAGCAAAAAAATTGAAAAATATTCAGAAAGACTATAACAAAAAGAATGAAAAAAATAAAAGCTAAAGAGCAGAAAAAAAATTACCTTCAAAAGTCAGTCGATAACAATGATTGAAAGCATCTAGAGAATCCCCCCCCAATCATAAGTGCCTATCAACATCCCTAAGAAAAGGGAGGAGCTGGATGTGAATGTCATCACTGCTCGTGGCAAGAAGCGTACTCCCCAACAGGAACAAGATGAAAAGGAGTGCCACCTTCCATACTTACCAACCGTTTGACACATTGATCACCCGCCCCAATAGGCTGTCGTTCAAAAGGGCCACATTCACCGGCTCTCTCGAGCCTACCCTTTCTATCGATCCAAAGCTACCTAAATTGCTGCATTCATCAAGCAAAGTGATCAGTCCACCACAATCTGTATCCCCTTACACGGTAGCCCCTGGATTTGATATAAATCTACTGGTACCAACGTCATTTCACCCATACGAAAGTGGAAGGTGTGGGTGGTCGCCAACCATATCTCCCAATGGCACACAATATGACCGAAGATCGCGGTGTCTCATCCAAAGTTCCCATTAAATCACAAAAGCCCGGGATCTTTACCTCAATAGGCTGGTGATCCCAAATGACCTTCACCCCAGTCGACAACTGAGTGTGAATATTCACCAAAGATACCCCCATTTGCAAGATGCACATGCCAAATAAGTCCAAAATGTTTTTCAAAAACTTAGAAAATAATTAAATTATAAATTCAATTCAAATACAAAACAAATGACAAAATAAAAATTAATAATAATAAAATTGAAAAAACACTTACATGCTCGCTGGAGCTCTTCATCATAGACGAACAATGCGCCTGAGCCTCCCTCATCAGAATCCTCTTGTTCGGCACCTGTTTAGCAATGTGGTTAACATTATCCGCGCCCTTGAGCATCTCCTGGTGATGTGATAACTAAATGTCATGCTCCATATGCACACCATTCTCCATTTTCTTCAAAAAACTCACACAAATACACTTGCAACAACCTTTTTTTAAAGAGTAAAAGATAGTGTTTAAGTTTGAGGTGAGAAATGAGGGTTGCCCTCACACTCTTTATATAAGCGTAAGGGGCCTGTCGATGGGCACCTCCTGTGCCATCCTATCAACAGGTAACCCTTGGGAACCCGTAAAACCCTTAGAGTCTGTTCCACCTACAAGTACGCACATGCCACCCCCTACCGATAGGCACCCCTCCAAAGTTCGTTACAAAAAATCTAAAAAAATCCAAAAATGCGACAAAAATCTTTAACAAATATCAAAAATCATAAAATATCAAATTTTGTAAAGAAATGTATATTTTAGGTAAAAATAAATAAACATCAAAATTACACAGGCATTCAAAAATCATCAAAAATAAGAAAACCTCTTGGAAAATCCAAAACAACCCAAAACATTCTCACATCACCACACATCCTTATTGAAGTTATCACTCACTCTTTAGGTCCTAAGGAATGACCTTGGCCCTCAGAATTAGTCCACGATCCTCGTATTGGTATCTTGCACTCTTTAGGACCTCAAAATTGACCTTGGCCCTCAAAATTAGGCCGCAATCCCCATATTGGATGCAAACACTCTTTAGATCCCCAAAATTGACCTTGTCCATCAGAATAAGGTCGTGGACCCTGTATTGGTCCCATGCCCTCTTTAGTTCTTTAGAATTGACATTGAACCTCTCAATCAGGACGTGATCCTTGTATTGGTCATTGTCGACATCTCGATCCGTAATCTCGTCTTAAAGTTTCTAACTAAAAACACATAAAAGTCCTAAGGGGTAGAAATATAAATATCCTAACCATTAGGTCACACTAATACAAGAGTATATATATAAGTAAAGGGATGAAAATATAAATATCTAAAAATACTAAGCCAAAACCTAAAACTGCAAAGTTGACTTCTTTACCTACACGATTGATCCTAGGAACTGCACGGTTGAAGATCCTATGGTAATCATTACAAGATCAATCCATCAACTGCACAATCGTTCATTTGATGATAATTGTCCCACCAAAATAGATTTATCCCTACATGTGTCCTACTAGAATCCATCCTTGATAACATGTGTCTTTTTATCATCAACCACATGGTTGATCAGACCATGAACCGCATTGTTGATAACCCTGATCTGGAAAATATAGATATAAGTCTCACCACATTAGAAAATTAGTCCCCAAACCCAAACTTGATCCGGTTCGAGTTCTATAATCCCGACTAAAGTCTTGAGTTTTTGAAAATGTCGATTCCTCCAACAAACAGAGGCATACCTCTACACACATCTTGACAGGGGACACTCCCTTAGGAAAGCTTGGATCATGCTATAAGGATAAAAACTCGGGACAATATCATAAATACATATTATGATATAAAAATTTACATATCTATTTAAACAACTTAATTCGACGCTCGCTAGGGGACCGGGTATGCATTTTTCAGTATTTATATTCTAAAGCTTAGTTTTAATCCAGAACTTCTATTTATTGAGCGAAAGAACATACTCACGTGTTTAATATTTCTATTCAAAACTAGCACAACTAAGTACTACATGAAAATATACTTTTCAAAACCTTTCTCAAGAAAGTGTCTGTGAATTGAGTTACTCCGAAACTTTGCTAAAGCCAAAAATTGCAATAATCTTCACCACTTCTCCGAGCGAACATTACCATCTCAACGGAGGCACCAACAAATCAGTTTTTTCCTTGAATACTTATCAAACAATCGTCTTTGATTACCTATTTTTAACATATGAATATAAACTCCAACTTATAAAGAAAATGCTATATAAAGCGCTAGGCTTCGAAAATACCATATTGATGTATAATTAATACCCGGTATCCCACAATGTACACCCGTAAAGATGACCTATTTGTTAGAACTAGGTTTACTTTGATACTATAATCTCCCGGGTACATAGGAGCAATATCGTGATGCACTCATGAGCTCGAGACTCATAATAATTCTCTTGGCATATCATCTATTAGGGATGCATATATATCTAGTCCAAACCCCATTCTGATATGAAGTGATCGTCTCTATCACATTGGATCAGCCCTAGGCCCTACCATACCTCCAAGATTTCAGCCATTTTGATAAGGAGACATAGATCTCTATTTGTCACTTTTGGTCCACTCTAATACTAAAAGTCTCCTATTCACGACAGCCTTTCGGACCTAGAACATGACATCCTTAGCACGAACAATCCCATTTATCCCTATACCCGCAGGTAATAGATGATGTCTAAACATTATATCCTCTATATTTGCAAAGTAACACGAAGTTCAACAACACCTTCGAGTTAGTGATCGACCGACATACATTAATGTCTTTATTGATGACTTCGGGTCCACTCCCATTTTGAACCCTACTAGAGTCATCCTCCTGGCTCACATATAACACCCCCTCTCAATACAAGTTCTCACACTTACATATACCTCACATTGGAACCTTTCCATAAGGCTCACCTACGTAGGCTTTGATCCCATGTGCACAAGAATCGAAAATATGTCTATCGATATATTGTCCCCATAGAGATGCACTCATCTCTCATATTACTTATTATCATTCTCCCACACCTAAAATAAGATATCAAACCATCTTAAGGTGCGATTTCTCATGCATACATATACACGTATTAACGATCTCCCATTACACAAGCCGAGTATCCTTGCACCCATTCAAAAACATACTAATGATCACCTTTATCCGAATACACATACGCATACAAGAACTCTTATGTTCCCACATCGATTTAATGACATTCCTATACCTCTCATAAACGTCACTTCATACCTAAGCACATATATAAGTTTTAAGGGATTCTTAAACTAAGGTCTCTCAGCATGTTCTAAAATAAAGTAAAAGTAATCACATATGTAAAATGAGATAATAAGTATATAGATAAGGAAGTATAAAGAAAAAATCGAGTGCTAAATACCATCCTCACTCATAACTCGATTCGCGAATCCACACTAAGAATCTCTGGATCATTCATAGGCCTTAACCTGCCTTAGGATTAGCCTAAAAGGGCTAACCTGACCCATTTTATTTCTTTGATATAAAATAAACTAGAGACTCTGAACAATCGATAACCCCTAGCACGAATAACTAGGCCTATATAGAGGCATGTAAACAAAATTGGATATGAGTTCAAATAACTTCTAGGGGAACAATAACAAAAAATCCTAACCTCAGGAGGAAACGACAAATCGAGAGATACGCACTCTCACATCCCCGCAGGGATCATGCTAACAAACGCATGTGGGCCGATGCACAATTCCTCCCCCACATCCCACATCCTTCCTATTTGGGTTACATAACTCCACAATATTAACTTCGATGGGGATACCTCAAGCGAGCCGAAATATTCTTATGCTTCCTCTGTATATACTTAATATCTCTCTCCCGCATGACTACTTTACACACATTTTAGAACTGTTTAAAGGTCTTAATTTTAGAATCCCTCAAAACGTAGATTTGTTATTAGGACCCTATGTACAACATGTTTTATTTATTTGAACATATATGGTTATGCGAAGGACCTCGCGATAAAACAAACATCAAAGTATAAATATAGATTACCTGTTTGCACCATGCACTGCACAATGTTGATTTTCATATTATTTACAGCCAATACCCACGAGGCCAAAAGTGGTCAACCAAAAGGATGATCGACAATGACTATCCTCAATATTTTTTCCCCACCTGTCTGGTATATCGGGCATCTCCTCTCTCAATCCCAAAGTCTCGGTGACAGGGAAAGTTTGGAGACCTTTTTGTACTAGGGTATATCGATTAGGCTTTCACAACTGTTTAGTACTAGGTTAAAGGGGTTTCACTCGTAACTCAAAGGTTTCTCAGTCCCCACAATTCGGTATATCATGATCCATGGCAATGAAAAGCAACTTGTCAATCACTGAAATGAACTTTTTTCATATAGAGAAAAAATCTAGGTATAACCTTATTTCTTAAGAAGAACAGATACTTGTGGGCCACTCGCTTTGACAAAAAACTTCAAAATTTTCAAACAACCAGAGGATGGTACAAACCACTTAGATTCAAAGATGACTATCTTTCTTTCCTGCGGAAGATAAAACATTATGAATCTGCAAGTTATCACTAAAGTAGAATTCCCTTTTATTTGATTCCCCCACCCACATTTTATTTTTGAGAATATAACAGACCATAATTTGTTACTTCTTTCTCCTCTCACTAAAGTCAAGATTTCACCCTAGTTCACCCAAATCTAACGGGACTCTGCTCAGTTCTTCCCTTTAAAAAGAAACTACCACACACAAAAAAAATACCATCCATATACGATTAAAAATAGATAAAAGAATTTCCTTATAGATATGATAAGTATACGATTTCTTCTCCCTCTATGTATCTTCTTTCTGTTTAAAAATCCTAAAAAAAGGTGCACAACCATTTTTTGCAGCTATCCCCATATGCGAAAATTCACACTGAACTCGTACCCTAGAGACTCACGTTCTCTCTCAGCGTGGTCATTTAGTATTCATAATCAATATCACCACTCATTATTGCTAATTTTTTTCTGCAGTACATTCCATGTTTACGAAAGAAGATTAGGTTCCATTCGTGATGGATCCAATTTTGAGGCAATTAGAGAATACCATCGCCTTTTAAAACATCATGCAATCAGAAATCTAGGAACTAGGACGAGTATGGTTCCATTTACAGGAGGCTAATACTACACCTGAGAATGAATAAAGAATACCACATCCCTCTCTCCCCAATGCTGGTATCTTACCTACATCTGTACTTGAGATGGTACCGATAAATCAGTAGGACCCACCTGAACCAATGCCAACACCGTCTCCCCCTGTTACTATCGGTGCTCCCCACTTTCAAGTATAATTTGAACCTCATGGTTACTTTAAACCATACCATTAGTACCTTGACTGTCCTCTATTTGGGTTTTATTCTTAAAATCATATATGACGTTTACTTTTCAGTAGAGGTGTGTTAATTCATTTTGAAATAAGAATCGTGGTTATGAGAATTCCTTATATATGTTTTGAATATAGTTTAGACATGTGGCTTAATTGTACTTAATAAGAATTTCGGTGATTTGGCTCTGGCTTAATCAGAAGAGACTGAAATTATGGTTCTAGTATAATTGAATAGTTCCCAACCTATATAGAGAGTTGACATCCAATTGAAACAATTCCGCTGCAATCTTAGTAGTTTATCTCATAGTATGGGAACTTATTTTATAATTCAAAAACTTTTACGATAGTTCAAAAGATGATTATGATAGATACATTAAAGAATGTATTAAACCAGGCCACCGATGAGATTTAAGTCCAAGGGCTATCTGTATTAGACACATGTAAACTCACCATTTGCAAAGGGTGCATGAATTCTTAATCTTGAGAATTTTAAGGATTGAAATGGTTGCACAATTATTGCTTTGACAGTTATTAGTGCGATTCCATTTTAGATCTAATCAAATGATCCCCTCTACGTGTGAAACCATTGTGTGAGTAGGTATGAGATCATAATTCGGTGGAATTGGTGTCTAGAAGATATTTTGGATTGTGATACCCCATTGATAAACTTATACGTTTTGTTTCCACCAATAGAATCCGACCGATGGATTGTTTTATAATCCTGGCAGAGTAGGAAATAAGTTAATTCTGATAATCAAGGAATTGATTAAAGGCTGGTTATAATCGATTAACAAAAAATTGATTTGACCAACGAGTATCGAAAACTTAACGTGGGGAATCATATTATGTAAATAAATCAACTTTATAAGTTCAATCTTAGTTGTGAGGTAGCTATCAACAACATCTTAAAAAAAATTTGGATCTTGTAGATTTAAGGTAGATCTGAGAACTATTAAAGATTCTAAGCAGTCTTTAATTATCTGCGTAGTGCATAATCAACTTCAATATGAGGTAATTATTACTTTTGTCTATGCGAAGTGATCCAATGAGGAGATAGGTTATCTTTAGGATTATTTGGACATAATATCTGACATCTATGCTAATTTACCTCATATGGTGATAGGGAATTTCAAGATAGTGAGGAATATTGATGAAAATGTGGGGGTGCCAGTGTAGATTTTCAGGCTGCAGATGATTTTAATGATGCCATCTCCAGAAATTCCTTATTTGATTTGGTTTACTTAGGTTCTAAGTACACAT
>Ga0181465_100653_pt1 | contig 14401 bp, 10 predicted proteins | sample InSIn3gowninarea_FD_119076 | JGI IMG/M metagenome (GOLD analysis project Ga0181465, IMG submission 119076) | Clean room microbial communities from NASA Spacecraft Assembly Facility at Jet Propulsion Laboratory, Pasadena, California, USA -... ... | reverse complement strand
TGGAAAGCAGAAGCGGCAGCCGAAATCCAGCTGCTGACACAACAGCTGTTACTTGACAGCCAGAAACAACATCGGCCACCCCTACTTCTTCATCAACTCGGCGATGATCCTCTTCAACCTTGTTCCAGGAAGATAACCTCTGCCAACCAGTCCAATGAACAAGTACAGGACGTATCCTCACCTCCCAAGGATCGTCAGAGCAGCACCGAGAACACTTCAGAACCCGATCTAGAACGACCCGTTACGCCAACTTTGATGACCGCCGGCGACTCCGCTAGCCGCTCTACAGACTCTTCTGATTCTTCCTATTCTCCTACGCAGAGTCTGGAAGTCGTCAAGAAAGGAATCAGGAGTCAACTTCGTGACAAAGGCAGGAGAGTCTCCGGACAGGCCAAGGAACTTGCTATGCGTTATCGACTGGCTTCTTTCATGGACCCAGGAGATAAGAAGAGACAGAAAAAGGAGGAACAAGAAAAGACCTCCAAGGATAGCCTGGCACAAGCGTCGCCATCTCAAAAAGGCAAACCACAGTCATCTGCCACCGGAAAGAAGGGAGGATGGCTTCAGCGAGGTAACATGGACATGGTCTGAATGCATACACGGGAATGGGGAAATGTCAAGTATGGGAACTAGGTGGAGGTCATAGAGTAGGAAGGGCAGTAAATCTCATCAACCAACCATGGTGAACCTGCTTACTGCTAGCTCCTTTGATCTGATCTCACAGACAATCTGGGTCAACGTCATACGTAAACACTCCCAAGCTCTAATTGCAAATGATCATCATTGCATTCTGACTGTTGCAAAAACAAGCACAATAATCTACGTGTCCTTTTCCAGCCTTTCCACCATTTGTTGATACAGAAAATCTATTTAGGGCCGAAAGGGTTGCGCGAGACATACTTCACTTGTGGTAGAGTTGTCTTCTTCTTCTGAGGAATACCGCTCCTATATCACATTGTCAGTCTTACTGTGGAGTGTTCAAGACGCAAAGTGACCTACGCAGATGTCATATCGTTGTTGCTGGAATCAGTATACCCCTCAACACGAGATTTTGAACGAAGACTTGCGCCGGGTGTGACCGGTCGCGCAGTCACAGATTTGGTACGGCGAGGAGCAACCGCAGAGCTTCTGCCAGCTTGATCATTGTGATCACCATGATTGCTTTGACTGGGGCTGGACTCTGAAGCTCCTGGACCCGCAGTATGCAAACCTCTCTTGGACATTCGAGTGGATGGGAGACTTATGTGAGAAGCTCGTGGATTAATGAATGTAGTCTTGCGCGATACTAGATTCGTCTTTGTATACCTTCAAAAAAAATATGGAAGTTGGACTCAACCATCATACAGCAAATAACATCTTACTCAGACAAAAGCCCTTCGTCTTCTGAATCCGCGATCTCGGGACCGTGAGCATCAGGCCATCTATCCTCATCTGCATGAAAGTCAGACAACAACACTGGGTTCTCTTCCAAGCTCTCCAACATGTCCAGCAGCATCTCCGTCCACTCTCGAGTAGTTTCGATGAAGTTTTTCCACTCTGCATCGTGTGATGCAATAGCGCCGGGGATTTTTTCGCCCCAGACACATTCCAAGTCGATGAAGTACATTTCATCTTTCTCCACCGCTTCCTTAAACTCGCGGTCCTTCTCGGCGAGAGCAGGTAACAGGCGTTCCCGCGACGATGTAGAATCTCTCAAAGTGTATGTTCCGTGGAATATTGCATACTCGCAAAAACTAACAGCTTTGAAAGAAACGTTGCTTGATTTATACTGGTATGCAGTTTTCATGAGCGATTTGAGCAGAGGTAGGTAGTCGGGATCAGTGTTCCCCATGGCGTGACTGATAGGATGACGCATTACCCAGATCCCAGTCCGTCTCGTAGTAGTCAAGCCGCAAGCTTCCAGCACTCGTATCCATTTTCTGACGCTGGCTGCTACCTTGAGAGCATCTGAGGTATTGTAGCGGAACAGGCGATGGTTGTAACCGAATTTGACGTCTTGAGTGGCTATGAGCTCTTCCAGATATTCAGTACCACAGCTAGACTCGATCCATGGATGCCTGCTAGCCATGCACTGTTTCAGGTGGTGGAGAATTGAGGAGGGTTGTTCCTGAAGAATCCATCTATCCTTGAGCTTGAAGATCCAGGAATGAATGTAGGTGCTCAGGCTGTTGCGCGCTTCCAATTCTTGCCTCTCGATGTTGTCGATGGAGACCTTCCAGATCAGGCGCCGCAGCTCAGGGGGTAGGTCCTCGATTCTGTCCAGGAGTGAGGTCATGACTTTGACGACGATGTTGCAAACACAGATATAAATTGATACGCGAACTTCCTGCCTGACGGCAACTCCAACATTTGGTGATTAGGTGAGAGGTTGTGAAGATCAGTCAACGGAGTCGGCGCTTACAGCATGCAGGAGAAGCTCAGGCCGCTCATGATCATCCAAGACTTGACCGAAATGGGACTTGTGCATACGAACCGGATTTGCGCTATAGATCATCTCATGTTCGGTCTCCCCGGATGAAGATCTAGAGAAGATTTCGTTCTCCAGCTCCTCGAGGGTGTCTATCACCTCACCACCACGAGTTTGCGCATCTATGAGAATCTCTTCCCACTTTTGGTCTCTGATGACAATCAGGTCTTTGGTCGTGAGCATACTGAATTCAACGTCGTCAAGGTTCTCTAGATTCCATATTCCGAACTCATCATAAGCAATTGCTTCCTCTTTGAATCCGCGATCGAGTTTCTCAAGCCTCGAAGCGAATTTAATGCGACTCAGCTCGCGGTTCCCGAGGACATAAGGTATCTCGATCTCGCCAAAGAAATCGTCGAAGAGATGGGCGAATGTGAGGTTGAGTGAAACTTGGCCAGGCTCTGGGCTTGTAGCCAGCTTATGCAAAGCCCGGAAAGTTGAATGCAACTGAAACTTTTTATGTTTGCGCGTCTCAAAATAGTAGGGGTAGGGACGCGAGACGCCAATGTAGCCAGAATGGTGGAATCCGCAGATAGCTAGAATCGACCGCCACTTGTCGACGCAGGCCAGTATTCTTTTGTAACGCCAGAGATCGCTGGGGATTGAACGGAGGGAGAAAATAACTTCGTGTCGAAGCAACAGCTCAGAGGTGTATTCCTCCCCATATGTGGAAGCGATTAGAAGATGTCTCGATGCCAGGAATGCCGTAACGTAGCGTTTGATCATAGAATGATCGTGGCGTATACACCAGGCTATGGCCGAGTTATCAATGTTGCGCAAGACGAATCTGCCCAGGGATAGTGGAAGTGCACCACGATTTATCGATCTGTAACCATGGTGGTCCTCAATCATGTCTGCCAGATGCCCCCATATCATACGTCTGACCTCAAGAGGAAGCCTGTCAAGGTTTTCAGTCAGAACAAATGCTGATTTCATAATCACACGACCCGATGAGAATCGCCGTTCTCTGTTTTCAACGAGAATTTTCATGTGTTAAAGAGAAGAAGCACTCGAAATTGATGGGCGGTGAGATACGAGCGGGATTGCTGGCTGTCTGTGCGCATGCCACCACATGACGATACGGTAAGGTTCTCGAGACGCAAACTTGAGTCAGTGGTTTGTAGCCTCATCGTTAGGTATCGGCATTGATCCACGAAGATGATCAGTGGTATGTACAAAGGGAGTTGGAGACTGTGTCAAGAGATGGCAGGGCGACACGCAGGGCGACACACAGCACGGTCTGTCTTGGCAGAGAACGCGAGCTGGAAGCTTCACCAAAACGCGTCAAGATCATCTTCTCTCTTCTTCAACAATCCAATATAAATGTCCATCGCAGAGCCCCAGAATCACCTGCGACATCGAACTATGTTTGTTAATGCCACGCTCTTACCACGGGAGGTTCAATATGGCACGACGTCAGATCATGACCTTTGCACACGCGACAGGTCTCAGAATCAGCTTGATCCGAGTATGTGATTATGGTAAGGACATTCCAGCAATACTAGACCTTGCGAAGTGTGATGTCGCTTCGCAAGCTATGATGCTATACACGTCGTGTCGCGAAAAAGGAGACGAGGCAGTCGCGCTCGATGTCCCACGCTACTGCTCTCGAAAGCGTCGTTCCTTATGGCAGGCCATGTTCAGACTTCTTCTTGAGGACTGAAGCGCGCTTTGGAGTACTGATTATTCGTAAGTACCGGTATGTCTACATCAATCACGGTATAGTTTCTGGATTCGGCATGTATGCTCCCCCTCAATTTCCCCGCTCTCCAGACTGATCTACAGAGTGGATGCAAGGATGGTTGATGATGGTCGTTTTTCCGTGTCCTCGGGTCAACATGGCGCGAATCAAGCTACAAAGCCAAGTCAAGTCAAGCATCTCGTTTTACGCCATGAGTTCATCTTGTCTTTTTAATCTCGTTGGTCAGACTCACGATGCGTCTAGTTCGTCCTCTTACGCTTACTGCCCTCGTTGGCTTCGGAACATCAGCCCAAGCTCAATCATGCTGGGAAAACTTGACCTGCACTGGACCACTTGACGCGGCATTCCCTGGTGAATGGTCGACTAATATATTTGCTCCCTCTTCTCGTACCGTTGCTCCAACGTCGATCCTATCTCTCGCGAACGCTACTGTCATATCAGCTTGGCCAGGCCCTGCCCACATCGCCGGCAACGGTTCAGCACTCGTCTTCGATTTTGGAAAAGAGGTGGGAGGCTTGGCCACAATAACATACACGGCTCAGGGCTCTGGCGCCCTGGGTTTAGCGTTTTCCGAGGCCAAGAACTACATAGGCTTGTGGAGCGATTCAAGCAACGGCAAGTTCGCTCCCGGTGGAGGCGATGGCGCCATCTACAACAACTTCACCACTGCTGGCAATCATACCTACACCATGGACAAGGCCCATCTACGCGGTGGCTTCCGCTACCTGACTTTGTTCCTCATCACGAATGAGACGTCCTCCACCATCGACATCAACACCATCTCCCTCGAGATTGGTTTCCAGCCTACCTGGAGCAATCTACAGGCTTATCAGGGATACTTCCACTCCAGCGACGATGATCTGAACAAAATCTGGTACAGTGGTGCATACACCTTGCAGACCAATGCTGTACCTGTCGACACTGGCCGATGGGTTCCGACCCTAGCAGTAGGTTGGGCCAATAATGGCAGTCTCTCTAACGGTACCACTGTCATTGTGGATGGCGCCAAGCGAGACAGAGCTGTATGGCCAGGTGATATGGGTGTGGCAGTTCCTTCAACATTCGTAAGTATTGGTGATCTCGATAGCGTAGCCAATGCTCTTCAAACCATGTACGACCACCAAAACCACGACGGATCTTTTCCGGAGGCTGGTCCACCACTGCTTCAACAATCTAGTGATACATATCATATGTGGAGCATGATCGGCACCTACAATTATGTTCTGTATACCAATGTAAGTAGACACGCTCCTCACACATAGTGAGGAAGATACTGACCATGCCGTTTAGGATACTGCCTTTTTGACTAAAAACTGGGATCGTTACCTACACGCAATGGAATTCATCTACGCCAAGGTTCACCAACCATCGGGCTTGCTCAATGTGACAGGAATTCGCGATTGGGCTCGATGGCAGCAGGGCTTCAACAACAGCGAAGCAAACATGATCTTGTATCACACCCTGCAGACGGGAGCAGATCTTGCAAGCTGGCATGGCGATACCACCGGCCTTGCCGATACGTACAGATCTCGTGCTGCTAATCTCAGCACTGCCATCAACCAATACTGTTGGGACGCACCGTTTGGCGCTTTCAAGGATAACGCTACCGATACCAGTCTGCGCCCGCAAGATGCGAATAGCATGGCTGTCTATTTCGGCGTTGTCCCTGCTTCGTCTTCGTTGTCTTCACGTGGGCAAAGCATCTCTTCTCGACTGCTTGAGAACTGGACACCAATTGGTGCTGAAACGCCTGAGCTACCTAACAACATCTCGCCTTTCATCTCTTCTTTCGAAATTCAGGCGCATCTTACCATTGGCCAAATCGACCGAGCACTAGATCTCATACGACGTACTTGGGGGTGGTATCTTCATAACCCCAACGGTACAGGCAGCACTGTCATCGAGGGCTACCTCACGAACGGATCCTTCGGCTACCGCAATAGCCGTGGATATAGCTATGATGATTCTTACGTGTCGCATGCTCATGGGTGGAGCGCAGGCCCGACCTCTGCCTTGACTAATTACATCGTTGGACTGTCCGTGACTGGACGTCTTGGATCCACATGGACTCTGAAACCACAGTTCGGAGATCTTAAGCATGCTCAAGCAGGATTTGTGACATCGTTGGGCAAGTTCAGCGCTGGTTGGAATATTACGAATGGGGGAAGAAGCTATTCGCTGTGGTGGAATGTACCTGCAGGAACCATTGGCAGTGTCACATTACCGACACTACCATCAGGCAAGACAGGCAAGGTATCTATCGACGGAAAGAGCTTCAAGAATAAGAGTGTTAGCAAGACGAACGGGCTGACGTTCGAGATTGGTGGTGGCAATCACAGTATAGTTGTCGTTAGCAAGTAAGGTCGACAATGAGGAAATTGCACTGTAGCCAAGTGTTGTGTTCATTTTAACCTCCCCAACACAGACTGGTCATCAAAATAGCTATCGAAAGGCAAGGTGAACTGATCATCAGATTCGGGTCCTCAGAGAGCTGGTACTGTAGCCATCTCTCTCTGGACAACCCCACTGACTTGAAAATCATCTTGCTTTCCGTCAGTCAGTCCTAGCATCTTGCGATGGAGAGGAGGCCTCATGTTTCGCGTGATCAGTTCGCAATCACGTTTACCCAACCCTCATGCGTGATGTACCTCCCATATCTTCTCAGAGAAACAGCATGAGAGGACATAAACAACGCTTGTCATGATGTCTTGTAAATCAACCATCTTAGAGCCAGGGTGCTACCACCAGCTTTAGACTTGGTCGACAGAATAACTCCAGACCGACAAATCTCCGACCAGACTTTGTTCTCAACAGCTTGATTTGACCTCATGTGCTGCGCACGCTTCGTACTCTCGTGCCAGACCCGAGACACGGTGGAGTCTCTTCAAGTTCTAGCCATGACGACTACATTGGCATCTCCGAGAACTGTACTTCCGATCTTGCGCCCATTGAAGGATGCGCCATCTCTTCGCCCACGAATGAACAATGCAACACGCCAGAATCAATACCGGCCACTCGATACTCGTATGGCCAATACTTGATATCAGAAAGAGAAGTAAAGGTCGTGGGGAAGGAGTTCTTTGAGCTGTCCGCAACGGACTGGGTTTGTCTTTGATAAACACAACGGCGTCAACGTCGGCAACGTCACGAACGGCTGTACCAAGAAGTTGTTAAGACAAATCTCATAGTCTGCTTCGTCATACAACTCGACATTATCAAGACTGTACTCGCCAACATTCCGGTCTACTCGAGCGAACCATTGTGATGAAGAGCCTTGTATATCGGCAGGATACATTGACATGCAGGTAGGTATCTCGTCCTTAAGATCTCACCGTCCATCTCAACGGCTCGAACAACCGTTCCACTCGCTGTTGGAGAGGTTTCATCCTTCATTGCAGATCACGAGCGTCAGTTGTATCGATTGTGCTTTCCAGACTGCTCATTCGCACAATATGTGGCGCTTTCAGAGTTAACCTTTGGCTTGTGTCAGTCAATTGAAGATCAACGCTTACCCGGAGCTCGAGCCCAACCCTCTTTTAGGATAACACTCTTGATTCCAAGAATATCGAAGAGGCCTCGGCCATGAGTTTGCCAAATACTTTGAGTGGCAACGGCTGCTAACCCCTCGTACTCTTCCTCCGCATACACCGAGTCAGAGACAAACCTCGTGCTTCTCTGAGACATTGAAATCGCCTGCCTTGCTATATATTCACCATGCCCTTGCCACTCTTTCACAGGCCATCAGCTCTCCAACTTCATCACTCTCTCTACGCAGAACCAACTCTCCTCCAGTGCTTCGGTACTAGTCATTCTTTGGAACCCCAAACAACCAACTACCTCATTCATTCTTCGAACAACACACTTTCTACCTCTTTTCGATACCCCTTACTTCTTACTATACTCTAACTCATCAATATTCTCAATTTATCAAGATACGCACTACCTTCTCCGCCATTGCAGCTCTTGCTGCCGTTGCAGGTGCTCAATCCACCACCTCCATCGACATCGATGCAATCTCTGTTGCCATTCCCACCAGTGTGTTCGTTCTCCCCGTCGTCTATGTGACTGCCGAGAACGCACCCACCTTGACCGCCACCACTCTCGCGACTACTGCAACTCCTTCATCTGACCCCAAGGCCACAGCCGTCTTCGACTCAGCTGCCGATGTCACCGCCGCCATCGTGTCCGCTTCCGAGGCCGCAGCTGCTTCTGCCACTGCCGCTGTCGAAAAGCGCGATGGAAGCTGTGTTCAGCAGCCTCTGGGTATCAGCCACGCTTCTCTGCCTGACACCGCTGCTGCTTTTGCATCAGACGCTTGGTACGGTGTCCAGGCCGTTGCTGCTGGCACTCCCACCGGCTTCGTTCAGACCTTCAGCAACTTGACTGCTTCCAACTCCGCTGATGGTTACATGGGTTTCACTCTCTTGAGCTCCTACGATGTTCCTACTTGCGGTGCTAAGTGCTCTGCCATTTCTGGCTGCAATAGCTTCAACATCTACTTCGAGAGAGACCCTCAGTACGACCCCTCTGTTGCGGCTTGCAACAACCCTGCCAGCACTATCAACGTGAAGTGCGTCTTTTGGGGTGGTGCAGTTACAAGCTCGAACGCAAACAACTTTGGTCAGATGCGTGATGGCTTCAACGTTGTAATTGCTGGCTCTAACGGATATATCGCCAACACGTACGCTGCTAAGCTTGCTGTACAGGCTACTGCTACTTCTTCAAGCTCTGCTGCTCCCACTGCCACTGACGCTGCCGGAAACCTCTACACTATTTACTACTCATCTGATAGTACTCAGGGTGCATACTCCAACGCTCAAGCTGCCAGCTCTTTCTCTGATTGCATGACCGCTTGTGACAACGCTGCATCTTCCGGCTGCACTGCATTCACCTACGTTGGTGGAAACAACGGTCAGGGTTCGGGAACTTGTTGGCTCAAGAGTGCGCTTGGTAACGCTTCCCCTGCTGGTAACAACGTCGTTTCTGGTGTTCGTTCCGGAAAGGTTTCTTCGTCTTCCAGCATTGTTGCTTCGACCACTTCCTCTTCCAGCAGCTCTTCATTCAGCTCTGTCTCAACTTTCTCTGTCTCCAAGACCTCGTCGTCTGTCTCTTCCACTTCCACCAGCTCGGTTGCCTCAACCACCACTTCTTCGTCCTCTTCGGTCACCCCCACCACCATGAGCACTTCCACCAAGTCAGCATCGAGCACTTCATCTTCCAGCACTACCAGTACTGCTCCTACTGCTCTCAGCACCGGCTTCTACATTGTCCCCTGGTCTGGTTATTACGCAAAGGTCGCTTCCGGCTCCAACGCCGCAGCCACCTACTCGTCCCAATCACTTGCCACAAAGTTCCAGCTTGACACCACCACTGGATACCTGATCGAAGCCAGTGGCAACAACGTCGGTTACGCTGCCAGCATGCCCCAGGGTGTCCAGGTCCAGCAGAAGCTCTTGTGGAACCCCACCGGTACTGTTTCCAACAACTACATCAAGTGCTCCATTGACGAGAATGCTGGTTATCTTGTGTGCTCTGCTGGTGGTCAGTTCCAGCAGGCTTACGCTTGCTCGGCCGAAGGCTACTCGTCTTTGTACTTTGGTCCTACTATCCCCGGTAACTGCGGCTGGGTCGGTCTTTATCGCCAGTCCACTACTATCTAAGGGACCTGGACTCGCTTGGATGGTAATGCAAATAACGATAGAAGGCGTTTGGATCTTGTCTTTCCGTCACTGTGATCGATGGCCCTGTTGGTATCTTTGAATTTTTGTGATTTTGCAGTTGTATATATATAGAAGGCACCATTATAACCTATTTTGATCTTATTCCCCGGTCCACGAACCTCATACTATCTCCAAATATTACCCTGCATTCTGACAAGTTCTCGCTGCAATACTTTGGTGCTGGGAGATGAGTATAATGCGATTGTTTATCTCAGACATCAAGAGCCATCAAGGTGGATCCCGACCCCACAATTTGCATCTCACAAAAAAGGAGCATGACGTTCGTCACGGTCACATAATCTTTCCTCGTTCATGCAGGCTCTTCATCACAAGTGCGCAATCATGAATCCTACGACGATAACAAGATCGCTTTCATTCAATACTCTCTTTTCAGCTCACGACAAAGCTCTCACATAACCTTCAATCATGCCTGACAACACGAATCAATCAGTCGCAAAGACAGCCATCATCAGCGGCGGTGCGCGAGGAATTGGTCGCTGCATCGTTCGCCGCTTCCTCGAGCGTGGCTACAAGGTCTTCATCTTCGACATCGATGAGGAAGAGTTGAAGCATACCACCACTGTACACCTGAAGCAATACCACGAGAAGAAGCAGCTGAGCTCGGCCATCTGCAACCTACGCAGTGTCGACGAGATCAGAGAGAAGGTCAAAGAAGCTGCAGAGTTCTTGGGTGGAAGAATCGAGGTTGTCGTCAACAATGGTGGCATTGCGACGCCGACGTGGAGTGATGGCAAGACCATGGCCGACTTTGACACCTTCTCTCAATGGCAGGCGTGAGTTTCGTTGAGGAAGACACTGGCATCCGTCTTTCGACTGACATGATGTTTGCAGGTACATGGAGACCAACCTTACAGCACCATTCGCCGTATCGCAGGCTTGCCTTCCTTACATGAAGCTCGAAGACAAGAACGACTCGCACCACGCCGACAACTCGCACGCCGGCCCTTGCGTCATCCACGTTGGCTCCTTCCGCGCTGAGATGAGCGACCCCAACCAAGAAGGCTATGCCTCGAGCAAGTCCGGTCTGGTCGGGTTGATGCACAGTATGGCCATCAGTCTCGGTCCGTGGGGCATCCGCTGCAATCTCGTCGCTCCTGGGCGCATCAAGGTCGCACATGAGTGTAAAGAGGGAGATGAGAAGGGACTCGAGTGGGCACACCAGAACGAAGACAAAGATGTCGATGACCACGCCACAAACAGAGCTGGAAGACCGAAAGATATTGCCGATGCTGTAGAGTATCTGGTCAATGCTGGCTTCGTTACAGGTCAAGCCATCACCGTCGATGGTGGCGCTGTGAGGATGAAGTAGAAGGTAGAATCCAGCGACGAAGTCACGAATATATCTATTAATCCTTGACAAGCTATATCTTCAAAACTCGGCCGAGTTTGAGCCATGCCGTTTCAGAAACACGCCACTTCAGAAGCTGAGAATTGGGTCGCATAGAACTTCACTTTCGCCCTCACCCAAGTATACCATGTCACAAGCAGATGTTCATGTTAGGACTTCCACGCCGGCATACATCTACATCATTAGCCGGAGAAACAATATCAAGCGATTCTATACCTCGACACGAACCGTTTCGAAAGCTTCTGGAGTGTCACCCGACATCGGTGAATTGATGACAAGGTTGTACAGACACATCGGGGGCCTCGGGGGCTCCGGAGGGGTTTGTGGAGTAATCGTGGGGGCGGGGGATCGACATAATACGACCTTCTTTCACGAGCTTTTCCAGGCTTGCTTCGCTCTCATACCGTCTAGCTCTTCTTGTTTTCTCCTTGACTTCATGCATTGATCTACTGCTAATTGACCGAGCCTTGTATCGGCAGAATGCACCCTCCTTTTGTTCGAGTTCTGAATGTCAAGCGTTGTTTCGAATTAACCGACAAGATGACCTCTTCTACTATATCTTCTCCACACATGGCCGTCCGGAAATCCTTCGATCAACTCATCAACGACTGATTACCTGCAGTGTCTTCAGTATGTTGTATTCTTCCCTCTTCGTGCTGGCTTTGCAGTCCGGCCTCTCCATTCGTGGAGTCCAAGCTACTCAGTCCCCCTCCCATGAGAAGAGAGCTCTCGACACCGCTGCTATCGCCAAAAAGTACTTTGGCAACGACGCTCCTTGGTACCAGGACCGCATCGCATACTTCGAATGCAGCGATACACAAATACAAGATGTCTTTTACTACCGTCAGAAAATCTTCAGAGCCCATCAACGCGATCTCGGCGCCAAAGGCTTCATCTCGACGGAATTCTTGGATGATGTCGGTTGGCAACTACAGCCTTACGCCAGTCTGAACGATGCTACTGGCTTCCACATCGGAGAAGGTAGATGGAACAGAGATCGCCGTTTCAAGGATGATTACATCAACTACATGCTCGGCGGTGGGGACGACCGACACTTCACCGACTACATCCAGGACTCTGTCTGGGGAAGCTACCTTGTTGACAACGATGTGCCCAGTGCGACCAAATGGATTGAACAGATGAAGACTCTGTACAATCAATGGAGCGACCACTTTGACACCAGCAAAGGGCTGTACTACATCGAACCATTGTTGGACGCCACGGAATATACCATCTCATCCATCGATGCTTCTGGCGGTCAAGACGGTTTCACTGGTGGTGATGCCTTCCGCCCAAGTATCAACAGCTACATGTATGCCAATGGAAGAGCTATCGCCAAGATTGCCGCTCTTGCTGGCCAGAGCGACGTCGCCACTGACTACAACAACCGTGCCACCACCCTCAAGAACAACGTTCAGAAGAGTCTATGGAACTCGACCTTGAGCCACTTTATTGATCGCTACCAAGTCAGCAACAACTATGTCAAATACTGGGACCCCATTCGTGGTCGCGAGCTTGTTGGCATTGTACCCTGGACTTTCAACCTTCCTGATAACTCCACTGAGTACGCTTCGTCGTGGAAGCACATCTTGAACGCCAATGAGCTTGGGGGACCATACGGATTGAGGACTGTTGAGCCCTCATACCAATACTACATGAGACAATACCGCTACGAAGGCACACAACGTGAGTGTCAGTGGAATGGACCTGTGTGGCCTTTCCAGACAACTCAAGCATTGTTGGCCATGTCAAATTTGTTGGACCACTACCAGCAGAGCGTCGTCACCAATGCCGACTACTTGAGATTGCTGAAGCAGTACGCAGCTCTGCACTACCAAAGCTCCAGCACTCTCAACCTCCAAGAAGACTACGACCCTGCCACCGGCAAAGCAATTGTCGGCCTTGCAAGAAGCCCTCACTACTTCCACTCTGGCTACATTGATCTCATCATGACCGGTCTTGTCGGCATCCGACCCAGAGCAGACGACTTCCTTGAAATCAACCCCTTGATCACAAGCGATATCAAGTACTTCCGCGCCGAACAAGTGCCCTACCATGGTACCAACATCGTCGTTCAGTGGGATGCAGACGGTAGCCGCTACGGTCAAGGCGCTGGTCTCCGCGTCGAGCGTGACAATGTTGTCATCGCTACTTCCTCAACCCTCAAGCGCTTGGTCATCCCCTTCCAAAAGAAAGCAATCATTGCTATCAACCGCCCCATCGCCAAGTCCATCCAACTACAAAGCTCCACCAGCTATCCCGTAGGCTCTGCTTCCTCTGGCACAGATGTGGAGAATGTGCACGATGCCATCGACGGCCGCATCTGGTTCTTCTCCGAACTCGTCAATGGATGGAACTCGGATGTCAATTCTGCCACTGCTCAGTGGTACACCGTCACCTTCCAATCCGCCACCCAGATCTCACGCGCAGAGATTGCGTGGTTTGACAATGGCAATGACTTTGTTGCTCCTACTGCGTACTCGATCCAAGTCCTGAGCAATGGCAACTGGGTTGATATTGGTGGTCAACAAAAGAGTGCTATTGTGGCTAATGGTATTACCAATGTCCAGTTCACTTCTACCAGTGTTACTCAGGTACGACTTGCCATGACCCAACCTTCTGGCAAGAGAACCAGACTTGTGGAAGTCAAGTACTTCTAGATAGCATGGAAAAGGCGCGGGATTTGGTTGATGAAATATGCATGATATGATATACGTAGCTTTTTGCGAATGAATCTTGTTGCCACTTTGAGTGTTTATTCTGCGCTGTTTCTGCTGGTGTTATATTCTTCCTTGCACAACGCCACTCAATCAGCCTGCTTGAGGAGCGGCACAAACAACAATTGAACAATCTGTCCTCCGAACCGAGGCCAAAAGATGCAGATAAGAGTGGTCATAGCTTTGCCGATGATTTTCCGCATGATTGGTGATCAGGTAAGCCTTCAAAGACCCCGCCGAGCCAGCCACTCTTTCTTGTTTCATCGTTTCTATGTCTCACCACATGTACCTGTCGTGCTGCTCAAAACACAATGCTCTATTCCTGTATACCACACATATCCAACAAGTCCACCCCCAACAACGTTTGTCAACCCTCACGGCCGTAATGCAACACTCCAAACTGTATACGAAGACCCGAGAGGGGTC
>Ga0181465_100652_pt1 | contig 14406 bp, 17 predicted proteins | sample InSIn3gowninarea_FD_119076 | JGI IMG/M metagenome (GOLD analysis project Ga0181465, IMG submission 119076) | Clean room microbial communities from NASA Spacecraft Assembly Facility at Jet Propulsion Laboratory, Pasadena, California, USA -... ... | reverse complement strand
GAGTTAGATATGCTGGTTTTGGCTTTGCACTTTCTCCTTTATTGTACATATTCTCTTGATCTATCTTTACATTCTCAAACTCCCAGACATTACAACAAGAAGGACCTAATAGGGGCTCCACAAAGGGCCTAAACCAGAGACAAACCCACAAACAATGACTCAGTTGAAAAACTCCCACTGAAGGACCCAGTTGGCATCAATGACCAGTTGGCATCAATGACAACCACGAGACTCAATCTGATCAACAACAACATGTTTTTAGATTTAATGATTTTTGTGACCTTGAAGAGGTAGATCATGAAGATGCGAAGATAATATTGTTTTCCCAAAGTATTACTGGTGAGGTAAAAGAATGGTTTAGAGGCCTACCTGCTGGAAGCATCCATAATTTTCAGGAATTTGAAACCATTTTCCTTGGGAAATGGGAAAGGAAGAAGAATTCTCTGAACCTTTTGACACAATACAATAACTTAAGAAGAGCACCTAATCAGTTAGTGCAGGACTTCTCCTATAGATTTAAGAAAACTTATAATGCTATATCAGTTGATGTAAAGCCTCCCCCAGGTGCTTCTAAGCTACATTATGTTGATGCCTTCAGTAGTGAGTTCACCCTGTTGCTTAGAGAAAGAAGATTTGTCTCCCTAGAAGACATGATGGACGATGCAATAGAGGTAGAGATGAACTTATCAGCATCCAATAAGAACAAACAGATACATGAGACCAAAAGGGTCAAGGAGGAGGAACCACAAGCCTTTACCTCATCATCTAATTCCGATATTAAACATGACACAATGATGAAGGCCATAGAAAGACTCATGGTCAAGCTATATTCGGATGATAAAAACCAAATGAAAAATCAGAGTGAACCTCAGATCAAGAACCCCAATTTTAGGAGGAAGCAAGGGCCTCATGTTCCTCAAGTCATGCAAAGGGAGCCTAGAAATCCTAATGAATAGTAGATAAGGCATCCTTTCCAGTAGAACCTGGTGGATGAGGAATTCATAGAAGAACCTTAAGAACACATCCACCAGTTTGGTGATGACCCTGAAGAGTCAGATTCTTTTGTCACCAAGGATCAACATGACAATTTTGTGACCCAAGAAGATGAGGGTGACCAAGAACCCATAAAGGATGAGTCAAAGGACTCCCACACAGCCTACTTAAATGCACTGTCAGAATTCAATAGGAAATATGATCTAAGAAACATAAGTGTGGTAGTTGCTCCTCCTAAGAAGGTTACATAGGATCAAGCCTTAGCTAGTCAACCTGCCAAGATTCATCCCAGAAAGGAGGTGGTGCAACAGAAGCCTAAAGGAAAAGATCTTAAAGACAAAGAGAAAGAAGTTCTAAAGGATGCCCCACCAAAGGATAAGGAAGCCCCCAAAGAAGTTGTCCTAAAAGAGAAGTACTTGCCAAGGGAAGAAATAAAGAGAGATCTTATTGAGAGGTCTGCTCCTCCCTTCAGCTTGCAAACAGGAATTTCCAAGATCAAGATTGTTGTCCCCTTTAATGAAATATTAAGAATACCTTAATACAGAGGATAGCTCTCTCATATGATAAAGTCTGAAGAGACTTCTGATACATTAAATCTTCAAGATGATAAGCCTAAGATCATATTTGGTCCTTGGGCTCAAGCAGCTCTCAAATATGAAGATGTCCCTCCATTTTATATCAGCCTTACTGTACATGATATGTTTTTGCACAATGCTATGTTTGATTCGGGTGCTTCCCACAATTTAATGCCTAAAACTATAATGGAGTGCCTAGGACTTGGCATTACCATACCCTACAAGGATCTATATTCCTTTGTTTCAAGGAAGGTCAAGTGCCTATGTCTGATCAAAGATCTAGTGGTATCCCTTCACCAGATACCAGAAAAGAACCTCGCCATGGACGTGGTTGTGGCCAAAGTTCCCCCCAAGTTTGGAATGTTGTTGTCAAGATCATGGATAGCCAAGCTACAGGGGACATTACAGATGGACCTATCCTACACCACAATCCCTCTCTTTGGCATGTTGAGGCATTTGTAGAGAGAGAATCGGATTGCTTATATGATCAGTAACAGAGAGAACCCTGAAAATCACCCAATATACTCTGTTGATAACGACATGGGCTCTTCCATGCTTTTTAACGAGCTTGGACCTCAAAAGGGTGTGCCTGAGCCTGAAGATAGTGGAAGCAGCAAATCAGACTATCAAAGTGCAGAAACAGATTTGGACAATGGGACGAATGATGTGTCTTTAGCAGAAGAAAACAATGGCTGGTGGCATATGAGTTTTAATGGAGCAGCAAGCAGGAAAGGAGTAGGAGTAGGTGTTTGGATAAGACCTACTATTGGTGAGCCCAAGTTTCTCTCATACAAGTTGGACTTTAAGTGTACAAATAATGTGGCTGAATATGAGGCATTGATCTTGGGACTCAAGGCTCTGAAAGATCTCCAAGCCTAAAGGGTTAACATTCAAGGAGATTCAGAGTTGGTGATAAAGTAAGTCCAAGGGAGTTATCAAGCCAAGCACCCAAGATTACGGTCATATAGAAATTTAGTGCTTGACTTGATGGATGGATTTAAAGAATGTTAATATACAGTTATCCCTAGAAGCAAGAATTATGAAGTTGATACCTTGGCAGTCTCTGTTATTATTTTCCGAGTCCCTGAGCATCCAAAGGAGAAATATCAGATTGAGGTCAGGCACAGACCATCAATCCCAAACAATGTTGAGCACTGGCAAGTTTTTGAAGATGATGAATGGATCAACAGGTTCCTTCAAAGGTCTGGTGAGTTTGAGAATGTAAAGATAGATCAAGAGAATATGTACAATAAAGGAGAAAGTGCAAAGCCAAAACCAGCATATCTAACTCAGCTAGCAGGTAAAGATATCATCCAACTGAAGAGTAATTCTTTTCCAAGGGGGTTGGTCCCCTTGGAAGACATTTTTGACAGTAATGATGTGGCAAAGAGCCCTAAGGTGGCTCCAAGAGATGAGGAAGTGGAAGAGTGCAACATAGGCACTGAAAGAGATCCAAAGGTCATCAAAATATATAAAAATATGACCTAGGAATCAAAGGAGAAATAAATCAAGCCAATGAAGGAATTTTATGATGTATTTTCTTGGACTTATGATGATCTCAAAGTCTATGATCCAGGTGTGATCCAACATACTATCCCTGTCCAAAAGAATGTTAATCCCTTCAAGCAGAAATTAAGAAGGATGAATCCTTTGCTCCTCCCACTGATAGAAAAAGAAGTCAGGAAGTTATTTGATGCCAAGATCATAGTATCCTTAAGGTTTTCCAAATGGTTAGCAATCCTTGTACCTGTAAGGAAAAAGAGTGGGGAAATAAGGCTCTGTGTGGACTTCAGAAATCTAAACCAGGTGCCTCTAAAGGACAATTACCCCCTTCCAAAGATGGATCACATATTACAAAGGGTAGTTGGGTCTCAAAGGATGTCTATGCTGGATGGTTTCTCAGGTTACAATCAAGTTGTAGTCCACCCAGAGGACCAAGAAAAGACAGCCTTTACCACTCCATGGGGCACCTTCATGTATTCCAAAATGCCCTTTGGACTGATGAATGTTGGAGCTACTTTTCAAAGGGCAATGGACATAGCATTCTCAGAGGAGAAGGAGAAGTATGTTGTCATCTACTTAGATGATATTACTATGTTTTCTAAATCAGATCCAGACCACTTGCAGCATCTCAGAAAGGTTTTCCTTAAGTATAGAAAATTTGGCGTTTCCCTCAACCCAAAGAAGTCCCATTTTGCCATGGAAGAGGGAAATCTATTGGGCCATATAATTTCTGAAACAAGCATTAAGATAGACCCAAATGGAGTGGTAGCCATACAGCAAATAGGTCTACCTAGAAATAAAAAAGAGATCCAATCATTCCTTGGCAAAGTGAATTTTCTGAGAAGATTCATTACAAACTTTGTTGAAGTTGTAAAATATATTAATAGCATGTTGAAGAAGGACAACACTTTTCAGTGGTCTAAGGAGGTCAAGCAGTCTTTTGTCAACATCAAGAAGGCATTATCTAAAGCCCCTATACTAGGAAGCCCTAATTTTGACAAAGATTTCATGCTATTCTCTTTTGCCTCAGAGCATACCATTGCAGGAGTCCTATTGCAGAAGAATGAGCAGAATTAAGAGCAGCCCATTGCCTTCTATAGCAAGGCCTTGAGAGACTCCACTCTCAAATACAACATCATGGATAAGCAGGCCTATGCTTGCGTGAAGGCATTAAAATAATTTAGGGTATACATTCTACACTCTCACTCTACCGTTTTTGTTCCTTCTGCTGCAATTAATGACATATTAACGCAAGCAGAACCTGATGGAAGGAGAGCTAAGTGGATTGCGTCTTTACTAGAATAGGACATAGAGATTAGACCTACAAAACTAGTAAAGGGGCAAGGTCTAGCTAAGTTGATGGCCCAATCAAATCATGAAGCTTTGGGGATCAACTTCTTTGAGCCTTGTACAGACATCATTACCCAGGTAGAGGAAGGGCAAGTTCATCCAGATTTCCTTGCTTCCTCTTGGTAAAGGGACATAATCCATGTTTTGCAAAACCTTCAAGTTCCACCTGAGCTCAACAAGACACAGGAAAGATCTGTCAAGCTCACGTCTACAAAGTTTTGTATTATAGATAAGTTTTTATATTGGAAAGATCTAGGCGGTATATTACTAAATTACCTCTTAGAAGAAGAGGCCAATCAGAAAATAAAAGAGTTCCATAGTGGAGATTGTGGTGGCCACCTATATTGGAAAACAATAGCCCACAAAATCTTAAGGGTTGGCTTTTATTGGCCCATAGTCTTTGTTGACACTTATAAGAAGGTTTATACTTGCCATCAGTGTCAAGTTTTTGAAGGAAAGAGGAAGTTACAGCCTTTGCCTCTGAAGCCCATCTTTGTTGATGCACCTTTTCAGCAGTGATGTCTTGATTTTATTGGAGAAATCAACCCTACATCCTCAGGTCAGCATAGATGGGTCCTAACTGCCACTGATTATTTCACTAAGTTCGTAGAGGTTGTCCCAACTAGACAAGCAACTGATGTTATTATCATTGAGTTTTTATTAAATAACATCATGTCTAGGTTTGGTTGTGCTAGGAAGATTGTGACTAACAATGTTAAGGCTTTCACTTCTTCTAAGTTGGTTAAATTCTTCAGTGACTACAACATCATTCTTAGTCACTCAACTGCATGTTACCCCCAGGAGAATGTATTGACTGAATCCTCCAATAAGAGCTTAATCAGAATCATCAAAAAACTATTGGAGGAAAACAAGAAGGCATGGAATGCCAAACTAAAGTTTGCTCTTTGGGAAAATAGGGTGAGTACAAAGAAATCCATTGGTACTTCTCCCTTTCAGCTTGTTTATGGTACTGATGCCATTTTTCCAACCTCTCTTGGTTCCCTAGTGATGAAGTACCTGCAGGAATAGGACATAGAGTAAAACCCACTCCAGAGGAAGATTAACCAGCTTGTGGAAGTGCAGTAGATTCAGGATCAGGTTGCAGATAAATCCCTAGATTTCTAGGACAAGGTAAAGAAGGTTTTTGACAGGAAGGAAAAGCCTGATGATTTCCAGTAGGGAGATTTGGTTTTGAAGTGGGATGCAAGGCATGAAGACAAGGTCAAGCATGGCAAGTTTGAACACCTATGGAAAGGCCCTTATCATATATCAAAAGATCGTGGTAATAACTCCTACAGCCTGCAGGAGATCAGTGGTGGCCCTTTCTCAGCTAGACCTGTTAACGGAAGGTATCTGAAGCATTACATAGCTTCATAATGGGTCACAGGCCCGTGTAAATATATTAGACTTAGGTTTCTTTTCAGTTCTGCAAAGGTTACAGATCTTCCAGAGGTCTGTGTCCTTATCTAAGCTCACCTAGTGCGTAATATTTACCTTTTATTCATGAACAGTTGGCCCTAACAGCATAGTGCAAGGCATATATGTATGAAGTTTGAGATATCAGGTAGAGAATGCATGGGGGTTGCCATCCCTCATGGAGACGATGTTAGCACCTGCCATTTTTGTAGAAATGGTAGGGCCATTCGAATGTCTTGGGGCCCTCAGGCTTGGTCTAGACCCCTCTAGTTCCATCGAGGGAGCGAGCATCCTCCCCCAAGGTCCAAGTCTAGCCAGACCATCACCAAGTCCGTATGGCGACGCGCTAAGTTTGGCAGAGGGCCAAATATTTGGCCGCAACACCAATTGTGGCGACAGGGCAGCCATAAGCCTTAAGCCCCAACCCCAGACCATCAGCCCTCTGCACCAACAAGACTAGTAGCCAAGTCCTCGAGGTCTATTGGGCACTCATCCCTTCGATCTTCTCCACACCGACAGTTCAGATCACAACAGGGGGGCCCCGCCTCCCAGCTGATGTGCATCTTCTCCGACCCACACCTCCTTGTCACATCAATGGTTGTCCTTTCATCACACAGTGGCAAAGGATCTCAGCCATCAGATGAAAATCTAGGACTGGGCAGATCAACGGCCCATGTCCTATCGCATCCCAACAAGCGCGGCGATTTAACTTTTCTCTGCTGGCTGATGGGAAACCGCGCGGCTAGCAAAGGGACAGATGTCGCCTCAGCATTCCATCGCACTTTGCGAAGCGGTTAAGGCCACGGTTTCCCCAGTGGCTGATGGGTCGGCGGTTAAGTTATCCCGTTGACTTGTTGTCCGTTGATGGATTCTCGGTCTCTCAATCATCTTTGGATCAATGTCCCACATCAACACTGGGGGGTCCCTCCCTTAGCCGATCGAGAAACTCTCCACAGTGCAGAGGGGTCCCGCCAGGACCTACGCTGATTCCTCTCAGCCTCTCACATTCCACCGCATGGCCAAAAGGGATTCCACGAAGGATTCCCCTCCTCACCTCCTCCGACGGATGGCCACATCAACCAAATTTTGGCTCTCCATCGTCCGATCGTGGCAGGGTCTCATCCGATGGCCCCTGAGTCTCACGACTATGCAGACTCCATTTTGATCCAAGGAGGGTGGCAACAGCTGTGCCACCCCTTCTTCATCTTCGCAGCACCGAAGGGAGGGTGGCCCTCCCCAATTTTGTCATAACTCCCCCCACCCACTGCATATAACAGCAGTATGGAAGTGGCGTGACTCCTGTAGACCGCCTTGCGTTGGTCCCAAGGCCATCAAGGCTCCCTTGAGTTTCTGCAGGAGGTCTTTAAGACTAATTGGATCACATCGTGAGAAGGTGGACTTCCAGGGTGATTTCGAGGTTGGCCAAGGCCCGATTTCCTCATGGACACTCCACCAGGGCTAGATTTTTTATCTTAGGGCTATGCCTCTGTCAGGAAGGCCTGTAAATTCTCATCAATGTACAGATAAGGTTTCATTGGGCCTGCAGCTGATGTTTTTAATGTTGCAGGCCATGCATTAGGTTATTTGTTTTAGGGTTAAGTTGTTTAGGGCAAGGGGGGATTTGTCCTCCTACCTATATAAACCAACAAATGACCATTTTGTAAAGGTCAACAATTTGTAAATATTCAGTCTTAAGCTATAGGTTTCTTTCTGTTAGACCAGGTTGGCAGCTGCTAGTGAAACTCCCTATAACACTTGACAAGTTTACAGCCAAGCCCTTGTTGACACTGAGAGGGGGGGTGAATCAGTGTTAAGTTGTTTTTACTTCTTTTTAACCTTCCAAAACACATTGTTAGCAACTCTTATTTATTCAATATTAACTGTTCACCACAACATATGATCTAAGCATGAAATATATCAAGACAAGACATGTATCATTAATCACAATTCATTAAATGAAGCATTCATTAACATTTATCTTTTATACATAGCATACATCATTTTTATCTTTTATACATGGCATATATGAACATTATAAATAGAAATGAACCAAGAATCAAACCATATGAACACAAGAATTTTTACGTGGAAACCCAATGACTTGGGAGAAAACCACGGAAGCTTCACTATCTTCAAAAATTTACATTGCCAGATTCAACCCTGGTTGGGGAAACAACCCCTTACAATTTACTTTAAGGAGAACACAGACTCTATTTATACAATTTGACTTACCGGCACCAACCGGAAGGGACTCCAACCCTTGCAAGCCTACTATGTAAGCCATGGCACCACCCTACCACCCTGTAATGACAAATAGAAAAGAAAAGAGAAAGACTCAAGACTGACTCAGTGCAAGCACTGCTAACAACTGTCAATGTGATAGTCTCAAAGTGAGAAACTCACTTTGACTGACTGTTGGGGTGTGGAAATGACCAATTTTTGAGCCTCTTTTTCCTATCTATGGACAGCATTATGACATTACTTCATATGAATTAATGTATATATATTCCCCACAATTCCTATACAAACCCAGAAAAGGTAAAACCCAAAGTTCACATGTTTATTTATCTTTCATATTCATAAAAAGATTAAATCGTGAATTATTGTATTTTTGGTTAACCTAGGTGCAAAGTCTATTTGTCTACAACATGGAAGGGGGCCGCGCGCAGGAGCAGAACTATCTGGATAAGGATACCGGAAGATCCGGCGCTGGTGCCAGGATGTTCCAGCATTCTATTTTGAAGACATGGCCGATTCAACTAAAGATTTCATGGAGGTCGATTCGATGAGCCTATCAATGGCAATTCGGTTTTGAACAGATTAGGGTTTTTCTTTTCTGGGAACAAGACGAGGTAGGGGAGGATCTCATGCTTTCAGTCATGAGATCTCCCCTAACCTTAGATAAAAAATGATGTTAATCTTTTGTTGGTTGTGGTTCATTATATAAACAGATATTTTATGATGTATGGCAACCAATCGATCTTTGATATATTTTTGAGAGACAAGTATTTTCATTATTGTGTAAAAGACATTTTCAGTTCTAATATAAACATGGTTTGAAGCTGCTATATTTTTGTCCAACGCATGTTGCTTTGAGTGGTTAATAGTCGCTTGACCTGAGGATCCTGTGGACAGGAGGGACCCCTGATCCATAGCCCTACATGTATTTATTTTTATTAATGTGGTGTGATTTGTAATTTGTCATTTCATTTTTGTTCAGTGTTTGTTTATTTCCTATGAGTGGTTTAAATGAAATAAAATAAACTTGTTTAGATTTTATTCGTGTTTTGGATATCCAAGAAATAGAGTGTGAATATAGAGCTTGTTAGATTGTAGATGAATCATAAACTTGTGAAGAGAATGGATGAATAGAGTACGAATTTAGTAGATAAATGTGATCACCTTGCTTCGATTTTGCTCTTAAGAATTTGTAGGTTCTTAATGAATGCGTGTATGTGTGTTAAGTGCTAAAACACGAGGATCAGGAACCCAAGGCTTGTATAGCTACAGCATGGCTCTTTCCTCTATTGAACACTGATTTCTTTTGCTTTCTACCTGCCTTTAAAAATACAGATGTGATATCGCAAAACTAGGACTGAATGGAACAGGTTTCGTATAAGGAAATAGGAACTTCTGTATTCCTTCTACAGAATTTTTGAAGTAGCGTGTTTCAAATTTGAGTAGGAAAAGAACCCTTTCCAAAAGCCCAATTGAGTATCGGAGAATCTAATTATATAGACTTTAGTGAAATAAACCATTGGTAGTTTGAGAGAAAGAAATTCTAAGCTTACGAGTCTCTGGTTTGATAAAGTAAATTTGTGCAATTAATTTTGCCCAACATTTTGGCATCGTTGCCGGGGAATTGCTTCCAGGCAATCAATGGTCATTTTCTTGCCTTGTGTTTTAATTTATGTTTGAGTTCTGCAGAGTGTTTTTTAGTAATTACCTGCCAAGCACTTGGGGGAGGAGACTTTAATGGTAACACGGGGGGGAAGTGCCTACATATCCACTATAGTGGGTTACTCCAAATCTAGGACGAGGTAAAGGTGATTGCTTATGGTTAGACCTAGAGACAGTAGAGGTAGGTTTATTGGAAAATTTCTAGTTGGTATATTCGGACCTAAACATATCCCTCATATTAATACATCTGATCATTATACAGGGAGTACTTCGAGACAGGGACGAGCCGGAAGCGAAGGGAAGTCTAAAGGATCCTCATCACCCCCCACGGTGGAACAAAGAGGAAGACAATACATGAGTACCGATCCCGTCTTGAACCAAGAAGTTGATCCAAAAAGCATTCGGCAAATCTTGAGCAATCAAGAAGAAGGGATGTTGGAACCAGTAGCAGACAGCCCAGCAGAAGAAATTCCAGAAGTATTGGGGGACAATTTTACCCCAAACCAAATAGACAACCCCTCAGGATCTGACTGGGATACTACACCAAGGGCATCAGTAATTAGAATTTTTAGAGGCATGGCAAACGAAGAACGAAGGAGAAGAGGACTCTTCGGGGACAATGAACCAGAAGGCCCAAGGGAAAACGATGGTAATGTTAATGATGATGCGAAACAAGAGGTAACTTTCGGGTTCCCTATCTTTGATTCAACTGTGGATGTAACAATGAAAAACATTCCCCCCTCTGCTCTTCCACATTTTCACAGTATGTCCACCGAAGATCCTGATTCCTTTTTATTTGAATTCGACATCTTATGCAGTAGCTATAACTATGTAAACGATGCCCAGAAATTAAAGTTATTTCCAGCCACCCTTAAAGACTCTGCTCTTCGATGGTTTATGGGCTTGGGTGAACACACAATAAGATCTTGGGATGAAATGAAAATAGCCTTTCTTAGGAAATATTAAGAGTATTGTAGATCTAAAGATTCTCATAATGATATCTTTAAAATGCAACTGCAAGAAGAAGAAACTCTTGAAGATTATGTAGAACGGTTTGTTTATAACTTGCAAAAATCCAGGCAAAATTCATTAAACTCCAATGTCGTTAGGACAATCTTTTTAAAAGGAATATTAGAAGATTATATTGATATGTTAAATCTAATGGCAACAAGTGATGTTTCCCAGAAATCATTCGAATACATTGTAGAACTTTGTCGAAAATATTCACGTAGTAAATAAAAAACTGGGAAAGGAGTAAGAGCAATTAAATCAGCAGGTGGAGGTGTTACTAGGACAGAGCTAGGGAATCTTTTAGAGAACTTCAAAACTGATATCTTAGGAACATTAAGTTCTGAAATTGACTCTATGAATATCAAAAAGAAATTTGAAGACGAGGCTTTGACTATTTTTTGTTCTAGATGTAAGAAAAGAAACCCTTTGAAAAATTGTCCACTAAATGTTGTTAGTTTGTGTGGGTTGTGTGTAGAAGAACATGAGATGGACAGTTTCCCTACACTACCAGGATTGCAGGCCATTTACAAAGGAGCAAGTGAGCCCGCAACCCAAGCAATGTAAGGAGTGCAAAACAAGCCATGGCAGGCTAAACCACAAGGTATGTTTGCAGATCCCTACTTGCAATTTAGTCCTTATGCACAGTGGAATCAATGGCAGCATATGAATAATACACCATTCCAAAACCAGCCCTTTCCGAATCAACCCTGGCAGCAGGGATGGAGGGGAAAACCCTTTGGAAACTTAAGAAATCAGCCCTCACCAATGTAGCCCTATCAAATGGCATATAATCAATACCCTGCACATGTATAGCAAGATTAGTATCCCATGCAACAGCAGCAAATTCCAACACAAATGAATACACATCCCCCAATACAAAACTCACTACTCCAATTGCTCCCACCACAAAATACTACAAGACCAACTCAGCTACCAGTACAACCTATAGCTAACCGCAATAATAAAACTGTCCAAGCAGCCTATAATGTTGATTTCCAAATGTATCCTACCTATCCAACATACCTCATCTCCACAATCCCTCTTCAAGGTGTCCAACTAAGATCAGGGAGGGATCTTTCTCAAATTAAATCTCCAATTACTATTGAGGAAGAACCTGAATTAAATTCCAATGAAAAGATGGTGGATGAGGCAACCAATAAAAATAACGATGTTGCTTTGAATAAATAGACCCAAAAAGGATAGTTAGAGGAAAACCAAGCCCCTCCCTATCCAGAAAGATTAGCCTTAGAGAAGCATGTTGTCCCTTTTGAAAATAACATTGAAACATAACTGAAAAACTTATGCGTTAAAATCCCCTTACTACAAGCTATACGTGATATTCCCATCTATGCCAAAATAGTTAGGGAGTTATGCCTAAAGAAAATAGGCAGGAAAAAGAAGGACCCCCCCACTATCCAATTCATTGGGCAGTTCGCGGATCAACTGACAAATCAGATCCAAGTAGACAAATACGAAGATCCGAGAAACCCAATTGTCATAGTATGCATCAAAGGAACATACATTCCAAACACTCTCATCGATTTAGGAGCAGCCATAAATGCGATGACCTTGCAAATGATGAGAGAGCTCAAAATTCTTAACATCCAACCAACACCGACAATGTTGGAGTTGGCAGATAGATCAAAAATTAAACCAGAAGGGGTGTTAGATGATGAAACTGTATCTATCGAGTCTTGGGAGTACCTAGTTGATTTCTATATCCTACAACCCAAGTCCGCATCAGGAGGACATGCCATAGTCCTAGGAAGGCCCTGGTTGGCCACTACAGATGCTTTCTTAGGCTGCAGATCCGGGACTATGTATATCTCAAGAGGAGAATCAGTGAAACAAATAAAACTCTACCCACCGGCCCAGCCTAAAATAGAAACACAACATATCTTGTGGTATGATAACGAGGCTAGTGATGTAGAGACCACACAACCTATCTTTACCATCGACCAAATTAAAAGTTTCCAAGAAGTAACGAAAGAAAATCAAATCAGCACATTCTTATGTAACGCCAATTCCTTAGGACAAGATGATACTGAAATAGAAAGAGTTTTAAATGCAAAAATCCAAGAAACCAGCAGCCCTGTTGCCCTTACTACATTTCGACCTACAGCAGGAAACACCTCTAGATCTCTGGAAACTTCCACTCTCCCCATCGAGATAAGCCCAAACAAATTCCTGCACATAACTCCAGATCTCGATGAGCAGCAAAAGGCTGATCTGATCTGAATACTTCAGCAGCAAGAAAAAGCCTTTGTTTGGGATTATCAAGACATGAAAGGGATACATCCTGAAACATGATCACATCATATCTACACTCGAGCGGATATCAGACTAGTGAGGCAGCCACAAAGAAGGATGAACCTTGCCCTTAGAGACATCGTAAAAGAAGAACTGCAGAAATTATTAAATGTGAATTTCATCTATCCTATATCTAACAGCAGGTGGGTCTCCCCATTAGTAGTGGTACCCAAAAAGAACGGTAAATGGCGAATATGTGTCGACTATAGGGAGTTAAACAAATCTACACTAAGAGACTACTTTCCCTTTCCCTTCATCGACCAAGTCTTAGACACATTATCCGGAAAAAAATATTTCTCTTTTTTAGATGGGTTTAGCAGATACAATCAGATCCAAATAGCCCCAAAAGATCAGGAGAATACTACCTTTACTTGCCCCTCGGGTACCAATGCTTATCGAGTCCTTCCTTTCGGGCTATGTAACGCACCTACCACCTTCCAAAGGGTTGTTTTAGGGATTTTTGCAGATCTGACCCACGATTGTGTCGAAGTCTTTATGGATGATTTTTCAGTTTATGGAGACACCTATGATGAAGCCTTGGCCAGCTTAGAAAAAGTTCTTATTCGCTGCCAAGAAACTAATCTATCTCTTAGCCATGAAAAGTGCAGGATGCTCTTTACCAAAGGAGTAGTTCTCGGACACATCATTTCACAAAATGGGACAGAGTTGGATCTGGCAAAAATCAGGGTAATCTCAAACTTGTCAGTTCCTCAGAGTCAGAAAGACATAAGAAGTTTTTTAGGACAAGCTAGATATTATAGATGCTTTATAGAAAACTTCACAAAAATAGCAGCCCCCCTATTTAAACTTCTTTCAAAAGATATTGAGTTTGTTTGAAGCAAACAAGGCCAAATGGCCTTTGAACACTTCAAACAAAAACTATCAGAAACACCAATCTTGAGAGGGCCAAATTGGTCTCTTTCGTTCCACATCTCTACAGATGCATCAGATTCTTCCCTAGGAGTTGTACTTGGGCAAAAGGAGAATCAAGTTCATTATGTTATCTACTTTATAAGCAAAAATATTACCCTTGCAGAATTGAACTATACCATTATAGAGAAAGAGTTCTTAGTAGTAGTCCATGTAGTTAACAAATTTAGACATTACATCACTGGATACGAGGTCTTTGTTCACATAGATCACTCGGCAATTCGGTTCTTGATGAATAAGCCAATCACTAATGGGAGAATTACTAGGTGGCTACTCTTGCTTCAGGAGTTTAACATCACCATCATGGACAGGCAAGGTAAAGAAAACCAAGTGGTTGATTTCCTTTCCAGATTGCACACTGAAGGTGAGGATGTTCTCGTTTTCGATGATTTTCTTTCGTTACTTCTTGGAAACTTTT
>Ga0181465_100650_pt1 | contig 14423 bp, 15 predicted proteins | sample InSIn3gowninarea_FD_119076 | JGI IMG/M metagenome (GOLD analysis project Ga0181465, IMG submission 119076) | Clean room microbial communities from NASA Spacecraft Assembly Facility at Jet Propulsion Laboratory, Pasadena, California, USA -... ... | reverse complement strand
AATTCTTTCCCCAGGCCCAAAAAATATAAAGCATAATAACGCCGGCAGCCCAGTTTTTCAAAGGACTTTTAACAATAAATAAACCTAAAATAAACAGGAAGAAAATAATGGCTCCCGCATAAACCGGTCCGCTAACAATAGGCTGATCTCCCCAGTACAAAGGTAATTGCTGAACAATGTTGTTAGCTGCACCTGCATCAATTCCTCTGTTAACAAGCATTTTATAAGTTTCAGAAGTATTGGATAATGCGCCGGAATTTGAACCTCCATAGGCATTTGGTATAAGCAAAGTCAGCGTTTCACCTATTCCGTAACTGTATGAAAAAGCATATTCCTTATCCAGTCCATCCTGATTTGCTTCTGTTTTAGAACCGTTGGAAACACTCAGTTCCGGCTTGCCGCGGATGGTTTCTTTGGTATAATCATAAGCATTCCAAAGGCGTGTAGTATGTGTTCCAACCGAAACGGTGGCTGCAAATGCTAATCCAACAAGAATGAATGCCAGCTGTTTGATCTGACCGTTTTTCAGATAAGGTAAACTTTCAATAATTACAAGAACGATAATACCAATTCCCAGGTAATAGGTGATCTGGACGTGATTGGCATATAATTCAAGCGATAAAAAAATAGCGGTTACAGCTGCTCCGGCAAGCCAGTTGCGTCTAAAAGCTAAAATTACTCCTGCTAAAACTCCCGGTGCATAATAAATAGCAAGCATTTTGGAAACGTGACCTGCTTCCAAACTGACCAGATTCCAGGCCGCAAAACCAAAAGCAATGGCGCCTAATGCAGAAAGCCAGACGCTGGCGCCTACAACCAGAAAAAGTATATAAGCACTCACGCAGCCGATCAGCATATAATTGGCCGGTGCCGGTAAAATTTTATTTACAATCTGTCCCAGTTTAGTGGAAATGCTTGTTGGATAATCCCCGGCGATCATATAAGCAGGCATCCCGGCAAACATGCTGTTGGTCCAGTTTGACCACTCTCCGGTTTTATCATGGTATGTCACTACCTCACGTGCCGCAGCTTTTGCCTGCACATCATCATGCTGATTAAGTTTTTTGCCTTCCAGCACCGGAAATGCGTAGATAAGAGACAAGAGCATGAAACCTATCACTGCAAAAAGATGTGGCCGGATTTGTTGCCAGGAAAATAAATTTTTCATTTTGATAATGGTAAGCCGACAGGTATTTAAAATTATAATGGTATAATGTCAATAATACGTACAAATATGACTTTTCTTTCATGATACTCGGAAAGAACATCCATTCCTGCACGTTAAATTTTTGTTAACGAGCGCAAATATAAAAGTATTGATATATGTTTGGGATGTAAAATCAGAATCTTGTTTTGGTATTTTTTTGATAGAATTCAGAAATAGGAAGTAAAATTTAAGAAAATACCCGATAAATTTGCAGAAATTGTGCCTTTAAGTAGAAACACGACTGTATTTAGAATTGATTAGTAGTAACCCGATACATAAATGAAAAGAATTGGAGTTTTCACCTCAGGAGGAGATGCGCCCGGAATGAACGCTTGCATCCGTGCTGTGGTGCGCGGAGCAGTTTACCATGGAATAGAAGTATACGGAATCAGAAGAGGATATAGTGGAATGATTGCCGGTGATGTTTACAAAATGGAATCTCACTCGGTTAGCAATATTGTACAAAGAGGCGGTACGATCCTGAAATCTGCACGAAGCAAAGAATTCATGACGGCGGAAGGAAGAAAAAAGGCGTTTGATCAGCTTAATGCACACGGAATCGAAGGAATGGTTGCCATTGGCGGAAACGGTACTTTTACCGGAGCCATGATTTTTGGCAATGAATATGGAATTCCAACCGTTGGTGCTCCCGGAACAATTGATAATGATTTATACGGAACCGATTATACCATCGGTTTTGATACAGCAGTAAATACAGCTTTGGATGCGATTGACCGTATCCGTGACACAGCAAGTTCTCACGACCGGATTTTCTTTATTGAGGTAATGGGCCGTGATTCAGGATATATTGCAGTACAGTCTGGTATTGCAGGCGGTGCTGAACTGGTAATGGTACCGGAAGTGCTGACTCCGCTTTCCGAAGTTGTGGAAACGTTGAAACAGGGATGGAGCCGTTCAAAATCTTCTTCCATCATTGTGGTTGCCGAAGGTGATGAAGCGGGAAGTGCTGTGGAAGTTGCAGAAAAAATAAAATCCCAGGTAGATGAGAATGCCGATATCCGTGTGACAACACTTGGGCATACCCAGCGCGGCGGTTCGCCTTCAGCCTATGACCGTATCCTGGCCAGCCGTTTAGGATTAGGTGCTCTGGAAGGTTTATTAGGCGGACAAAAAAATGTTATGGCCGGAATTATTAATAACGAGCTTGTTTACACGCCGTTTGAAGATACAATCCGTCTTCCAAAACCCATCAGTGAAGATCTGCTGAGAATGGTTAAAATATTAAGCGTATAGCCAGAAAATTTTTTGCAGTCAGGAATAGTCATTTGTTGTCATAAATTGTAAAAAACGATCCATGACAATAATTGACAATTACCTGGCTCTTCAATCACAAATTTCTGTCAGCAATACCCCATTATTTTGTAAATAATTATTCCAACCCATTCCCGGAAAAGAAGCTGGGAGTATCCCAGCACCGCCGGATCAGGAATGAGAATATCCTTGATTTTTGCATTGTAATCATTTCCATAAAAATCCGCAGGAAAGATATCTGCATTAATTCCCGCCTTGTTAAAACATCCGATTGAACGACGCATGTGAGAGGCGGAAGTAATAAGAAGATAACGGCCTTTTGGGAATCGGGTATTTAGAATTTTTGCTGTGAACAAAGCATTTTCACGTGTATTCCTTGCCTGAAGTTCCAGAATAATGTCGTCCGGCTTTAGGTTTATTTATTGTTAAAAGTCCTTTGAAAAACTGGGCTGCCGGCGTTATTATGCTTTATATTTTTTGGGCCTGGGGAAAGAATTTTGCCGTCTTTAACTATTTGTTTTTTGACTATTTCCCAATGTTCAACAAGTTCAGAGCTGTGACCATGGTGCTGGCTCTGGTTCAGTTGCTGATGGTCTTTATTGCTGTTTTAGCTCTGAATACCCTGGCGCAAAAAAAGATTTCCATAAAGGATCTTCAACGTCCTTTTTTGATCAGTCTTGGTATTACAGGTGGAATTTCCCTGATTTTGGCCTTGATGCCAACCGTATTTTTCAGCTTTCAGGGATTAAATGATCAGGCAATAGCAGCTAATTTTTCTCAGCAGGCCAATGATCCGGCTTTTGGCCAGCAGCTGGTTAATGCCATGGTTCAGGATCGTGCAGGATTAATGCGCAGTGATGCTTTCCGCAGCTTTTTCTTTATAATAGTTACTGCCGGATTGATCTGGTTCTGGATGAAAGATAAGGTTAAAACGGCTTTACTTTATACTGTATTGATCCTGCTGATGGTCATTGATATGTTTGGTATCGACAAACGTTACCTGAACAATGCTGATTTTATTGGTAAAAGTGCTTCGATGGCAGCACTCGCTCCTAGTGCTGCGGATGAAAAAATATTGACGGATACAGATCCTGATTTCAAGGTTTATGATCTTTCCACTTCTCCTTTCCAAAGTGCCGAAGCTTCGTATTTCCATAAATCATTAGGCGGTTATCACGGAGCAAAATTAAGACGCTATCAGGAATTGTTTGAGCATCAAATGAACAAGCAAAATCCAAATTTTGGTATTTTCAATATGTTAAATACCAAATACTTTATTACGGCCGATCCGCAGGGAAATAAAGTGGCGCAGCAAAATCCTGATGCTTTCGGACATGCCTGGTTTGTAAAAGAATACAAAATTGTTCCTAATGCGGATGCTGAAATGGCAGCACTGGATTCTTTAAAACCAAAACAAACAGCAATTATCGATCAGCGTTTTGCAGATAAACTAAAAGGTTTAACGCTTCAGGCTGACTCAACAGATAAAATCAGTCTGATTACTTATAAACCAAATGAACTGGTTTACGAAAGCAATTCCAAAGGTGAAGGATTGGCTGTTTTTTCTGAAATCTACTACAACGTTCGTGATGAATGGAAGGTAACGATTGATGGAAAACCTGCGGATATGCTGCGTGCAGATTATGTACTTCGCGCACTTCGTATTCCGGCAGGAAAACATACCATACAATTCCGCTTTGAACCAATCTCTGTGGCAACCGGAAAGACAATTGATTTGATCAGTTCCTTATTGCTGGTGGGATTGATTGCAGGAGCTGTGTTTGTAGAGGTTAGAAAGAAGAGTTAAAGAAATATAGATAATAACAAAATGGCCTGAAAATTTAATTTTCAGGCCATTTTGTTATATAATTTATTACATAATAAGATTTAAAAACTTGTTTCCACAACCAGGCCGGGAAGTACATCTTCTCCGCTTAATTGAACGGGAACATCCTTTTTGATTTCAACAGAACCTTCCTGCCGGTAAATATAAACTTGCCGTCCGATACGGTCAATAAGCCAGCCAAGACTGCATCCATTCTCATGATATTCCATCATTTTTTCTTTTAAGTCAGAAAGACTATCACTTAAAGAACGTACTTCTACGACAAAATCCGGACAAATTGGAGCAAATCTTTTGCGTTCAGCTACCGGTATTAATTCATACCTGGTTTTGGCAATCCAGGAAAGATCCGGAGATCTGACGGCACCATTTGGTAAAGTAAATCCGGATGACGAATCAAATACATAACCTGCCTTCGTTTCTCTATTCCAGATACCAAGCTCTAACCCAAATTCAAAATTATAATTTCCTGTATCCGACCCTGTTGGTGCCATAACTATAATATTACCCTCTTTGTCCCGCTCCATGAAAAGCTGTGAATTAGCCTGACAAAGATCAAAAAACATATCTTCTGTAAGACCAGCCACCGGACGTATGATTAACGGTAGTTCCATGCGATTACCTTTCTAGTGATTACGAAATATAACAAATTTCAGGCACCGAATCGTTTACTTCTTTTCAATACCACTCAAAATCCTTCCAATGTCATTGGCTTTCGACATAAAATCGAGACTTGTACTTAAATCCTTATTATCAATGGCTTCCTTGAATTTTTTTAAAAACTCAATATAGTCACCCAGGGCTTTGGAAACATTGGTTTTATTCTGGTCAAAAATCGGTGCCCACATTTGCGGCGAACTTTTTGCCAAACGAACGGTTGAAGAAAAGCCAGTGCTTGCCATATCAAAAATTGCTTTTTCATCACGTTCTTTTTCCAGAACGGTCAATCCCAAAGCAAAAGAACTGATGTGGCTAAGATGAGAAACATACGCAAGATGCAAGTCATGCTCGACCGGAGTCATGTAATGGATTTTCATTCCAATATCACGAAGAAACGTATCAACCAGCATCAGAGAATCCGGATGGCTCTTTTCTTTATCACAAATAATTACATTTTTTCCCGGAAGTAATTCTTTGAAAGCTGCACCCGGGCCTGAATTTTCTGTACCCGCCATTGGATGAACAGCTACAAATTGTTCACGTTTCGGATGTCCGTCAGCTACTTTACAGATCATTTCCTTGGTGGAACCGAAATCCATAATGGTACGGCCTTCAGGAAGCTGATCCAGTAATTGTGGCAGTAAAGCAGTAATGGCATCAACCGGCGTTGCTAAGATATTCAGTTCTGCTGCCTGCAACGCTTCTTCCAGCGTCATGATTTCATCAACAATTCCCTTGGCAAGTGCAATTTTCTGGTTAACAATAGAGTGATCTACACCAACAAATTTCATGTGAGGATATTTCTCCCGAAGCGATAATGCGAATGAGCCGCCAAGAAGACCAACTCCTATAATGCTGATTATCATATATATTATAAATTTTCCTGTAAGTTATTACGTACAGGAAATGAGAATTTTATTTAGAATATTAGTTTTTCAAACGTTCAACCGCTTCCCAGATTCTTTCTTTTGGCATACAAAGAGAAAGACGGATGTAACGCTGACCCTTTGGGCCAAAAATAAATCCGGGTGCTATGAAGACATGTTTTTGAACCAGTAAATCATTCACCAGCTTTTCAGCGGATTCAACGGATTCAGGTAATTTCCCCCATAAAAACATACCTTCCTGCTTGCGGTCCCAGGTGCAGCCGACGGTGTTTAAAAATGCTTCTGATGCTTCCAAACGACCCTGATAAACAGCATTCCTTTGCTCATGCCATTCCTGAGGATTCCCTAACGCAGCTACTGCCGCTTCCTGCAAAGCCCAGAACATACCGGAATCCACATTGCTTTTTATGGTTAAAACGGCATCAATATAAGGTTTCGCTCCGGCTAACCAGCCTAAACGCCAGCCAGCCATATTATGCGATTTGCTCATAGAATTTAGCTCAATGGCTACATCTTTTGCTCCTTCGATCGACAATAAACTGATTGGTTCTTTTTTGTTCAAAACCAGACTGTACGGATTGTCGTGACAAAGCAGAATTTTATGTTTTTTAGCAAATGCAACCGCTTCCTCGAATAATTCCCTGGTCGCCGGGGCACCCGTTGGCATGTGAGGATAGTTCAGCCACATCATTTTTGTACGCGGCGTAAGCAATCCTTCCATTACTTCCCAATTAGGCTGCCAGCCGTGATCTTCGCGTAAGGGATATTCTTTCACGACTGCACCAACCATTTGACTTACGGCACGATAAGCCGGATAGCCTAATTCAGGCACTAAAACTTCATCGCCCGGATCAAGAAATGTCAGGGAAATGTGGGTTATCCCTTCTTTTGAACCAATTAATGGCAAAATTTCAGATGCCGGATTTAAAGTAACACCGTATGTTCTTTGATAATATGCTGCAATGGCATTCCGAAAAGACACTGTTCCGACATACGGTTGATAACCATGCGCCTGAGGCTTTAAAGCCGCCTCTGAAAGTGTTGTAAGTGTTTGCTCAGAAGGCATCATGTCCGGATTTCCAATCCCGAGATTGATCACGTCATGTCCTTCGGCTACCAGTTTTCTTACTTCGGCCAGCTTTACTGAAAAGTAATACTCGGATGTTTGCCGGGTACGCTGGGCAGTTTCTATTATCATTGTTTAATGCATTAATTATTACTTCCGGGCTAAGCCGGTCAAAATGGGACGCAATTTACAGATATTTAACCAACTTAGCCCTGAAAGGGCGTCATATATTAGAATAGGGCAACGCCCTATTGATCATCGGGACGGATTGGTATATATAATGAATGACACATCGCGGGTTCATAGGGCGGTGCCCTATGTTGAGGTATGACGCCCTTTCAGGGCTAAATTGTTTATTTTGCCCTGAATCCATTAATTTAGCAGAATGAACCTGAAACGCTTTTTTCTTCCGATTTTGATTCTTCTGAATGGCTGTGATAAACCATCAGAGAAGATCATTGTAGCTACGGCTGCCAATGTGCAATATGTCATGAAAGAATTGAAGAAGGAATTTGAAAAGGAATCAGGCAAAGAAATACAGATTGTAGTAAGCTCATCCGGAAAGCTGACAGCACAAATTCGTGAAGGAGCTCCCTTTGATGTTTTTGTCTCCGCAGATACCAAATATCCCGAAGAAATATTTAAAAATGGCGGTTCGGATGTAAAACCTAAAATTTACGCATACGGAACACTTGCCTTATGGTCACTTACTATTCCAGAAAATGAATTGAATATTAACGTATTAACCTCCGATAAAGTAAAAAAAATTGCTGTTCCAAATCCTAAGATGGCACCTTACGGAGAAGCGGCTGAACAAGCTCTGGAAAAGGAAAACCTTTTAACACCCTTAAAAAATAAAATCGTTTATGGAGAAAGCATAGCGCAGGCCGCTCAGTATATAACTACGGGTTCTGTTGAAGCAGGTTTTACTGCTTTGTCTGTTATTCTTGCGCCGGAAATGAAAGGGAAAGGACATTACATCCTCATTGATACTACTTCTTATCAGCCTATTGCGCAGGCAGCTTTACTACTCCGCCACAGTGATAATTCTCCCAAAAAGGAAACAAGTCAGAAATTTTACGATTTTTTGTTCTCACAAAAAGCAAAAGCCATTTTCAAAAAATACGGTTATAAATAAAACACTTAAAAGGCAAATGATTTTATCACACACTCATCCTATTACTTAAATTCATAAAATGGATTGGCAACCGCTCTGGTTAACCTTTAAACTGGCCATCATTACATCTTCAATACTTTTTGTAATCGCTCTTCCTTTGGCTTACTGGCTGGCTTTTGCAAAATTTAAAGGAAGAGGTTTTGTTGAAGCTATTATTGGAATGCCGCTGGTATTACCTCCATCCGTTTTAGGCTTTTATTTATTACTGGCATTCAGTCCGACCTATTGGTTTGGTGCATGGATTGAAAATATGTTTGGACTAAGACTCGTTTTTTCTTTTGCCGGACTTGTTATAGGATCTGTTATTTACAGTTTGCCTTTCATGGTTTATCCCTTACGGGCAGGTTTGCAATCCCTTCCTGCATCGTTAAGGGAAGCCTCTTTTACTTTAGGAAAAGGGCGCTGGGAAACTTTTTTTAAAATATTATTACCTAATTGTAAATCAGCCATTCTATCCGCATTTGTCCTGACTTTTGCACATACAGTTGGCGAATTCGGAGTTGTGCTAATGATCGGAGGAAACATTCCCGGTGTAACAAAAGTAGCTTCCATTGCGATTTATAACGAAGTGGAAGCTTTAAATTATAATGGAGCAAATCAGTATGCACTGGTGCTTTTTGCTATAACTTTTGTTATTTTACTCCTGGTATATTCCGTTAATAACCGTTTGCTGCGTGTCCGACAAACTTCTTAATATTTCTATCCGGCATTCGCTGCAGACTGCGCATGGGATTCTTCCTATGGAAATCGATTTATTGGCAGAAAAGGGAAGCATTGTCGCTATTACAGGGCCTTCCGGAGCTGGCAAAACAACTTTACTCCGGCAAATTGCAGGTTTGGTCAGTCCTGATGCCGGATATATTAAATTTGGGAATACGGTTTGGCTGGATACTTCAGTTAAAATATTCCAGTCTCCACAGCTTCGTAATATTGGTTTGGTTTTTCAGGATTATGCACTTTTCCCTCATCTTACGGTCAGAGAAAATTTACTTTACGCATTAAATAAGGGTGAAAAGCCTGCAATTGTAGATGAATTGCTGCATGCGGTTGAACTTACACAGCTAACAGACCGGAAACCAGGCCAGCTTTCGGGCGGACAACAGCAGCGTGTTGCCCTGGCAAGGGCGCTTGTTCGCCGGCCTGATCTATTGCTGCTCGATGAACCCCTGGCAGCTCTGGATCATACCATGCGCAGGCGATTGCAGGAATATTTATTGATACTTCAGCAGCAGCTGGGTTTTACAATGATCCTCGTTACGCATGACCTGGGAGAAATATTCAGGATGGCCCATCAGGTCGTTATTCTGGAAAATGGAAAGGTCGCTAAATACGGTTCACCGGCAGAAGTATATCTTCCTGAAAATGACAATAACGACCAGCTGGTTCTATATGGCGAGGTGCTTACCTGTACGACTGCCAAGGATTATCTGCTGGTCAGTGCACTAATCCAGCAATCCATACGTACAATCAAATTGCCGCTTCACTGGCTGCCGGAATTGTCTCCCGGACGTTCGTTTGCATTGCGTTATTCTATGGAAATCCCGCACATTGAACTGATCAATTAGTCTAAAAGATATTCCTGCTATCCCGTTAAAGCTACAAGGGTAATTTTATCGGATTCCTGTCTTTTCCATTGAAACTAATCATTCATCTTATGCGGATTCTATTTCGACTTTTACAAATTGTCCTGGTTGCCTTTCCATTATTAGCCATGCAGCAGGATAAACCTTTACGTGTCATTTTCTTCGGCGATTCTATCACACAAGCTGGTGTTGGCCCAAAAGGGTATATTACCATGATGACGGAAACGCTGAAAACCAATAACCAGAGTAATCAGTATGAACTGATGGGTGCAGGCATTGGCGGCAACAAAATATATGATCTTTACCTGCGTATGGATGATGACGTATTGGCAAAGAAGCCGGATGTTGTCTTTGTTTATATCGGTATTAATGATGTCTGGCATAAAAGCTCTTCCGGAACCGGGACTGATCCTGACAAATACGTGAAATTTTACGAAGCTATAATCAAAAAGCTGAAAGCTCAGAATATCCGGATTATCCTTTGTACACCAACTGTAATCGGAGAAAAAAATGATAATTCCAATATGCAGGATGGCGATCTTAACCAGTATTCTAAAATGATACGGGATATTGCATCAAAAAATAATCTCCAGCTATGTGATCTTCGGAAAGCTTTCCAGGATTACCTTGTTCAAAACAATCCGGAAAATAAAGAGAAAGATATCCTTACTACCGACCGCGTACATTTAAATGAAACCGGAAATAAGTTTCTGGCTGACAGAATGATGGAAGCGTTAATGAAGAAGTAAGATTTACTGAAAGCTCAAACGCCAAAGAAGTCAACTTTTTAAAAGTTGACTTCTTTTTTTCCGAGCTAATAACTTTAAATCAAAATTAACAAGATTATAGGCCTTACTCCCAAAGCTTTCCAGGATATTCTCCCGCTTCGTGCAAAGCAGATAAAGAAGCCTGAACAGTTGGTTTATCTTCCGGATAAGTCACACCAAACCAGTCAGAAGAACTACGGAAAACCCGGCAGTCACCAAGGCCGTTTTTAATAATATAAGACATCACCGTAGGAATATAAAACTCAGCTTTTGGCGTATGTAAATTAACACGGGCATATTCCTCAAATAATTCCTTTGTAATTGGAAACATAGACGGTTTAAAACCCCAGAAATTCATTGAAACAGGTGTTTCAGGTGCAAGTTCTGTTTTGATATCTTCTTCTTCAAAATAGATTTTTCCGTTTTCCTCAAAAATCTTGGTACGCTCAACAACCGATGCAAGATTATGATCTTCTCTTTCGATACACACACCTCTGGAAACTGTCCCGTTTTCTGAAAGTGTTCTTTTCAATTCATACCCAATCATTGCATGCTGATTGTCGTTGGTATCATGCTGCAAAAATTCTGACATGGTCGTGAATGCTCCGCGGCCATAAAAATCATCGGCATTGATCACGGCAAAAGGCGTATCGGTTTTGTCCCAGGCACACAAGGTAGCATGTCCTGTTCCCCACGGCTTCACTCTTTCGATCGTTCCCAGATCTTCCGGCACGTAGGACTGAACACCCTGAATAGCAAAATCAAATTCAATTTTTCCTTTTAATTTAGGAGCAAATAAAGCTTCGGCCTCATCTTTTATCTCCTTACGGACTATAAATACTACTTTGCCGAATCCGCTGCGAATGGCATCATATAATGAATAATCCATAATGGTTTCTCCATTTGGACCAAACTGGTCAAGCTGTTTTATTCCTCCATAACGGCTTCCTATTCCGGCAGCCAAGATTAAAAGCGTTGGTTTCATTAACTTTAGTTAGAATTAAAAGTGGTCCGCACTGGCGGTTAAAAATTGAAAGTGGTGCGATAATTTACAGCTGCAAGGATCATTGTGCGGGATTAAAAGTCATTTTTTATCATTTTAACATATTCCTGACCAGAGCACAAAATTAAACCAAGCTTTCCGTCCACAAAAAAACAATAAAATAGTGAAAATATACTACTGCATTATTTTTGGTTGCATATATAATGCAAAAAAAGCGCTGTGACAGCTCACAACGCTTTTACTATTATCCACAAAATCGAAAAATTTATACGGCAAAACTTTCGCCACAGCCACAGGTACGCGTGGCATTCGGGTTGACAAACTGAAAACCTTTACCATTTAGTCCATCAGAAAAGTCCAGAACTGTGCCGGCAAGGTATAAAATGCTTTTTTTATCAACAATGATCTTAACGCCTTTATCTTCAAAAATCATGTCATTAGGATTTGTCGCTGAATTAAATTCAAGATTGTATGTCAAACCTGAACATCCTCCGCCTAATACACCGACACGAATCTGGTAATCTTCTTCGTGGCCGTCTGCTTTACGCAATTCTATGATTTTATTCTTGGCAGTATCGCTTACAGTAACCATGATTCTATTATTTAATGCTTAGGATTATGTAACGTTTAAAAATACGCAGAAAGTTCGCGAAAAGTCAATTTTGAATAATACAAAACTTAAATGATCAAAAAAATCCGAAATATTGGTTTGGTATCTTATTGAGGTGAATTATTTCTTTTCCAAAACTACTGGTCCGCCTTTATTGATCAGAGAAACATGAGTGCCTGATTCGATTCCGGCATTGGCGAAAGTCTGCTTCATTGCTGCTCCTACCTTACTGGCATTTTCAACACCACGGCTTAAAGCAAACATGGAAGGACCAGATCCGGAAATACTGCATCCCAAAGCACCATTATCCAATGCAGCTTGCTTGACCAGATTAAAATCAGGGATCAGGATGGAGCGAACGGGCTCGATAATCACATCAACCATGGAACGGCTTATGAGATCGTAATCTTCTTTCATCAGCCCTGCAACCAGGCCGGCTACATTTCCCATTTGAGCAATCGTGTTTTTCAAAGAAACTTCATCACGCAGAATATAGCGTGCATCTTTGGTATTGATCTCAATATCAGGATGAACCAGGGTACAATAAAGATCAGCAGGAAAAGGAATGGAAAAAACATCCAGCGGTGTATAACTCCGGATGACAACAAAACCGCCTAAAAGTGCCGGACCTACATTATCAGCATGTGCCGAACCGGAAGCAATACGTTCGCCTTCCATAGCAAACGGCAACAGTTCTGTCCTGGATAACGGGCAGTCAAGCAATTCGTTCATAGCTACCACACCGGCCACGGCACTTGCCGCACTTGAACCCATGCCACTTCCCAAAGGCATGTTTTTATGTAAAGTAACTTCGCAGCCAAAGTCTGTAATACCCAGATGTTTAAGCAAATGAATCATTACACCCGTTACCGCATTTTTTTCAGCCTTGCGCGGCAAACGCCCGTCATCACCAAAAATATCTTTGATAACAATTCCTGGTTTATCACAGCGGTGAATTTCTACAACGTCACCGGGCTCTTCAATAGCAAAACCGAAAATATCAAATCCACAGGAAACATTGGCAACAGTGGCGGGCGCAAAGACTTTTATATAATTCACTTTAAAAAATTATTTTCCTTTAAATACTGGGTGGTAGCGTTTAAAAAGTTCTGCGCGTCTTCTACAGATTCTTTTGCGTCTTCATATTGTACTTCATCATACTCATAGTCTCCAAATTGTCTTTTTTCAAAAGTACGTTTTAGTGCAAGACCAAGATGCTTTGAAAATAGTTGGGTTTGGATAAATTCTTTGTGAAAAGCATTATGCGCACCTGAGTGTGATTTTGTAACAACATTAATTGTAGAAAGTAAAGCCTGAATACAATGAAACATTGAATAATATGATCTATTTAATGCGGCCTCATATCTTTGTTTAGCTAAAAATTCAGTTGAATCATCAAAGCAGTCTATTGCCTTTGTTATAATGTCAGTTACTGTATAAATTTTCATAACATTATCCCATCCTCATGAACATTATGAAACAAAGGTGACCAATCCTGAGAAAACCTTGATTTGGTTACTGGAATCGCTGACACTGATATCAAATACCGAAGAGATAATTCAAATGTAATTGGAGATATATTACTTATTTCCCGAAAAGTACGAATTTCTTCATCGTTCAAAACTACCAGATAATCAACATCAGAATCTTCATGCTGCTCACCCCGGGCATACGATCCGTACAGAATTACTTTATTAAGCCGGTCTCCATACAATTCGGTTATCTGACTTACAAACTCCTCGGTCAGCCTGGCAACCGATTCAGGAACCTTTTTATTGCTCATGGTTCAAAATGGCTTTGAAAATTTACAACAATTTAAAACCTTCTATCCCAAATAGCTACTGATGCTCATAATATCTGCGAATACACCGGAAGCCGTTACTTCAGCTCCTGCGCCCGGGCCTTTAATTACCAAGGGACGATCTTTATACCGCTCTGTGGTGAAAGAAACAATATTATCACTTCCCGACAAGGTATAAAAAGGGTGCTGCTGGTTTACAGTTCTCAGTTCAACTACAGCCTTTCCATTTTCAAGCGTGGCGATGTACCTGAGCTTTTCTCCATTCGCTTCGGCATTTGCCTGAAGTGTTGCAAAGTAGTCATCAGAAATAATCAGCTCATTGAAAAAGGCTTCTACATTCGGTGCGGCGAGACAGTTTTCCGGTAAAAGCTGCGCCACATTCACATCTCCTGATTCCAGAGGAACGCCAACTTCACGGGCAAGAATTAATATTTTCCGGGCTACATCGGCTCCGCTCAGATCATCACGCGGGTCTGGTTCTGTAAAACCTTTTGCTTTTGCCTCTTTAACTACATCCACAAATTTTACTCCCGGCCCAAAAGAATTG
>Ga0181465_100642_pt1:0-7500 | contig 14518 bp, 7 predicted proteins | sample InSIn3gowninarea_FD_119076 | JGI IMG/M metagenome (GOLD analysis project Ga0181465, IMG submission 119076) | Clean room microbial communities from NASA Spacecraft Assembly Facility at Jet Propulsion Laboratory, Pasadena, California, USA -... ... | reverse complement strand
GACACAGTAATCATGCCGGGTGACATGCTACACACCGATTTCGGCATATCCTATCTGAGCCTCAAGACTGATGTGCAACGCCTCGCATACGTGTTGCGACCGGGCGAAACCGATGCACCGTCCGGCTTACGAGATGGGCTTGTAGCGATACCGCGTGAAAGATGCTGTGCTGGCTGAGATCGCGCCAGGTCAGAGTGGCGACGCAGTTCTCGCCGCTGCGCGCCGGCATGTCGAGCGCGCCGGCGTGGACGGCACGATCTACACTCACCCACTCGGCTTCCATGGACACGGGGCCGGCACATGGATCGGAGCATGGGAAGACCAGACTGGCGTGCCTCACATTGGGGAGCATGTGATCGCTCCGCGCACAGCCTGGTCGATCGAATTAAACGCGCAGCATGACGTTCCCGAATGGAACGGCCAGACGGTGCGCTTCATGTTCGAGGAGAACGGCTTCCTCGACGAGAGTGGCGACTTCGCGTTCTTCGACGGCAGCCAAGACCGTTTCATCCTTATCCCGTGCTGAGGGCACAGATATGTTGACGATTTCCGTGCGCCAATGTTGCAAAGTGATCGCGTGGGGCCTTCTCTCCGCCGCCCTGGCGGGTGCGGCATTCGCTCAGGCGGCGAGCCCCGCGCCGACGGTCGTGCAAAGCGGGCGCGCGCTGGAGGCACTGGAGCGGAACCGAAGCCGGACGCAGCAGCTGCTCGTCGAAATCGGCAGCATCGTCTCTCCCTCGGGGTGCGAACAGCAGCGCGCCGCCGCCGTGGCCGCGGAAATGAAGCGAGCAGGCCTCAGCGACGTCAGGGTCACTGTCTCGCCGAATGTAATCGGCCGGATACACGGAAAGGCCGACGGGCCAGCCCTTGTTTTCGTCTCCACGTTGGACGACCTCGCCACTGTCGCCGATCACCAGCGTGCGCGCAATCGCCCGCTCTCGATCGAAGGCGATCGGATCGTAGGCCCAGGCTCGAATACCTCGCTCACCACCGCAGCCATGCTGGCCGCCGCCCGCGCGCTGGTTGAAAGCGCATATCAGCCGCAACACGGTACCGTCTTCGTCGCCGTAGCGCAGGAGGAGACCGGACTGGTCGGCATGCGCGACCTCTATGCCGAACTCGGCACGGATGCCCGCGCCTACGTTGACATTCTGGGATTCGGGGAGAGCATCGCCTATGGCGCGCTCGGGATCCACTGGTGGAAGGTGATGGCAGAGGGGCCGGCAGGGCATACGCTGCGCGGCGGCCTCCCCAACGTGAACCAGGCTATCGGCCGGGCGGTCGACCGGATCCTGAGCCTGCCCGATGCCGCCGATGCCGACCGGATGACGCGCATCAACATTGGCGTGCTCGACAGCGGCAGGGTGTTCAACCACAAGCCGGCGAGCGGCTGGTTCTCGCTCGACATCCGCTCGCTCGATGCGGACCGGATCGCCGCTATCGAGCGCGACGTCGACACGATTCTCGCCGCCGTCTCGCGGGAAACGCAGATCGAGTTGTCGAAGGAGCCGGACAATCTCGTCCCCGGCGGGCAGATCGAGGGTGCGTTGGAGAGCCCGCTCGTCCGCTGGTCGCGCGCAATCGCGCTGGGAGAGGGGAAGGTGGCGGAACTCAGCGATAGCGGCTCGGCCAACCTCAACATCGCCATCGCCGGCGGAACACCTGCGATCGGGCTGGGGGGCGAACGCGGCGGCGAGCGCGGGCAGCCGGGTGAATGGGCCTCCATTCCCGCGCTGCACGACACGGCGCGCCACATCGTCCAGCTCGCGGTGGCGCTCGGCGACGAACTCGACCCGCCGCAGGGCGAGTAGACGGGGCTAGTTCGATTCGCCGACGAGATGGAAGCGGGTCTGCCGCCCGTCGATATAGGTTACCGAATTCCCGTCGAAGAACGCGTCTTCCTCGCTCTTGAAGTCGACCATCTGGCCATCCCATTCGGGCACCGGCTGCGTTGCCTTGAGCTCGATCGACCAGGCGATCTTCGGCCGTAGCTTGTACTCGCCGGTCGGTACAAAGGTCTGCTCTTCGGAAAGGCCGATGGAGCTGCCGGCGCCGTGGCCGTGATAGCCGATCGGGTGCGAGTAGATGGTGGGGTTCAGCCCTTGGGCAGTCGCCCGCTGGCGCGCGATCGCGAGGACCTCGTTGCCGGTGCGCCCGACGGCGAACGCGTCAGTGACCGCATCCTGCACCCGGTTGTTGGCGGCGAGGCCGTCGCGCAGCCCCTGCGGCGGCTTCGTCTCGCCGTCGCGAAGGACGTAGGCAACGTGCTGCGTATCGGTGCTGAGACCCATGTAGACGAGCCCGAAATCGACCCGCAGCATGTCGCCCTTCTCGATCACCGCCTCGTCCTCGCGCAGAACGCCATCGACGCCTTGCCGGGTAATCTCGACCGAGGGCTGGAACCATGAGGAAAGGCCGAGGTCCTGCACGCGCTGGCGATACCACCAGACAAGATCGTGATTGGTGGTCTTGCCCGGTGTGATCACCTTGGTCGAGAAGCCCTCGCCGATGATCGAATGCGCCATCCGCACCGTTTCGCGGTAGGTCTCCAATTCCGCGGGTGTGCGCGTTTCGAGCCAGCCGATGGCCAGCGGGTAACCCTCGACGATCCGCTCGCGATAGCGCTCAGGCAGCGCCGCCAGCATGTCGTTGTACTGGCTGTAGGTCATGCCGTCGGCGAAGGCTGTCAGGGACGAGGTGTTGACCGCAATCCTTTGCGGGTCGCGCTCCTCGATGATCTCGGCGAGGCGCGCCCACTGGTCGGGCTGCGCCTCCATGTCCCAGCTCCCCTCGAACAGCGTGCCCATGCCGTGCTTGCTGACCACCAGCCGCTCGACGGGCTGGCCTGCGCCGGGGTCGTGGAAGATGAGGATCGTGCGGCGGCGCGCATGAAGGCTGGTCGCGTTCAACATCGTGCCGACGACCGGGTCCTCCAGATATTCCCGCGCGACGAGGACCCACATGTCGATCCCGTTCTCCCGCATGAGATCGGGAATGATCGTGTCGAACCGCTCGGTCAGCCATGCATCGTGCATGCTCGCCTGTTCGCGGAGCGGCAGGATCTGGGGCAGAGCGGGCGCCATGTCCGGTTCGCCCTGCGCCGGCTGGTACGCCTCCGAAGAATCCTGCGCTCGCAGCGGCAACGCTGTGGTGCAGAGCAGGGCGGCGAGCACGGCGAAGCGGATCATAACGGTGTCCTGCGGATCAATCGAAAGGCCGGTTGATGGAAGGTGGTGGCTGCGAGAAATAGCGGGCGCCCTCCGGCGTGATGTAGAAACAGTCTTCCAGGCGCACGCCGAAGTCGCCCGGGATGTACAGGCCCGGCTCGTTCGAGAAGCACATGCCGGGCTCCAGCAGGCGTTCTTCCCCGTGAACCAGGTTGATCGGCTCGTGCACGTCCAGCCCGATCCCGTGCCCGGTCCGGTGCGGCAGGCCGGGCGTGCGGTAGCGTGGGCCGTAGCCGAGGGACGTGTAATAGGCGCGCACCGCATCGTCGACGGCCCCCGCCGGAACGCCGGGCCGCGCTATCTCCATGACGATTTCCTGGCCGCGATGGACCTGGTCCCAGACGCGGCGCTGCTGTGCGCTCGGCTCCCCGAAGACCAGCGTCCGCGAGATGTCGGAGCGGTACCCATCCACGCTGCAGCCGCAGTCCATCAGGATGACCCGCCCCTCGGCAACATCTTCGGGGATCTTGGAGCCGTGCGGCAGGGCGGTCCCCTCGCCGATCTGGACGCCGCCCGAGGGAGACCTGCCGCCGCGCGCCACCATCTCGGCCGCCATGATTTCGAAGATGTCGCCTTTCGACATTCCGGCGGCGATCTGCGGCCCGGTCGCGCGGTAGGCGGCGATGGTGATGTCTGAAGCGTGCTGCATCAGCGTTAGCTCGGCGGGCGACTTGATCATCCTGAGAGCGTTGACAATGCCGGCGCCCGGTCGGACCTCCATCTGCGGCGCCGCATCACGCAGCCCCTGGACGACGAAGAAGCGCACCATTTCGTCGATGGCCATGGGTCTGGCGTGGAGGTTGCGTTCACCCAGCCAGCCCGCCACCAATGCGCTGGGGCTTTCGTCCTCCTCCCACACGCGTACTTCGGCTGGGAGCGCCAGCATCTCGCGGATGGAAGGCTCCTCGAAGCCCGGTGTGACGATCATCATGTCGCCGTCGGCGGCGAGGACCATCGCCGTGAGCCGCTCGCTCAGCCACCACTCGATGCCGGTAAAGTAGGTGAGCGTGGAGCCGGCCTCGACAAGCATCGAGCCTATGCCGGCACCTCGCATCAGCGAGCAGGCGCCGTCCAGCCGCCGCTGCCGTTCCGCGACGTCGATGGAGGGCGGGCGAGGCTTGTCGAACACCCCTGCGGGGGTCAGTGCCTCCGCGGCTCTTGCCACGGCGCCGGATGCGAGGGCCGTTGTTGCCGTCATGCCGATGAACCCTCTGCGTGCGATCCGCATGTCCTGCCCCGGCCGTTCAGCCAGCCGCTCCCGCGCGAGAAACGGCGCGGAGCAGCGTATCCCAATAGCTCAGAGGCCGACCCTGAAGCAACTGCCTATGCGCAGGAAGTGAAGAGCATTCAGGGAACGACCGCCTTGACAAACGTGGTCGCGGTAATCGACGGAAGCTTGGAGCAGTATGGGCTGATCTCCCCGTGGTCTGAGAACGGCGTTAGCATTGCCCTCGGCGTGGAATACCGGAAGAATACCGTCGATTACAATCCGGACGAGATTTATCAGAATGCCGCCAGCCCCGAACTGCCGATTTCCGGTGCGATCGTGGCGAAAGAGGTGTTCGGCGAGATCGTAATCCCACTCATCGATGAGCGACCCGGCTTCGAGTTGTTTTCCTTTGAAGGAGCCTACCGCTACTCCGACTACGATAGCGGCTTTCAAACCGACACCTACAAACTCGGCCTCAACTACTCCCCCGTTCGAGATGTTCGGTTCCGCGGCAGCTACCAGCGGGCGGCCCGTGCCCCGAACGTGATCGAGCTGTTCTCTGGCCAGTCGCTGTTCGAGGTCGAGCTGACCCAGAATGCAGACGGCTCCTACGACCCTTGCGCAGGCGCGACCCCGTTTGCCACGCTCGAGCAGTGTGCCCGGACGGGGGTCACGGCGGCCCAGTACGGGGGCATCGTCGACAATCCGGCCGGCCAGTTCAACTCGCTGATCGGCGGCAACCCTGACCTGCAGCCGGAAGTGGCGACCACCCTCTCGCTGGGCGTGGTCTTTGAGCCGAGCTACCTCCCCGGCCTGAACATCTCGATCGACTATTTCGACATCGAGGTCGAAGGTCTCGTGGGGTCGGTGAATCCGAACCTGTCACTCAGCAACTGCCTGGCAAGCGGCGATCCGTTCTTCTGCAGCCTCGTCCAGCGCGACAGCTTCGGATCCCTATGGCAGGGTGAACTGGGCTTCTTCCGGCGCTTCAACGTCAACACCGGGTCGCTGGAGACGAGCGGCGTCGACCTGACGGTCAATTACCGCATGGACCTGATGGCTCTCGGCGCGGGCGACATGGGCGGCCTCGCCTTCAACTTCGTTGGTACCTATCTCGACTCTTATCGGACGGTGCCGCTGCCGGAATCGCCTGAAACCGACATCTACGAGTGCAAGGGCCTGTACGCGGGGCTTTGCGGTCGTCCGCGCCCTGAATGGCGGCACAAGTTCCTCACCACCTGGCAATCCCCGTATGGCTTCGACCTCGCGCTGACCTGGCGCTACGTCTCAAGCGTCGAGATCGCGCAGACCAGCGACCAGCCGGCCCTGCAGGGTAGTTTCGCCGAGGTAAACCGCGAACTCGGGTCGCGAAGCTACTTCGATCTTGCGGCATCGTACAATGTCAACGAGGATTTCGTCGTCCGCTTCGGTGTCAACAACATCTTCGACCGCGATCCGCCGCTCACCACGACGGCGGCGATCGAGGATGGGGGTAACGGCAATACTTACCCGCAATTCTATGACGCAACCGGTCGCTACCTATTCCTAAGCGCCACCATTGACTTCTGATCGTTGCCATCGCGGTCCGAGGCCGGCCATAAGGTCCGCCCCGTCCGCTCCGGCTGTCGGCGCCTCATTCGGAGCTTTATGATGTTGACGTCTCTTCCCAGTTGTCGGCGCCTGCTCGCCGCGGTGTCCCCGTTCGCCATCGCGCTCGCCACGCCCGCCCTCGCCGCCGACATCACCGAAGCCGAGAAGCAGGAGGCCCGCGCGACCCTCACCGAGATCGTGTCCATCCGCACCGCAGAGGGGCATGGCCAACTTCCGCGGATAGCGCAGACGCTCGCCAGCAAGCTGACGGCGGCCGGTTTCGACGAGGAGGACATCCAGATCATCGAACTGGACAAGGGCGACGAGAAGATTGCCGCGCTGGTCGTGCGGTATGAGGGGAGCGACCCGAGCCTGAAGCCGATTGCGGTTCTCGGTCACATGGACGTCGTGGATGCCCTGGCCGAAAATTGGGAAAGCGATCCCTTTGTGCCGGTCGTGCGCGAAGGCTACCTTTACGGGCGCGGAGCGGTCGACAACAAGGCCGGCATCGCGGCGGTGACCACCACCTTCGCCCGGCTGAAGCGCAGCGGCTTTCAGCCCGAGCGCACGCTGCTGATCGCCTTTTCCGGCGACGAGGAAACGGGCATGACTACGACCCGTGCGCTGACCCAGCACCCGTGGGTGAAGGAGGCGGAGTTCGCGCTGAACTCGGATGCCGGTTCGGGCGAGGTTGAGAACGGCAAATACACGTTCAACATTCAATCGGCCGAGAAGACCTTCGCGACCTACTTTGTTTCGGCGTCAAACCGGGGCGGGCACAGTTCGGCGCCGCGCCCGGACAACGCGATCTACGATCTCGCTCGCGCGCTTCTTGAAATCGAGGAACTGGAGTTCCCCGTCCAGTTCAACGAGATCACGCGCGGCACGGTGTCGCGGTTGGCGGAAGACACTCCCGGCGAAGCGGGCGCGGCGCTGAAGACGCTACTGACCAATCCGACCAACGAAGCGGCCCGCGAGACGCTCAAGGCTTATCCGCAGTACACCAACATCCTTTGGACGACCTGCGTTGCAACGATGCTCCAAGCCGGGAATGCAGAGAATGCTCTTCCACAGAATGCGACCGCAACGGTGAATTGCCGGATTTTCCCGGGGACGGCTGTGACCGAAGTTCAGGCCACGCTCGCGCAGGCGATCGGCAATGACTCGATCAAGATCACGGTTGATGGCGAGCCGATGGAGAGCCCAGTCTCGCCGATCCGGCCGGAACTGTTCTCGCTGCTTCGCGAGGCCGTTCATGCCAATTATCCGGGTGCGACGATCGAGCCGAGCATGTCGGCGGGCGGGACTGACGGGCGCGAATTCCGCAGCGCGGGCATTCCGACCTATGGCGCCGGGAGCCTCGCGTTGCGCCGGCCAGAGGACAGTCGCGCCCACGGCACCGACGAGCGCGTGCCGCTGGAAGCGTTCGACAAGGAACTGAACTATTGGGATACGCTGCTCCGCGCCGTTTCT
>Ga0181465_100641_pt1 | contig 14525 bp, 13 predicted proteins | sample InSIn3gowninarea_FD_119076 | JGI IMG/M metagenome (GOLD analysis project Ga0181465, IMG submission 119076) | Clean room microbial communities from NASA Spacecraft Assembly Facility at Jet Propulsion Laboratory, Pasadena, California, USA -... ... | reverse complement strand
ACGGAAGGATGGAATGACAGGCAGTATCATTCAACTTTAATTAAAAGTTATACTGAACACATCGGCGGTAAAAATTTGCCGTCGGGCAATTGTGGCAATCCTTCCTTTGATCCGCTGATGCCTGCAAACGTTTCTGCATAATCGTACCATGGAGCAATTTCATTGTAGCGAATAGGCCAATCGATAGCAATGCCTTCTTTAGCATTGGCTTCAAAATCGAGATCACTAAGCCGGTAGCTTTGCCTGCCCCACATAAGGGATCGGCCGCCGGTATGATAGCCACGAAACCATCCGAAAGGCTTTTTCTCCACGTATGGACTGTCTTTATCGACCGCCCAAAAAGAAAGATTACGCTCATTTAAAGGGTAATCACGTTTCAAAACCGGGTAATCTTCAATCATTTTTTGCGTTCGACCTCCGCGGTGAGCATAATCCCATGCAGGCTTATTGCTATCTGCATAGTCTTTAATATGCTCTATGTGATGACCACGTTCAAGCATCAGGACCTTCATACCTTTCTCTGTAAGTTCTTTTGCAGCCCAGCCTCCACTGATCCCTGAACCTACTACAATAGCATCATAAGTGTTATTTGCCATGGCAATCGTTGTTAATGAAATTTATTTAATTGTTAGAATATTTGCGTCTTTAAATTCGGGGTATAAAAGTATGTTTATTTGTATGTCAAATGTCACAAATTTTTATCGCATCTTTCAATGAAGCAGCTTTGTCATTTCCCGTTGGTAGAAATTCCTGCGCTACATAACCCTTATAACCCGTTTCCTTAATGGCTCTCATAATAGCCGGATAATTTAATTCCTGGCTATCATCTATTTCATTTCTCCCAGGTACGCCACCCGTGTGAAAATGTCCAAAGTATGCATGATTCTCTCGAATTGTCCTGATCACGTCGCCTTCATCGATCTGCATATGATAAATGTCATACAACAACTTGAAGTTGTCTGAGTTTATACGCCTGCATAATTCAATACCCCATGCCGAGTGGTCGCACATATAGTCTTTGTGATCAATCTTGCTGTTAAGCAATTCCATCACTATCATTACTCCCCTCTTTTCCGCTAAAGAAAGGATCTGTTTCAATCCATCTGCACAGTTTCTTAAACCTATTTCATCTGACATCCCTTTCCTGTTACCGCTAAAGCAAATAAGGTTTTTATATCCTGCATCAGCTACCAGGTTGATGTGTTCAGTATAACTTTTAATTAAAGTTGAATGATACTGCCTGTCATTCCATCCTTCCGTCAGGCTTATTTCCGCGCCGTTACACATGGATGAATAAACCTCGTGTTTTTTTATTGTTGGCCAGTCTTTTGGTCCCAGGAGATCGATGGCAGAAAACCCCAAATCCTTTACCAGGCCACACAAGTCGTCGAGCGAAAGAAAATCGTAGGTCCATCTACAAACTGAATGATGAATATTTCCTTTCAAATTATTTGAGTTTTTGTTTTGGTAACAACCCCCCTCCGCAGTCGAGACAGCAAGGCTGCTGTTCCGCCTAAAATCATTTTTTTAAAAATTCCCTCCGCCTAAAATTCCCGTCCATTGGTTTACTGTTAGGTGACAGGGCTTGTTGACAATCCTGATTCTGCCTTCACCTGCGAAACGTTTTTTCTTTTCTCCTCCTTAAAAAGGAATGCATACAGGAGAAAAACTGCCAGGGCTATTGCCGCGGGAATCAGCCAGATACTCTTCCAATCGTGGCCGGCTGTAAAAGCATATTTTTCGGCAATTAGACCCGCAATCCAAAAACCAATTAACATTCCAAAGCCATATGTAGCAAGAGTGATCATTCCTTGTGCTGAAGAACGTATTTTTTCACCTGCAACCTCGTTAGTGTACACCTGCCCGGTGACGAAGAAAAAGTCATAACAAACGCCGTGAAGGATGATGCCGCTATACAACATCCACATACCTGTGTTTGTATCTCCAAAGGCAAAACAAATATATCTTGCGGCCCACGCAATCATACCGATCAGTAACATTTTTTTTGCCCCAAGCCGTGTAAAAAATAGGGGCATTAAAAAGAGGAAAAGCAGCTCCGACATTTGTCCATAGGTCATTTTACCGGCAGCTCCCTTCACATTTATCTCATTCAGGAAAATATTGGTTTCCTGGTAATAAAAGGCTAGTGGAATACAGATCAACAGGGAGGCCAGAAAAAAGACCAGGAAGTTTTTGTCCTTAAGGAGGCCTAGTGCATCCAGTCCGATAATTTCCCGAAACGTTGTTTGTGTGCCTGCCTTTGGCGGTGGCGTGTTTGGCAGGGAAAAACTAAAAAGCCCCATAATTAAAGAGGTGAGGGCTCCAAGGCGAAACGTATTTGCCAGTGTACCAGTTTGTTCCCAACTAAACAGGGCAATAATAAGCCCGGCAACGATCCAACCAACGGTGCCCCAGACGCGAATATTTGCGAAATCTTTTTCCGGATTGTCAATCTGCTTAAACGACACCGCATTGACCAATGCGAGTGTTGGCATAAACAAAATCATGTAAAAAAGCAGCGCAGCATAAAAGGATGAGAAATTGTTTGTGGTTGAGATATAGAAGAGGGCGCCCGCTCCCACAATATGCAGCACTCCCAAAATTTTTTGCGCAGCAAAATACCTGTCTGCAATGAGACCGATTATAAATGGAGCTGCTATTGCAGCCAGGGATTGCGTTCCATAAGCAACACCAACCTGAACGTCTGAAATACCCGGAATAGATTTGAGGTAAGTTCCCATGGTTACATACCAGCTGCCCCAAATAAAAAAGTTAAGAAACATCATAACAGATAACTTGAGACGGGTGGCAGCATTCATTATGGAAAGGTTTATTTAATTGAAACCATCACTAAAACAAGAAGGTGAGAGCATGTCCGGAACATTGAATCGATGTAGGAATAAATGTAGCACTTAATGAAATACGGTGATTATTTGCGTCAAAAATTTTAGTTCGAAAAGCAAAAGTATAACAAGTATTAAACCTAAATTTGGCAATTATAACTGTTTGAATCTTATTCTTTTTTTGCAATATCCCGACCTAAAAGTGGACGGAGTTTAGAGTGTAAGATGGAGGGATGCAAAATGGTATAATTATTTTACTATAGAATTACCAGGAATTGATTAAGGCCAGGAACAGAGTATAGACGAAAGAATGGAGGCGGTAGAAAGTAATAAAAGGTTTTTCAGATAGCTCCTTCCTTTTTTGCCAATGTTTGTATCCGGATTTAGGAGGCTATTAATTTAATGGCCCTGCGAGTGTCTTTAGATTTAGCTGCATGCCCAGTTATGGGAGATGTATTTGTTTATATAAATTTTTAAACCAGACCAAATACGAGTGCTTCTTTATGAAAACAATAAAAGGACCGGCTATTTTTCTCGCGCAATTCATGGGTGATCAGGCACCCTTTAATGACCTTAAAAGCATATGTCGATGGGCCAGGGAATTGGGTTTTGTGGGCGTGCAGCTTCCGGCTTGGGACTCACGTTGCATTGACCTGCAAAAAGCGGCAGAAAGTAAAACCTATGCCGATGAATTGAAGGGCGAGCTCAATGAAATTGGAGTGGAAATTACTGAGTTATCTACCCATTTACAGGGACAGCTTGTAGCGGTTAACCCTGCATATGATTCCATGTTTGATTCGTTTGCACCGCCGCAGGTTCGTAATAATCCAAAGGCAAGAACTGAGTGGGCGATCCAGCAGGTGAAGTATGCTGCTAAAGCTTCCCAAAACCTTGGCCTTAAAGCAAGTGCCACCTTCAGTGGTGCATTGCTTTGGCACACGATGTATCCTTGGCCGCAACGTCCAGCCGGGTTGGTAGAAATGGGCTTTGCCGAACTCGCAAAGCGTTGGACGCCTATACTCGATGCGTATGAAGAAGTGGGTGTGGACCTGTGCTACGAGATACATCCGGGGGAAGATTTACACGATGGGGAAACTTATGAAATGTTTTTACAACAAGTAAACAATCATCCCATGGCATGCTTGCTGTACGATCCTTCCCACTTTGTATTACAATGCCTCGACTATCTCACCTATATTGATTATTACCACGACCGCATTAAAATGTTTCATGTAAAGGATGCTGAATTTAATCCGACCGGGAAACAGGGAGTTTACGGGGGCTATCAAAACTGGGTAAAAAGGGCAGGAAGGTTTCGTTCGCTGGGTGACGGCCAGGTTGATTTTAAAGGGGTTTTTAGCAAACTTACAGCTTACGATTATGATGGTTGGGCAGTAATGGAATGGGAGTGTGCCTTGAAACATCCTGAAGAAGGAGCAAAGGAGGGCGCTGTATTCATTGAGCAACACATCATTAAAGTAACAGAAAAGGCATTTGATGATTTTGCAGGATCAGAAAATGAAGATGCACTTAATAAAAGTATTTTAGGCCTGAAATAACGTTTTAAAATTTTAATTAAAAGTATACCATGAAAAAGTTGTTTGTTATTCTTTCTTTCAGCTGCCTGGCCATCGCTTGCGGCAGCAATGACAGTAACCCAGCCAAGGAGGAGCGTAAAGACGAAGCTAAGGACCTTTCAAAAGAAGCTGCAGCTCCCACAAAAAGCCCTGATTACCAAAAAGGCCTTGAACTGGTTGCAAAGAGCGACTGCTTCACTTGTCATAAAGTAAAAGAAAATTCTACCGGGCCTGCCTATGAAGCAGTAGCCGCAAAATACGCTCCAGGATCAGATGAAGTAATTGATAAGCTGGCTGATAAAGTAATCAAAGGTGGATCTGGAAACTGGGGTACTGTTCCAATGCTTCCACATCCTCAAGTGTCAAAGGAGGATGCGCGAACTATGGTAAAATATGTACTGGCATTAAAGAAATAATTGGCTATAACAGTAAGATGAAAAAGGTCTTGGTCATTGCCCTTGCAGCGACAATTTTTCATGCTGATGTATCCGCACAGTCTAACCCGGCCTATAGTATGGATAATACCTTATCGGAGCAGGAGAGGTCAGATGGATGGACGCTCTTATTTGATGGCAAAACGACGACGGGTTGGCATACCTACGGCTACAATTCGGTAGGCAACGCGTGGAACGTTGCAGACGGTACACTTCATCTAAACCTTGGTACCCAAAAGGAATGGCCGTCGGGTGAAAGTCACGACATATTGACCAATGATGAATACGGTAATTTTCACCTGAAAGTCGATTGGAAGATCTCTAAAAATGGTAACAGTGGGATTATTTTTAACATCCATGAAGACAAAGCAAAATACCGTAACACTTATGAAACAGGGCCTGAGATGCAGGTGCTTGACAATGCAGGCCACCCCGATGCTAAAATTCCTAGGCATCGCGCAGGAGACCTTTATGATCTCATAGCTTCTTCATCTGAACCTGTAAAGCCTGCTGAACAATGGAACCATGCTGAAATAATCAGTGAGAACGGGCACCTTCGGTTCCTACTTAATGGGGTACAAATAGTTGCAACTACTTTATGGAATGACGACTGGAAACAATTAGTCCAGAATAGCAAGTTTAAAACGATGGCGGATTTTGGAACGTTTAAACAGGGTAAAATTGCCTTGCAGGAGCATGGTAACGAAGCCTGGTTTAAAAACGTCAAAATCAAGAGGCTTTAACCTGGTTTACATCTTAGAAAAGAACAAGGAGTTGCCTCGGCAACTCCTTGTTCTTTTAATGGTTCCTCTAAAAAGGGGTAAGCAGCACGTTATTTTCGGCAGAGACTGCGAGGCCGGATAATGAATAGGTTGCAGGTTCCAGGTTAAAAGGAAGAAGGTGGATTGTGCCAAACAGGAAACGTGAAACGTCAAACGTGAAATTTTGTGTGTGAATTTGTAACCTGAAACTTGAAACCTGTAACCTGTAATTACCGAATCTGGCCGTTTCCCCTCAGGATCCACTTTTCTGTGACCAGTTTTTCTAAGGCAAACGGTCCGCGGGCGTGCAATTTCTGCGTTGAAATGCCTATTTCTGCACCTAGCCCGAACTCTTCGCCATCTGTGAACCGGGTGGAGGCGTTTGAGTAAACCGCCGCTGAGTCTACTTCCCGCAAAAACCGCTCGCATTTTCCTTCGTTTTCTGACACAATTGCTTCGGAATGCCGGGTCGAATACTTTTCAATATGTGCAAGCGCTTCGTCTATATTTTCCACTACTTTCATGGCGCATTTAAGGCTTATAAATTCTGTTGCGTAATTTTCCTCGGTCGCATGGCCTAATCTATCATATCCCCCAAGCAGTTGGTAAGCCTGTTCATCGGCAAAAATCTCCACCTTGTATTTTTCAAACTCTGGCCGCAACTTTTCTATAAATACTTCGGCGACAGCTTTATCTACTAATATAGAATCAACAGCATTACATACGGACGGCCTTGAAACCTTGGCATTTACTACAATACTGACCGCCTTTTCAATGTCCGCTTCTTTTTCAACATAGATATGGCAAACTCCGGCCCCGGTTTCAATTACCGGTACCAGGCTATTTTTTCTTACATATTGTATCAGCCCTTCTGACCCCCTGGGGATGATGACATCGACCCATTTTGTGGCAGTAAATAACTCCTGTATGGTCTCGCGTGCAGAGGGCAATAAGGTTACGCATGCAGGGGTAATACCGTTTTCCTCTAAGGTTGTCTGTATAATCTTAATAGCCGCCTTATTAGTATTCTCGGCCTCACTGCTTCCTTTTAACAGGCATCCGTTCATGCTTCTGAAACATAGTGTTGCGATATCGAAGGTTACATTAGGTCTTGACTCATAAATGGCCGCTACGACACCCAAGGGCACGGCGACTTTTTGAAGTGCTATCCCGTTAGGCAGCTCACGTGTTTCCACGATTTTTCCAGAAGGGTTCGGTAGTTCACTTACCCTACGAATACTATCAGCTATTGCTGCTACCCGTTGTTCATTTAGTCGTAACCTGTCGACCTTTGGATCGTTTGGATCCTGTTTTATCACATCCGCCTCATTTGCTTTTAATAATTCCTTTGTGCCTGCTTCAACTGCATCAGCCAGCGACTGCAATGTCTCCTTAATCACGTTATCGGTCAGATTTCTTAAAGAAGCAGCCGCCTTTCTCGTTTCGATAATAAGTGATTCTATGTCGCTGGTTGTATCTTTCTTTACCGCCTTATCCCTGTTAGCGGCTGTCTCAGTCACATTAGACTCTTTTGTTTCGGAAAACATATAATAGTTTTTAAAACCTGAATTTTTTTCTAAAAGTAAAGTTTTCGATGAAATACCAGGCAATGGGTGTAAAAAATGGCCAGCTGACCAAGTAACGAGCTTTTATAATGTATTGAATGGCTGCGACTCCCAGGTTCTCTATTCAAGGTATCACCATGCCGGCGGCGTGTGTTAAAATAATACGATGTCATCCGAATGGGCCGCAAGTGCATTTTTTTTCGAAAGTTGTTCGGACATATTCGGCGCATCCAGTTTCACTTTTGCTACTCCTATGATGCTGTCTTCTTCATTAATCAACTGCACTACTTCGCCAGCTGAAAATACACCTCGTACCACTTTCACTCCCACCGCCAGTAAACTTTTCCTTTGCTGCAACGCTTGTTCGGCTCCTTTGTCTATATGTAAACTGCCTAGCGTGATGGACCCGCTGGCCAGCCATTTCTGTCTAGCCTTCAAATTGGACTCTTTTGGTTTGAATGTCGTTCCCTTATTGCCGGCAAGAGCAGAGGCCAGGGGTCTCTCTCCTGTAAGAGCTGTCATCACTACTTTAATTCCAAGCGATGTGGCAAGCCTTGTGAACGTTAGTTTTGAAACCATTCCACCCAGACCTACTGCACTCTTTTCTGAATTTACATACTTCAGTATCCGGCTGTCAATGTTTTCCACTACTGGTATAATTTGTTTTTTATCATCAAGAAAGCCTCCCACGGAAGTGCAGATTATTAAGGCATCGGCATCAAAACCAATAGCAATGAGTGTAGACAATTCGTCGTTGTCAGAGAATTTCAGTTCAATGTTGCTTACCAGGTCATTTTCATTTACTACGGGGATAATGTTATTGTTCCAAAACTCGGCGAAAGTTTCCTTTAATTGCAGGAATTGGGACCGATTCGAAAAGTGGTGTCTTTCGCATAACGCCTGTGCAACAATCAGGTTGTGTGCGGAGAAATATTTGTGATATAGTTGAATAAGGATCGGATTTCCAATGGCTGCTGCCGCTTTCCGTTCAATCAGCGTTCCTTTGTAGTTTTTAATGTATGCCTTTCCGCTTCCCACAGCGCCACTTGACACGAGTGCAACCCTGAAACTTGTATTCAGCCAGGCAATTTCATCTGCGAGCCTGGTAATTACTTTTTCATCTGCTTTACCATCATTTCCTGTTATCACCGCTGTGCCTAGCTTAATTACCAATACCGGTTTATGCATTCAGTAAAATTTAACGAAATCAAAATTATCCCACTAATGCATACAACCCCATTTTTTCTGGGCTGTTAGTTGCCACGCAATAAAAAAAGCCTTTACGCAGGTAAAGGCTCAAGTTTTATTTTGAAAAAAATTAAAATGGTCAGCGATAAATTATTTATACCGGACAAAAGGATAGATGGGTGAATCGTAAGGGGTATGTTTCCGGATCAATGAAATTCCCCGCGATAGCCAGCCATCGGGTTGTTTATTTTCCAGTTTCGTGATCTGGTGGTTTACAAGATTGTGAATAGTGCGATCAAGTGAATTCTCAGAGAACAAGTCTACTGCTTTTTTAGAAGCATACCCGAGGACGAACCCGATAATTGTGTTAATTACTGTCTTTTGAATTTCAGGAGTCTCGCCCAAATAGGTAAAGGTATTTTTTGCAACCCTCTTCGGGTGCATATTATGCTTAATCTCGCTATAGTCATCCTTAATCTCCATTTCCTGCACCTTCACACGATTTTCCAACTGGTCTATAGCTTTACGCAAATCCTCGCTGTTGGAAATTTTTCTTGTTATTGCCATTCTTATAAAAATTTACCAATAATCATTTTGGTTACAGGTGTTTTAAAAATCTTGTCTCTTTGCACGAATATAACAACTCCGACGATTGCATAAAAAGCAGCAAGAATTAAGAAACCTAAATAGGATTTACCTACCAGGTCACCGATTAACAATGCAATTCCAATATTTAATACGACAAAGAATATAAAAAATATAACAAATAACACTACACCCACAATGATTGAAGAGGCTACCCCCGAGCTTTTGTCAATCATTTTCAGTTTGTACAACTCAAGCCGGTTATCTATGTAATCCTTTGACCGATCGAATAATGACTCTATTAAAGTTAATGTAGGCTGCTTATTCATAGCTTATTTTTAATAATCGCCGGAGACCTGTTGCGTGAGGTATTCTTTGAGACTATAATTGATTCAAACCGCTTCCGGCATCTGCACCTGCCCTTGCTCCGGCTGCAGCCCCTGCTGCGCCACCAGCCGCAGTTGCTGCTGTTTGTGATGCGCTATTTGCTGCGTTAGTTACGTCAGACTTTAATGCATTTACTACGTTAGTAGCTTTTTGTTTACCCTGGTCGATAAGATCTGTTGCGCTTTCTCTTACGGTTTCATATCGTTCCGCGAGGCCATCTACAAATTCTCCGAATTTAGCTTTCAGGTTATCAGTTACGTCCCGGCTTCCTTCAGAGATCCGTTTTCTTGTTTCTTCTCCTTTGTCAGGAGCAAATAAAACTCCTAAAATGGCACCAGTTGCAGCACCAGCTAAAACACCTAATAAAACTTTTGATCCTGAGTTCATAATAAACGGTTTTTAATGATAAGAAAATTTTTTGCTCTACCTAAGACAAAATCAAAAAAAATAGTGCCACATGAAAATATCTTACTCGTTTTAATAAAGCGTACATTACAAATGAGTTATAGGTATTTTGTGGAATAATTTTCCCTACTGAAGTCGTCCCGACTGCCATCAAATTTAAAAAAAATTGCTCCTTTTTTGATAACTGGCATATCCTTTTTTGATAGCCGGAAACCTTCACTTCCTGTCCGAATATATCCCAGGCTTCTCTCGCTGTGCTGGTTCTTTTTTACCAGCTGGTATAATAATTACTTCACTTGCTTCTTCCACTTCAATAATACAATTGAAGCACGTTGCATTTCCGGAATAAAAATGTCCAAAGAATAAGTTTTGAATGTAAACTTTTTTAAAATAAACGGAAGACTTTAAGCTATTATGTTACTGCAGCCGCTGGGTAAATGTGGGCAGGTGCAAAGGTTAACTTGTGTTAAGGCAAACTGGACTGCAGGTTTTTTTTAACCCTAAATCAGCGTCACGTGAACATTGTCGGTGTGATAGGAATTGTTGCGGGAATATGTACATCTGTATCGTTGCTTCCTCAACTGGTCAAAATTATAAAGGAAAAAAAGGTGGAAGATTTATCCCTGGTAATGTTTCTGTCGCTACTTATCGGGTTAATGCTTTGGGTAGCCTACGGCTTCCTAAGAGATGACTGGCCTATCATTATTACAAATAGTTTTTCCGTCTTGCTGAACTTTTGTATTCTCATATTAAAATTTAAATATCAAAGAAACAAACCTGTATAAAGATGGCTTGGTTTTTATTTTCATGCAATGTTATAAATAGTTAGAAAGATAAATGGGTGGTTTAGTATGAAAAAAGAAAACGTTAATAACAAGCCGTTCGACAACCTTTCGGCACGAATTACAAAATTAACCGGTTCATCATGGGCCTTTGTCGTCGCTGTTTTGTTTGTTCTCGCCTGGGCCGTTAGTGGTCCCATCTTTCACTTTTCTGATACCTGGCAACTGCTAATAAATACCGGAACGTCTGTCGTTACCTTCCTGATGGTATTCATTATTCAACAATCGCAGAACAAGGACACGATGGCACTTCAGTTGAAACTTAACGAACTGATTGCGGCCAGTAGCAAGGCAAGCAACCGGCTTATCGATGTGGAAGATCTGACGCAGGAAGAGTTGCATAGACTGAAGCAATTTTACTGTGAGCTGGGCGAACTCGCCGAGCAGGATAAAGACCTGTTCTCCAGTCATTCTGTTGAAGAAGCGAAAGAAATACAAGAGCATAAAAAGGAAAACCAGCGAGAATTAAAAAGATAAATCAAATTTTAAAAACAAACATTATGAAGAAGCTTGAATTGTTAGCTCTCGTACTTGTCTCGGTTATTTTATTTCCGGGATGCCAGGCAATAGGAGATATCTTTAAAGCCGGAATGTGGGTAGGTGTTATAGTAGTGGTAATTATTGTTGCCCTGGTGTTGTGGCTTATAGGCAAAGCGAGAAGATGACATGGAAATTTGTGTCAAACGTGGTACCTCTAACTCCGCATCCATTTTATTCTGAATCTATTTTTATAGCGATTTTAACACTTACTGTTACAGGTTTTCCGTGAGGAATTATTTCTACACGAGCCACTTTAAATTCGGTATCAATCAATCTATCTGCTTGAAAAACAAAAAAGTACAAGGGAAACCCTGTTGGTGCGCCTTTTGTCTAGTTACCATTTCATTAGCAGATTAAAGATGATGAAGGCGTATGCAACAATCTAACACATCCACCCACAAAAGATCGGTTCTGGCGAAAATAGGACGTGGTTTTGGAATATTTATTCTTTCAATTATTGTACTTATTGTCTTGGTGCTTATTCTCATCCAAACCGCTCCAGTTCAAAACTTTGCCCGTAAAAAAATCGTTTCATTCCTCGGAAATAAATTGAAAACAAGGGTTGAAATCAGGGGACTTGATATAGAGTTCCCGAAAATGCTCGTTCTGCAGGGAGTATATATTGAAGACCAAACAAAAGATACCCTTATTGCGGGAAACCAGCTGAAGGTAGACATTGATATGTTCAAACTATTAAGCAAGGAGATCCAGATCAATGAAATAAACCTGAATGGGATTACAACAAAAGTGAAAAGGCAATTGCCTGATACTACGTTCAATTTTCAGTTCATCGTCGATGCATTTACTTCTCCTGCGCCGGCTGAGCCTGTAAATAAGGACACAGCTGCCATGAAAATGGCAATCGAGAAAATAATAGTCGACAAAACAAGACTTGTATACCTGGATGTGGTAACCGGCAACGACGTGGATGTTTATCTCGAGCATTTTAATACCGATATCAACACTTTTGATCCCTCTAACCTGCGTTATGATGTTCCAAGCATCGTTTTGCGTGGCGTTCGCGGTAGGGTCAGTCAAATACAGCCGATGAATGTAACAGCAGTTGTGGAAGACCCAAATCCTGCTGCTAAAAATGAGCCGGCTAAATTTTTAAATTTTACTAACAAAGAAATTCTTCTTAGTGATTTTGACATCAGCTACAACAATGCTGTGTCCGCGATGGCAACCCGACTTTCTCTCAAGAATTTCAACGTTCATCCTGAAAGCTTTGATTTAAAAAATTCGGTTATTGCGATCAAAGACGTTGAACTTAACAACCTTGATGGATTTGTACGGATGGGTAAGGCCAATACTCCTCCTGCAGTGAAACTTACTAATGAAAAATCGAAGGAGGTAGCAACAGCTGCAGAACCGCTACCATGGAGATTTACAGTTGAAGCAATACGGCTAAATGACAACAACTTTGCATTTGACGATGATACCAAACCCCGAATAGGAAGAGGAATGGACTTCGCGCACATGCAGCTAAAAGATCTTACGCTTCATGCTGACAATTTCCTGTTTCACAATGACACGATTGCGACCAATATTGTCAAAGGACAAATGAAGGAGAAGAGCGGCTTCCAGTTAGACAAGTTTCAGACAGATATACTTTACACTGCCAAGGGTGCATCGCTTCAAAATATACTTATACAAACCCCAGGCTCTGAAATTAAAAAAAGTGCTATCGTCAGGTATCCTTCCCTTGAAGCAATACAAAAACACCCCGGCTTACTTGAGCTGGATTTGAATATTGACAATAGTTACCTGCAGGTGAGAGATATACTCGCCTTTGTTCCAACACTTTCTTCTCAGCCTGCCTTTAGAAATCCAGCCAGTAAGATTTACCTGGATACGCGAATGAAAGGAAGCCTCAACAAACTAAATATTCAAAACTTTAGGTTTAGGGGTTTAACAAATACCAGTATCGATATAGCCGGTTTAGTAAGTAATAGCATGGATACAAAAAATGCGGCAGCTGATCTTACTATTCGAAAATTTACTACCAGCAGGAATGATATTGTTTCACTTATGCCTGCAGGTGCCTTGCCCAAAGGAACCACACTTCCAGATGTCATTAACTTAACCGGGAGGGTAAGAGGTGGAATGAGACACCTGGAAATTAATAACCTCCAATTTACTGACAGTCGAAATACCAATATCGCCATCTCGGGGGTTGTCAATAATGCCACGGACCCTAACAATGTTTCAGCTGATCTTACTATCGGAAGATTTAACATAAGCCGTAACGAGATTATGGCATTAGCACCAACCGGTACTATACCGGCTACTATTACGATTCCACAAAACCTCAACCTGCACGGAAGGGTTACCGGTGGAATGAAAAACCTGGCGGCAAACCTCACGTTAAGCACATCGCTTGGCTCAGCCAGGTTAGTTGGCCGGATAAGCAATGCAACAGATAAGAACAATGCAAAGTATAATGCCACCATTTCGACAACAGGGTTAAATGTGGGCGCGATTATTCAGCAACCGCAAAATGTAGGGGCTATTTCTGCAAGTTTTACAGTCAGTGGTCGTGGCTTCAATCCCGATGTAGCCGATGCTAAAATAGATGGAGTGATCAGTTCGGCAGAAGTGATGAAATATGTGTACCACAATTTCAGGATAAACGCGGCGATGGCCAATCAAAAATTTACTGCTGACGCCGGTATACAGGACCCTAACATTCATCTTGCATTGCAGGCCCAGGGGAACATGGGTGGAAAACTGCCGGGCTTCACTATTAATGCAAATATCGACAGCATAAAAACCCTACCCCTGCACCTTACACCCAATGCTATTGTTTATCGTGGAAAGATAACCGCCAACGTCCCCGAATTAAACCTGGATGCTTTGAACGGGGAAATTTTCGTCTCGAACTCTTTACTAGTAATGAACGGACAAAGGATTGCAATGGACACCCTGTCGGTTGTAGCTAGTAACGTTAACAATGAGCAAACAATTAAGTTAAAAGCAGATTTTATAGATGCAACAATAACAGGACAGTATAAGCTGGCGCAGTTGGGTGATATTATGATGGAAACGATCCAACCGTATTATGCAATCAATCCACCCGGTGCACCAGTCAAAAATATAGACCCTTATAATTTTACTATTAATGCTGGTGTAAGCGACCATCCGACCCTGCATGCTTTTGCCCCAACTCTGACAAGATTTAGCGGCATAACACTTAAGTCTAACTTTTCCAGCAGCGATGGTTGGAGTGCAAATTTATCTGCACCCGATATTGTATATGGTACCAACACCATCAATAATTTAACCATTAATGCCCTGGGCAGAGATAGTAGCCTTAATATCGTTACAAACGTCAACCAGGTTCTCAGCGGCAGCAGTATTGCACTTTACGGAACCCGGTTAAATGCCACACTTGCATA
>Ga0181465_100638_pt1 | contig 14528 bp, 17 predicted proteins | sample InSIn3gowninarea_FD_119076 | JGI IMG/M metagenome (GOLD analysis project Ga0181465, IMG submission 119076) | Clean room microbial communities from NASA Spacecraft Assembly Facility at Jet Propulsion Laboratory, Pasadena, California, USA -... ... | reverse complement strand
GAATCCACCAACCCTAGCTGGCCGACCAAAGGGGAAGGTGGAGTCCATGGTGGACTCCACCACCATGGCCGGCCATAGGGGAAGGAAAGGGAGAAGTCCCACTTCCCCTAGGTTTCACCCATATGGAAAGTTTTGAATTGGGGTCTTATTCGAATCTTGGGAAAACCCTTAGGGATTCCACCTATATAATGAGGGGGAGAGGGAAGGGGCAGACCACAACTTCAGCCGCACCACCCAAGGGCACCCAAGGCCGGCGCCCCAAGTGCCCCCTCTCCCCAAACCCTAGCCACCCCCTCCTCCCGTTACTCCCGCGGTGCTTAGGCGAAGCCCTGCCGGAGATCTCCACCACCACCGCCACCACGCCGTCGTGCTGGCGGGATTCCGAGGAGGATCTACTACATCCGCTGCCCGCTGGAACGGGGAGAAGGACGTCGTCATCAACACCGTACGTGTGACCGAGTGCGGAGGTGCTGCCCGATTGTGGCACCGTCAAGATCTTCTACGCGCTTTTGAAAGCGGCAAGTGATCGACTACATCCACCATGAGATTTATCTCGTTAACGCTTAGCGATCTTCAAGGGTATGTTGATTTTCACCTCGTTGCTACCATCTACTAGATTAGATCTTGGCTTGTTATTCGTTCTTGCGGTAGGAATGTTTTTGTTTTCTATGCTACGAATCCCTACAGTGGTATCAGAGCCGTGTCTATGCATAGATTGGTTGCACGAGTAGAACACAATGGTTTTGTGGGCGTTGATGCTTTTGTTGTCTCTTGTTATGTGTACTTTGCATCTTGCGGGATGGTGGGATGAAGCGGCCCGGGCTAACTTTACATGACCGCGTTCATGAGACCTGCTCCACGCTTAACATGCAACTTGTATTGCATAAGTGGCTTTGCGGGTGTCTGTTTCTCTCACCATAGTTAAGATTCAATTTACTATTTCAATTGACAACACTAGTATCAGCGTTGTGGTTCATGTTCGTAGGTAGATTGGATCTTACTTGAAAACCCTAAACCACGTAAAATATGCAAACCAAATTAGAGGCGTCTAACTTGTTTTTGCAGGGTTTGGTGATGTGATATGGCCATGATGTGATGATGAATATGTATGAGATGATCATTATTGTATTGTGGCAACCGGCAGGAGCCTTATGGTTGTCTTTATATTTCATGTAGTAGTATTATTTCAAAGTAGTTGTAATAGTTGCTACACATGGTGGACAACCATGAAGACGGCGCCATTGACCTTGACGCTACGCCGACAATGATGGAGATCATGCCCGTTGATGATGGAGATCATGTCCGTGCTTTGGAGATGAAGATCAAAGGCGCAAAGACAAAAGGGCCATATCATATCACATTATGAATTGCATGTGATGTTAATCCTTTTATGCATCTTATATTGCTTAGATCACGACGGTAGCATTATAAGATGATCCCTCACATTAATATCAAGATAATAAAGTGTTCTCCCCTCGTATGCACCGTTGCAAAAGTTCGTCGTTTTGAAGCATCTCTTGATGATCGGATGTGATAGATTCTACGTTCACATACAACGGGTGTAAGCCATGTTGCACACGCGGAAATACTTGGGTTTGCTTGACGAGCCTAGCATGTACAGACATGGCCTCGGAACACAGGAAACCGATAGGTTGAACACGAGTCATATGGATGATATGATCAACATGTTGATGTTCACCATTGAAGCTACATCATCTCACGTGATGATCGGACTTGGTGTAGTGAATATGGATCGTGTGCCACTAAACAACTATGAGGGATGTTGTATTAAGTGGGAGTTCTTTAGTAATTAGATTAAAACTTGAACTAATTATCATGAACATAGTCTGAATAGTATTTTGAATTAAATTTGTAGAATTGGCATCCGCTATCTACCAGGCGCTAGTCTTGTAATTGAGATAGAAACACTGTTAAATCTGACAAGTAACTTTACGGACTGGTACCGTATTGTTAAAGAATCAAGTAATGATTAAGTCCTATTGCAAACTTTTGGTAAAACTCACATTAGAGCAATGGTTTCAATTAGTACCTAAAATCATCTTGTCTCCGTGAAACTTGAAGTTCAAATCCGTTTGAAAAGTAAGGAGCTGGAAAGTTTGTTTTCAGAAATAAGCAAGGTGTGAGATATATGTGATATCTAAGACCTTATTACAAGATGATAGAATATAATATAGTGAGACTACATAAACACATAAGTTTTATGGGAATGTACGAAGGTTGAAGACGCTAGGCGTCCCGATCCTCCAACTAGTTGGGCACTAACGATATTCGCATATCCATGAAGTGGTCGTCCTTAGTATGCACCGTTGCTAAGATTCATCGTTTCGAAGCATCACGTGATGATCGGGTGTTATAGATTCTACGTGTGCATACAACGGGTGCAAGCCAGATTTGCGCATGTGAATACTGAGGTTAAACTTGACGAGCCTAGCATGTACATACATGGTCTCGGAAAGTTTTCATGATTTGATGGATAAAAATTATGAATGAAATTGTTCATCACATTAAAAGGTTACTAATAGTGAAATCCGGAACACTTGTTATGTGATGATCAACTTCAAAGTAAGAACCTCAAGGTTATTGGTAATTGACCAACAAACCTAGAAGTTATTGATGTTGAAGTGTTTTCTGAAATATGAGGAAAGCCAAAAGAGAAACTACAAAAGTTTTTGGCAGAAAGAAAGAAAAGACTAGAAAGTCTAGCTCAGGCGTATATAGATGATATACATGTTATGAATGTATTCTTTGATTGGTCACACAATGAAGTTCTTGGGTATATGTACCATATTGGTTGGTATGAGATGTCATACAACACAACGCAATACAAGAATACAATGGCCTAAGTGACTGATAAGGAATGTGGTAATAATGAACGTCTGGAACAAAATAAAGTGTTATTAAGTTCGTCGTTGGCATTCTACCTAGCCCTTCAGATTTATAATAAAGAACTTAATAATTGTTATTTTGCTCTGCTCAAATGAAAACAATGAGTTGTTGAAATTGTGGCCTTACTCCATGTACGATGGATAAGTTATTATAAATCTTAATGGTGAAACACACATGCATAACACTAATGCTAAAATGCCATAAGGCAAATGATTTGAATTCCACTTATTTGTGAAACCGCCATTTAGGTCATGTTAGAAAGGAACGCATGAAGAAACTCCATGCAAATGGATTTTTGGAGTCATTTGATTTTTGAATCGTTTGGCACTTGCAAATCTTTTCTAAAGAAAATGACTGAAATACCGTTCATAGGCCAAGAGTTGAACGGGCAACTAACTTAGTGGAAACATACATGATGATATATGTGGTTCATTGGGCATAGTTGTGTGCGGAAGATTCTTCTACTTCATGAAAACTTCCAACAATGAATTGAGTGTATATATATGGATATATTTATTCGATAAGGAAGAAGTTTGAAACATTTGAATAGATTCAAATAAATTTCAGCATGAAGTGGAAATCATCGTAATAGAAAAGTCAAATATCTATGATTGGATCATGGTGGAAATATTTGAATTACTATTTTTAGCGAACATCTAAGAGAGTTACGAAATTGTTCCACAACTCACGTTTCCTGGAACACCATAGTTATGATGGAGTATTCGAGAGACGTATCCAAACCTTGTTGGATTAATGATGATATAAAATAAAATGATGCCATTATATTTTTGTAGATTATGCTTTAGAGACTACCGCTTTTACACTAAATAGAGCGTCATCATAATTCGTTGAAATGACACCATATGAGTTATGGCATGGGTATAAACCCTAATAGTCCTTTCTTAAATTTTGGTATACATAGCATAAGTAAATGAGTTTACAACCAAAATCGGATGAATGTCTTTGTTGGTTATCCCAGAGAACAAATTGGGAATTCTTTCCACTATGAAGTCAAAGACAAAAGTGTTTGTCGATGTTACTTGCTTATTTCCAAGAAATTGTTTCTAGCGAAGTATTTGAGTGGGAGGACAATGGAACTTGATAAGGTTGATGAACCTGAGCATGATGATCAGAGTAGCGCAGCATCGGAAATGGTTCCGGAAGCGGCCACGACGATCATGGCTCCCATGTCTACAAAGTGTTATAGTCATGGAGATCGAAGTACCTATTGAACCTTGTAGGTATGGTTTACTTTGTGATCAAATAAATGATTTGTGAACAAAGGATTGATTTCGAAAAATGATAAACCAACTGCATACAAAGAAGCTATGATGGGCCCTGACTCCGTTAAAATGGCTAGGAGCCATGAAATCCAAGATAGTTTCTAAAATCAAGCTTGGAGCTTGGTAAACCTTTTGAAGGAATAAATACTTTTAGAAAGTAAATGGATCTATAAAATTAATAGACTTGGATATAATATTCTTGAAGAAGCTCGACTTGTCAAAAGATTGTTTACGACAAAGTTCAAAGAGTTGACTGCGATAAGATTAGATCTTCAGCAGCGATGCTTATAATCTATGCGGATTGTTCTAGTAATCACTACATATTTCTTTTATGAGATATGTTAGTAGGATGGCAAAATACATTCCTTAACAGAAGTGTATATTAAAGGTGTATACAAGATATAGCTGAGAGTTTGCTAGTCCGTAGAATACTAGAAAGGTATACAAACTTCACTGGATGAAGTAAGTATCACGGAGTTGGAATCTTCACCGGATGAAATAATCAAAGAGTTTTTGATTTCATCAGAAACGATGAAGATGCTTGCATTTGCAAGAAATTAAGTGGGAGCGCTGAGACATATTTATAATACTTTATGTAGATGACATATTGTTGATTATAAATAATGTAATCATGTACTTGATGTGATTAGAAGGTTTCATTGAAAATTAACTTCAATGAAAGGATATGGACTAAAAACATATTTAGCGTCAAGATCTATGAAGATAGATTGAAACGCATAATAAGTTTAAGTCAAAATACATAGAATGAATATTGAAGTAGTTCAATATGAAAACGTTAAGAAGGTGTTCTTTTCCATCTGGAGGTTTAAACAAGACTTGAGTGTATTTGACACTCAATGAGTAAAAACACATGAGTGATTTTAGATCACGAATAATATGTACACAATCAGATGTCCTATGCTCTAAGGTGTTACAAGCATATATCAGAATGATTCATATGATGATCATTGGACAACAGTAAGAATATCCCTGAGTGCTTTGTCAGAGCCGAGGATATATATATAGTTTTATATGGGGTAATGACAAATAAATAGCTGTAAAGTGTTACACCGATATTAGTTTGGTCACATATAAAATAAATTTCAATCTCAATTAGGCTAAATGTGTTCATTAAAAGGTAGCACAATGGGCTAGAAAGAATCTATGCTAGATTTAGATAAGTTCTAAATATTGTGACGGATTCTACAAACGAAGGCAGAATATCTCATTGTTTTTGACAATGACCAAGGGTGTTTGAGTCAAAGAGTTCTTTGAGAACTTGGTGTAGTTCCGGTAGTGTCAGAACTATGAAACTATATTGTATGTGACAATATTGGTAACATATTTCAGACCGCGGAATTAAGGTTCCACCCGAAGACCAAACATATACGATTAATGCCGACTCATTTGAAAAACTGATTAATGCGTAGAGACGCAAATGAATTGCAAAATACATACGTTTCTGAGTATGTCAGATTCGTTGACTGAAACCTCTCCCATAAGCAAACATGATAAGCACCAGAAGGCAAAGGTGTTATATCTTTACAAATGTAAACTAGATTATTGACTCTAGTGCAAGTGGGAGACTGTTGGAGATATGCCCAAGAGGCAATAATAAAGTGGTTATTATTATATCTTTGTGTTTATGATAATAGTTTGCATCTCATGCTATAATTGTATTAACCGGAAACATTAATACATGTGTGTTATGTAAACATAAAAGAGTCCCTAGTAAGCCTCTTGTTAAACTAGCTTGTTGATTAATAGATGATCATAGTTTCATGATCATGAACATTGGATGTTATTAATAACAAGGTCATATCATTAGGTGAATGATGTGATGGACATACACCCATAATAAGCGTAGCATATGATCAAGTCATTTAGTTCTTTATGCTTCAAGCTTTAATATGCATAGTAACTTAATCCTTCGACCATGAGATCTTGTTAATCACCTACACCGGATGGATGCTTTGATGACACCAAACACTACTGCATAAATGGGTTGTTATAAAGGTGGCATTAAGTGTTCGGAAAGTATAGGGTTGAGGCACTTGTATCAATAGTGGGATTTGTCCATCCTAATGACGGATAGATATACTCTGGGCCCTCTCGGTGGAATGATATCCAATTAGCTTGCAAGCATGTGACTGGTTCACAAGCGATATCATATCACGGTACGAGTAAAGAGTACTTATCGGTAACGAGGTTGAACTAGGTATGGAGATACCGACGATCAAACTTCGGATAAGTAAAATATCGCGAGACAAATGGAATTGTTATTTTATGTGAATGGTTCTTTCGATCACGAAGTCATCGTTGAATATGTGGGAGCTATTATGGATCTCCAGGTCCCGCTATTAGTTATTGATCGGAGAGGAGTCTCGATCATGTCCGCATAGTTCTCGAACCGTAGGGTGACACACTTAAGGTTTGATGTCGTTTTAAGTAGATATGGAATATGGAATGGAGTTCGAATGTTGTTCGGAGTCTCGGATGGGATCCAGGACATCACGAGGAGTTCCGGAATGGTCCGGAGAATAAGATTCATATATAGGAAGTCATTTTCCAAGTTTGGAAATGATCCGGTGCATTTATGGAAGGCGCTAGAATGTTCTAGAACCTTCCGGAAGAAATCACCATGGAAGGTGGAGTCCCAGATGGACTCCACCAACCCTAGCTGGCCGACCAAAGGGGAAGGTGGAGTCCACGGACTCCACCACCATGGCCGGCCATAGGGGAAGGAAAGGGAGAAGTCCCACTTCCCCTAGGTTTCACCCATATGGAAAGTTTTGAATTGGGGTCTTATTCGAATCTTGGGCAAACCCTTAGGGATTCCACCTATATAATGAGGGGGAGAGGGAAGGGCAGACCACAACTTCAGCCGCACCACCCAAGGGCACCCAAGGCCGGCGCCCCAAGTGCTCCCTCTCCCCAAACCCTAGCCACCCCCTCCTCCCGTTACTCCCGTGGTGCTTAGGCGAAGCCCTGCCGGAGATCTCCACCACCACCGCCACCACACCGTCGTGCTGGCGGGATTCCGAGGAGGATCTACTACATCCGCTCCCCGCTGGAACGGGGAGAAGGACATCGTCATCAACACCGTACGTGTGACCGAGTGCGGAGGTGCTGCCCGATTGTGGCACCGTCAAGATCTTCTACGCGCTTTTGAAAGCGGCAAGTGATCGACTATATCCACCACGAGATTTATCTCATTAACGCTTAGCGATCTTCGAGGGTATGTTGATCTTCACCTCATTGCTACCATCTACTAGATTAGATCTTGGATTGTTATTCGTTCTTGCGGTAGGAAAAATTTTGTTTTCTATGCTACGAATCCCTACACCCTCTTCCTCCTGGCGCGAGGAATCGACCCGTAAGACCTCATGTGCGACTTTTTCATCCTCGACATCCGCGCGGCCGCCGCAGTTCTTCGTTGTCTCCGGCGCCGTCCGACCTCCTCCGGCCGAACCGAGCCCATTTTCGTCCTCCTGGTAACCTCACGCGTCTCCCAGACAACTCCTCTCCCGTTTTTGCTTCCGGGTTCGTTTTCCCGTCGGTGACCACCTCCGCCCGTCCGCAGATGGTCGTCGCCGGCGTGCCTCCGGTGCCCTCCTTCACCTCGCGCTGCTACCTTGTGGTCCACGGCGTCGAGGCGCATCTAGCCCGCCCGATTCAACATCCAGGCGAGCCGCACCCCGCTAAGCCGTCCTCGACCTGGCGCCTCTCCACCACGGCCGGCCGCCCTTCTCCATCGACTCGCAAGCTCCGGCCCTCCCTTCGATCTACCCAAGCACGTCCGCGACCTCGGTGAGCTGCACCCCCCTCAGTTCCCTTCCCTTTACCGCATACCAGCAACACCAAAGGAGTTCACCGCCGTCGTTCCCCTCTGCTCACCGTCGTCTTTTTTTTTTTCATTCAGTTTCGTCAGGTAACAGGCATCGCAAGGTTCGCCAGCTCGGCAGCCAGCGTGGCCACCGGGTCCCACCTATCAGCGTCACAGGTACGTCTTCCCTTGGTGAGAAAAGTTTTTCCCATCCTAGATCTGTGTTTCTTGCTTTTAAGCCCCTGCCTATTCCTGTTGATCAACCCGCAGTCCCTACCCTGATGTTTTTTCTTGAAAACCCCCTGATAGTTTTGCTAAGCAACCCAGGGTCCTTCCCCTTTTTTGTAAATTAAAGCTGGGTCCTTTTCTATTTAAAAATGAATTCTATTTTCCTATTTTAAATAATAAAAACTATTATGCTAATAACTTTTAATTGGTAACTCCAAATAAAAAGTGCTATACATGAAAGTTGATCAGAAAAATGCACTGAACATGATTATGCCATCCATATCTCTGTTTGCATCTTGCACCATGTCGCGACATGATAGTTCGTGCATCTCACCTCACATATATGCGGAGTATTTTGGACACCGACTAAGGTTGACCCGCTCCGTTTAATTTTGTTGTAGCGCATCCTTGCCATGTTATTCCATGATAACAACCCTTTAACTTTGTCGGTAGGAATGCAACTTCAACTCTAATTGTTTGTCCGGGATTCTGATCCCGCTTAACTTGGATAATTGCATTGCACCATATCTGCCATGTCATGCATACCATCTTGATCATGCTGGATCTTCTCTATCCGTAGTTGTAAGAATTGCATCCGCTGTTTGTTGTAGCATTTGCTTCTTCCCGGATAGGATCACGAAGTGGCGTTGTGAGATACGACGAGTTCTCCGACAAGTTCTTCTACAGCTTTTCACAGGCGAGCCCACCCCTTCACCTATTTTACAGTTTCTGTCTTGTTGTTCTCTTGCTATCCATATGTTGCGATTCTGTTGTGTCACGTGTCCTATTCCACTGTTACCCATATGAGCCGTGTTAAATATCCGCTACCTATCGCCATTGTTTGTTGGTTGAGCCTTGCGAGTCGTAGCGCATGTTTAGGGATATGTTGTTATCTTTATATCTGTTGGGTTGTTGGGAGGTTATCACATGCTATATCAGTTGTTGGAGATAATCATGTCTTACCTTATTGTTAACAACTAAAATTGTAAGCAATGGCATCTGTGAGCCCCTTTGCGAAAGCATCGGAACTTTGTCTCGCTAATGTCACCTAGGACCAGAGTTCTTGTTATCTGTCCCGAGATTGAGTGCTCTACCCATGCGTGGGGACAATTATCGGGACCCCCTCACCCATTACATTTTCTCAAGTCTGTTGAAAAGGGGGCCACAACCTTGGTTTTATTTGCTCATATGCACGATATGCACGTTTTACTTTCTGTTGCCTTCGAGTGTTTATATTCTGTATTGTACTGCATCATTGCTAGACGACTTATCTAGTGCCTGGCCGTTAGTGCCTGCCTAGACGCCTATGCAACCCTGAGTCCGCTTCGAAGTAAGGCCGAACTTCGTTTCGGGTAGCTTAGTGGGGTGGCCCCCCTAGACTTTCTTGTTGAACTGGGAACGGTCTTGTTGTGAGACTCCGCCTGTCTTAAGCGGGTCGAGCATGCATATGGTTACATTTGAGGAACCCCTGCAGGGTGTACATCTTATCGATAAGCCGTGTCCGCGGTTATGGACGACTTGGAATTGTATAGCTTGATCATTGAACAACTTACACATTTATGTTGCTGCTAATAATTTGCTAATAACTTGCGTAGTAATTTAGCACTACTACAATTGTTACCTGATAAAACTTGTCAACCGTGTGAGTTTCCTTGTTACTACTTCTTCCTTTGCGAAGGGGGAACACATCGGTTGGGTTATGTTTGCAGAGTATAGAACTGTTAGTTTATGCGCTCTCTCACCTTCTCTATTAGACGAATGTTGTAGCGTGTCTCTATTGGTTAGCTCCTTTGCTGCCGCTAAACTCCACATATAGCCGGACGATGTTTATACCGCCCACCGGTGAGCACAGCCGGTCTTGTCTCGCAAGTACGTGCCATGGTACTTACCCTCACCTTTCTTTCTTTTTGTCTCTCCTCTCCCTTCTGTCGGCAACCGATGGCCCAACTTCGACAGGTACGAGATGACGACGTTAGCAAGGTTACCCTTCCGGCTTGGCCTGGGCAGGGTTATGGACGCCACTGGTTATCTTCAGGACTCTTAGTCCAATTTGTATCTTGTCCGTACTCGGACGTATTTGATCTTGTGTATGATTCGGATCTTCATGTTGTGTATTTGTATCTTGACTCGTTGGAGTCATTGTTGTAATATATATGTCTTTTGTGGGCTCTATTGTAATCCTGTTGTAATGTTACCATTCGTGTTAATTCATCTGGCATCACGTGTGTGATTCGTCGCGCACGTCGTGTCGGAGGGCGTCTCTGAATCGATATCATGCGGATTTTGGCGGGTTCGCTGGGATCCTCATGGTACCGGTTCCGGGGCGTCACAAGTTTGTATCAGAGCCAGGTTGACGGTACCCCACTGGTTCAGCCTGTAGGATAACCTTGCCAACGGACGTTGTGTCTAGTGTCAAAACCTATTTTCCAAAAATTCGTTGGTTAGATCTGATTAGCTCTGATTTTTGTTCTTATCTATATTCTTTCTCTTCTTACCTTTGCGAGTTTTGAGTTTTCTCTCTTATCTAAGTTTTTCCGAGTCTTAGGCTTCCTTGTGGGTTGTACGATCTATGCCTTTAACCTAATAGGACCGTGCTCTGAAGACCTTCCGACAGAAGAAAACTAACCAATGGCTATTCTTTGTTTTCTCCGTTGACATCATCCTTGTTTCTGTGATCATTTCTTCAATTCTTTGTGCTTTGACCCATCGAATCTTCGATGACAACACTTATCAAGATCGCCAATCTGAATTCCGGAAGTTGTTGCATGATTCTCTTATTCATGTGCAGAGTAATACTTCGAGTGCGGGATGGAGTCATGACCATACCGACTACTCTTATTATTCGCTCTTGTTACGATGAATTGGAGGATCCTTGTGACTGTTACTCCTTTCTTTGTCTCTCCGGAGTCATCATCGCCGACGTGAGCAGCAACCCTTGTTACTGGTGTCGACCGACCAACACAGAGCAAGAATTCTTGTTAGTGGTGTCGAGGAGATCGACACGTCGTCAGAAGATCCGATAGTCCACCTCTTTCCCCCCTTACCTGGACGTGGGATCTCGGGGCGCGATCCCTTGTTAGTGGTGTCAATTGTAACGGCCCAGGGTAGGACCCCTAATAGATTTGGATGTTCTTTTCTTTTTTGTGCATCATCATGGCATATGCATTTTATCATCCATGTTTTTATAAAATAAAATAATTTTATAAAACCCTAAACTATTTTATTTCTCTCTCATATGGGTTATATAATAAACCCTCCTCTCTTCCTTTCTTTAACAAAACCCTAAAACAAAACTATTATAATAACTAAAGATTATTTCAAATGTTTTTAGAATTCAAAATAAAAGCTGGTTTAGATTTGTTTTGGTATTATTTGAAAAGGATTTATAAAATAAGTTTTGAAACAAAAAGGGAAAACAGTTTTAGAAATAAAAACCCTAACCCAGCTAACCCCCTGGGCTGCATCTCTCTCCAGCCCATCTTCTCTCCTCTACCTCTGGCCGAGCCGGCCACTTCCTTTTCTAGCCCAGCCCACCATCGTGGCCTTTTTCCTGGACGAAGGTGTACGCCCTTTTTTTCTATGTTGTCGTCTTCCCTCACGATGCGCGCGTGAGCGCTGAGCCACGCCTGATCCTCACCTCAATGACCACCACCGCATCTCCACCCACCATCTTCCTCCCTCTCTTTTCCTTTTGGACCACAGCATCCCCCAGCTGGCTCTCCTCCTCGCCCACGCCTCGCTCGCCTCCCCTCTTCTTTTTCTGCAAGCCAAGCGAGAGAAGGGAGAAAACCCCAACTCTCGCGGCGCCCAGTTCATCGTTGCCCCGTCGTTTCCGGCCACCGCTCACCAAGCCGAGGCCACCGGTGGCTTCGCCTCGTTCCCCTCTTCCTCCTGGCGTGAGGAATCTACCCGTAAGGCCTCCTGTGCGACTTTTTCTTCCTCAACATCCATGCGGCCGCCGCAGTTCTTCGTCATCTTCGGCGCTGTCCGACCTCCTCCGGCCGAACCGAGCCCATTTTCGTCCTCCTGGTAACCTCACGCGTCTCCCAGACAACTCCTCTCCCGTTTTTGCTTCCGGGTTCGTTTTCCCGTCGGTGACCACCTCCGCCCGTCCGCAGATGGTCGTCGCCGGCGTGCCTCCGGTGCCCCCCCCTTCACCTCGCGCCGCTACCTTGTGGTCCACGGCGTCGAGGCGCATCTAGCCCGCCCGATTCCACGTCCAGGTGAGCCGCACCCCGCCAAGCCGTCCTCGACCTGGCGCCTCTCCACCACGGCCGGCCGCCCTTCTCCATCGACTCGCAAGCTCTGGCTGAAAGGACATGGAGCCCCCATGTGTGGCTTTGGTAATTGATGACAATCCCTATGGACTAATGGTTTTATTGAGATTCTCTCTAAGGTTGTTTCCATAGGCAATGCTTGATCCATATGTTGGTCTCAAGGTTGCAAGATGAAGAAGATCGAGTGAAATGTAGAAGACGGATGAAGACGGTGTTGAAGAGGGATGAAGACGGTGTAGAAGATGAAGAGGGACGAAGACGGCATAGAAGAGGGATGAAGACGGTGGCGTGTATGTTGGAGAAGTTGGGTGAAGATGGTGGCATGTGCAATGTTCAAGAAGGATGAAGACGGAGCTTGTCGCCTCGAGTGGAACGCGCAAGGCCAAGGTTTGTGCTCGGTAGGGTAGTTGGTCGCATCGTCGGAGAGAGCTCAAACCTTGCATGCATTGCATCGTGTTTCTTGGTTGTTGTTGGTTCTTATCCATGAAATGTTCTAGAGCTTGTGTTCACTCTCATGACAAGCTCTAGAACATCGGAAATGGATTCCGGATGCATCTCATGTTGCGTGTTCGAGTTGGATGATTTTCCCGGTTTACCATATTGAGAGGTTACACCTCTATTCTCATGGGAAAATCATCCCTATCTTGTTTCCATATTTTCAACAAAATTGGTTTCGTCCCAATCGGAGTTTCCAATCTTGAGTTATTGCATTTCTCGTATCGCAGTTCCAGCATGCCCGGTAGTACCGGTACCAAGAGCGGTAGTACCGCTATCGCTATTAGTACCGGTCACTAATACGGCTCTGTCATCGCACGAGGAAAGGGCTTGCAGCAGGCATGGCGGTACCTTAACGATACCTCGACCGGTAGTACCGCTCACAAGCGGTACTTCCGACAAGGTACCGGTTAGGTACCGTAATGCCAGATACGACACTTCCGCCCTAGTACCGCTATGGTACTGGGGAGGAGTTCAGGGCTCCCAGAGACCCTTTCGGTACCTTAGCGGTACCTGAAGCGGTAGTACCGCTTGAGCCCCACGTGTCAGCGCTGCAGGCCAATCTCAGACCCAGAACGATAGTACCGCTCCCAGAAGCGGTAGTACCGGTCGTGCGGGAACTGGGCATAACCCTGATGCGGAGCGACCACAGACCACACACATACCTGCACTCGTACGCGGAGCGAGGCGCTCGACGCCTTAATCGAATCGACATTCATCAGGAACAGAAACGAGGCATCCTACTCTAGTCTACGCGTCAGAGAATAGGTCTGTGGTCGCAGACATTTAACGAATGGGTCTGTGTTATCATTTTTTAACGAACCGGAACCGAAAGCTTAGATTGCACCTTCACCCACCCAACGGCCGAGATGCACGCGGAGCTCTCATTCACAAATCGAACGGCTTGGAATGCTGGCGGCAACGCCCGGCGTCAGAGAAACAGAAGAAATTGCCTATGCACCGGAAGCTAGCTTTTTTTTCAAGGATACGTCATGGAGAGAAGCTAGCTCACTTAATCTATCTTAGCTTGCAAAGTTGCAATGCCAACTTAACCCATTCCTTCCCCGATTAATATCGTTTTGTCGTGTACGGCGACTTTTAATTTCCGGAAGGCTATATATATCCCCTCTGGCTCTCTTCCAAAATTCAGTCGAGCTGAGTGCATTAAAGGGCCAACTCAGCCGTTCTTGGATCAAGATAGCAACCGAAGCTACTACACTTAATCTATTTTACAGCATCTTAGTTAGTTGCTGACCGGCCACCAACGGCATGGCGCTGCAGGCAACCAGCGACAACCTCTCCATCGTCTCCGGCGGCGACGAGGTACAATTTTTTGTTTGTTTTGCAAATGACATACATATACGTTGTCGATTCAATCAAATTAGAACGGCGCGCTTTCCAAATTTCGGCCGAATTTCGTATTTTCTTTTTGTACCAACGGGTAGCGAAATGTTTACCCAGATATATAGTCGTGTGCAACTCCGACAAGATGTAGATATATTTGTTTTTGTG
>Ga0181465_100637_pt1 | contig 14539 bp, 13 predicted proteins | sample InSIn3gowninarea_FD_119076 | JGI IMG/M metagenome (GOLD analysis project Ga0181465, IMG submission 119076) | Clean room microbial communities from NASA Spacecraft Assembly Facility at Jet Propulsion Laboratory, Pasadena, California, USA -... ... | reverse complement strand
AGGCGGGACTAATGGGAATAGCTCAACAACTGGGACTCAAAACTATTGCCTGGGCGCAGGGAATTGGTCCCTTGAAGCGTCCTTTAACTCGTACTGTGGCGCGGCGGACGTTTGCCAAGTGTACAGCCGTGAGTGTGCGCGATCGCGGTTCTGCTGCGCTTTTAGCCGATTGGCACATTTCTTGTACCCTAGCACCTGATCCGGTTTGGGCAATGTCAGCAACGCCAGTAGCTGGACTTTGGAATTTACCTGCTCCCAGAATTGCTGTAACGTTGCGATCGCATCCTGAATTAACTGCAACTCGTCTGGCTAATTTCACCAAGGCTTTAATCAGCTTGCAGCAAGCAACGCAGACTTGTATTTTGCTAGTACCGTTTCAAAATCAAGATTTAGCGATCGCCCAGACAATTCAACCACAACTACCAGGTGCAAATCAGATATTGTGTCTCGAAGATCCAAAAGCCTTAAAAGGTGTATTTCGAGGTGTAGAAATGGCGATCGGGATGCGCTACCACAGTTTAATTATGGCGGCTAGTGAAGGCTGTCGCTGTTTTGCGCTTAGTTACGATCCCAAGGTGAGTAAGTTAATGCAAGAACTAGAAATGCCTGGATGGGATTTAACGCAGCTACCAGATGATCCCAACGTAATTAGTCAGGTATGGCTAGAGCATTACGCTAATGGTACTCCCCTTGAGCCAGACCAAATTCAATCTTTAGTTGATCGGGCGCTAATGCACCGAGACTTGTTAAGTGAAACCTTGTCTAGCTATTAAATCTTACTCAGAGATAGAATTTACCTCTTCAATAGTTGTCTTCAACTCGGATAATTCTATTTATTTGATTGAATAGCTGTATAAGTGACATTTTTACTTTTAGTTGAACTAAGTTTTAGTAAAAATAGTATTGGATAAATTGCTAATGGCTAGCTTCAGGTTGATTTTAGCTTGAGAAAAGCCTAACTTAAAGATATCTTCATATAAAACTCAGCAGAAATACAGAAGCACTTGTGAGTAAAAAATGATTAATTCCCAAGAGAATATTGTAGTTATAGTTGATTAAGCTAATCTACTTTTACGCCAAATTTAAACATTTAGGACTTATTGAACCTTATCATGATTATATATAGACTTTGTTTATACAGCCCACCTCTTCAACCGCCTAAGTATAATCCAAGCTATAAGCTTAATATATTTGCTATAACAAGACGTTTTAACAAAGCCGTCTCGCTCTTTTATTATACTTTCACATTTTAACTGTTTAATTTTTTACATTTAGTTCAGTAGTTTCTACATTTAAAAAATAGTAGAAAGTAGATTAGGTTGGATATATTAAACCCATTATTATCCTAAGTAGATAGAGTAAGTATGATATTTAAACAAGAAATAGCAGAAGTCAAAACAGTAGTTATATATACGTCACTAGCTATCCTACCAATATTACTATTTACTTGTTGTTAGTATTTTTTATCTGTTTATTAGCATACTTATGAACGTAAAAAAGTATTTATCTAAATATTAAGGTTGCTAAAAAGTTATTAGCATATTTAATTTAACGAAAAACCTTGCTACTATCCAAGTAATTTAACTGAATATTATAACGCCCCTAGAGATAATCCTCTAGAGGCGTTACAGTTGAAAATATAGAGTTTAGATTTAGTTATTGCCTGTATATGCTTATAGCTTAACTAATAGCGGTCTAATATTCTGTAAAAATAGTGTAAACATAGCTATGAAAAGTATAAAGTTTCTATGAAAATACGCCACATTTAAATTGGAAATCTTATCAAAAGGAAATTGGTAAATCTTTAGCCTGCAACGTCATTTCAATAAAAGATTGTTAGTCTAGGTTAATTTGACGAAAGAATAGTTGCTATTTAAGTAATTTCACTAAATCCTATAACGCCCCTAGAGATAAACCTCTAGAGGCGTTACACATGAAGATATTAAAGTTCGATTTAGTTATTGCCTGTATATACTTACAGTTTAACTAATGACAGTCTAATTTATATAAAAATAGTGTGAAGATGCTTAGGGAAAGTATGAAGTTACTGTTAAGATATTGCCTAGTTTGAAGTGCAGGTTTTGAAAACAGGGAAAAATCGGTGTACCTTGGCGGTCTAAAGTGGCTTCCTAGATGCACTGCGATTGTCAGCAAGATTAGCGTCGCCTAACAGCACAAACCTGATATATTTAGAGCTTGTTAGGCATAATCTAGCTAGCTTGGGTTTGTACTCACAATGCCTGACCATTGGACTTTTTTGAGTTTATCGCGGCGGTAAGAAAAGAAATGCTCTGGTTCTTGGTAGGTGCAATGAGGAGCGATCGCCACTTGTTCAGGACTAATGCCAAACTGTTCTAACTGTAATCCAATTACTCGCCGCACATCAAGACGTACCCTTCCTGGGTGGGGATCTGCTGATAACGGTGAATTAGGCAATGAATATAAAATATTTAACAAATCATCGTGTGATTTATCAGTAATAATACTGTTGCAAACTTCGGCAGCAACCTGAGTAGATACTTGATAAACTTCTCCGGAGATCGCGGGACCCATTGCAATTCTTAATTGCTGAATCTTGCTACCCTGATTTTGGAGTCGGGCGATCGCTTGTGGCACAATTTTCGCCGCCGTCCCGCGCCAGCCAGCATGAACCGCCGCCGCCTGTCCAGTCTCAGGATCAGCAATTAATACTGGTGTACAATCAGCACTTGCTACCCACACTGCTTGTTGTGCCTGTTCAGTAATTAAACCATCTGCTTGAGGTAGAAGGTCTTGCGCCTCCTCAGCCACGCTAAGTTTATCTGATTCCTGTCTAATTTCTGATGGAGTAAGAACAATATTGCCGTGTACTTGTTTTACCCGATAAACATCAGCATCTGGTTGTAGCACCTTGGTCAACTCTAAGGGAGAACGAGGCCAAAACTGTTGAGTAAAAAAGCCATGAAACCACGGTTCTAAAATACTGCACGTTAGGTAGGGTAATCCTGACCAAGTGCGCCAGTGCCAAGTATACATAAGAAATAGAATAGCGAAACTAAGTGTAGATTGATGTTAGCTTGAGTAATTGTATTTAAGTTTGAATGTGTGCAATTGGATCGGCAACAGTTAGCAAAATTTTTGGCAGCACACGGCAATAATGCCTCAATGCCATTTGATATTCATGTTTTTGAAACATTGCCTTCAACTAACCAAATCCTGTGGAATTTACTCGATCAAGGCGCTAAACCTGGAACCGTTGTAATTGCAAGTGAGCAAACATCTGGACGAGGACAGTGGGGTCGTCAGTGGTATTCTACATCGGGAGGATTGTACCTTTCTGTTGCGATCGCTCAAAAAATACCAGCGCACCAAGCTTATCAGCTAACTATGTCTAGTGCTTGGGGAATTGCTACAGCATTACGCGATCGCGGTATTCCAGTTTGGCTCAAATGGCCGAATGACTTGGTAGTTGATCAACGTAAACTCGGCGGAATTTTGACTGAAACGAAGGTTCACCAAGGACGCATCACAAAAGCAGTTGTAGGTGTAGGTATTAACTGGACTAACTCTGTACCCGAAAGCGGGATTAATCTTCAATCCTGCCAAATCAATCAAGTTGAGACAACAATTACCTCGCTCGAAATGCTAGCAGCTGTTACTTTAATGGGCATAGCCGCAGGTAATCAGTATCTAGAAGGAGTAGATGCCCTGCTATCATCTTACGAAAAGCTTTTAATAAACATGAATCGTTTGGTCTACGTTGATGGTCGTTGCGGCACAATTGTCGGTGTTACTGCCTCTGGTGAACTGCGAGTTCGTTTTTGCTCTACGATTGACGTTAATTCAGTAGCAGATCCAGAAATTTGTCTTCAGCCTGGTTCAATCAGTCTAGGGTATAGTTAATTGTTACTAAATGGATACTTTTTAGTCAAAGGTCTAAAGCTGAGTATTAGGGGATTGAAGCTAAAAGCTATATGTCCGAAAATTTATAGTTAACTAAACAGATAAGTATAATTACTTGGCACAAAGCAAAGTAGAAAGCGAGAGAAAAAATGACCCAGCGAACTGATGCCTACACGCTCTTACGCTCATTGTGGCTGCGATCGCGCAGTGTGGGCTTGGTGCAATTAGTCCTACTACAAAGCCTGAGTTGGATCGGTGTATTCAGCCTCTTTAGTAGTAACTTGGTACTTGCTCAAACCGAAAGTTCAATAGATGTTGTTGTACCTACTACAACCTCGAAACCACCAGTAGTAAATGTACCTAATGCACCAGTTAGAAGAGAACGATTACGGCAAAAGCTTTCACCAACGCTACGAGTACGCGATCGCTCTCTGCGGCAAGCCACTACTCCAGTTACGCCTCGGTTATCAGTTCCCACTCGCTCAGTTGCCCAACCTGCAACCACTTTCCCCAAATCAGTCCAAGCACGACCAAATCGAACCAGAAAAGCCGCTACTAATTCCGCCGCAAATGACAACGGCGCTTATATTGATCCTACTGAATACAAAATTGGTGCTACAAGAAGCTACGAGCCACCGAGCGCGGTAGTGCTATCAGAGCGCTCAACAGGTTGTAAAGCGATCGCGCGGCAAGGGATGTCAGGTAGTATTTGCGGTACTCCAGCAAGGCGAACACAAAAAGCGATCGCGGGTACTCGTCGAATTAATACCGCCCGACTTCCTCGTTCTCAAGCGCCGGGTTGGGTAACAAGGCGAGCCGTTGCTGTAGGTAGAATTTCGCCAATTCGAGTAAGTCCAATCACAGCCAGCGCTAGTAATAGTCGTACTACTCGCAGAATAGCTGTTCCAGGTCAGATCGCCTCAGCCAATATCCAACCTCGTACTGTGTTCTACTACAACCGCACACCTCAACCTACAGGACAAGTTGACAATGGTAATACACGCCTAATGTTCCCGCTTACTATTCCGGCTCCGATTACTTCACTTTTTGGCTGGCGGATTCATCCAATTACAGGTAGTCGCCGCTTTCACTCTGGGACTGACCTCGGCGCGTCATTGGGGACACCAGTTTTGGCTGCTGACGCAGGTAAGGTAGCGATCGCCGACTGGTTGGGTGGCTACGGTTTAGCTATTGTCCTTGAACACGAAAAATTTACACAACAGACACTTTATGGTCACTTGTCAGAAATCTTCGTCCAACCCGGTGAGTGGGTAGAACAAGGAACAGTTATTGGGCGTGTTGGCAGCACTGGTAACTCTACAGGCCCGCATCTTCACTTTGAAACTCGCCAGCTAACAGATGAAGGCTGGGTTGCCACTGATCCAAGCGTTCAGTTAGAAGATGCCGTAGCTCAGTTAGTCGAATCTTTACGCACTGCTCAGTTAAAGCATAAACCCGCAAATAAGGGCTAGAGGAGAGAAGATTTCCTTTTGCCACTTACTTTATCTTGACTTTTAACTGCAATTATGTATTGTACTATTTGGCGGTGTTGTTTATACTAGTCCACCGCCTCATACTAATTGCTAATTTTATCAACGCCAGCTTTGGCACACACTTCATCTATATCGCCGCTAGGAGCGCCACCTACACCAATGCCGCCAATCACTTCATTACCAGCACGAATCGGCAAGCCGCCAGCAAGCAGAATAATATCGGTAATGTCTCTCAGGTTGGCTGCACTTGGATTACTAGCAACACGATTTGCCAGTTCAGTTGTGCTGGTGCGGAAGGTAAGCGCAGTGTAGGCTTTGCGACGGCTTGTATCTGGTGTATGGGGACCCGAATTGTCATCGCGCATCATAACTTTGACTTGACCAGAACGGTCAACTACGGTAACTGACACTTGATAACCATCCTTACGGCATTGATTAATCGCTGCGTTTGCGGCTTCCCGTGCCAACCCTAGTGATATCTGTCTTTCATTTAGTACAGTTTGTGCGAGTGCTGGTGTTGCAAAAATCGCTATACTAACAGCAAACATCAAATTTGCTAAATTCCAGCTTTTTTTATCCACAGCTTGACAATCTCCTTACAACTAAATATTCTAAATACCAATTTTGCTATTTGTATTGTACGTTTTTACGTTAATTTTTAGCACAGTTACTATTAAAACAAACTTCTTATGCAGAAGTAGCTCAACTGAAGATTGAAACTTTACTAATACAATTAGTGATGCTTCTGTTAGAAATTGAGTAACTACAACTTATTAGATAATTACAGAGAGGTAATAGATTTTAATTACTGAGTGCAAAATAAAAATAATTTATCCTATAAATACCCGTTTTCTATTAAAAATGCGGGTGTTAGCTCATCTGAATTAGTATGAGCTACTGCATCATGGCGAGAACCAGAAGAAATTAATTTTTCAACATATTTACCTAGAATATCTGCTTCTAAATTCACCTTACTACCTGGTCTGAGATAACGCAGATTTGTGTCGGCGTAGGTAAGAGGTATGACGGCAACTTTGAACTCGTTTAATTCTGGGTTATATTCTGCTATTGTCAGGCTCACGCCATTGACAGCAATACTGCCTTTGGGGACAATATAACGCGCGATCGCTTCAGTTGTTGTAAAACTCATTTCCCAGGAAGTCGCCGTTTGTTCGACGGCTTGCAGACTACCGATGCCGTCTACATGACCCATGACAAAATGACCGCCCAATTTGCTACCAACTCGCAGTGATGTTTCTAAATTGACAAAACCATCACCTATCTGCTGCTCTAGCGTTGTGCGACGTAGAGTTTCTGGTGATGCAGCAGCCGTAAATCCTTGCGGCAAAACTTCCATCACGGTGAGGCAAACACCATCAACAGCAACACTATCACCAATGGCGAGATCGGGCAAAATCACGTCATTATCTGCACTGACGCAATTAATTTGATAAGTGTCGCTTCCTAGCGCTCTAACTGTTCCTAATGCTTGAACTAATCCTGTAAACACAATATTTTAGTGCAAAAAAAGTAATTTACGGTGGAATATTGATTGGATCTACTAGCTGTGAAAAATCACATCTATCTAAATTTAAACACTATTTTGTAAAATTAGTCAGCGCCACTTTAATGAGACTTCCACCGCATAAACCATTACAGGTATTTGCAGTAGCTTCTGCGTTAATTTTAACAGCATATATTCGCTTATTTCTCTATAAGAACTAAACATTGACACTTTTACACAAATCTCCTCAACCCTTACTCAAAGAGCGAAGTTATACTACTTAAAGTATTCCAAAAACAGCTATTTAAGACTAAACCTAATGAGTAAATTTATTGAGCTTGACGAGTTTAAGCAACAAGTGGCTGATGTATATAGTCACAGAAGCAATAACTACGACGAAGGCGATTTCCACCCTCGCATTGCTCATCGTCTGATTGAATGTGTAGGAATCTACAACGGACAGAAAATTTTAGACATTGCAACAGGTACAGGCTTAGTTGCTATTGAAGTTGCACAGCTAGTTGGTTCTCAAGGTAAGGTGGTTGGAGTAGATATTTCTGCTGGTATGCTCGACCAAGCAAAACGAAAAATTGAGGCAGCAGGTCTGAGTAATATTGAACTGAGACAAGCAGATGCGGAGAAGCTAGAGTTTGACAACAGTTTTGATAGAGTGCTGTGTTGTTCCGCGCTGCCTTTGATGACTAACCTGCAAGCTACTTTACGCTTATGGCATCGCTTTCTGAAGCCGGATGGACTGATGGGTTTGTGTGTGTTTGCCGAAACCGCTTTTATTACTGGGGTTGTATTACAGAAAGTTGCCCAAAGATACGGTGTTTCATTGATATTTAGCTATCTGACTGGGACAGAAGAAAAGTGCTACAGTCTGTTACAAAAAGCAGGCTTTGAGGATGTTAAAGTAAAAACAGAGCAATACGGCAGCTATATCAGTTTGAGTGAAGCCAAAAAATCGTGGGAAGGCAGCCTCAAGTTTCCTCTGTGTCGTCCCCTAGAGCAACTTTCTAGAGAGCAATTGCAGCAAGCTAAGGCTGATTATTTTACGGAACTTGAGGCGTTAGCAACAGATAAAGGAATCTGGAACGATATCACCACTTTTTTTGTCTTAGGACGCAAGAAAATAAGTTAAGTAATTATAAAGGAAGGGCTTGGAGTAACTCAACTGGCTCACCTGTCAAGCTAAAAGGCCGGACTTCAGTAATTTTGACTTGTACCACTTTGCCTTTGAGTTCGTTAATATTACCATCGAAAAAGGTGAGGCGATTACCGCGTGTCCGTCCCATTACCTGACTAGAATCTTTAGGATTTTGGTCTTCTACTAGCACTTCTTCAATGCGATCGCGATAGCGCTCTGACGCTTGTGCTGCTTTGATTGAAACTAAGTGATTTAGACGTTGTAGGCGATCGCTTTTTACTTCCTCACTTAATTGATTTTCCCACACAGCCGCAGGTGTACCTGGACGCGGCGAATAAGCAGCAGTATTTAAATGGTCAAAGCCGATATCATCTACTAGACGGAGTGTATTTTCAAACTGTGCTTCTGTTTCACCAGGAAAACCTGCGATCGCATCAGCACTAATCGACGCATCCGGCATATACCGCCGAATCGTGTCAATAATCCGCCGATATTTCTCGTGAGTGTAACCCCGCGACATCAGTTTTAACACTTCGTTATCGCCTGACTGAAACGGAATGTGGAAAAGCTCACACACCTTCGGCAATTCAGCACAAGCTCGAATTAAGCGTTCTGTAAAATAACGCGGGTGACTCGTAGCAAACCGAATCCGCTCAATTCCTGGCACATCATGGACGTAATACAGTAAATCTGTCAATGTGTGCTGATACCGTCCTTCTGGAGTCACACCCGGCAAATCCCGCCCATAAGCATCAATATTTTGACCAAGTAAAGTTACTTCCTTATAACCTAGTTGTCCTAATTGTTCCATCTCAGCGCGAATCGCCTCCGGTGTCCGCGATTGCTCAACCCCGCGCACATTTGGAACAACACAATAGGTACAACGCTCGTTACAGCCATAAATCACGTTTACCCAAGCCGTCACAGTGCTATCGCGGCGTGGCTTAGTAATATCCTCGATGATCTGAATCGGCTCAGTTGCTACTACCTGATTGCCGTCAAATACTTGTTCTAGCAAATCTTCCAAGCGGTTAGCGTGTTGTGGCCCCATAATCAGATCCAGTTCTGGCACTCGTCTTAGTAGTGCTTCTCCTTCCTGTTGAGCAACGCAACCAGCAACGACTAGGGTTAAATTGGGGTGTTCTTGCTTGCGTTTTGCCTGTCGTCCCAGGTAGGAATAAACCTTTTGTTCGGCGTTATCCCTGATCGTGCAAGTATTGTAGAGAATCAAGTCTGCATAATTCGGGTCTTCTGACCACTCAAAGCCCATATTTTCCAAAATACCAGCCATGCGCTCGGAGTCAGCTTTATTCATCTGGCAGCCGAAGGTGGTGATGTGGTAACGGCGGTTAGAAGTGGTCATTGTAATTTACAGACAAAGGGAAATAGCTTACCAACTCTTAATTATAGATTTTTGTGATTGAATCTGCCTGAAGGTGAGCTAGATAATAGGTATAGATTAGGTTTTATCAATAGATTATAGATTGTGCAGGGTGGAAATAGGTAGGTATAGATTGTGTAGGATCATTGCCTAGCACACTGCTAGAGGTGAGCTAGATAATAGATTATAGATATAGATTAGGTTTTATCAATAGATATGGATTGTGTAGCGTAGGCATTGCCTATCACCACTGCTGCTAGAGTCCAAATCAAAAATCTTGTAAGGCGATCGCAATGAATACTAAAGAACAAATCATTCAAGAAATTGAACAAGTGCCAGAACCGCTTTTAGCAGAGGTATTAGAATTGGTGCGATCGTTGAAGTCACCACAAGAAAAAACACATAGTAAAGCAGTTCAGGCTTTTTTAGCTTCTCTAGAAGAGCGTAAGGAGGTTTACCAGCGCCTTGCAGACTCCTGAATTTTTAGAAATAGCTGATATTGTCGACATCCATCAGATTCTGATTGAGCAGTTTGGTGGTATGACTGGTATTAGAGATGAGGGATTACTAGAATCTGCCCTCTCGCAGCCCAAAGCAACATTTTTTGGTGAACTGTTGCATCCCACACTTCACGAACAAGCCGCCGCTTACCTTTACCACATTGCTAAAAACCATCCGTTTTTAGATGGCAATAAACGCACAGCTTATGGTGCGATGGAAGCATTTTTGCGCTTGAACGGTTACAACTTGGACCTCTCTAACGAGGAAGCATACAACATGGTGATGCAGGTAGCGCAAAGTGAAATGACGAAGGAGGAGCTTTCTAGTTTTCTAGAACAACATATATCAGGTGAATAGCGATCGCTATTCCATCGCAATATTTAAGGACGGGTGATCGCAAGTTTATTTCTAGCTCACTACGTTTATTAGATTCAGTGTAGGCTTTATCTGAACGCACTAGCTTTTTTTCGCTCTGCATCCTCTCTTGTATCTGCGCTAGAACAGAGAAAACACAATTTAACCAATTAATGCCACAAAGTCTAATATATTTCCTAGCCTCTCGCCTCTTGATACTGTGAAAAAACGGGTAACGCTAACTTTTCCTAAACGCGCTGTTCAGATGCCAGTTACCTATCGACTGGCGAAAGAATTTAACGTGGCGGCAAATATTATCCGCGCTCAAGTTGCACCTAATCAAATTGGTAAATTAGTAGTTGAACTATCGGGAGATATTGATCAGCTAGATGCTGCGATTGAGTGGATGCGATCGCAGCATATTAATGTCTCCCACACTTTAGCTGAGATTGTGATCGATCAAGATACCTGTGTAGACTGTGGTTTGTGTACTGGAGTTTGCCCTACTGAAGCGCTGACGCTCGATCCCCAAACTTTTCGACTGACATTTGTGCGATCGCGTTGTATTGTCTGCGAACAATGTATCCCCACTTGTCCGGTTCAGGCAATTTCTACCAATCTTTAACCAAGTCCAAACACATCTGCTATCACATCACCATCTCCCTGTAGTCTTACCTGTGCAGGTGAGTCATAAACTACCATAATTGAAGGTTTTTGAGTGAAGTCTGTAAACAGCGTCATTCCCTCAGCGTGATCTTCGCTATTGCCATAAGGAATCTCCATCACTATATCAGGCTTAGATAGCACATTTTCTTGGAGATTTACGCCATCTTTTAACCGATATACTCTCACAGGTCCATCTAAATCCATTGTTGGTCCTGCCAATATTAACAAGTCTTCACCATCCCAACACAAATCTCGTATTCCTAACCCATTTAGGTAAATAAAATGCTTTTTATATTGCTTTTTTTGCTCTCCAACTTTCTTTAGCAACAACCGTCCTAAACCAATATCCTCTAACTCTATCTCCAACATTACAGCCCAACCACGTAATACAGGACCGCGTAAACCAAGAAATATTTTGTTCTGATAAATAGCTAAACCTTCAATATCAAAACCATTTTCTTTTCCTGGAATTGTTGCTTCTACAAATGCGCCAAGATGAGGATCGCTTGCCAAAGCATCCATTAGCAAGTTTCCGCGATTAGTTAAGTACAATTTAGCAGAAGTTAGCTGTTCATTTGGATTTTCAGGATGTGGACATGATGGTAACAATTCGCCATCAATGAGGGGTATACGTCCTAAAATATAGCGATTTGCTTCTGATTCCAGTTTTGTCAGTCTCTCAATATTTTCTATATCTGTTTTCTTGGATTTAGGTTTTTTACGTTTCCAACTGTGGGAACCAACAAACCACAGGTAGTAATCAGAGTAGGCAATTCCTTCTATATCAATTTCTTGATCTTCCGACATTGGTAGCTCAATAAAATTGGCAACCACAAATTGTTTATGTTGATCGAATGTTTGCGAGTCAACAGCAGATAAGCGTTCAAGTGTTGAGGTTTCATCTGATCCTAACCACAAATACTTATCAGGCGTTAGCCGCACTGCCGAAACATCTTCACGGTGTTCCTTAAAGCCGTCTTTAAATTTGAGTATGACTTGATTTAGCAAAGATACGTTATCCATTATTTGCCTTTAAGGAAATTATGATTATAGCTTTGTTATTAGTGGCGAAGGTGCGTAAGTGACAAAATTTCGTGCTTGTTTTTGAGGAGTGCTTGCTAGACTAGCAACATTAGCGGAAAGCTTAATACCTTGAGGTGAGTTACTGCCAATAAAACTAACTTTACCAGTTTGTTTGTCCTGCTCTATAGTAGATCGAGAATTTTGAAGTCAAGCGATCGCAGTAGGATTAGCTTGTACGCTTGATGGAAAAGATAGCAAAAATCCAATTAATAATAGCGAATCCTTACCTAAAAAATGTTTAATAATTGTCATAACAAACTTCAATTTTTATTTTAAATAAGTGATTAATTTATAGGCACGACCAAAGTTTTAAAAGCAGATGTGGCAAGTTAACCAGCGTTAATCTTACTTGTTCACAGCTAAACTGATATGTACATCAATGCACTTTTACAGATTCTTTTCCTTATTTATTTACAGTATTGAGGTGCTATCCAAAGATGGCAAACACTATCACTTTAGAGCAATCCTAATATTTTGATTATAAAATTTGTAATAAAAAATTAATTTTTTCCTTCTTAAAATATAAACTTACAGGATAAACTATACATTTTTAGAAATGTAATCCGAATAATCAAAAGTTTGTAGTTTAAATTTAAAATAAAAATAATTTTAATTAAGTTGATGAAAAAGTTTACAAAATTTAGAATCAGGTAAATATTCCAAGTTAAATTAGAGCAAATAAATTAAATAAATATTGTTTGGTAATAGTTATATCTAACAGTTATCATTAATCGTTGATAAAATTTTGGTTCTTTGCTCTTTCCTTTGCGTCTAACGCCTTATATTATGCTGTGCGAATTATCTAGATTTATTGTTTAATAAAGTATTTAAGTCTAGGTTAAGGCTGCTGCGGCTAAATAGGAAAATATGAAAGTATTGAGTATACTTTCATATTACGTAGTATTACAGATACAATAAAGCCGCAAGCAGCAATTTGAACTTTAGAAACCGGACAATTGCCCGTGTAGTGGTGCTTACTAAACTAGAGGATCAAGTGGTAGTAAACCTACACCTATTAAAGGATCGGGATTAGTAAACGGGTATAGGCGACTAGCTACGTCAAATGCCGTTCCGGGGAAGTCAGTGAATAAGCCATCAAGTCCAAGGCTAAAGAACTGCTCGTATTCTAGTTCTGGGTTGCCTTTATAGTCTGGGGATAGATAAAAATCGTCGCTGCGGAATGTATAAGCATGGACGAGTAAACCTGCTGCATGAGCATCGTCAATCAATAGACCTCTTGCGTGAATGAGGAAAAGGGAGCTACAAGTGGGTCAAGGAGGAACGAATCATGACCTACGAGCAACTCAAACACCTCAAACCCAGCGGTTTCAAACGTAAATGTGGCGTTTATCGCGACACATTTGAACAAATGGTTGAGCTGCTGCGCCCAGATTTAGAGCGTTGTGGTAAACGCGGTGGGCAGAATAAACTGAGTGTCGAAGACCAACTCCTGCTGGTGCTAGAGTATTGGCGGGAATACCGCACTCAGTTTCACATTGCCACCAGTTGGGGACTGAGTGAGTCAGCGGTGTGTCGGCTAATCCAGAAGGTGGAATCGCTGTTGATGGCGTCTGGTCAATTCCGCCTGCCAGGTAAAAAGCAGGTGGCTGAGAATGCTTATAGGTGGAGTGTGCTAGTGGTCGATGTGACTGAAAGTCCGATTGAGCGTCCCAAAAAAAAACAGCGAGCGTATTATAGCGGCAAGAAAAGGCGGCATACCCTGAAAGCCCAAGTAGTGGTCAACCAAGCTAACGGACAGATTATCTGTACGGCGTTTGGCAAAGGGCGAGTGCATGATTTTCGGTTGTTCAAGCTGCATCGCATTCCACTGTTGCCTGAGCAGTTGTGTTTAGCTGACAAGGGCTATCAGGGCATTACCAACTTGCATACCTTGAGTTGTACCCCAACCAAGAAACGCCGCACAGCAAAACTTGACTCCTCTGAGCGCCAACACAATCGTCTCTTGGCACGATTGCGAGTTGTGGCTGAACACGTCAATCGACGCTTGAAGATTTTTCGGATTTTGGCAGAGCGTTATCGCAATCGTCGGCGGCGTTTTGGCTTACGCTTCAACTTAATTGCTGCAATTATTAACTTTGAACTTGCCCTCCCATCCTGATTCACGCAATAGGTCTAATGAAGTAGTTGGTTGTAGCAGCTGATCACCGTCGGAGAGCACGCCATCGCCGTTAAGATCGTCGGGTTCACCATCGCCGTTACGATCAACAGGTGCAGCAGGAATTATTAAGCGTTTCCAGGGACCAATTCCATCGGCATAGGTGGCGATCGCATCTAGTCCTGTAGGAGTCAACAAATCGCCATAGGTACGAGGATCGCCACTGGCAACAAAATCATACGGTTGCACTTCAGCCGCGTCAAACAACTGAATCAGAGGCAAATCAGTAAGAGTATTCAATTCTTCCAGATTCCCAACTTCAAACGACTGAATAAAAACTGGCTCATCTGCATCTGTATAACCGTTGCCTATCACCACTGCTGCTAGAGTCCAAATCAAAAATCTTGTA
>Ga0181465_100636_pt1 | contig 14540 bp, 11 predicted proteins | sample InSIn3gowninarea_FD_119076 | JGI IMG/M metagenome (GOLD analysis project Ga0181465, IMG submission 119076) | Clean room microbial communities from NASA Spacecraft Assembly Facility at Jet Propulsion Laboratory, Pasadena, California, USA -... ... | reverse complement strand
TCTTGAACTTTTATTCCAGACAGAAATCATCAAGCACTACCTTTGGATTGAGACCCTCAGGTAATAGAGACTCTAGAGTATTTAGCATACAATTCATTTTACTCCTCCTAACCCTTTCAGTCCATACATGTGCTTTATGATCAAAGCAACTCTTCTTCGCTGAGGTTGGAGCTTGATCATCCTCTTGCAATCTTGGACTTATTGCACCAGTCTAGCTCCTCTTTCCCTCACTGGTCTTAAATTGCAATATTGACTGTTGGTTTTTCATTTGTGTCAAGTTTGAAGTGGAATAAGCAGAAACAATCGTATAAAGATCTTCAGAGTCTTTGTACTCAGACATCATGGGGAAGGGGGCTACAGACAACATTTTGCAAAGAGGATCAAAAAGAAAATGACAGAGAAGTTTATCCACATTCCAAATTCTGATAAATCCTTATTGAAATCTCTCTGACTGTTACATGGAAGTGTAGACATATATAAGAAACAATAAGGCCAAATGGAGATTGAAAGAGTTGCAGCTATGCAAGCCTTATCAATTGAATGCACTGAATCTATAATACATATCATTATAAAATTCCAAATTCATATATTTTGTTGTGATTATGCAGAAAGAGATATATGTACATTTCGTTTTCAAAACCAAGTCGAATTGTCTCATTGAACTCAAGTGAACTGTCACTTGAACTCAAGTCAAACTGCCTTACTCAAATAAAGTCAAACTTATAGAATTTGTATTTATGTTACAGCAGTTTTGATGGAAGGTTAAGATTTTGATTTTCCAGGGTTAGGTCATGTATTTATGTTGCAAATACAATCACCATGGTCTAAATATTTAGCACTATCAAGGTTCAAGATTAACTGGAGAAGGTGACCTTCATAAAACTTCTGCTTGAAAATTTGGAGTCAAAAATGAAAAGTTCTGCCAATGGGGTTGTGGTTGAAAAATTGAATATGACAAAATGTTAGACACCCACAAACTTTCAGTTTCCCTTCAGACATGAGTAAGGGATTGGGGCCATGTTAAAATCCTAGATAATTTTGATGATAGTATATCCCAGTCATGATAACTAAGCCACAGAAAACAACTCATCCTCTGCATTTCACCCTTTGAGGGCCACTTTTCTTGTGATGCTGGACCTATTCAGGTCAATTGCAATACTTTTCTTTAATTTAAAGAATCCGGCCTTGGATAAAATAAAATAAAATAACCCTAAAGAATTCCTTGCAAAGTCTGAATCATTACATTCAAGGAAACAAGGCCCAATTATACCCTTAGTGTTATACTCACATTTTAAGATATTTGGTATAGACCATTGGCTGATTTTGTTTATAATTAGTGTGTAGACTGGAAATGTAACAAGGAATTCTATATAGAGCTCATGTTGTTGTGCAAATGTATGGGACAAGGACTTACATAAATCCAAAAATAGAAAGTGAGTATGTGAACTTTTTTATTGTATTAATAATAACCAGTATACTAAAGGAATCATTATATTCAAGGAAATAAGGCCCAATTAGACGTTGTACTCACATTTATAGAGAGTTGGTATTAATAATTAGACCTGCTACCCACCAATGTGTAGAATAACATTGGAAAAGGATGAGGGATGTACAGAGCAAAGTTGTTCAGCTTTGGTAGAAAATGGGAAGACAAACTGTCAGAGTTAGAAGCTACAAGCATTGCACCTCATATCATGGTAGTTCAATGAGGGCATGGGTCGAGGTAAAAGTGTGTATTTTAGTTTACACATAATCCTCATTCACTGCCCAAGCTATAAAACATTGACATCTCACTTCTCTCTGTGCATAAACTCTAAGCTACCCAGCTGGTAGGTAATTCTAAAAGTATGCACTACAAAATTCTTGGGCATTGAACATTCATACACATTTCACATTCTAACATACAAAATGCATGACCATAACTTTCAAAACTGGTTACAAGGGCAATACCAGAAAATAAGAGGAAATAGGTAATAATGGTTTGACAATAAGGTGTGATCCAAACATTCAATGATTATGATGCCCAATATTTTCAAAGTATTGTGACCTCAGTCTATTGTCAATATTTTCAATAGCTCAGTTCTGGTAACACAAATTCAAACCTGGCATATTCAAATGTGAATTAAAGGTATTGAACATTTTGTCATATTTGACAAACTCTCTGCTAGGTTAAATAATAATTGAAATAGACACAGTTTTATTTTTAAAAAGTGAAACTGTGTTTCAGAATAGATTTGCCATTAAAAGCAGCAACTTTGCTATACTGAAAATCAGAATTTGCCCACTGCTGTAAATAACAAAATGCGTCTCAAAGAATGTGTTTTAAAAGGAATGAAAAAACATGCTCTTCATTTCAACTTCAAATAGAATATTAGTGATTTTATAAACTTATTATGTACATAGGCAGCCATCATAACTATCGTGCAAAGAACTCTAATGCTAGAGACATCATTCCACAAAAAAAGTTTGGTCTGGAAGTTTTGAAGTAGAAATTGCCAACGATTGTTAAGAATTCAAAAATCATTGTTTTTTCATATGTATCCATATTATCGGGACAGAGGCATCGATACAGAAGTGGACAAGTGCAACAAGGAAGAACCTAGGCCTCCATGACCCATGGGAGCTTGAGCTACTTTGCTTCTTCTTAGACATACCACACATACCTCCCTATTAGAGGCACCATAAACACTGATTTCATTCCAATAGTAGGTGATATCTTAGCTGTCATTGTCATGCAGAGAAGACATTAAATCGCCTCCATATGAGATATGGTGATTGTTTAAGTGTGGTTCTAAAGAATATACCAACAGAAAAGACCGGTTCATCAAAGCTAAAGTGGCATTAGCTCGACAGACAAGAAGTACCATCTGAGTGGAGTGTTTGTACACAAGGTGTACCAACAATAGCCTAACATCAAATAATAATTCCTGCCTGATAATCTTACTAGCATTAATGCATTGAACCCCGTAAAATCTCAACAGTTCAAAGCACTTGGGGCTCTAGTACTAGAATGGGTAATATCTCCCAGGAAGTCCCAATGTTGCACCTTTCCTAACACAAGACATCAAAGACAAAATACACTTCCTCCAGACTGTCCAGCTTCATTCCAAAAATAACCAGAATGAACTAGGTGACTTCGTAACTGGGATAGTCAACCAAAGGACAAGATCTTACAAAGCCGACTACCGATGGACTGTCCAGTTTTATACCACGGAATCGAAAAACTGGGAAGCTTTATGTCTGAGATGTTGGACTATAGAAATGAGATCTTACGAACCCAGAAGCAAGAGCTCAAAAGCCCAACTAACCATAGACTGGCCAGCATATTCCATGAAAACAAAAAAGGACAATGAAAATTCATAAATGAGCTGTTCAAACTCAGAAATCAGATCCTAGATTTCTAATTGAGTTATCCAACAATAACAATGAGATTTTAAAAAACCCAACATCCTTGATCAAATCCCAGATTAAATTGGATTTTAGTTCTAAGAAAGGAAGCCCCATAGATCAGCTATATAGGAAACTTATACTTGGGCTGTTCAAACTCTGAAACCAAATCTCCGGAGGTCCTACGTACCAGCTATATAGGAAACTGCATACTTGAGTTGTTTAAAGTCGGAAACAGGATCTTGGCCTCATGACTAAGCTATCAAACCTTTCAAACAAGATCTTAAAACCTCAACGTTCTTGATCAAATCTCCAAATAACTGGATTTTTGTTCCAACAAAAGAGACCCTCTAGCTGGCATGTGGGTGTAATTTGGTCCCAGTAGACACATATGGCCTGAATAGACTGGCAAATGTTTATATCTGTCTGTATGTGGGTGAAAGTTCCTCACCTTTGCCCATCATACTGTGCATAACCTTAGTAGATCAAACAATTATAATACCCAGATCAACAGAGCCATTTCCAATCAAATGACGCAGAAAAAATTAACCAAAAATCCCTCCCAGATTCCCCTTTCGAACCAAATTAATATAAAAAAATGGCCTGAGAAATAACAATTCTCAGTGAAATATTTGAGAAAATCTCACAGATCCTTATGTATATGAATGAAGATTTCAAATTCCAGACAAATCTTCTCAAATAAAACTGAAAAGAGGAACACCAGTGAAGCAAACCCGAATAACACTCTGCAAACCAGGGCATGGAATGAAGAGGAAGATACATACCTGCAGCTCCAGTGACAAGAATACAAGCAGGTTCCTTTGCCATTTCGAAGTGTTGTCTGCTAAACTGGCCGAAAGCAAGCAAATGAAATGAAGCTGTGGATCATTGGGTGGCAGCATGGGATCATTTTCTTCAAATAGAAGCCAACCAGTTCCTCTTCCGTTGGATGACATCTGAAGCCCAGAAGATCCATCCTAATTATTCATTTAACGGTCTACAGAAGATCTGGATAAAATGATTATCAAAGTAAACTAATGACCTTGACTGTGGAGGATCTGAATCTGGCATCCTCGTTCATAATCCAGTCCGTCCTCTGTCCGTAAGGGGCTTTTCCTTCATAAAACACGAGAAATTTCTTCTGATCGATGCATTGAAGCTGCTCGTTGCGAATTGCCCTGTCTGAACCAGTGGCTGCCTTGGATCTTTTTCTCGAGATAGAAGCCAACCAGTTCTTCTTCTGTTGGATGAAATCTGAAGCCCGGAAGATCCATTAAAAACTCTGCCTGCAAAACCCTCACTGGGGATAAAAGCTCATCAAGCTCCAAGCTCCTGGAGTGGGATGCCCAGAGACGCGGCCTGCTCAGCAAGATTTGAAGCAGCAAGAAAAAAAGTGCAGAAAGAATATAAGAAACTAACCTAAACTACATCCAACAGTCTGGAACGTTTCAATTGTCTAACATCTGATCTAATGGCTCAAACAAGTACACAGTGGCAATTAAGGGGGTTGATTTCAGAGGGAAACGCCTTACGGTGTAAATATTTTTCCTTCTATATTGTTGTTTAAAAATGGTGGAAGTTTCAAAAACAGACAACTCTACTCAGAAATTTCAATTGGAACATTATTTTGAAAATTAGAAAATCAATATATGAAAGAGCTAATTGGCTGGTCCAGTGGCTTAAAAAGACATTTGACATTTCTTTTCAGAATATTATTTATTTTTGACTAATTTGTTGGATAATCGAGGCATTAAGGTCTTTTTGAGTTATAGGAGTTAGGAAGGAACACAAGCCTGCTGCATTTGCCCTACACTTTCAGCTCGTAAAAACCCTCGAATAAAACCTTTTTTACTTACAGGGACGGCACTGTACAAATGAAAACTATGAACCAAAATTTGCAATAACAGTGCTCATAAAATACAATAACGATGAGCGGCCACTCTATAGCTATGGTGGTCTGTGTTTTCTGGTTTCAATATTGCGTTAAGTCCATTTTTGTGGTAATTATTGTGCTTGTTTGCCCTTCAAGGCTGTAATTTACTAATTTTAGCAACGTTATTACAGATTGATTTACTTTGCTGCATAAAGTAAATAAAGAACTAGGATAAGGGGCTTATTAATAACCCCATCTGCCATCCTCTTTTCCTATTATGTGTTGTACATAATATTTTATCAGAGAGAATTAAAAACAACTCGTTCAGAAACAGTAATCCGATCCTATTAACAGCGCATACTCTTCAAAAACAGAAGGTGAGTCTAACCATACTTATGTACACAGGCCATGCTTTGAGATGAAAGCACCTTTCTCATTGAACCTAATCCCCATCTTTCTCGAGGCTGACCTCCAATGCAAAACAGGATGTTTAGTTAACATAGGATGCCTCGAAAATAATCAATGCATCCTCAACTAGAAAAGGACAACAGGAATGGAAATCTCCCAGATTGTGAAGACTATAATATGTTTTAAGAAATATAAGACTTGGACATGCGATTTATAAAATAGACTTTCAAGTACTTTCAATAGCTTGGCAGAACATGTAGATTGCATGAGCTCTATTTTTTCCTAGAAGTCTCTTGTGCTGAGACCATTATAGAAAAGCCTTTTGGAAGGATGCCTGTTGAAGAAAATAAACTTTACACAAAACTGGCACTGCCTAGCCGCGGTCCTCTGTTAGGGTCCTAACAGTATCAGATCACTCATCTTTAACTTTATACTTTGCGAACTATGACACGCCTTTCTCTCTTGTATTCCACTTCATCCCTTTGATGCATGATAAGGAGAGCTCTTCGAACCTGAAATGAACAAATCAGCCCACTTGGTGAAAACCATGGCTATGATATCATTACTTCAGAGAACCTGTAAACAACCTATGATATCATTACTTAAGAGAGGCTGTAAACAACATCATTAGCAAGGTTCTATAGGTGACGGAAGCCATTTCTCCCCGTGATATACATTGCCTGTTGCGCAAACTACCCATAAAATGATCTACGGGTAAGCAATATAACTCCAATATTGAACTAGCTAACAAAACTAATTATAAAAGTAACATGTACTGACATTGGAAAATTACAATAAGAAAATAGTGACTGCCGAAACTCAGCAATATAATGAGTGTTGTAATTCTTACAGTTGATTCATTCAACCCCATTCTGACCATATCATCAATCAGACGCCTCTCAGATACGTTGATGCCGATTCCCATCCGTCTCTTTATCTGTGTCTCAACTTGCTGTTACAAGCATGTGGCACTAGCATGAGCAACCATCAATTTTCTTTATTGTTGCAAATCAAAGTCCATGACATAGTTCGCAAGCATAGCAGACTTTTTGTTTGAAGAAAGAATCCACAAATATAGCTGTTCTTACTTGCTAGATTAGATGAGTCACGTACCTGAATTTCACTTCTCATTTCTGGTGTCAAACTTATTTGTTCAGCAATGCCAGAGCGTGCAGCATCCATAGTAGAAACATTGAAAAGCCTCAAAGCTTCTGTGACATGTTCCTCTGTTGCTACAGTTGACCTGCATTAAAAACAATATTTTCAATTTTTCAGATGCAATCTGACGAAGGAAATCGGACTTTGATTAACAATAATGCATACATTGAAAAATTACAAAATAATGCTAGGACTACTCACAATTGCATCTTTGCAATGGACTCGCTTAATCGAATAATAGCTTCTAACTGCCTCACTGTTATAGGTATGGCAGGAGAATCTCCACTTTCATGAGCCTGTTGGCGCATTTGCTGAAAATTCCAGACATAATACCGATGATTCCACAATCAAAAACCGATTGAAAGTATTTTTTTTGGAAAACTCATATTTCCCATCCAGAAAAACGACCCACACACAAATGAGAGTACCTGTCTAATCCTAACATAGTTATTTTGTAACATTTTAGCAGCAGCATCTGATAATCGAGGCTTGATATGTCCTCGGCAGTATTCAATGTACCTGTTATTATGGCACATGCTCATAACAAATAAGAGCTCTATAAAACATGGTTTCCTTATATACTTCTAAGTTTCTATATATGTACCTTCCATAAGCTTGTACTTGAAAGAATAAGATCAGATCATAAAACTGAAAGTTGTTCACAACCATACTGTGCTTACCTTTTAAGCCAATTTTCTCTATCCGTAGCATCTGAATCTTTAGACGCGGCTCCTGCATTTGCATGGACTTTGATAATATGACTAGCAATAAGCTGGATACAGATCATTGTATTAGTCCTCTGGCAATTTTAACAAGTTTAGCAAGATATCAAATTCTTCCTTCAAAAAACAACCCTCGTCATAGATCATCGGGTCATACCTTATCTTGATCATAGAGACGAACATCCTTTACAATGAAAATCAAATCAAATCGAGAAAGAATCGTCGTCTGCAAATCAATGTTGTCTTGTGCTGTCTGGAGATGCATCATCAATGAACTCGTATCAATTTCGAAGTAGATTGGATGTTGCATTACATAAAATATGTTATGAAGTCCATACACAACTGTTGTCCCACCTTGAGATCATCATAACGACCAGATGGAGGATTGGCTGCTGCAAGCACAGATGTACGAGAGTTGAGGACTGTCGTGATGCCTGCTTTTGCAATGGATATTGTCTGTTGCTCCATTGCCTCGTGAATAGCAACTCTGTTAACCATACAGTGATTAATTTCACTAACAGGAACAACAAAAAAGTCTTCATAGTCAAGATAACATAGACATGTATTTACCACATGAAAATACAAAACAACTACTCAAATAACCTGCCTAGCTACCTCAACGGCAATACAAAAAAATGGCTGCAAAAATATATGCAGCAGAAACCATGCCTTGAAAGGCAATAGAAAAATGGCTGCAAAAGAATGTGCAGCAGAAACCATGTCTTGGAAGATAATAGAGAAGAAACTACACCTGCCCATACTGGACGAATTCCAAGTACATTACTTGGACTACTGGAAATACTATTAGGGTTAGACCATGTGATGAACACCATCAATTTGAAGCACATAGTAACCTACACTTTGGCCGCTATCAAAAGCTAGGGCAAATACAGTTCGCAATCTCAGTCCTGGCTTATACTTCCGTTCTACAAGAGTATATCGTATTCATGGGAAATTTTATGAATGAGTATTGCCCCTATTGCCCCTATTATTATCTTGATAGACTATGACACCAAGCCCCCTGCCTCATACCATGTAGTAGGTTCTGTTAAAATTGCAAACAGTAACGATGTAGATCAAATCATCATGACAATCATTTGCAATTCAGCAACCCTGTCCCTGTACGGATAACATCCAATCAACTGGGAATCCGAAACAAGAGAACTGGATTGCAAGAATCCTTCAATTTGATATATACGGTACAACCCTCGAGAAGAGGGCGAACAGGCTGCAAACTGAAGCCATTCCGAAAGGAATAACTTCCAGGTTGAAAAGTAAGATGCTTGGAACATTTCCAATTGACGACGGGTTATTTACCCATTCATATCTCAGATAGGACTAATAGCTTTACATTTTTGTCATGACACCAAAATGGCTTAAGCCAGTCATTTTTTGTCGGATTACAACTAACTAATGACTTTAGTTAGTCCTTTGTTGATATTGATTAGAAGACGGAGGCTAATAACCTAAATGCATGCAATCCACTCTAACTAGAGCAAAACGCAAACATCTAAGTCAAATTGACAAGCAGGCAATTATCAATGCCAAACTAGAAAGACATATTAAATCTAAAGACCAAATATATGACAAAAAGACTTAAAATGTCAAGGAGCATTACCTGTCTTCAGCCCTCATTTTGTCAAACTCGTCAATACAAACGACCCCTCCGTCTGCCAACACCATTGCACCTCCCTCAAGATAAAACTCACGCTGCAATAAAATTTGAACAGATTATAATCAGTTTGTCTGCCAAATAGTTTTTGATATATCTGATGCTCGATGAATACAATGCCCAGTTATAACCGTGAGGAACAGTAGCCATTGTGAGAACAAAGTAGAAGTTCCTTCAAACTAGATAATTATCATGAGAAAATGCTAATCTTAAATAATTAGTAAGATGATCTAGAACCCATAATTGTTTACGTACAGTGCTGGAATCACGAATTACGGAAGCTGTTAGACCAGCAGCAGATGAACCTTTTCCAGAAGTGTAAACAGCAACCGGGGCTGTTTTCTCAACAAATTTAAGGAACTGCCAATAAACAAGAAATCGGCATTAACAATTACCGTTAAGTTCTGTGAGGAGAAACTAATCAGCCTGCACTTAAACTCTTTTATGAATTCAGAACCATTTTGATTAAATCTATCAAAACAAACATGTAACTATCCAAAGCCTACGTAAACGATGTGCTACACTTGAATTGATCATGATGCACGCAGAAACAAGCATTACGCAGCTTGGTTTTTTAAGGATATGCTAATGAATGATTGATAAATCTTAGTGGTGATTACAAATAACATCTAACAATATAAAGCAAACCTGTGATTTCGCGGTGGATGGATCACCAAGTAATAGCACATTGATATCTCCTCTTAATCGAACTCCATCAGGCAGTCTCTGCATAGGCCAAAACACAGTTACACCTAGCACATGACAGATATAAATGCTTGGAATACATCTGACAGTAATTGTAAATGTGAAATTCACACCTTCCTCGATCCGCCAAAGAGGAGGCAAGCAACTGCCTTCTTAACATCAGTGTGGCCAAATATAGATGGAGCAACCATGGCACAGAGCCTGGTATATGAATCGGGCCTTTGAGCAAATTCTTTGATCTCTATTTCCTAAGAAAGAAGGGGAAAAAGTATCGATAGTCAGATGAGGCCCATATGCTAGTTTAAAAATACTACTGATAACCATCACCTATTCCCCAAATGGAAAGAACCCACACCTCGTCTACACTGAAGGAAGAAGGAACACCAGAAGTAGCTTCGGTGGCCTGCTCAATGCCCACAACTCTAATATAGGGCTGCCTGATTGCAACAGCCCCCCTATGACTGCAGAGATCAATTAGAAGGGAATGAATGGTATAGGACTACCCAATCGAATACCAATTTTAACATAATTGCAGCAAAGCACATGAAATTAGAAGGGAATGAACGGTATAGGACTACCCAATCGAATACCAATTTTAACATAATTGCAGCAAAGCACATGAGTACTTACACGGAAGAATTGTTTGCTTGGTAGATACTATAAATTCCCAACACAGTCACTCGAGTGCCAGGTACGATAGACTGCACCAAGTTCCGATCCACGGCAAGCAGCATATTCCTAGGTAACTCTCCAGTCGGCACATCCTTTTATTAAAGTCAAGACATTTTAAAACATGTCAGAGGTAATTCTCAATAAATACGTTATGCGAATTTTATTAACACCTCAAGATTCTCAAAAGATCGGATAGAAAATAAGCTATAAACCATGTATCAGAAGATGCAGTGTTAAAAGTAGCACTTCCGTTTCTACAACGTATCCAGGACTTTCAGGCTTTTAAAAGTAGAATAATCTTGAATGTAGTTAACTCAACTGCGCTGGATGCATTTTTTGGAAACGGTGCATCGATCCATCAATAGACCCCACCATGGCAGTTTTACAGAGTTGTTACATGACATGATAAGAGTAAAACTCATGGAATTTTGTGTGAATGCCAAGCAACCGGCATATTTTTGTAATAGATTACTGCTAGGGACTCTATTCTGTTAGCCACCTCCCTTCGTCCTTCGTTAGAAGGTATAATCTTTGGAGACAGAATATTTGACGGTCGGACACAAAGATAAAAACATACAGGATGCCGTTGACTACCTGCCCTTCTTGTGAAATAGCATATGTATGTAATTTTCAAGGTTTCAAATCACATGTAACAATCCAGATTCCAACAAGGATAGGCATCTCTAAAAACTACAGAGCAATTCATGTGGTAATTTGCAGACTGCTGTAGATTTTATGATGTATTCTCTTTTGTTTATTGATGAAATATACGTTTCATCGTCCAGATAATAAAATAAAATTATATATATATTCTCGAAACAATGTCATTTGTAAGAATGTCTTACCTCTGGATTCTCCTGCATCTTTAAGGTTTGCTGGTCCACGTATTTACTCTTATCGGGCATTATAACCCATGGATCTATGGGGCAAGGCTCCTCCCCAGGCTATAGGCAAACCAAAGAAGCACTATTAAACAAAATTCTTCCAGCCACATCAACCAAAATAACAGCATTGAAGAAATAAGACCTAGTGGAGGGATAGTATAGATCATATTAACGTGGAACAAAATCCTCGGGATATGGTAGTATAATTTCTATGGACTTCCATTTAAAAAGCTTCACAAAAGCAACGATCAGAGACAAAAGAACCCACAAAACACAAAGTACTTGAAAACAACAGTGGCAGAGTTATAACTTACTTGAGGAGCATGGTCACATGAACGAGGCACTATGGCACCACCAAGCCCGGGGCGGCATGGAACAGACTTAACATTCTTGCAGTTCTTACAAAGCAATGAAACGTATGTTGCCTTGGCCTTTGTTCTGGAAGCACCAATGATTATTCCGGATATCTTAACTAGTTTTGAGATAAAATCCGCCTGCAAAACATATTTTCACTATCATTTAAGAACACGAAACTGATCAAGAAAACTTTGAAAACAATAGAAAATGCCGATTGCAGTCATGGTTCAGCCGCGCCGATAGTAACATGTCAAACCGTTCAGTTTCAATTTCCCCAAAGTCTGAATAGGTGGTATAGGGCCAAATACAAGTTTTCGATGATTTATATGGAAAAGGATCCCTGTCATGGCGGATTAGGTATGCGCCCATTAAACACTCTTTCACCTATAAAAGGGAAACTGATTGTGATTTCCAACCCCTTCAACCCAGTTATGGTGCTTAGAAAAATAAAAGTGATTTGAAATCAACAAAAAATAAAGAAAATAGCACAAAACAAAACCCAAAATATATATTAAAAAACACTTACACCAAGGGACCGGATAGATATGGAGTTCTCCTTGGAGGACAGCAAAACCTGCACTTCACCAGTGCTTGGCTCCTCCATTTCACCTGTTTCCCCGGCGATCTTCGACTTCAGTCCAGCTAAAACCTCTGCAGCTGCCGACTCAAACTGACAACATCACGAAGCAAAACTATATCATACTCGAGACCCTCTGAAACTTGAGCAGAACCATTTACTATAGCTAATCAATTTTGTCTTGGGGTTTTTTGGAACTTTACCAGAGGTAAGAAATCGGCGGGAGCTTTGCGGACTTTCTCTGATAATTCCGCATCAAATGAATCGATGTCTTCTATGGCGACTAGTAGAAACTTCGGGTTGTGTACAAGGCCCTCTCTGAAAACCATGCATCGATTCATAAATGGCCTCTGTAAAACAAAGGGGAGTGAGGGCATTATAATGGGGTTATAAGTACCTGTAAGGGAAGTCCCCTTTTACGCCATTGAAGCTGCGAATGAACTCCTTGAACTTGCGCAGGGCAGAGTGGCGCGTGAGGGCGCCATGATCAGGGTCTCCTCTGGGAAACTGGGCTTGATCACTGTAAAAGATAGGGCCTTCGTCCCACCCAGACATGTCTCGCTACAATAGTCTGGACGTCGATTGGGTAGATCTGTTCTGTTCCCGAGCTCGGTTTCAAACAGACACCTGCTCAGACCGGCTCAAAACAGTAGGGTAACCGTTGTTTTAAGCCTGCAAATGTGAGAAATGATGTGGGCAACACGTGAAGAAAACGAACGATGGACGGGAATCGAACCTCGAACGTGCTTGTAAGGTTCGGAGACCACAAATTACAGCAGGGATTCCGATTAATCGAGGCAATGGAATCCTCCGCTGTCTGGTGTGTAGGGCGGGAAATGAAGAAATGCGGCGCCAATGTTATGGCGCGAAACAAATTCCCGCCAAATTTTGAGCGTTGAAACAATGATTGTGACCCCTGTGCATGACCATCGGCTGTGTTTTTCTCAATATCGCGTATAATTCCCTCAAAAGAGAAGAGTTCGTAGCCCCGCTACCACAAATTCTCCATTCCACGGGTGCAAAAATATCAAAGCCTCTTTGACGGTTTGTTTTCCTATGTTCTGAGTGTTGGGATGTAAAGGCCGATAGTCCGTGAGCCCGTGATGCATTTGGAAGCTGTCTGTGCATTAAATTATGCCTTAACCGTGACCATGTTCGTTGTTCATTGAAAATGTTCATTTTAAAGTGTTCAGCTTTTTCGTTCTGAAAAAAAACTATTTGATGGTTTTTTTTTTTTTTTTGTGTTTTTCGGTGTTTGTTTTGGTCTATTTTTGGACATCTCATTTCCAAAAATGGTAGATGTTTTATTGGTATGGTTTTAGTGTTTTGATGATTTTATTAAAAAAATTAATTAATTATGTATTTAAAATATATATTTTAGATAAATAAAATTTATAATTTTATAAAAAAAATAATTATTACTGAATTTTAATTAACTAAACACTTATATTATGTTAATTTTTTTAATATTTTTATGAAAAATAATAATTTATTTAAATATCTAAATTTATTATTTTGTTAAAAAATAAAATTAAATGCAAATTTCCCTCAAATAAGGGTGCTCGTGGGAAGATTGGCACGATTCCCTAACTCCTTCTGTCACAGTGACCACCTAGCATGAGTCCTCCAACTAGTGGCATCCATGTCTTTTAAATTCTCCTGAGCTCTCTCCTTGAGCTGGTGAGTAAGGAGGTTCTAGAGGGCCCAGAGCGTGGGACGACCTTTGTGAATCTCTTCCTCCTCCAAAGCGAGGACCTCTCTTTTGATGGGCGCAGGAATGCCATAGTCGAAAAGGGCAACGATAAAGGCTTCATCAAAGGTGGTGGGGGGACGTCCATGACCCCTCCCTCTGCCATGGCGTCATCCCTTGCTTCTATCGCGGTTCATTGTTGGGTGGTAGAAGAACGACGTCACAGAGCCGGAGCCGAAGGGAACCTTGAGGAGAATGACTAGGGGGAGAAATTGCATGGAGGCCATCTTCCTTGGCTTTTTATTGCCGGAGACGATAAGAGGGAGAACTAGTTACGGGGCTAGAAGGAGAATTTAAAAGACATGGATGCCACTAGTTGGAGGACTCATGCTAGGTGGTCACTGTGACAGAAGGAGTTAGGGAATCGTGCCAATC
>Ga0181465_100362_pt2 | contig 14571 bp, 12 predicted proteins | sample InSIn3gowninarea_FD_119076 | JGI IMG/M metagenome (GOLD analysis project Ga0181465, IMG submission 119076) | Clean room microbial communities from NASA Spacecraft Assembly Facility at Jet Propulsion Laboratory, Pasadena, California, USA -... ... | reverse complement strand
GAAACAACTTGTTTTACTTTATTGGTTTGTAAATGGCCAATAAAATGCCAGCGAATATCAGAAGGAAGGGTTGAATGTTTTTCAACCAATTCCTGCACATAGTTTTCGCCAAAGTCTCTATGTACTAATTATGAAAATATGGCATTTTATACTTCCGGCTTTTATTATTCTTTTTGGCTGCAATGAGCAGGGACAGAAAAAAAAGAGGCTGGATGAAATAAACAACAGTAATCTGAGGATCAGCGTTGATGAAAGTTTTAAGCCTGTGATCGAAGAAGAGTTGAAGGTCTTCCGCTCGGCTTATCCCGATGCAAAGGTGTTTGTTGAATATAAGCCAGAGGCTGAATGCCTGAGAGATCTTGAAAGAGACAGCACTAAGATTGTTATTATTTCCCGCGAACTTAACCGGGATGAGACAAAGTATTACGATGGTAAGGTCGGCTTTAAGCCTGAGTTTGGCCAGGTTGCGAAAGACGCTATTGCTTTGATTATAAATGATCAAAACACGGACAGTACATTTACCATCAGTGAGTTGAAGCATTTACTGGCAGAAAATCGTAATGAAAGGCTAAAAGTGGCTATTGACGGTAATACGGCTACAAGTACGGTCAGGTTTTTGAAGGACTCTTTACTCCAGGGGGCACCTTTCGGAAAGAACATTACAGGGGCAAAAAGCAGTGAAGATCTAATTAATTACATATCCACCACCCCGTTGGCTGTAGGATTTGTTGGAATTAGCTGGATTACTAACCCACAGAATAGCCAACAGGAACAGGCAATCGCAAAAGTGAAGATGGCCCTCATTGAATGCAGGAATTGCGAGTCAGGCACTTATGCAAAACCATCACAACAGACAATAACATTCAAACAATATCCTTTGGTACGAGGATTGTATTATGTGCTCAAGGAAAACTATCCTGGTTTAGGATCGCGATTCATTGAATTTTTAAGCACAGAAAGAGGTCAGTTAATATTTAGGAGAGCATTGTTGGTCCCTACCCAGATTAATTTTAACCGGAGGAGAATTATTTAAGAAAGTCAATAACAAACAACAACAAAAAAAAGAAACATGAAGAAAATCAGCACCTTGTTATTAGCAGTATTGTTTTCAGGTAAATTCTTACTTGCGCAATCTGTTGATGACGCAAGAAAGAATTTATACTATGGAAAGGTGACATCTGCAAAACAAGCCCTTGATAAGCTCGTTGCTGCTAACTCAAAGGACGCAAATGCTATTTATTGGCTTGGTCAGACTTACCTGGCAATGGATAGTATCGGCGGTGCAAGGCAGGTGTACCAAAATGCCCTTAACGCAGGCGTAAACGACCCCCTGGTATGGGTGGGAATGGGACATGTCGAAGTACTTGACGGTAAAAAAGATGCTGCCAGGCAGCGTTTTGAAGCAGCGATTACTAATAGTTTGAAAAAGAAAAAAGAAGATCCCGTTATTTTAAATGCAATTGGACGCGCTGAGGCAGATGGTCCGGCAACTGCAGGCGATCCGGCTTATGGAGTGGAAGTCCTGAAAAGAGCTGTAGCTTTAGATCCGAACAATGCAGATATATACAATAATCTCGGGATCAATTATTTAAAATTAGGGCCAGACCAGGGAGGAAATGCATACGAAGCATTTAACAACGCTTTGCGTGTAGATCCTAAAAATGCAATGGCAAGATTTAGGCTTGGCAAAATCTTCCAAAGCCAGGGAAATACGGAGAAATTCCTTGATTATTACAACACTGCTGTAACCACTGATCCGGCATACGCGCCAGGTTATTTGCAACTGTATGATTATTACGCAAACCGCGATGTCAATAAAGCCCGCGATTACCTGGAAAAATATATTGCTAATGCAGACAAGGATTGTAACACAGATTTCTTCTATGCCGATTATCTTTTCAGAGCGGGTAAATACCAGGAATCATTAGATAAGGCAAAAGCCATGGAAACTGGTGTTTGTAAAGGGTATCCGCGTCTAAAAGTGTTGTATGCATATGATTATGACCGTTTAGGTGATAGTTTGCAGGCGCGAACCAACATCGAAGCATTCCTTGCGAATACCGCAGCAGAAAAAGTAAAGCCTGAAGATTACGAATTTGCAGGAAAATTATTACTTAAGTTCCCCGGCCAGGAATCCGTTGCCACTTCTTATCTTGAAAAAGCGATGAATGCAGATACAGTTCCTGCCAACAGGATTGCTTATATAAGCACAATTGCGGAAGCGCTAGGTAAATCAGGTAACTACGCAGAACAGTTAAAATGGTATCAAAGACTTGCCCAGGTAAAGCCTGATTTGACTGCCAGAGATCTTTACTTCTTTTCTGACGCTGCGCTGAAAGCTGAAAATACTGCTGTAGCAGATAGCGTGAGTCGTATGTATGTAGAAAAGTTTCCTGATCAGCCGCAAGGATATGCAGCCCTGGCAAAGGCAGCCATCGTAGCTGATAAGGACACCACAGCGGGAACAGCAGTTCCAGCAGTAATGCAGTATATCCAGTTCATGGAAAAAGATAAGGAAAAATACAAAAACACTATTATTTCCAACTACGGCTACCTGGTGTATGTTCACGCTAATGTACAGAAAGACTATGCAGCTGCCTTGAAAGATCTGGAAGGTATTTTGGCGGTAGATCCAACCAATTCTTACGCACAGGCTACTGTTACGCAAATAAAAAAGGCTATGGCCGGACCAAAACAGGGGCCTTCATCGGCTCCTAAGAAAAGCGGTTCAACCTCAACAAAGAAAAAAGCTTAGTATTCGTTAGGATATTATTTGCAAGCTCCCCGTTTTAATGGGGAGCTTTGCTTTTTAGCCTTGTTGCTTCCCGCTGCAGCGTTTTAATATTAATAGAACCAAGACAAAGGCATACAATTTTTCAGCTTCTGACATTGCCCTTGCGAATCATGAATAGCTGTACGATACAAGTACCTTAATTTACATACATACTTAAATTTTTTTCATGCCCGTTAACGAATCACTTTATGTCGAAATTGTGAAAGAGCTCACAGCGAAAAACGTTCAATTAGTGGCAGTAAGTAAGATACAGACTGTCGCAGATATAAAAAGATTATATGAATTAGGACATAGAGACTTTGGCGAAAACTATGTGCAGGAATTGGTTGAAAAACATTCAACCCTTCCTTCTGATATTCGCTGGCATTTTATTGGCCATTTACAAACCAATAAAGTAAAACAAGTTGTTTCTTTTGTTCATTTAATTCAGGGTGTCGATAGCTTCAAATTGTTGTTGGAGATCAACAAGCAGGGGGAGAAAATCGGGAGACAGATTAATTGCCTTTTACAGGTACACATCGCCAAGGAAGAAACCAAATTCGGTTTGGATGAAAATGAGCTTGAAGAGGTGGTTGCGTTTTTAAAAAATAGCCCGGAACGCCTTTCACATGTGTATGTGAAGGGCTTGATGGGAATGGCCAGTTTTAGTGACGATGACAAGATGGTGCGAGGAGAAATGAGTCAGTTAAAACAATTGATGGATAAATATTCGGGGGTAAAAACGTCCGTTTGTCAAATGTCGACTCTTTCTATGGGTATGAGTGGAGACTATAACCTTGCCGTAGCGGAAGGTAGTAACATGGTTAGGATCGGAACTCTTTTGTTTGGAGCCCGACCCGAAAAATAACTACCTTACAGCATCCCGCCTTGGATCTTTCTTTATCAACATATACAATACAATCCCTACCCCAATCGCCAGCAGGACACCTAATAGCCACCATCCGTAACCTATAGCGTGTTGTTCCTCAATTGGCTTTTGAGGGGCAACAGTCTGTGCCATGATCCTATTCAACGGAACCAGTAAGCCAAGTGCGAATAACGGTCTCATTTGATGTGTTTGACTACAAATTTAATAATTTATTTACTTTCTATCATCAGGGTCAGACGGTATCAAAATAGCTAACCTTGTCGTTTTTCGGCCATTATCTTAAATCAAAAATTAGAAAATGTTGGGAGTGGGAAGTTACTTTTTGACGAACCTATAGCTGTCAAAATCAATAAATTCATTTACCCGCAGATCTATTGAAATAACTCTCCCCTCACTTATTTTAAATTGCACGGGAAAGATGCCATAGGCAATGTTGTTGTAGGTGAGTAACCACTCCCCGTTATCCATATACTGCAGCTCCGCCTTCAGGTTGTTGTGGCCGGGGAAATTGATAACGAGAATTCCGGGCTTCCCCTTTTTGATATTCACCCTGCCATAGATTTCGTTTTCATAGGTACCGGTATACTTCTCTATTGTGAGCGACGGATTTCTTCCGCGTACTCTTGCTTTTAATGCTTCAGTCGATTTAACAGATTCATCCATTTCTTTTTTGTGTGCCGGCAATAACGCCTTGCTCCTGTTTACAAACGGTACTCCGAGAAAGGCGTCTAAAAGCTGGTATTTCAAGGCCTCAAAAAAGTTTTGATTATCATTGTTTGTAAGAATGGTAATTCCGAGGTGTTCCTCCGGAACAAAACAGGTATTTGTTACAAAGCCGTCAGCTCCTCCGGTATGATAAAAAATTTGTCTCCCGTTATAGTCTGCCATAAATAGTCCTAACCCGTAACCTTGGAAATGCATGGGATAAATAGTTGAGCTCCGGCTTCGGATAATCGTATTCATCTCCCTGGTTTTTTGCAAAACGTCCCATGGCAGAATCCTTTTGCCTTGATACCGCCCGCTGTCAAGTTGCATCAATAACCAATGGCTCAGATCGTTCACATTGCTAACGATACTTGCAGCGGCGCCCAAATTGTCTACGTTGTCGTAAGGTAATTTGGTTAGTTTACCCGTGTACACGGTGGTATAGGGACGCGACACATTAGTCCAGTCCGACATGCCATTTGCCAGGGTGTGCGTGTTGGTCATGCCTAATGGTACGATAATGCTGTCATATACATATACTTCCCACGGTTTTCCCGATACCAGGGGAATAATTTCGCCGGCAGTCACAAAGCAACTGTTGCAGTATCCATAGCTCTGCCTAAACCCACCAGAAGGCTTTAACAACCTCATTTTGCCGATTATCTGATCTCTACTGAGATTGCTATTCCAAAAAACGAAATCGCCCTGGAAGGTTTTGGTGCCCAAATGGTGGCCGAGAAGATCCCTGATTGTAACCAACTCGGTTGTATTTTTATCAAACAGGGTGTACCCCTTAATATACTTATTTACTTTATCATCTAATCTTATTTTCTTGTTTGCTTCCAATTGAGCCAGTGCAGTGCCGGTGAATAGCTTACTGTTACTGGCTATCATAAAAAGTGTATTTTCATCAACAGGGTCCTTTGTCTCTACATCCCTTACGCCATATCCCTTCATAAACACCACCCGGCCGTTTTTTACAATGGCAATGGACAAGCCCGGGATGTTCCAATCATTCATGCCTTCTTTTATATAAGCATCAAGACCATCAGACACAAATTTTGGAATCTCCGTTTGTGCAATTAGGGTTGAATAAACGAGAAGGAAACAACAAAAGGTGACGAAGTTTTTCATTAATTTATTTAAGGGCCGAATGTACACAATTCTAATCCGGGGTATTGGCGCAAAAGTTAGGTGAATGGAGTACAATATTAGCACTACTTGCTCCCGGTTTATTAAACAAATGGACCTGCTGGCTATTTTTCTATCAAATAAGAAAGAATGCCTATTCTTCCTTTGTCCCCGGCGAACAGGATGTAATTTTCATTGCTAACCACGCAAACATTAAAACCTTCCTTACTAATCTGTTTCCAAACCGCAGCAGGATCAACCGTAAAATCAATGCCGGTTGGCCCACATGTTATCAGGGCCTTTTTATATACCCGGGTTATGCAGCTGCGGTAGCCTGCAGGTGGCACTAAAGAAGTAGACCAGGTGACACCGTTCCTGTTTGTGTAAGTAAAATTGCGGGTCTTGCTCTCCGGCGCTTTATAATCGCCACCTATACAATACATCGTGTTCTTTTTGCCTGCTGCTAAGGAGAATGTTCCTGTTGTTGGTGTACCTTGTATAATAGGTATGGTAATTTTCCTGTCTCGTCTACCCGGCCTGCCGGCGAGAAACAAGTGAGATGCTGATCCCCCGCTTACAAAGCCATATTCAAAACCTGGGTCATCTAAAAAGGAAATATTGGTGCCACTTGCTGAAAAAATGGCTTCCCCTGGTTGCGGTCGAAACCGCTTACTATCTGTAGACGAGGACCAGGTATTTCCACCATCATAGGTTCGGAGGATATAAAAAAACCGGCTGGTTGAGTCCTCAATGGTTAGGGGATCTCCAACACAAATACCTTCTTTTTCGTTTCTGAAATGCATCGCGTCCAGGAACATCCCCGGAGCAGATTTTTGAAATACTACCCGCCAATTATTTCCGCCATCCTCTGTTTTCACCAAGTACGCCGGGTCGCCAATAGCCATGATGATTGCCGTACTGCTGTCGAAAGCCTCTATATCGCGGAAGTCGTTTTTTTCAAAACCCGGAACAACCGTCCATCTCCATGTTTTACCACCATCTACCGATTTTCCAACGGTTCCATTGCTGCCACTAACCCAAACGATATCTGGTGCCGGTGTACTCATTCCACGGAAACTTGCATTAGTACCGCTCGTCGTTACTACGAGCTTAAAATTCTCCTGCGCCGTCAGGTGTGTGAAATTAAAAAGCCAGGACAATACCAAAAACAACCAGCGCTGCATATAATAATTTTTGTAAAGTTAGCACGGGTAATTGTTGACCGGCCCTTTCCCGCCTAACTTGTTCGTCTGGTGAAAAAAACAAAAAACAGATCATTTACCGGGATGTTTAGAAACAAAACTGATTAACATCATCCTAATTATTCTTCTGCAGAGAGACACATTTAAGATTCGTAAATGTTTGAAGTTGGGCTTTGAACGCATGGATAAAATTCAAAGTGCCCTACTTTTTTTAACAGGGTTTATTTAAATGCCTGTCACCTGCAAAGTGAGTAAGAGACGTAACGGCAAAAGGATCCGTAACAGGTTGAATAGTAAGTAAGATGGCAGGTGAAATGTCCTTTTCCACCGGTATTGAATTTTGTTAAAAAACAAAAAATTGTCTTCCTGTTCTGCCAAATTATATTTGCATGTTTGTTAGTTGGTAGGAATTGTGGGTCGGATGCAGGTTTTAAATCCGAGTAAAGAGTGAGTACCAAAAGTACCTGAGACGACGATTAGAGTTGGATGGTGAGAAAATCGCGAAAAGAAGTTGCTGATTATAAAGGGGTTTCGTAAAAAGTAGAGATAGTATCTGCTGCGAATTAATAGTTTTTGAGTAACAAGAATAATGAAGATGGCCGAGAAAATACAAGCTGGAGAATATAACGAAGATAGTATTCGCAGCCTTGACTGGCGCGAACACATCAGGCTGAGGCCTGGAATGTACATAGGAAAATTAGGGGATGGAAGTAGTCCCGATGACGGAATATACGTGTTGATAAAAGAGGTTGTAGACAATTGTATTGATGAGCATACAATGGGTTATGGAAAGCACGTAGAACTATCTATAGCCGAAAAATCTGTGACCGTACGAGATTATGGACGGGGGATTCCGCTAGGTAAAGTGGTAGATGTAGTTAGTAAAATAAATACCGGTGCTAAGTACGACAGTAAAGCGTTCCAGAAGAGTGTGGGTCTAAACGGGGTCGGTACCAAGGCTGTCAATGCGTTGAGCACCTACTTTAAAGTGACCTCTTTTAGAGATGGTCGACAGAAAACGGCAGAATTTCAAAATGGGGTACTTTTAAAGGAAGCGAAGGAAAAAGATACGACAGAGGCGAACGGCACTTTTGTAACCTTTACTCCTGATGAAAATATTTTTAAAAACTATCATTTTATCAATGATTATATAGAGAACCAGATATGGAACTATTGCTATCTCAATGCCGGCCTGGTAATCATTTATAACGGGAAGAGGTTTGTAAGCAAAAATGGTCTTTTTGACCTCCTGCAGCGGAGGACAAACGCTGATGAGATACGGTATCCGATCATTCATCTAAAAGGAGAGGATGTTGAAGCCGCAATTACACACAATAACGATTACGGCGAGGACTTATATGCTTTTGTAAACGGGCAGTATACAACCCAGGGTGGCACGCACCAACAGGCTTTTAGGGAAGCATTTGTAAAGGTTGTGCGTGACTTTTATAAAAAAGACTACGAAGCGGCAGATATTCGCGGAAGCATTTGTGCAGCGATATCAGTCCGTGTGCAGGAACCTGTATTTGAAAGCCAGACCAAAACAAAATTAGGTTCGCTGACAGTTTACGAAGGGGGACCGACCATGCGGAATTTCATGGTTGACTTTTTGGGCAAAGAACTAGATAATTTCCTGCACAAGAATCCACAGACTGCCGATGCGTTGCGTAGGCGGATCGAACAAAGTGAAAGGGAGAGAAAAGAGCTGGCGGGCATTAAAAAGTTGGCGAACGAACGGGCAAAGAAAGCAAACCTGCACAACAAGAAGTTGCGTGATTGCAAGTTTCATTACAATGACGAAGCGGAAGGGAAAAATAAGGATGAAATAATTGAGAAAAGAAATCAAACGACGATTTTTATTACTGAAGGGGACAGTGCAAGCGGCTCCATCACTAAAAGCAGGAGAGTAGATAGCCAGGCCGTTTTTAGTCTTCGTGGAAAGCCCTTAAATTGTTACGGTCTTACCAAAAAGGTGGTGTATGAAAACGAGGAGTTTAACCTCTTACAGCATGCACTTAATATTGAGGATGGGCTTGAGGGGCTTCGTTATAATAATATCGTATTGGCAACTGATGCCGATGTCGACGGCATGCATATTCGCCTTTTGATGCTTACATTCTTCCTCCAATTCTTTCCCGATCTCGTTAAAAATGGCCATCTCCATATTCTCGAGACCCCGTTGTTCCGGGTACGTGATAAGAAACAAACAATTTATTGTTACGACGAAAAGGAAAAGTTGGAAGCGATAAAAAAGCTCGGCGGTAAACCAGAAATCACCCGGTTCAAAGGACTGGGTGAGATAAGCCCGGAAGAATTTGCGCGTTTTATTGGAGAAGATATGAAGCTGCAGCCTGTCATGTTATTGCCCGAAACCCATATACAGCAATTACTGGAATATTATATGGGTAAAAACACAATGCAAAGGCAGGAATTTATTATTGACAATCTGAAGGTTGAACTGGATTTAGCTGAGGAGGTAGAGCACGACATCGAAGAAGCAAAGGCGGAAGCCGTTGCTGAGCATGTGAATACCGAGGTGGCAGCTTAAGGAGTTTGACCGGGTCTTTACGCTCAACTATATTAGCAAAAATTCGTGATCATATTTATTGCGAACCAGGAATTACGATACTACGGTATAGAACACAAGTTTTGAATGAACAGGAAATAACAAACATAGATTGAAGATTAGATCGCTGATGTTGCTAATTCGATCTTCCCAAATGCTACCCATTTTTTTGATCTGAATCAATTATGATACATATAGTTTTTCAATCTAATGACGTGCCTGCCCTTGCCAAAAGTTTTGACCTGGATCCAACCATGCAAGGGACAATTATCGAGATAAAAGATGATTATGCAGTAGGCCCTCTGCGGGATATATATTCTGATGAAGGGATCTCTGGAAGGTTACAATGGTGGAAACAGGTTTTGGAAGATGGGCACTACGATGGTATTGCCGATGATGGTCACGTAGATGACAACAAAACAGTGAATGAATTAAAATCGAAGCTTGCCGAAGACGATAAAGAACTGGTGTGGATTTGGGCTGCCCAGAACAAGCATGATGTTTCGGGTTATTATTGGTTGGTGTCACAGTTGAAGCCCTTCCAGGGAAGAATATTTATTCTGTATCTTAATAACCTTCCCTTTATAAATGAAAAGGGCAGTCTTTTTTACCCTGTTAATTTGTTTCAAATCCCACCGCGTGAATTTGTTAAGGCTAAAAAATTGGCGCGACCGGTAACGTTAAGTGAATTTGAGATTGATCCGGACGAATGGGCCCGGTTATGCCGCGAGGACAAAGGGGTGCGTCTGTTGGAAGGCGGAAAAAAACTGGTGCAAAGGGGCTACGATCATTACGATAATGAATTGATAAATTGCATAAGTAAGGAATGGACAAAGGCCTCAAAACTGCTTCAACAGTATTATAGTAAGGTAAGGGAGACAACAGGCGATGCATTCTTATTGTGGCGACTGAAGAACCTTATAAAAGAAGGCAAAATAGAAGTGCAGGGAAATATGAGGAATATGAAAGAGTTTGAGGTAAGGCATCCCGGTACTGAAACCGAAGACCACGTTATTATGGCTGAACAAACGGCTTAGTTATTTTTTTGGTTTGTATAATTTATGAAGATTAAAAGAATTCATCATATTGCCATTCTTACCGACCGTTACCAGGAGAGCAAGCAATTTTACACTGATGTGTTAGGTTTTGAGGTCCTGAATGAAACGTATCGCAAGGAGCGTGACAGCTATAAGCTTGACCTCGGGCTAAACGGAGGATATTGCCTGGAACTTTTTTCATTTCCCGAGTTTAAAGAGAGAAACAGTTTTCCCGAATCGAAAGGTCTCAGGCATCTTGCATTTGCGGTTGACGAATTGGAAGACTGTATCGCTCAATTAAGAGCGAAAGGGGTAGAAGTGGAAGATGTAAGAATTGATACAATTACAGGTAAAAGATTTACGTTTTTTAATGACCCAAACGGGCAGCCCCTGGAGTTGTATGAAGAATAGGGGAAAGGCTTTGTAAAAAAGAATTTGAGTTTAAAGTACAATGAACACAGAAACATCGATTGAACTTACAAATAATGAAAGTGGTGTTACGGGCCAATATAAAAACTGGTTTCTCGATTATGCTTCCTATGTTATTTTAGAAAGAGCGGTACCTGCAGTTGAAGACGGCTTAAAGCCAGTGCAACGTCGCATACTTCACGCAATGAAGGAAATGGATGATGGACGCTTTAACAAGGTAGCGAACATTATCGGGCAAAGCATGCAGTATCATCCACATGGCGATGCATCAATAGGAGATGCATTGGTAAATATGGGTCAGAAGGAGTTACTGATAGAAACCCAGGGCAACTGGGGAGATGTAAGAACCGGGGACGATGCAGCAGCGGCGCGTTACATCGAAGCGCGACTCAGCAAATTTGCCCTTGATGTAGCCTTTAATAACAAAACTACCGAATGGCAGCTGAGTTATGATGGCAGAAAAAATGAACCGGTAACACTACCAATGAAGTTTCCATTGCTTCTTGCACAGGGAGCTGATGGTATTGCTGTGGGGTTGTCTACAAAGATACTACCTCATAATTTTTGTGAATTAATTGTGGCTTCAATAAAGTTTTTACGCGGGAAACCTTTCTCTATCTACCCTGATTTTCAAACCGGGGGAATGATTGATGTGTCTAATTATAATGAAGGAAAAAGGGGAGGAAAGGTAAGGGTGCGCGCTAAAATAGAAGAGCTTGATAAAAAAACGCTTGCAATACGGGATGTTCCTTATGGAGTTACCGTTTCTACACTCTGCGATAGTATAGTCAAAGCAAATGATGCGGGTAAGATCAAAATCAGGAAAGTTACTGATGCAACTGCCGCTGACGTGGAGATAATTGTTGACCTGGCTCCGGGTATTTCTCCTGATATAGCTATTGACGCGTTATATGCATTTACCGATTGTGAGGTCAGCATTTCTCCGAATGCATGTGTCATTGTTAAGCAAAAGCCTCATTTTGTTACTGTGCACGATTTGCTGTCCCTCTCGGCAGACCACACCCGTAATCTTCTGCAAAAAGAGCTGCAAATCAGGCTGGGTGAGTTGCAGGATAAATGGCATTATACTTCCCTTGAGAAAATCTTCTTTGAGGAGAAGATCTACAAGGAATTAGAAAAAAAGCATGAGACATGGGAAAAAGTGCTGACTGCTATTGAAAAAGCATTTGTGCCATTTATTGGTAAGTTAAGAAGAGCAGTAAGCCGCGAGGACATCCTTAAACTTACTGAGAAGCCCGTGCGGCGTATTTACAAACTGGATATTGATGAACTGAATGCCCAGATTAAAGGTCTGGAAAGCGAGATCGAGGGAGTTAAGTACAACTTGGAACACCTCACGGATTATACAGTGGAATATTATGAAGGTTTGTTGAAAAAATACGGAAAAGGCAGAGAGCGAAAGACCGAGATCCGACAGTTTGATATAATAACAGCTCGTTCGGTTGCAATTGCAAATACCAAGGTTTACATGAACCGTTCTGAAGGATTTATTGGCCTTGGCTTGAAAAAAGATGAATTGATCGGTGAATGCAGTGAACTCGACGATATCATTGCTTTCACAAAGGCGGGTAAGATGAAAGTGGTACGTGTTGCAGACAAAGTATTTATTGGCAAAGACATTATTTACGCAGCCGTATTTCAAAAAAGCGATGAACGAACTACTTATAATGTGATCTATGTAGATGGAGGCACTGGCGTTAGTTTCGCAAAACGGTTCAATGTAACGGGCATTACCCGCGATAAGGAATACGATATTACCAAAGGTTCCGAAAAGAGCAGGATACATTATTTCTCTGCTAACCACAATGGGGAGGCGGAGATAGTCAAAGTGATCCTAAGTCCAAATAGTGCTGCGAAAAAAAAGGAATTTGATTTTTATTTCGAGGAAATTGACATCAAAGGGCGCAGTAGTATGGGTAACCAGGTCACGAAGCACTCAATAAAAACAGTCAGGTTCAAAGAAGCGGGTAGAAGCACGCTTACCGGAAGAAGACTTTGGTTCGACAACAAGTTTGGGCGACTCAACAACGAGGAAAAAGGAGAATTTCTGGGTACATTTGAGGAAGAAAAGCTGCTGCTGGTTTATGACGACGGTAATTACGAAATAACGGACACAGAGCTAACCCAAAGATTTGAACCGGAGAAAATACTACTTATCGAAAAGTTTGATCCTGAAAAAGTAATTACAGCGGTGTACCTCGACGCTGAGAAGGGTCAATTTAATATCAAACGGTTTAAAATTGAAACTACTTCCCTAAAGACTAAGTTTCTGTTTATTAAGGAAGGTAAGGGAAACCGGCTGGAAGCAGTGACGTCTGATGAGGATCCGGTTCTTTTGTTGCATTCAGGTACGGCAGGAAAGACGACAACACAAAAAATACAAATCGGCGGGTTTGTAGAAGTGATGGGTTGGAAGGCGATAGGCAATAAGCTGGTCAGCTTTTCAAAAGACGTGGAAATGGAATGGGAAGTAAAGGCAGAAGAAGGTGATGTGCAATCGAAACTTTTCTAAAATTCTGGAAGAAATGGGTTGTTTAATTTGCAGCAACTAAAAAAGGAGGGTACCAAATAAAGAGCGCAGCTCATTTACGTGCTGCGCACTTTATTTGGTGCAATTCCTGCTTTGAAATTAAAATCCTTCAAAGGCCGATTCATCTTCCTACCTGAATTTTTCCCGGGAGGTAACATAGCCTGAAAAGTTAATCGGCTGCCTGTTGTTGCTGGTCACCTGTAAGCTTGCATATCCTTTCTCCGACACGGAAAGAAATAGCTGGCGTACATCTCTCGTGTCTTGCGGCTTTATTGTGATGTCCCAACCGCCTTTTTTCCTCGCATTTGAGGAGTATGAAAATTTGGTAGAGGTAAAGTTAAGCGGGCCTTCAGAAGGATTCATAGGTGCAACAAAAGCCCGTCCGAAATACGGTAGTTCCGAAAGGATTGTGTCATTCGAAACTCGTACGTCATATACTGAGGTTAGATTGATAAAACGACCACTTAGTGGCGTTGCGCTTTGTGCAACAAATACGAATTGTTTTGCCCGAATCAAATTTTCGATCTCTATAGTCTTGTCGTCCTTTGACGCATTATTAGGACTTTGGCCTATGGCAGCCGGATTGAAATAAAGAATTGAACCAAGCATTATAATCAACAATCTATTGCTCCGGATATATTCTCTCATAATAACAAATTTTACTCTATTACTGTCAAAGCATATACCATTTAAACCAGCTTTTGTTGATTTAGTAAAGCGATAAGTTAAATGGCAGAAAAAGCGGTTGAAGCTGGTGTGCGTAACCTTCAGCTTCCCTGTTTTTTATTAACAAAACGCTCTCACGCTATTGAGAAACAGAGGAGTGGGTTCCGCAGCATTACCAAAAATTCTAAATTCGGGTATATTTGTAGTTATTGTAAAAAGATGGCTAACCGTATCAAGAAGAAGGCGCCGGCACCGAATCCTGCAAAGTTGTCCCCCGACAAGCTGGAAGAAGTAACGGTAAAGGAAATTGTGAAAGATGAACGTACGTTTAAGATTGCAGGCACAATAAGCCTGTTAGTGTCGTTATTTCTTTTTGTAGCACTTACATCGTATGTATTTACCTGGCAGGAAGACCAGTCACAAATTTTTAAATTTGGTGGGATTAAAATTTTTAGCGCGGAAGACGTACATGTAGACAACCTGCTGGGTGTACTTGGAGCATACATCGCACACGTTTTTATTTACAAAGGATTTGGAGTCGCTGCCTTTCTTTTTTGTAGTTTCTTTTTTGCCCTTGGCATCAACCTGTTGTTTGGAAAAAAAATATTCTCCCTAAAAAGAA
>Ga0181465_100187_pt1 | contig 14596 bp, 10 predicted proteins | sample InSIn3gowninarea_FD_119076 | JGI IMG/M metagenome (GOLD analysis project Ga0181465, IMG submission 119076) | Clean room microbial communities from NASA Spacecraft Assembly Facility at Jet Propulsion Laboratory, Pasadena, California, USA -... ... | reverse complement strand
TATGACACTTGCCTCTCTGAATTCGACCACGGATGAGTAAGAGATCATCAATCTCCAAGTGGAATCAAGAACTATCAGAGAGAAGACACTAGTCAAATCTCAAACGCTGACTCACCCCCTTGCAAACATCTATATATGGATCCCTCATCCCAGAGATCTGGGGGCTGGAATTTTGTATCTTGTAAGGAAGTGTTGTTGGTTTCTTGGTGTAATATCATAGTGTTGGGTGATCTAAGCTTTTCATGAGGTGAAGAAGGGCTTCTTGCTGAGACGATGATGCTGGGTCGGAACAATTAGTTGTAATTCTCTTGGCTCTTTCTTGATTATCAATAAAGTTATTCAAGTTTTCCTCCATACTCTTGTAGTATTCAGGTTTTATGCATTTGTATGGTCAATTTACATCTGATCCTAGATTGTTTATGATAATAGATCTATGTTCTCGTATAGTGTTATGCTATTGTGACTCTCCAGGTGCTCTTTGAAGCTGGGTATACGAGAAAGCTAGTAGCAGAGGACCATCGGAAGGGAGAGGAACCAAACAAGGAACCAAGCGCAATACAGAGGTTGGTCTCCTTTATTCTTCTCTCATCTATTTCTCATAAAGGAAAATCAGAGTGGTTTTAGTTTGTTTGTTTCTAAGGCAGCCACTAGTCTTAGTGGGATTAGCAGTTCTGCATAGACACTTTTCCTGGTAACAAAATGGCGACTTCGCTAGGGAGTGAATAGATTGTTTGTTTATCTGCATCTGTTTACTTTATAAACTTACAGACGGAGCCTGAAGCCAAGCCAGCTAGCCTTCGAACTACATTTGTTTTATGAATGCAAAGTAGATCAATGCTACTTTAGTCAATCTCCAGGTTTTGTTTATGGATTAAACATTTGATCTACAAGCTCTCTAATTGCCCTTGTGGTGGCTCTAGTAACCTCTTTAGATCTACCCCTGTGATTGATTTACTGATTACCACTTGCTCAGCCTAAATCCCTAAACTGAACTGCAAACTGTGACCCGAAACCCAGTCAAAGTCTTGTCCCTGGTCCAGTGCACTGTCTATTCTGTGAACTTCAAAAGCAACGCACTTCCCGAGTGTAGCAGGTGCACTGCATTTCAGATTCACTGTGTTATAGGTGCGCTGATCAGATAAGGCCTTGTTCTTAAGTTTTGGTTTCTATGTCACTCTTTTAAGTTCTATTCAAGAGTTTTGCTGCCTGTAGTCAGTACATCTCTATTTGAAACCCTCTTCCTTGCTGTTATTCCGCCTCCATTATGCAAAGAACTGTAAATGTTTTTCTGTATTTTTTGAGTCATTTTCAGTTCTCCTTTACAAAGAAGTAGCGTAATTGCACTGTCGTTTCTTGATTTGAAAGTGTCGCAAGTGTCGTTTTCAATCATATAAGAGAATCTCATTGTTTTGGATAGTTAATTAAACTGTTACTCTTGTATTCGATTTGAATTAGTAGTTTTTCTAGTGTCAAAAACAAGTTTTCAATTCCAAATCGCAAAGTGTTGTCATTATCCTCATTTTGTCTCGAAAAGAAACTTGTTAGTAATTGTCGCCTTGAAAAATAGTTCAGATTTGTGCATAAGCTTTCTTTTTATCATTTACATATTAAGAAGGTTGAAAACAAATACATGCATGTGAATTTGCATTTAGACTGTTTGATTGGTTTGATTTAGGACGGTGCATATAGTGTGTGCTCTTTGCTCTTTGTCGAAAGAATGCCATCTTTCTTTGCTCAGTAGCTAGGATTTTCATTTTCTAAAAGAAGATTAAACAATTATTTATCATCTTAGATTGCATTTAAGGAATTGTACATCTACATCACGCGGTGAACCTGAAAGGAAAATTTCTTGAGCAAGATCAACTATAAAATAAATTTAATGAATCTAACAACCTTTGGAACCTAACGCACAACATCTAGAAGTCTAGGCTAGAGATGTGTTCCGACGTCATAAAACTTGGTAACTGTCGCTTTCATTGTTGGTTGGGTGATTCCTCCACCTTGAGACGACAAGTGCCAATACAGACTTGTGCTCCCACGTACCATTGAGTATATATTGGGAGACCACAACAGGCTTTATCCTTTATCCATAGGAATCTGTTTCTGCCGCCCTATCGATCGCAATGCATTGAACACAACATTCGGGAAGATTGACTGTCGTACCGTAAAAAGTATTTTGAAGTTTTGTGATTGGTTTGGTAATCCCTCTATCTAGATTTCCAGAGCAGTCCCTTTCATTCCTTTTCAAACTCCTTAACGTAAAAGGTCCATCTGAGCACTTGTCACTTCAGGCTCATTAAAAATCGAAGGCGACTAGAGTCATCTTTTGTTTTTTCTCGACTCTTAAAAATTGAAAAAACAAGTTGTGTCAAAGCGTCTAAAATTTATTTTAAACAAAATAATTATCACCTTTCCTACGTTGGTCTTAGGTTGAAGAAAATGGAGTCCACCAACCAAGGAGTTCCCCTTGGAGGAAATCCTAGTCCCTTCTCCTCTTGGGTAGATGTTGATACACCCCATATGGCCACATTGTCGCTTCCAGGATTGACAATCAGTTTGCCCGTACGGCTCTTCTCAACCTCCGTCGTTCAAAACACCGCGATTCCTGAACAATAAAGTTAGCAACTAGATGATTCCACAGTTACCCCTCAACCCTCTACTTCATCCAATTCTTCATCTCCTCCTTCCTCTTCGCTTGATGAAGCTGGTAAAGCCAAAAATCCAATACCAGAGAAGAGGAAGGAAAAGAAGAAGAAAGAGAAGAGGAAGAAGGAGCCAAAGGCGAAAAGGGGCAACCAAGCATCATCTAGATTAAATCCACACACTGCATCGACCATGCCTAAATCACCATGTGTCATTTGCAAAGGAGACCACTATCATCGAGATTATCCTTACATCCCTTGGATCTTAAGGGACTGGTCTCCTCATTTTCACAATCCGGTGTCATCAACCTCTAGTGATCATGTTGAAAGCAGACCGTCAACTAGTGAAAGTGAAGCCCCTAGACAAAAAGGAAAATGTAAATTTCCTTGTAAAATGTGTGAAGGCGACCACGCCGTCCACCGTTGTCCCTTCTTAGATGAGGCTAAAAGAGTTTTGAACGACCAACCGGTTTCACCATTACGGCTTCCTCCTGGATATAGGAAACTCTTGCCGAGTCCATCACTAGTTGAAAATCCGGCTGACACGCCCTTGTGGTCGGCTGAAGCTTCTATCATTGAAGATAAACCATCTGAATCCACACCAGATGAAAGTCAAAAGGTCAAGGCGGCAATTGACCCGGTCTTGCCTTCAAAGGATCCATCTTCAGATGATACACTCACCGAAGAGAACAAGGATGACACCGTCCAAATTCTTTTCATAAACACAGACTCCGACGAACGTGGGGGCAGTCTACCCGTTCCTTTGCCGCAGGAAGGAAGTTCGTCAGAGTCGTATCCGACCGTCTATTCGGTCCCACCTCCAAGCAACCTGGTTGTTTCCTTCGACTAGAATCTACTAGGCAAACCCTGTTTACCGGCTAGTGTACCATTTCGAATCATTGCTCAAATATATAGAATGGTCATGGCTGGTACCATCATAGATGAAGGGGCTTCTGTGAGTATCCTTTCCTCAACTGCTTGGAAAGCGCTTAGTTCGCTATCGCTTTTGCTTGAGATGAGAAATCTAACAGGCTTTGACAAAGGAACCAGTCGACCGTTAGGGATCCTTCCCAATGTGCCCATAACATTGAGAGGAAAAACCATTCAACTGAACGTAATGGTAGTCCAAGGACCCCTGGATGATAATCTACTCCTTGGACGAGACTATATTTATTGCATGAGAGCAATTGTCTCATCACTCCTTAGAGTGATGTTTTTTCTGTACGAAGGAAGAATGGTCAAGCTCGTAGACCAACTTTCATTTCCCGGTTCACACATAGCAAATAGTCGTATACCATCCCTGAATGGTCTTTTCACGCATGGAATGTCTCATCAATCCCCAGTCCGTCCTCCTAATGAACGCGAGTGATTCGGAGGATATGACTGAAACCCAGGGGGCATGCACCCTAGTCTGCTTCGGCAGAGAAACTTCAGGTATAGGGTAGGTTTCTGCGAGGGGTATATGACTAGTCTGGGATTAGACTAGAATAAGATTCCCTTGTCAAAGTTATGTGGGAGGAGGCATCTGCGCCACTCACCTTTGTTTATTTTGGTAGACATCACCAAGGAAGTGTTTTGTTCGTGGTATAGATAAAACGATCTTTGGTAACCTGAAAGAGGTAGGCCTTTCCCGATAGAACAAATGTTTTATCTGCATCGAGGGGTAACCTCGAAACTCTATTCTATGCCTGGGGGCATGCAAACCTCTTGTAAGCAAGTGAAAAGCGACCAACGTAACGCTAACCTCATACATTCGCTAACTATAACCGCTTAAGTTAGGTAAGTAGTCGAACCGAGTGAAAGGTGCCAGCGAAGTAAAGGAAAGTTTCCTACCTAACTTTGGTGGTTAGCTAACCCCATAGATAGTAGTTGGTCACTCCTAGCTTGCATGCAAGGGGCTTCGGATCAAATCTTTGTAAGGTGCAAGCTCCATAAAAAATGGGATATTAGATGAGACATTCTTATTATACGACTGGATCGAGCAGTTTTAGCACATAGTTCAAGCTCGTTAAAAAATAAACATAAGTCATGAGAAAATGTTTCTCCCCGCGTTTAATCTCATTAAAAAATGAATAGGTAAATAACCATCGTGAATGTAGTACTTCAGCCTTTAAATCCTTGGTCGTGTTCTCATCATCACCTCCACTCTGTATTGGCCGATCATTCACCTCCATTTGATTGTTTACCCCTTTTGAGGAACAGCTGCGAAGAGTGATCCTGTTAGCCATCCTTGTAACACTGCCATGATTGGAAAGTTCCAAACCTTACCTTGAATCAGCTGCTACCCAAATTTATCACTCATTCCTCAAAGACGAGTCTCCTTTAAGCTCTTTTTCAGCTGACTCGTAAAATATGAAAAGATTGCCGAGCCATTGGCCTCTCCAGCTCGTTAAAGTGACCGGAAGTGCTATCCCTCCTTTAGATTTTAATTTTTTTGGACCTGAGGGATTATTACACAAAAAGATCGAGCACTTGTTTTGTTTGGCTCGTTAAAAGTACCGAAAATTCATCCCTTATGTATTATTTTATACTTTTTCAGACTTAAGGGATTAGATGACGAAAAAGGATTTTTTGGAGTTTCTTTTACGTCCCTTTTCAGACTCTCTAAAAATTAAAAGGACCGAGTTATCTTTGTCGTTAAACTTGTTAAAACGTACTAGCGACAAACTTGTCCATAACAGACGAGAACGAGTTTCACTATCGCTAGGCTTGTTAAAACATAGCGATGAGTTTGCCTGGAGGGAAAATTATAGAACAAGCATATGTTATCTTCCTCAAGCTTGACAAAAATAAATAGCTACTGGTCAGTAATGACTGGGGAAAAATTGGGAAGAAAACTTGAAGAAACTTTGTTGGTAGCAAGTCGCTCTTAAACGTGACACTTTCACTCTGCATCCAAGTCGGGTTGTGTTGTTCCATTCACTGGTCACATCACCATGGTTCCATCATGCCATCCACATTTGGGGTTAATGCTACCAATCCATCATGTCAGTGTCACCGATATGTTCAAGAGAAGTCACTTAGAGAATTCACCTGTGTCTCACCCACTGCAATACATTTACGCTCCATTCTTTCATGACCGCCACCCTGAACCTTATATCACCATATCGTTTTCACCTCCATTAAAATCCTTTGCTCCATTCCGTGTCATTGATGTGGGATTCATTAAGGCCCTCCTATGACGGATCGCTTCTTGTCGACATCATCTCATTATCCAAGAAGTTGATCTAGGAACACCCCTTTCAGTACTTTGAAGCTTGCATGCCTCAATGGCAAGTTTCTCACTTCCGGCGACAGGTTTACATTAATGGCCTTCGACTGAAAGATTTTGCGTGGTGTTCGACGCCAATTCCTTTATTCACACCACGTGAATTGTACTGTAGTACCTTGAAGGCCATCATCATTATCAGTGATTCCTTTCATGCTTGTTAACATCTTACATCATTGGCTGGTAATCAGGCGATGTCTTTCCATGTTCGACTCCAGAACATCTCTCACATGGATCGGCTTGTACTTTGAGTGAAAATCGAATGAGATTGAAGACCCCAATCTAGTTTCATCCATCTGAGCTGTGATATATATTCAGGGAAATAAAGACATCAAATGTACATCATTGCTGCACAGATAATCATCCAACCTAAGGGATGATGGCTCTACTAGAATCATCAGTCTACACTCAGACAATTGTCTGTCCTATGTACATGAAAATGAATTTATAAAGCTGAGCATGGGAATGCCCGCCTCAGCTAGGTTATAAAAATATTATGAAGATAATGTATTGTATTGTATCTTATTACAGGTCTCCTTCCAGCTTGAAAGAACTTCAGATCCTCATGGTAAAGCATTTCACCCAACATCCACAAATTAACGACCTCATGCTTTAGGGGGAAACTGTTATAGAAATTTTTGGGCACTACAACCCCAATCATAAATGTCAATAAACCAAGGGCTCTTAAGTCCCTAAAAGTGTTGTTCCGACCCCTAAAAGAACAAGGTCAACTGATTACATCTTCTCCCAGAAGTTCTCCATGAAAATCTACTCAGAACTGGTCAAAACTGGACCATTTCACCTGCTCCATAGGCAAAGTGCACTGCATCCCACCTAAATAGACACAGTAGGTGCAATGCATGTCAAAAATCCCTTCTATGGGGTGCGATGGGCGAGAAGGGACAAATGGCAGGGTCAATCCGCAAGGTGGAGGAGCATGGAATCTTCCAGAAACTTCTCCTATGACACTTGCCTCTCTGAATTCGACCACGGATGAGTAAGAGATCATCAATCTCCAAGTGGAATCAAGAACTATCAGAGAGAAGACACTAGTCAAATCTCAAACGCTGACTCACCCCCTTGCAAACATCTATATATGGATCCCTCATCCCAGAGATCTGGGGGCTGGAATTTTGTATCTTGTAAGGAAGTGTTGTTGGTTTCTTGGTGTAATATCATAGTGTTGGGTGATCTAAGCTTTTCATGAGGTGAAGAAGGGCTTCTTGCTGAGACGATGATGCTGGGTCGGAACAATTAGTTGTAATTCTCTTGGCTCTTTCTTGATTATCAATAAAGTTATTCAAGTTTTCCTCCATACTCTTGTAGTATTCAGGTTTTATGCATTTGTATGGTCAATTTACATCTGATCCTAGATTGTTTATGATAATAGATCTATGTTCTCGTATAGTGTTATGCTATTGTGACTCTCCAGGTGCTCTTTGAAGCTGGGTATACGAGAAAGCTAGTAGCAGAGGACCATCGGAAGGGAGAGGAACCAAACAAGGAACCAAGCGCAATACAGAGGTTGGTCTCCTTTATTCTTCTCTCATCTATTTCTCATAAAGGAAAATCAGAGTGGTTTTAGTTTGTTTGTTTCTAAGGCAGCCACTAGTCTTAGTGGGATTAGCAGTTCTGCATAGACACTTTTCCTGGTAACAAAATGGCGACTTCGCTAGGGAGTGAATAGATTGTTTGTTTATCTGCATCTGTTTACTTTATAAACTTACAGACGGAGCCTGAAGCCAAGCCAGCTAGCCTTCGAACTACATTTGTTTTATGAATGCAAAGTAGATCAATGCTACTTTAGTCAATCTCCAGGTTTTGTTTATGGATTAAACATTTGATCTACAAGCTCTCTAATTGCCCTTGTGGTGGCTCTAGTAACCTCTTTAGATCTACCCCTGTGATTGATTTACTGATTACCACTTGCTCAGCCTAAATCCCTAAACTGAACTGCAAACTGTGACCCGAAACCCAGTCAAAGTCTTGTCCCTGGTCCAGTGCACTGTCTATTCTGTGAACTTCAAAAGCAACGCACTTCCCGAGTGTAGCAGGTGCACTGCATTTCAGATTCACTGTGTTATAGGTGCGCTGATCAGATAAGGCCTTGTTCTTAAGTTTTGGTTTCTATGTCACTCTTTTAAGTTCTATTCAAGAGTTTTGCTGCCTGTAGTCAGTACATCTCTATTTGAAACCCTCTTCCTTGCTGTTATTCCGCCTCCATTATGCAAAGAACTGTAAATGTTTTTCTGTATTTTTTGAGTCATTTTCAGTTCTCCTTTACAAAGAAGTAGCGTAATTGCACTGTCGTTTCTTGATTTGAAAGTGTCGCAAGTGTCGTTTTCAATCATATAAGAGAATCTCATTGTTTTGGATAGTTAATTAAACTGTTACTCTTGTATTCGATTTGAATTAGTAGTTTTTCTAGTGTCAAAAACAAGTTTTCAATTCCAAATCGCAAAGTGTTGTCATTATCCTCATTTTGTCTCGAAAAGAAACTTGTTAGTAATTGTCGCCTTGAAAAATAGTTCAGATTTGTGCATAAGCTTTCTTTTTATCATTTACATATTAAGAAGGTTGAAAACAAATACATGCATGTGAATTTGCATTTAGACTGTTTGATTGGTTTGATTTAGGACGGTGCATATAGTGTGTGCTCTTTGCTCTTTGTCGAAAGAATGCCATCTTTCTTTGCTCAGTAGCTAGGATTTTCATTTTCTAAAAGAAGATTAAACAATTATTTATCATCTTAGATTGCATTTAAGGAATTGTACATCTACATCACGCGGTGAACCTGAAAGGAAAATTTCTTGAGCAAGATCAACTATAAAATAAATTTAATGAATCTAACAACCTTTGGAACCTAACGCACAACATCTAGAAGTCTAGGCTAGAGATGTGTTCCGACGTCATAAAACTTGGTAACTGTCGCTTTCATTGTTGGTTGGGTGATTCCTCCACCTTGAGACGACAAGTGCCAATACAGACTTGTGCTCCCACGTACCATTGAGTATATATTGGGAGACCACAACAGGCTTTATCCTTTATCCATAGGAATCTGTTTCTGCCGCCCTATCGATCGCAATGCATTGAACACAACATTCGGGAAGATTGACTGTCGTACCGTAAAAAGTATTTTGAAGTTTTGTGATTGGTTTGGTAATCCCTCTATCTAGATTTCCAGAGCAGTCCCTTTCATTCCTTTTCAAACTCCTTAACGTAAAAGGTCCATCTGAGCACTTGTCACTTCAGGCTCATTAAAAATCGAAGGCGACTAGAGTCATCTTTTGTTTTTTCTCGACTCTTAAAAATTGAAAAAACAAGTTGTGTCAAAGCGTCTAAAATTTATTTTAAACAAAATAATTATCACCTTTCCTACGTTGGTCTTAGGTTGAAGAAAATGGAGTCCACCAACCAAGGAGTTCCCCTTGGAGGAAATCCTAGTCCCTTCTCCTCTTGGGTAGATGTTGATACACCCCATATGGCCACATTGTCGCTTCCAGGATTGACAATCAGTTTGCCCGTACGGCTCTTCTCAACCTCCGTCGTTCAAAACACCGCGATTCCTGAACAATAAAGTTAGCAACTAGATGATTCCACAGTTACCCCTCAACCCTCTACTTCATCCAATTCTTCATCTCCTCCTTCCTCTTCGCTTGATGAAGCTGGTAAAGCCAAAAATCCAATACCAGAGAAGAGGAAGGAAAAGAAGAAGAAAGAGAAGAGGAAGAAGGAGCCAAAGGCGAAAAGGGGCAACCAAGCATCATCTAGATTAAATCCACACACTGCATCGACCATGCCTAAATCACCATGTGTCATTTGCAAAGGAGACCACTATCATCGAGATTATCCTTACATCCCTTGGATCTTAAGGGACTGGTCTCCTCATTTTCACAATCCGGTGTCATCAACCTCTAGTGATCATGTTGAAAGCAGACCGTCAACTAGTGAAAGTGAAGCCCCTAGACAAAAAGGAAAATGTAAATTTCCTTGTAAAATGTGTGAAGGCGACCACGCCGTCCACCGTTGTCCCTTCTTAGATGAGGCTAAAAGAGTTTTGAACGACCAACCGGTTTCACCATTACGGCTTCCTCCTGGATATAGGAAACTCTTGCCGAGTCCATCACTAGTTGAAAATCCGGCTGACACGCCCTTGTGGTCGGCTGAAGCTTCTATCATTGAAGATAAACCATCTGAATCCACACCAGATGAAAGTCAAAAGGTCAAGGCGGCAATTGACCCGGTCTTGCCTTCAAAGGATCCATCTTCAGATGATACACTCACCGAAGAGAACAAGGATGACACCGTCCAAATTCTTTTCATAAACACAGACTCCGACGAACGTGGGGGCAGTCTACCCGTTCCTTTGCCGCAGGAAGGAAGTTCGTCAGAGTCGTATCCGACCGTCTATTCGGTCCCACCTCCAAGCAACCTGGTTGTTTCCTTCGACTAGAATCTACTAGGCAAACCCTGTTTACCGGCTAGTGTACCATTTCGAATCATTGCTCAAATATATAGAATGGTCATGGCTGGTACCATCATAGATGAAGGGGCTTCTGTGAGTATCCTTTCCTCAACTGCTTGGAAAGCGCTTAGTTCGCTATCGCTTTTGCTTGAGATGAGAAATCTAACAGGCTTTGACAAAGGAACCAGTCGACCGTTAGGGATCCTTCCCAATGTGCCCATAACATTGAGAGGAAAAACCATTCAACTGAACGTAATGGTAGTCCAAGGACCCCTGGATGATAATCTACTCCTTGGACGAGACTATATTTATTGCATGAGAGCAATTGTCTCATCACTCCTTAGAGTGATGTTTTTTCTGTACGAAGGAAGAATGGTCAAGCTCGTAGACCAACTTTCATTTCCCGGTTCACACATAGCAAATAGTCGTATACCATCCCTGAATGGTCTTTTCACGCATGGAATGTCTCATCAATCCCCAGTCCGTCCTCCTAATGAACGCGAGTGATTCGGAGGATATGACTGAAACCCAGGGGGCATGCACCCTAGTCTGCTTCGGCAGAGAAACTTCAGGTATAGGGTAGGTTTCTGCGAGGGGTATATGACTAGTCTGGGATTAGACTAGAATAAGATTCCCTTGTCAAAGTTATGTGGGAGGAGGCATCTGCGCCACTCACCTTTGTTTATTTTGGTAGACATCACCAAGGAAGTGTTTTGTTCGTGGTATAGATAAAACGATCTTTGGTAACCTGAAAGAGGTAGGCCTTTCCCGATAGAACAAATGTTTTATCTGCATCGAGGGGTAACCTCGAAACTCTATTCTATGCCTGGGGGCATGCAAACCTCTTGTAAGCAAGTGAAAAGCGACCAACGTAACGCTAACCTCATACATTCGCTAACTATAACCGCTTAAGTTAGGTAAGTAGTCGAACCGAGTGAAAGGTGCCAGCGAAGTAAAGGAAAGTTTCCTACCTAACTTTGGTGGTTAGCTAACCCCATAGATAGTAGTTGGTCACTCCTAGCTTGCATGCAAGGGGCTTCGGATCAAATCTTTGTAAGGTGCAAGCTCCATAAAAAATGGGATATTAGATGAGACATTCTTATTATACGACTGGATCGAGCAGTTTTAGCACATAGTTCAAGCTCGTTAAAAAATAAACATAAGTCATGAGAAAATGTTTCTCCCCGCGTTTAATCTCATTAAAAAATGAATAGGTAAATAACCATCGTGAATGTAGTACTTCAGCCTTTAAATCCTTGGTCGTGTTCTCATCATCACCTCCACTCTGTATTGGCCGATCATTCACCTCCATTTGATTGTTTACCCCTTTTGAGGAACAGCTGCGAAGAGTGATCCTGTTAGCCATCCTTGTAACACTGCCATGATTGGAAAGTTCCAAACCTTACCTTGAATCAGCTGCTACCCAAATTTATCACTCATTCCTCAAAGACGAGTCTCCTTTAAGCTCTTTTTCAGCTGACTCGTAAAATATGAAAAGATTGCCGAGCCATTGGCCTCTCCAGCTCGTTAAAGTGACCGGAAGTGCTATCCCTCCTTTAGATTTTAATTTTTTTGGACCTGAGGGATTATTACACAAAAAGATCGAGCACTTGTTTTGTTTGGCTCGTTAAAAGTACCGAAAATTCATCCCTTATGTATTATTTTATACTTTTTCAGACTTAAGGGATTAGATGACGAAAAAGGATTTTTTGGAGTTTCTTTTACGTCCCTTTTCAGACTCTCTAAAAATTAAAAGGACCGAGTTATCTTTGTCGTTAAACTTGTTAAAACGTACTAGCGACAAACTTGTCCATAACAGACGAGAACGAGTTTCACTATCGCTAGGCTTGTTAAAACATAGCGATGAGTTTGCCTGGAGGGAAAATTATAGAACAAGCATATGTTATCTTCCTCAAGCTTGACAAAAATAAATAGCTACTGGTCAGTAATGACTGGGGAAAAATTGGGAAGAAAACTTGAAGAAACTTTGTTGGTAGCAAGTCGCTCTTAAACGTGACACTTTCACTCTGCATCCAAGTCGGGTTGTGTTGTTCCATTCACTGGTCACATCACCATGGTTCCATCATGCCATCCACATTTGGGGTTAATGCTACCAATCCATCATGTCAGTGTCACCGATATGTTCAAGAGAAGTCACTTAGAGAATTCACCTGTGTCTCACCCACTGCAATACATTTACGCTCCATTCTTTCATGACCGCCACCCTGAAAGCATGCTCACACCTTCGATATCTATCGTTATTCCCTGCAATATTCCCATCAGTAGGATCTTTCGCTGGTTCACCATTCACAATTGAATAGGAGACCATTGCAACGTGGGCTTGCCCATGCACTCCCATGTTTGCTTTCGCAGGACGTTCACATCTGATCCTAGATCCAAAATCATTTGATCCATTTCATATTCCCTGATTTGCGCAGTCAATCTCATCTCCCTTCCTGTTCGCATTTTGTGCTTCCCGAGCTTCCAGACTACACGCAGTTCTCCTGACCCAACGCACTTAGTGATGAGTTCTTGTAGTCCCTTCACAGCCTTGCTGTCATGCAACAGCTTCATGCATATCTCCAGAAAGGTAGTGAGCATTGATGGGTCCATCTCCGGATCTAGTCTGTCTTTACTACTTGAACTGGAGGCCTACATGAAGATCTTCTTAACTTCCATGAATGTCTCCTTCGCACACTCCAAATCAAACTCTGGTTCCTTTGTTGGAGCCTTGCGAACCCAAGCACTCTCTTTTGGTTGCTTACCTTTGTCGTCTCCTATCGTAATACCACTTCAGAGCACAATATTTACATTCAGGTCCTCTTCGCGTGGCTCAGACCTCATCATTTGCAGGTTCTGAGTCGGTGGAGGTTGGAGTGTTCCTTTATTGCGCAACCTCACTATCAATGTGGGGCAGTGCTCCGTCTCATGATCAAACTGGGTACAATATAAACATGATGCTCTCGTCGGATTTGTACAATCGCAGGAATAATGCCCTGGCCCTGCGCAATTGTAACAAAGTAGCTGTCTGCAACCCCTTCCTAGTCCTATTCCACCTCGACCTCGTTCGCGCTCTTGAAATCCAGTGCGCGCCATCCCTGCAATTTGATCGAGGGCTCGTGTTTCTGTATGAACTCTATAGGTAGGAGTCTGGTCCATCATTAGTTCATAACTTCTACAAGTGCGCTCATCATGGCCTACTGACCTGCAAAAGTTACAAAACAATTGTTGGGACGTCTGCATATACTTCTGCAATAGGTGGTAGTTATCTGTAGAATGCTTCCCTCCTATCTGAAAAATCACGCACCACAATGTGGGTGTCGCGCTCAGTCTTGCTTGTGCCTCTGGTCTCAGTGGCATTGGTCCTCCTCCCACTAGGCAATTCGTGAAGTCTAGACAATGATCCTTGTCATGTCCCTGGCCTTTGCACTTTATGCACCATACCTCCTCGCACGCCTTTAGGTGAGTTGTCCTGTCTTGTTTCAAACTTTGCATCTCTAGACACATGTTTTTCAACTACGCGTGGATTTGTTGGACTCCAAGACTAGGATCCTGCATTGGGGTCTCGTTGTTACCGGGAAAAGTGTCTATGTAGAACTGCTAATCCCACTAAGGCTAGTGGATGCCTTAGAAACAAACAAACTAAAACCACTCTGATTTTCCTTTATGAGAAATAGATGAGAGAAGAATAAAGGAGACCAACCTTTGTCTTGCGCTTGGTTCCTCTCCCTTTCGATAGTCCTCTTCTACTAGCTTTCTCGTATACCCAGCTTCAAAGAGCACCTGGAGAGTCACAACAGCATAACACTATACGAGAACATAGATCTATTATCATAAACAATCTAGGATCATATGTAAATTAACCATACAAATGCATAAAACCTGAATAATACAATAGTATGGAGGAAAACTTGAATAAATTTATTGATAATCAAGAAAGAGCCAAGAGAATTACAACCAATTGTTCTGACCCAGCATCATCCTCTCAGCAAGAAGCCCTTCTTCACCTCATGAAAAGCTTAGATCACCCAACACTATGATATTAGACCAAGAAACCAATAGCACTTCCTTACAAGATACAAAATTCCAACCCCCGGATCTCTGGGATGAGGGATCCATATATAGATGTTTGCAAGGGGGTGAGTCAGCGTTTGAGATTTGACTAGTGTCTTCTCTCTGATAGTTCTTGATTCCACTTGGAGATTGATGATCTCTTACTCA
>Ga0181465_100630_pt1 | contig 14629 bp, 6 predicted proteins | sample InSIn3gowninarea_FD_119076 | JGI IMG/M metagenome (GOLD analysis project Ga0181465, IMG submission 119076) | Clean room microbial communities from NASA Spacecraft Assembly Facility at Jet Propulsion Laboratory, Pasadena, California, USA -... ... | reverse complement strand
TTGGTACTCCGTCGATAATAATCAAGGGTTCTGTACTGCTATTTAGGGAGCCCCTTCCCCGAACTAATACACTTGCCGCTGAACTTGGATCTCCATTAAATGAAGTGGTAATTCCAGGCAAACGATGATCCAGGGCTTTTAAAACGTTACCTGTTGCAACTGCCTGTTCTCTTATTTCAGGCATTTTAACTACAAAAACAGAACCTGTCAAACTTGCCTTTTTCTGCGTTCCATAGCCAACTACAACAACCTGGTTTAAATTGTTGGCAGTTTCATTAAGCGAAACAGAAAGATTATTTGTTGAAGTATTTACCTTAACTGTATAGGTCTCCATACCTACATAAGAGAAGGTAAGCGTTTCACCAATTTTTGCAGGAATGGAAAAATGGCCGGCAGAATCGGTTAATTCGGTTCTGTTGTTTCCTTGTATGGTTACACCAGTCAACGGTTCTTTAGTTGACTGTCTCAGGACTGTGCCTGTAACTGTTCTTTGCTGTGAATAAGAGTAAATAGCAATCATCAACACAGCAATTAGCAATGGCAGCTTTCGCATAACGTTTGATTTAAACTGTTCTTAAAATTGATCGATACTGGCAGCAATTTTTAGATTTTAACCATGGAGATGTTTGAAAAATTATATCTTACTTTTGAAAACTAAATACTAGATATGAAGCATTGAACTTCAAACGGTTAAGAATTAAAATAAAAGAGTAATTGTAATTTTATTTCCTGTTTTTGTAAAATTGTAACAGCTGGTAATTTTAATTGCTATCTTTAGCTATGGAATATATTAGCTTAGTATTATCTATAAGTAGAATGATATTCAGTAATTGCCGCTTGCCATGTTCAAGATAACCAAATTACATTCGATATTTCCGAGAGCTTTAGCAAACTTGCTGATCTTACTTTTCTTACTTTCTTCTTATATTGCTTGTTCTCCTGTAAGTTCCCCGAAAAAAGTGCGGATTGGTTTCTCTCAGTGTACAGGTGCTGATAACTGGAAAAAAGCAACAGTAGAAGCCTTAAAAAGAGAAATATCTTTTCACCCAGGAAGCGAGTTAATATATAAAAATGCAAAGGATAACAGCGCGTTGCAGGTAAGTCAAATAAGAGACCTTATCAATGACAAAATTGATATTCTTCTCGTATCACCTAATGAAGCAGAACCTTTAACACCGGTTATTGATGAAGCATATAATAAGGGCATTCCGGTAGTAATGATCGATAGGAAAACAACATCCAATTTATATACAAGTTTTGTAGGTGCGAACAATTTTGAAATTGGAAAAATGGCGGGAAATTATGTCGCTAACCTTTTTCATGATTCAGCCCGTATAATAGAGGTCATAGGATTAAAGGGTTCTACACCTTCAAGTGAACGTGAAAGAGGATTTGCTGAAGGTATCAGAGTAAACCAAAAAATCAGGATTACATCTAAAATTTATGGTAACTGGCTGAAAGAAACTGCTTCGGAAGAATTGCTGAAAATAAAAGATAAACTTCCTTCAGCGGACCTGGTTTTCGCCCATAATGATCCAATGGCAATAGGCGCATACGAGGTATATAAACAGTTAAGTATTAATAAAGACGTTCTCTTTTTAGGTGTTGACGGGCTTGCCGGACCCAATGGAGGAATTCAATTTGTGTCGGATAAAATTTTAAAAGCAACCTTGCTAAATCCCACCGGTGGAGAAGAAGCTATACAGATTGCTTTTAAAATTCTTAATAAAGAAGCTTTTAACAGGGAGAACACTTTGCCAACGGTTATCATAGATTCTACTAATGTTAGAATCATGACACTTCAGGCTGATAAGATTAATAGCCAGCAAAAGGATATTGAAACTCAACAGGAAATATTAATCGAACAGCAGAGAACTTATAATAACCAAAGAACGTTACTCCATATACTTGTTCTGGCTCTATGCCTCGTCTTTATCCTTGGAAGTATAGCCGCTTACTCGCTACAAAATAATCGCAAGAAAAACAAACGCCTTGCTGAGCAAAATCATGAGATCAATGATCAAAAAAACCAGTTGATAGAAATGACTGCCAAAGCAAAAGAAGCAACTGATGCCAAATTTAATTTCTTTACTTACATATCCCATGAATTCAAAACACCCTTGACTCTTATTATAGGACCTCTCGAAGATGTGTTAAACTCATCCAAATTACATTTTACTGTCAAAAATAATCTCGAATTAGTACGAAAGAACTCCTACAGGCTATTGAGGCTGGTACATCAACTGATGGATTTTCATAAAATAGAGCACAATAAAGTACAGCTAAAAGCATCGGAAAATAACCTGGTAGAGTTCATCGGGGAAATTACAACTGCTTTTAATGAATTGGCTAACAGGAAGAAGATTTCATTTTTTACTCATACAAAATATAAAGAGATAAAGGTTTGGTTTGATGTTAATATGTTAGATAAAGTCATCATTAATATCTTATCGAACGCGTTTAAATTCACAAATAACAATGGATTCATCAACGTCACAATCGACAAAAGTCTTGATAATTTAAATGCGGTTATTCATGTTGAGGATTCTGGAGTTGGTATGTCAGAAGAAACTATTGAACATGCCTTCGATGTTTTTTACCAGGGAAATGAAGGCGTATTTGAAGGCACGGGTTTGGGATTAGCGCTGGCAAAAGAATTGGTGAATATTCATCACGGACAAATAATATTGCAAAGTAAAAAAGGAAAGGGAACATCATTGGAAATAAAACTTCCACTTGGAAATGCTCATTTCAAAGAAGATGAAATACTGAATGAAACTCCAACATTTAATGTTAATCAAGACGATGTAAAAATTTATACAACCTTTTCTGAAGCCTCACTGCCTTCTCCCGAAGACTCGACTACGGAGCAAAAGGAGCATTTTATCCTGTTGATAGAAGACAATAGCGATTTGAGGTTTTTTATAAAAAATAGGCTTTCCAATTCCTACGAAATACATGTATCAGAAAACGGAAGTGATGGTTTGAATTCAGCGTTTAATCTTATTCCTGACTTAATAATCACCGACATCGTTTTGACTGGGAAGGATGGCTTATATATCACTAATATCTTGAAAAATGATTTTAGGACATCTCATATACCTATCATCATATTAACAGCAAGAGGAAGTATTGAACAACAAATTGAAAGTCTGAAATTAATGGCTGATGCCTTTATTGTAAAACCATTTAATTTTCAACATTTGGAGGAAACCATAAATAACCTCCTTCGAAACAGAGAAACCTTAAAAGATCATTATACCTGTGAAGTACCTAATGAGTTTTTGAGGAGCCCGAAAGTGAAAAAAATTGATCGAAAATTTATAAACGAGTTTTCGTCTATTGTTGAAAGTAATATAGGCAATGAAAATTTTGGTGTCGATGATATTTGCAGGGAGATGGGTGCATCCAGAATTCAGTTATACCGAAAAATCAAGGCTTTGTTAGGTTGTAACATCAATGATTATATTCTTAACGTGCGGTTACAAAAGGCTAAGTTTTTGTTGATCAACGAAGACCTGCCAATTTCAGAAATTGCTTCCCGTGTGGGTTTCGCTTCACAGGCATATTTTTCGAACGTTTTTAAATCCAAAGTTGGTACGACTCCTAAAGCTTTTAAGGTAAAATAGCAAGTGGCTTTTCACGATTCAATCATTGGCATTTAAGTGCGCTACGTTACTCTTAAACAATTGCTTGTTAAAAACGAAGCCCGGTAGAGCATACCTACCAGAGCTTCTTTTTTGGCGCTTTTCGTCCCCTTGCTTAATTTGTAGATTTACTCCGTGTTACAAACGTTCTTTTGTGCTGATACGATACCAGGGTGTTCCTTCCCCGTGTTTTTCCTTATCTCTCCAATCCAACAGGTAGAAGAGTTGGTACTCGCCGTTTGCATATAAAGGAATAAAATCAGCAGCCCACGCATTTTCAGGTCTGTAAAAGAATTCCCTGGAGGTTACAAAGGGACTTGTTGCTTCCAATTCTTTCTTATTACTTACTGTTGCTCCAAATACGGAGGCTGAAATAAATGGAAGCAATGACGTATGCTGAATAAATTTTCGTCTTTTCATTATGGCATTTTTTAATTTTAATTGCACAATAGTTTATGTAACGAATAAAAAGAGCTAAGAGAAATAACACACTAACGACCATTCCCGGACTCTTCGTTCTAACTCATCTGGTCAAACCCTCGCTCGTGCTTTTAGTAGGGATTTGACGGACTTAATTCCCAGGCTTTTACTGATACTACTTTCACGTCTCCACCATTAGCAAAAAGCCTGACTCCCTTGCCTCCCAGTTGCGGATACACACTACGGGCTATAGCCTGCCTGTCATTTGCATAAACTTCTACAATCCCTTTATCTACAAAAACTCGTAATACAACTGGTTTGCTTTTTTCGGCGGAGAAAGGCGCTGTTTCAATTATCTTTCGCCCATAGCCAGTGCTTGACTGCATAGTATTGACTTTAAGCATTTTCTCTGAATTATCATAATATAAAACTGTTTGTTCCCTTCCGTCAGGAGAACAATTTACTTTAACCCCTACCTCCTTGGCACTTCCGGGTTCAACGGTAATTTCGAGTTCAAGCAGTTCCTTTCCAAATCCTTCAAGCTCCAGATCTGAATTTGCTTTAATAGTAAAATTTGTTTTTACCCTTTCATTTAGCCTTAAGTTTTGCAGTTCTCTTATGGGTCTCATACGTAACGTACCATCGTCGCCTAACCAAAGCGTCCGTGGTAATCCATAGGCTCCGGTCCAGCCAGAGAATTTCTTTATGCTATCAGGTCGATCATCAAATATCCAGGACCACATTATTTGTCTTCCCTTTCCATCGATCAAAGCCTCAGGAGCAAAATAAGCGTTGTCCTTCCAGGTCATACGGCCGTGATTATTAGGATAAAACCTGTCATTCCTGTAGCTACCAACATAGTACTGACATCCTTTGTTGTGACTAATAAAAAGCAGTAAATGTTTTCCGCTAAACTTTCCTCCGTCAGCATTGGATGGCAAAGGCATAAAACTGGCACACATATTATCTTCACTTTTGTCGGTCCACTTCCTGTCCGATTGATAGAATTCATGTAAATATTGCCACTTTTTCAAATCGTTTGAAACAAACAAATAAGAATGATCGCCTTGATATTTAGCAGGAGAGCTGTCTTTTCGTCCGTACTTATTTAGCACGAGAAGATTTCCCGTCAACATGTAATATTTTCCGTCTTTCTCCCATATGTTAGATGGGTCTGCGGAGCCATAGATCACTTCTTTTCCATTTTCATCTTTGGTTTCTGTAATTCCCCAATCGGTGGATCGTATGATTGGATTACTTGAACTTTTTTTCCAGGTATCAAAAGACTCGTCTTCACTTTCGGCGATACTAATGCCCGTCTTTCTTTTCTTAAATACCTCAGGCTCGTTATTACCGCTTTTTATAAACTCCCAATAGCTTAGTGTGGCTTTCCCATTCTTATCAACAAAAGCTCCTCCGCTAAAAACCCCGTCATCTCCATTTCCCGGGGAAAGGGCGTCGGGGTGATGCCTCCAATGAAGTAGATCAGAACTGGAAACATGTCCCCACGAAAAGCCGCTCCCCTGTCGATTATAGAGATACATGAGATGATACCTGTTTTTATAATAGAATGCGCCATTAGGATCACCCGGAATAGCCACGTCCTCAGGGACACAGAAATGGTATGCTGGCCTGTATTTATCTGCCAAAAGTCGTTCCCTAAAAACCCGTGTAGATCGTATTACCGGCTGCGGAACATCTTTATCAACGCTCCAAACTACTCCTTCGTCGTTTGAAAGTCTTATTGTGTCATCCTGTGCTTTTGCTGAAAGGGACAAAACGAGATTAATGAACAGATGAATTACTATAACAAGGAATGTTTTAATATTTATCATCGAAACTTTTTAAATTAAACCTGTTTTCAAAATATTGTTCGGAGTCTAAGGTCCTGATATCATTATTTGTCTCCTCCGCGACTAGTATCCTGGATTCTGCTTATACAAATTTTGGCTCAAATCAATTTGTCCTTTAGGAATAGGCAAATATTCATCTCTTCCCTTTGTAAACTTTGCATTTGCCAGATGAGCACGGCGTGTTCTTTCAACATCAAAATAGGAGTTCATAGCCTCCGACATAATACCCCAACGCATTAAATCATACGCGCGAAAGCCTTCACAGGCAAGTTCAAGCCTGCGTTCCCACTGTAAAGCTTTAAAAGCAAAATCTTTTGACCACGTACAATTTACTCCGTCTATATACGGTTTTACGTCAAAATTACCTGTAGGTTGCCCATTGACATCAACTAACTTTGCTGTACTACGTGCAGCGCGGTCCCTGATTTGGTTTATCAATGGAAGAGCCTCATTCTGTCTGTCCAGTTGTATTAAAGCCTCAGCTTTCCATAAAATGACATCGTCCAAACGAATAACATCACGGTTTTTAGAATCACTTTTCCATGGGTTAACTGGCTGATAACATGCACTGGTATAAATAACAGTTTCCTTCATCGACATAAATCGTCCGTATGATTCTGGTTGACGAGTCCAGGTTGTGCCATCAAAAAGGAAATCTGCTTTATACTTGTAAGGTAAACTATCCATTGCGACAGTATGCAGCAAACGTGGATCAACAGTATTTTGTTTTACACTTGCTGCGCCGCCAATGTTTATACTATTATAATGATCAAAGTCAGGAATGCCATTAACGGTTCTAAAAGCGTTAACTAAGTTTTGAGATGGACTATGAAAACCGCAACATCCATACTCCTGAACCATAGGATAACATACCTCATTTGTACCATTTATACGGCCCTTAGGAGTTCCATCATTGTGAGAAAATTGTATTGCCCATATTGATTCTACTCCATTTTGAGTTTCACATTGAAAATTATCTCCAAAATCATTAAACAAAGATTTTCCAGACTTCTGAAGTACATCGTCACAAAGTGTAACAACCTGGTTTAATTTTTCTTTATTGATGTTTATCACCTGGTTTGATTCGTTTTGTTCGTATGCCTGAAAAAGTAACACTTTCGCCAAGTAAGCTTCTGCTGAAAATTTTGTGGGACGACCGACTGCCCCATCGGTATTGGTTTCAGGAAGATTATCTACCGCAAATTGAAGATCTGCCGTAATCTTGTCCCACAATTCCTGGTCCGTGAGATCATTACCCACCTTGTTGTATTCGCTCACAGGAATCGTTTCATCTATATAAGGGACAGATTTAAAGTTAACTTTTAACCAGAAATAGTTATTAGCCCGTAAAAATCTCATTTCTGCAATTCGTGCATTTTTTTCGGGGTAATCAACAGCGTTTAATATTGCCAGGGCCTGATTTGAACGAGAAATACATTGGTATTCAATTTCCCATTTACCTGCTACACCACCTTCATCGGTAGTCATATTTACAAATGTTTCTGCTGTGTTCCATTCAGGCAAATCGCCAACGCCAGCGCCACCTTTGTAGGCATCCCCTCCTCTCAAATCTCCATATGGCCAGGGACTGAGGGGGTGCAGATAATATCTTTCATTGCCTTGAGCCGCGTAAGCTGCAATAGCCATTTTTTCAGCGTTTTCAGGCGTAGCTAATTGTTCTCCTGTTAGCACACCTTTTGGATTTGTGTCAAGAAAATTCTTCTTGCAGGATATTAATATTAAGAAAGTGCAAACGATTAATAGACTTATAGTACGTTTCATTTTTTTAATTTTTAAAATATTAGATTAATACCGGCCGTAATTGAAGTTGGGAGCGGGTAGTTGACATCAGGACTTTTAGGATCAAATCCTGTAAAAGTGTTTGATTTAAGTTTGATGGTTGAAAGATTTTCTCCCTGTAGATAAATCCTCGCTCTTTTTAAAACCTTATTTGACCAGGATTTGGGCAGGTTATAACCTACAACTAACGACTGCAGTTTTACGTAGGAGGTGTTTTCTACAAAATATGTTGAGAAACGATTTTCCTGATTTATGTCTGCTGCAGTAATCGCCGGAATGGTTGATGAGGTATTTGTGGGAGACCAGCTATCAAGCACTCTTTTTCCATAGTTCTGGCCGCCAAAAAAACCAAAAAAGTCTGTATAGGATTTTGTGGCACTCGCAACTTGTCGGCCGACTTCTGAGTTGAAGAAAATAGCGAAATCAAAATTTTTCCAGCTGGCTTGAACGTTTAGGCCCCAGGCATATTTGGGTTCATTAACTCCTATCCAGGTACGGTCATCTGCATCAATTTTACCATCCGCTTTACCTGCTGGTCCACTAACGTCTTTATATCTCAGCCGACCTACACCCTTTCCTGGCTGCACTGGTGCAGCATCAACTTCTTGCTGATTTTGAAAAATCCCTTCGACTACATAGCCATAGTAAGAATTTAAGGGTCTTCCCAGTATTGTCTGATCTCTTCCATTACCAGGGTAGGCGCCGACAGCTTCAGGGACAATGTTTACAAATTGATTCGTGTTTCGATACATATTTGCTGAAACTGTATATCGCAGATCACCGATCTTATCATTATAGGAAAGGACCGCTTCCCAGCCCCAGTTCTTCATTGTTGCTCCGTTAATCCATCTTCCAGCACCTGTGCCGGTAACTAAAAGAGTTGGAGGTTTAACAAGAATGTCCGAAGTAGTTTTGATATAATAATCAAATGATCCTGCAAGTTTTGATTTAAGCAGAGAAAAATCAAGACCAAAATTATGTTGAGTAGTCGCCTCCCATTTCAGATCTGGGTTTCCTAATTGAAGGCGTATATATCCCGAAGGCAAATTTCCCTGGTCCTGGCCATAAATATCATACGCAGTACCATAATTAAAAGGCCAATTATCATCACCATAATGGGCCTGGTATTGCTGATAAGAAGCATAATTATCTATTGCCTGGTTTCCTGTTTTGCCCCAGCCATATCTTATTTTCAAATTAGATAGCCATGGGACATTTTTCATAAAGGACTCCTGGCTGATCACCCAACCTCCTGATAAAGACGGAAAGACCGCGTACCTCTTACTTGCACCAAAACGCGAGGAGCCATCCCGGCGGACTATTGCAGTTAGTAAATACCTGTTTTGATAATCATAATTTAAACGTCCGAAAAAGGAATTTTGAGCATTGTTCCATGCGAGACCGCCATTTCGCACATTACCTTCACCAACATCTAAATACATATAATCCGGATCCTCGCTTGCAAAGCCATCACGCGCTCCGAACAGGTTTGCACCTTGTGCCTTGGTTGCTTCCTGCCCAAGCATTAGCTGGAAATTGTTGCTGCCGGCATTAAAATTATAGTTTAGAACGTTATTCCACGTCCAGCTGCCTCCATAGTTAGCATTTGTAGATAGTTGAGGAAGCGTTTCTGACATAAAACCCGCCTGGTAGGTTAGGACCGAATAATTGCTCCAATATCCATCATAGTCAACACCAAAAGTAGACTTGAAGTGAAGGTTTTTGATAATTTCAAAATCAGCGAATGCAGATCCTAATAATCTGAGATCGTCATTATGGTTCTGACGATTTCTCATAATGTCAAGCAGCGGATTATTCCGATCACTCATTCCTTTAACCGGACCACCCCAACCAACCCCATCAATAGTGTGAACAGGGACAATAGATTGCAGGTTAACTGTATTGGGAAGCCAGCTTCCTCCTGTATACCTCATTTTAATGGCGGAAAAATTCTCGCCGATCTTTATGCGACCATTGAAGATGTTATAGACACTGTTTAGCCGTAAACTCATCCGGTCCCACTGGTTATATTTAGTCGTTCCCAGGTTGTTTAAATAATCAAACGATAATAGAGTGCTTCCATGCTCTCCACCATTTGATACAGTTAGATTAAGATTTCTTGAAATTGCTGTCCTGGATATCTCTTTTTGCCAATCTGTATTTGCTGGCTTCATTGTCCTGGCCTCATCCAGGTATTCAGGCAAAATTACTTTGTCCAGCATCCAGCTGCCATTTGCATCCTGGTGGTCCTGAAAACTGTAGACGCCATAATTGGGATCAACTTTATCATTTCTTGCGGCCATCCATTGCGCACGCCCGTGTTCTTCCGTATTTAATAGTGGTATAGGGTTTTTGGGAAGAAAACCTGCCGTTAGAGACGAGTTAATCTCAATTTTTGGTCCTTTTGTAGCCGATTTAGTGGTAATTATAAAGACTCCATTTGCCGCCCTCGATCCATAGATGGTAGCAGCAGATGCATCTTTAAGAACCTGAATTGATTCGATGTCATTAGACGGAATTTCATTCAAACCTCTATTTGTTGGTACTCCGTCGATAATAATCAAGGGTTCTGTACTGCTATTTAGGGAGCCCCTTCCCCGAACTAATACACTTGCCGCTGAACTTGGATCTCCATTAAATGAAGTGGTAATTCCAGGCAAACGATGGACGAATTTGATTTTACCAAGGGCCATTACAAACCATCGGTTGCAAAAACACCGGAAGAACTAATGAACGTTTTTCAACAAAAATTAGATGAAGTTGTAGAGACATTGCAAAATACAGGCGATGAAAAAATGCAGGCAAATTTTACATTGCGTAACGGCGATCATGTCATTGCCAGCCTTCCCCGTACGGTCGCAGTTCGCTCAATGGCCTTGAATCATATCATTCATCACCGCGGTCAAATAGCAGTTTACCTGCGCTTGTTAGACGTACCTGTTCCGGGAATGTACGGCCCAAGCGCGGATGAAATGTGAGTGCTTTCCTCTCCAGGTAACTTCAAATGAAGAAATAGCCGACAAGAATTGTAAACAGCGAGGAGAATTTTTGGGCGCTTACTCGTGGAGAGGATGACGTAGAAATTCAAAGTATAGAACAGATTATTTCAAAAGAACGTTTGTAACACGGAGTAAATCTACAAATTAAGCAAGGGGACGAAAAGCGCCAAAAAAGAAGCTCTGGTAGGTATGCTCTACCGGGCTTCGTTTTTAACAAGCAATTGTTTAAGAGTAACGTAGCGCACTTAAATGCCAATGATTGAATCGTGAAAAGCCACTTGCTATTTTACCTTAAAAGCTTTAGGAGTCGTACCAACTTTGGATTTAAAAACGTTCGAAAAATATGCCTGTGAAGCGAAACCCACACGGGAAGCAATTTCTGAAATTGGCAGGTCTTCGTTGATCAACAAAAACTTAGCCTTTTGTAACCGCACGTTAAGAATATAATCATTGATGTTACAACCTAACAAAGCCTTGATTTTTCGGTATAACTGAATTCTGGATGCACCCATCTCCCTGCAAATATCATCGACACCAAAATTTTCATTGCCTATATTACTTTCAACAATAGACGAAAACTCGTTTATAAATTTTCGATCAATTTTTTTCACTTTCGGGCTCCTCAAAAACTCATTAGGTACTTCACAGGTATAATGATCTTTTAAGGTTTCTCTGTTTCGAAGGAGGTTATTTATGGTTTCCTCCAAATGTTGAAAATTAAATGGTTTTACAATAAAGGCATCAGCCATTAATTTCAGACTTTCAATTTGTTGTTCAATACTTCCTCTTGCTGTTAATATGATGATAGGTATATGAGATGTCCTAAAATCATTTTTCAAGATATTAGTGATATATAAGCCATCCTTCCCAGTCAAAACGATGTCGGTGATTATTAAGTCAGGAATAAGATTAAACGCTGAATTCAAACCATCACTTCCGTTTTCTGATACATGTATTTCGTAGGAATTGGAAAGCCTATTTTTTATAAAAAACCTCAAATCGCTATTGTCTTCTATCAACAGGATAAAATGCTCCTTTTGCTCCGTAGTCGAGTCTTCGGGAGAAGGCAGTGAGGCTTCAGAAAAGGTTGTATAAATTTTTACATCGTCTTGATTAACATTAAATGTTGGAGTTTCATTCAGTATTTCATCTTCTTTGAAATGAGCATTTCCAAGTGGAAGTTTTATTTCCAATGATGTTCCCTTTCCTTTTTTACTTTGCAATATTATTTGTCCGTGATGAATATTCACCAATTCTTTTGCCAGCGCTAATCCCAAACCCGTGCCTTCAAATACGCCTTCATTTCCCTGGTAAAAAACATCGAAGGCATGTTCAATAGTTTCTTCTGACATACCAACTCCAGAATCCTCAACATGAATAACCGCATTTAAATTATCAAGACTTTTGTCGATTGTGACGTTGATGAATCCATTGTTATTTGTGAATTTAAACGCGTTCGATAAGATATTAATGATGACTTTATCTAACATATTAACATCAAACCAAACCTTTATCTCTTTATATTTTGTATGAGTAAAAAATGAAATCTTCTTCCTGTTAGCCAATTCATTAAAAGCAGTTGTAATTTCCCCGATGAACTCTACCAGGTTATTTTCCGATGCTTTTAGCTGTACTTTATTGTGCTCTATTTTATGAAAATCCATCAGTTGATGTACCAGCCTCAATAGCCTGTAGGAGTTCTTTCGTACTAATTCGAGATTATTTTTGACAGTAAAATGTAATTTGGATGAGTTTAACACATCTTCGAGAGGTCCTATAATAAGAGTCAAGGGTGTTTTGAATTCATGGGATATGTAAGTAAAGAAATTAAATTTGGCATCAGTTGCTTCTTTTGCTTTGGCAGTCATTTCTATCAACTGGTTTTTTTGATCATTGATCTCATGATTTTGCTCAGCAAGGCGTTTGTTTTTCTTGCGATTATTTTGTAGCGAGTAAGCGGCTATACTTCCAAGGATAAAGACGAGGCATAGAGCCAGAACAAGTATATGGAGTAACGTTCTTTGGTTATTATAAGTTCTCTGCTGTTCGATTAATATTTCCTGTTGAGTTTCAATATCCTTTTGCTGGCTATTAATCTTATCAGCCTGAAGTGTCATGATTCTAACATTAGTAGAATCTATGATAACCGTTGGCAAAGTGTTCTCCCTGTTAAAAGCTTCTTTATTAAGAATTTTAAAAGCAATCTGTATAGCTTCTTCTCCACCGGTGGGATTTAGCAAGGTTGCTTTTAAAATTTTATCCGACACAAATTGAATTCCTCCATTGGGTCCGGCAAGCCCGTCAACACCTAAAAAGAGAACGTCTTTATTAATACTTAACTGTTTATATACCTCGTATGCGCCTATTGCCATTGGATCATTATGGGCGAAAACCAGGTCCGCTGAAGGAAGTTTATCTTTTATTTTCAGCAATTCTTCCGAAGCAGTTTCTTTCAGCCAGTTACCATAAATTTTAGATGTAATCCTGATTTTTTGGTTTACTCTGATACCTTCAGCAAATCCTCTTTCACGTTCACTTGAAGGTGTAGAACCCTTTAATCCTATGACCTCTATTATACGGGCTGAATCATGAAAAAGGTTAGCGACATAATTTCCCGCCATTTTTCCAATTTCAAAATTGTTCGCACCTACAAAACTTGTATATAAATTGGATGTTGTTTTCCTATCGATCATTACTACCGGAATGCCCTTATTATATGCTTCATCAATAACCGGTGTTAAAGGTTCTGCTTCATTAGGTGATACGAGAAGAATATCAATTTTGTCATTGATAAGGTCTCTTATTTGACTTACCTGCAACGCGCTGTTATCCTTTGCATTTTTATATATTAACTCGCTTCCTGGGTGAAAAGATATTTCTCTTTTTAAGGCTTCTACTGTTGCTTTTTTCCAGTTATCAGCACCTGTACACTGAGAGAAACCAATCCGCACTTTTTTCGGGGAACTTACAGGAGAACAAGCAATATAAGAAGAAAGTAAGAAAAGTAAGATCAGCAAGTTTGCTAAAGCTCTCGGAAATATCGAATGTAATTTGGTTATCTTGAACATGGCAAGCGGCAATTACTGAATATCATTCTACTTATAGATAATACTAAGCTAATATATTCCATAGCTAAAGATAGCAATTAAAATTACCAGCTGTTACAATTTTACAAAAACAGGAAATAAAATTACAATTACTCTTTTATTTTAATTCTTAACCGTTTGAAGTTCAATGCTTCATATCTAGTATTTAGTTTTCAAAAGTAAGATATAATTTTTCAAACATCTCCATGGTTAAAATCTAAAAATTGCTGCCAGTATCGATCAATTTTAAGAACAGTTTAAATCAAACGTTATGCGAAAGCTGCCATTGCTAATTGCTGTGTTGATGATTGCTATTTACTCTTATTCACAGCAAAGAACAGTTACAGGCACAGTCCTGAGACAGTCAACTAAAGAACCGTTGACTGGTGTAACCATACAAGGAAACAACAGAACCGAATTAACCGATTCTGCCGGCCATTTTTCCATTCCTGCAAAAATTGGTGAAACGCTTACCTTCTCTTATGTAGGTATGGAGACCTATACAGTTAAGGTAAATACTTCAACAAATAATCTTTCTGTTTCGCTTAATGAAACTGCCAACAATTTAAACCAGGTTGTTGTAGTTGGCTATGGAACGCAGAAAAAGGCAAGTTTGACAGGTTCTGTTTTTGTAGTTAAAATGCCTGAAATAAGAGAACAGGCAGTTGCAACAGGTAACGTTTTAAAAGCCCTGGATCATCGTTTGCCTGGAATTACCACTTCATTTAATGGAGATCCAAGTTCAGCGGCAAGTGTATTAGTTCGGGGAAGGGGCTCCCTAAATAGCAGTACAGAACCCTTGATTATTATCGACGGAGTACCAA
>Ga0181465_100520_pt2 | contig 14681 bp, 9 predicted proteins | sample InSIn3gowninarea_FD_119076 | JGI IMG/M metagenome (GOLD analysis project Ga0181465, IMG submission 119076) | Clean room microbial communities from NASA Spacecraft Assembly Facility at Jet Propulsion Laboratory, Pasadena, California, USA -... ... | reverse complement strand
TACTCAATGCAACCCTGATTGATACCTTAAAAGCGAGAAACGATCCGCGGCTTTCTTACAATCAGCCCATTACACTGGAAGAAGTATCAAAGCTTGCTTATATGACACCGCAGGCTTTTTGCCGTTATTTTAAAAAACATACGCATCACACATTGGTGTCTTTTGTAAACCAGGTGCGCATTAATGAAGCGTGTAAAAAACTGGTAGATAAAAAATATGACAGCATTGCTTCGGTGGCTTACAACACCGGCTTTAATAGCATTACCAACTTTAATAGAGTATTTAAAAGTGTGGTAAAAAAATCGCCGAAAGAATATATCGACAGTTACTTTCACAATGTTAACCTACCGGCTAATGTAGCATAAGCAAATGCAACGTATAAAATAAAAAAGCCTCTTTCAAACAAATGAAAGAGGCTTTTTTATTTATATCAACATATAACATTCCTGCCGCTTTATTGCGCATCCCACCATACTCTATCTGTCAGTTTCGCGGATTGCTGCGGCTGTGCATTGGTAATAATTTCGCTTTGCGGATACAATAACCGGCGCGGAATGGCAGATAAAGCGCCTTCTACCGGCGTCAATTGGGGATAACCGGTGCGACGCCAATCATTGTATGTTTCAAAGTTGAACAAATTGGCAATTGCTTTTTCTTCCATAATCAACTGCAATGCGTTTTCTGCAGTTAAAGTCCGGCTGTTTACATAAGCAATCGCGGCTGCCGAAGTGGTATCAATACCCAACTTAGCCATGTTGGAATTGATACCATTTACATACACCGGCTGCGCAGCAGCAACACCTTGTGTACGATAGAGCGCTTCTGCTCTTATAAACAATGCTTCGGAGTAGGTAAAAATATAGTTGGAAGAGGCAGTACCGCCATAAAAATTATTTGGGTAAGAATAATCTTCCAGTTCAGCCGTGGGTGTACCTATTTTTCTTCCGGTGTACAAGCCTGTATTTGGCGCCGGCCTGGCGATGTAAGAAAGCCGCGGATCGTTTCTCGCTTTTAAGGTATCAATCAGGGTTGCATTGAGTACATAAGTGGTTACCGGCGAAAACGTAAGATTCCAGATATTTTCGCTTCCGGTATTACCTTCATAATCAAATTTTAAATCATCGCTGTTTGCCATCATGCCGTTTTGCAAAGCAACTAAGGCACTATCCGACTGCACCGTAGCCGAATAGCCCGGCGCTTTGGTAAGATGAATAAAATAACGTGCTTTTAATGACCAGGCAGCTTTGCGCCATTCCGCCATATCACCGTTGTAAAAATAATCGTCGCTGCCGGGTGTAATGCTGCTGTTTTTATCAATGTCCGCAATGGCATTGCTCAATAATGATTGTACTGTTTTATATATTTCTTCCTGGCTGTCGTAAGCAACTAAATAATTAGTTCTGTCAAATGCCTTTGAGTAAGGAATATCACCCCAAAAATCGGTGGCTGTACCCAATGTGTAAGCCGTTAAGATTTTGGCGACAGCCGCATAGTTCCAGCTTTCTTTACCTTCTGCCTTTTCGTTTAAAATCTTTAAGTTATTCAGACAAACTACATAAAAGTTATACCAGTCACCATCATAGTCCACATTGAACGATTGATAATTCCACAAGCCCGGATTGGGCTGATTGGGTGCTATATTTTGCACAAAATTTTGTACAATAATACTGGCATTGCCACCCTGCACATTATCAGAAATATTTTGCTCGATAGGCGCCAGCAGCAGCGCTTCCTGCACGTCGGTAGGATTGTTGGGATTTTTATTTACATCCAGAAATTTCTTACATCCGGTTGTAAACAAACCGGCAATGGCTATTATAATAAAAATGGATTGTTTCATTGTACGAGTAATGTTAGGCATGATTAAAAACTAAGTTTCAGCGATACGAAAAACGAGCGGGCTGTAGGCGTGGAGAAAGCATAAATACCCTGTGCCGCATTGCCGCTGCCATAAGAACTTACTTCGGGATCGGCACCTGTAAAATGCGGGCTGTATATCCACAGGTTTCTGCCGCTTAAAGTAATTGTAGCCGCTTTAAACGGCGTTTTGTTTAGTGCGGAAGGATTTACGTTATAAGACAGGTTTACATTGCGGAGTTTGATGTACGTTCCATCCTGAATAATGGATTCGTATTGCCTGCTTTGCCAGTACGTTTGCGCATTTACTGCCACTGTGTTGGGCTTGTTATCCACTTCGCTGATGCCCGGCACTACGATAGGCTCGCGGTTTTCGGTTTGCTTGGAAGATCCATAGATAAATCCATAGCTATCCACACCGTTTTCTATATCGCCACCTTTCTTCATATCAAAAAAGAAAGAGAGCGAAAGCTGTTTGTAACGTAGTGTATTTTCCAGGCCGGCAAGCCAATCCGGAGTGGCATTACCAACAATTCCCTGGTCGCCTACTACCGGCAAACCACTGGCATCAATCAACAATTGTCCATCGGCTGTACGCTGGTACCTGGTACCATAAAAAACATTATAAGGCTGACCAACTATAATTCTTCCAAGTTGTGTTATACCCGGATACAGCGCCAATACTTTGTTAGTGATTTTAGTAAAATTAAACGTGAGGTTCCAGCTAAAATTCTTTGCTCTTACAGGTTCGGCACTTAATAATAATTCCACGCCTTTATTTTCGATGCTGGCGGTATTTACGGTGGTGCCGCTAAAGCCGGTAGCATTGGAAATGCTCACACCCGGAATAATACCCTCGTGCGTTTTACGGTAAAAATAGGAGCCTTCAAAAGAGATTCTGTTTTGCAGGAAACGGAGTTCCAAACCCGCTTCATACTCATCCAAGCGTTCATTTTTAAGATTCAGATTGCCTAATGTTGAACTTAATAGAAAGCCCGGCTGCCCCTGGAAAGGATATAAGAAATAGCCTGCATTGGTATTTCTTCCTGCCTGCACATAGGGCGTATTTAACGCATACGGGCCAACAGCATCATTACCTACGGTTGCAGCCGAAAATCTTATTTTACCAAAGCTTAATGTGTGGCTTATATTACTACCCTTTAATAATTCGGAAAAGATAAAGCTGGCAGCCGCAGAGCCATACGGATAAAAAGTATGTTCTTTGGAAAGTACAGAACTGCCATCGTACCTGCCGGTTAATGATAGATTGAGCAGGCGGTTATATTCGATATTTGCCTGTGCATAAAAGCCTACTTTTCTTTGCAAATAATGAGATTCAGAAGAAGTGATCGTGCTGCCGGCAGAAGTATTGTAAAACTCATCTATCGTAAGTCCGTTACCGGTAAGATTAACGCCCTGGGAATAGGAAGAAAAAATATTATTTCCCAGCAGCAGGTTCACATTGAAGCGACCTAAAGTTTGTTGCGCACTAATAATAAGGTCGTTGTTGAACTGCCGGAAATTGGTATTGTTATCTACTACTTTTCCATTTAAACCAATAGCCGGTTGCGGATTTTCGTAGTATTTATTCTGCTCCATATACATATCAGCACCCAGCCGTTCGGTAATAGTAAGCCATTTTGCAGGCGTAATATTTACAGTAAAAACAGGCAAAAACCGGTTTACAACGTCTGTATTTTTCATGTTATCCAAGGTCCATAGCGGCGCATTCCTGGAGAAACGGTATAGCCGCATGTTGCCGCTGGAATCCAGCACCGGATAGGGATTCCACGAAACCGGCTGTCCAAACAATACAAACAACGGCCCGTTGCTGGCACCTTCGGGCAAACGGTCTTGTTTGGAATTGCTGTAACCAAGCTGGAATGTGGTATTTACATAATTACCCATTTTGGTGTTGTATTTTGCAAAAAAGGAATGGCGTATAAAATCGTTGCCCGGCATTACACTTTTCTGGTCGTAATAAGAGTAACTTACAAAGTAGCTTGAATTGGTACCACCACCTGCTACGGAGATAGTAGAATTGCTGGTAACACCGGTACGGAAGAAATCATACGGATTGTACTTTTTGGCAGGCTGCCCGTTTATCTTTAATGTATCCATGCGCGGCCCCCACGAAGCACTTGTTTTCTGGTCTTCGCCATTATAATAAATACCATTACTACCCTGTGCATAGGTGGTCTGCCGCTCAGGCAGCAATGGTTTTTCAAAAGATAAATCGGATGAGATGGTGAATACCGGCTTTTTATCCATAGCACCACTTTTAGTGGTAATCAACACCACTCCGCGCGCACCTGAAGAACCGTACAATGCGGTAGCTGCCGCACCTTTCAGCACGTTGATGCTTTCGATGGTAGAAGGATCAATATCAATGGCGCGGTTAACTCCGGAGCCGGCTGCATTACCGCCGCCAGTGCCGGTTTCATCGTTGTTGATGGGTACGCCATCTACTACAAACAGCGCCTGATTGTCTCCCAGCGGCGATGCATTGCCACGTATCACAATACGCGACGAAGCGCCTGCTGTACCCGAAGAACTGGTGATTTGCACACCGGCTACTTTGCCAGCCATTGCATTGACGAGGTTAGGCTCACGCGTTTTGGTAAGCTCATCCCCACTTAATTGCTGGGTGCTATACGTCAAGTTTCTTTTCTCGCGCCGTACCCCTAAAGCAGTTACCACTACTTCATTTAAGGAAGCGGTAGAGGCACTTAGTGTAATGATGATGTTTGTTTGATTACCAACAAACACTTCCTTATCGGCATAGCCTACGCTGGAAACAACAATAGTGCTGTTGCTGCGAACAGGTAATGTAAAGCTGCCGTTTGCATCGGTAACAGCCGATGCATTAGCATTCCTGACTTTTATGGTAACGCCAGCTAAGGGATTTCCCAGTGAGTCAACCACTTTGCCTTGTAGTTGTTGCTGTGCAAAAACAGGTAAGGCAAAAAAGATTAATATGCACATAGCCAGTAAGGAACGTACTGCAGAAAATTTAGGTGAATACAACATAGATACATTTTAAAATATAAAGGGACTGATAATCCTTAACGAAGCTATTTTTTATTGTACAGCAGCAGTTCAAGCATATTGATAAAAACTTTACTGATATTAGCAGGGATGTAGCGGAAACAAGCATAAACCGGTTAATCTATACTTGATATAACAATTTTATGCGCAATCAAAATGGTAAGCTGATGCAAAAGGTTCAGCAATGCTTTCCATATTTTATCATACGGTATTGTAAACTCAGGTAAAAGTGTTGGAAGAGCCTATAAAGTACATTATCCTTCGTTCATCTTTCGCTTTTGTACTATAGTCAGGTAAATGTGAAAGGAAATAATAAGGTAGCAAACGCACATGCGTATATGGAGATATAAATATAACGGCTTTACCCAAACCGCTCTACTTCAAATGCCTTTAAATCTACACTTGGCTGTTGCTCATTCACCAGCTCACTCACCAGTTTGCCAGTGCCTGCACCAAGACTTAAGCCCAGCATAGCATGACCTGTTGCCACCGTTACATTTTTATACTTTTTAATACGGCCAATATAAGGCACGCCATCGGCAGAGGTAGGACGGAAGCCATACCAGATTTTATCCTGCGCCGGCATTTCAATTTTAAACTCCGGCAGAAAATCTTTGATCGCTTTTACGATGCCTTCTACGCGGTGATAACGTGGCGGTGTACTGGTACTCACCACTTCCATGGTGCCGCCATAGCGCATCTTGTTGCCATCCATTGGTGCAATGGCTACCCTGCCTTCGGTAAGAATTGCCGGACGGTTTAATTTATAAGGAGAATTTTCTAACGTAAAAGAATAACCTCTTCCAGGCATTAATGGAATGTTGGTATCGAGCATGGCAGCAACTTCGCGACTCCACGAGCCGGTGGCAATTACTACTTCTTCCGCTTCGTAGGCTTTATCTGCCGTGAGTACTTTCGTAATTTTTCCAGTAGCCTTTTCAAAACGGGTTACTTCTCCTTTTATTAGTTGCACACCATTTTGGCGCAACACATTTTTGAGCGAAGCCATTAACTTATCGGGATACAAATGCGAATCGCACTCGAAATAAATGGCTCCTTTAGCGTTGATTGTTGTTTGCGGCTCTAACTGCTGCAATCCTTTTTCATCTATCAGTGCTACATCCAGCCCCAATTTTTTACCAACCTCTACGGTTTGGGCAGCATGATGACCCACCTTTTCTGTTTGAAAAATCTCCAGCATGCCCTTGCGTTCAAAAGCAAAATCGAAACCGGGTAGCTTTTCCCATTTACTGTATTCTTGTTGGCTGAAAACCGCAATATCTTTCAATGGTACCGCCGATGCCTCTACATGCTTTTTGGTAGCGCTGCGCATGAATTTCAATCCCCAATCTATCAGCGACAAATTGAGTGAAGGCTGTACATAAAACGGGCTTTTACTATTAAGCATCCATTTCAATCCCTGCCATATAATACCTGGCGCAGCAAGTGGTATAAAATGGCTGGGGCATACATATCCTAAATTGCCATAAGAACAATTATCAGTAAAACCAGCTTTATCCAAAACCGTTACGTTGTGCCCGGATTGCTGCAGATACCAGGCACTGCTTAAACCAATTACACCACCACCAATTACCAATACATTTTTCATTGTTGTTTTACTTAACTGTTTGCTTTTATTCCTCACTTATTTGTGTTAAGTAAGTGAACATTGTCTGTCAATCGTGCTCAACTACTTACTTTATAATTTTAAAGCTTATAAAACTTCCAGTTAGTAGTAAAGTCTTTTGCAGGCGGTTTGTTTTCCAAAATGGCACGTTCCATTTCTATCGGCATCATGTTTTGCTGCAAAAAAGCATCATGAAATTGTTTATAAGTCATCTTACCACTATCTACCAATTCTCTTTTTAAAGACATAATCTGCAAACCGCCAATCATATATGCAATCTGGTACAATGGGTCGTAACCGCCAACAAAGGAACGGCGCACTTCGCCTTCGGCATTGGCACGCTCATGCCCTACCCTGTCCACCAAAAAGTCTATACATTGTTGCGGTGTCCATTTGCCGGTATGATAATTCAGCGAAAAAATGATTCTTGCGCAACGGTGCATGCGCCAAAACAACATGCCAATGCGGTCTTCGGGTGTTTGCGCAAAACCTTCATCCCACAACAGCATCTCCCAGTACAGCGACCAGCCTTCTATCCAGAACGGCGTTTCAAAATGACGATAGGTTTTGTAGCGGTTCATCATATAGAATTCCAGTCCATGACCTGCTATCAGTTCGTGGTGCACCGTAGCACGCGAGAAGTGCGGATTGTTGCCACGCATACTCATCAGTTTGTCTTCTTCGCTCATGGTGTTGGTAGGGTAAGAAATACTAAACTCTTCGCCACCGGTAAAAAATGGATTGACTAATTGTTGCTCCGGCGTCATCATACGCATGCGCCAGGTTTCTTCTGCCAGCGGCGGAATGGTAATCAAGTCGTGCTGTTTAATAAAATCAACCGATTCGTTGTACAATTTCAGCATAGCGGTTGGTTGCTCGCCGGGCGGTACATACGTGTTTTTCACTTTTTCCAAAGCGGCTTTCCAGTTATCACCAAAGCCCATTTCGCGGCTGGCTTTCAGCATTTCTTTATCGCACCAGGCAAATTCTTTATTGGCAATTGCCACGAGTTCTTCAGGCGTGTAAGGAATCATTTCATACTTAAGCCGGCGCTCTATTTCTGCTGTGCCAATGGGATTACCCACAATGCCGCTGCCATCGTCTTTTTGCGGCGTAATGCTCTTTTCTTTTACTTTAATAGAATCGGCATACACAACCAGCATACTATCCAGTTGATGATACGGCTGTGGCACCCACCAGGTAAATAAAGGGTCGTAGCCATTATAAAAAATAAACGTGCTTTTAAGCGCATCGCGCAAGCCATCTATAGCGCCTTCAGCACGTTTGCCCAGTTCAAAAGAAATAGCACTTTCTTTATTGAATTGCTGCTGCAGTTCTTTTACCTTTTTACTAATGTCCGTCAATTGAAAAGCTATTTGCTGCGCATCGGGCACCGCACCGCGGCGGCGTGCCTTTTCAATAGCATAAATCGTATCGGCAAAAGGAATCCATTGCCTGATGGCATTGTATTCTTTTTCTTCTTTTTGCAAATTATACTGCGTTTCGTGCAGGTCGCGGTTAAAGAGTAAGTAATCTACTTTGGTGCCTGTATTCAGTTTATCAAAATCTAATTTGTTCAATGTATCAATGTATGCTTTTACTGTTGCGAGCAAACGTACTCTCCGTTCGGGCGAATTTTGAACAACATAAAAGCGGGACAGGTTGCCATAATCTGCATCGTACTGCACCATAATGTTGTTCACTTCGCTCGTTTGCTCGTATAAAGGCGAAACTTTTTCGGGCTGCGCAAATACATGCATCAAAGTGGTAAATGGTAAAAAGCATAAGAACAAAAGTGTTCTCCTAATAGCAGTTCTTACAGGCATTATCAATTGATTATTTATTAATTATTAAGTATCTCGTCAGCATTATGTTTGATTGATTTTAAACCACAGATTCCGCACAAAGCGCCCGCTAATCGTAACGCTGCTACCGCTTGATAACGCATCATTATTTCTTCGTGCGAAGGATTATATGGTGATAGCAATTGTGTTTGAGCAGCAGCTATGTACGTGCTTGCAATAGCTATAGCAACAAGCAATGATTTTAGCTTATATAATGGTAACATTAATCAAAAAATAAATTAAAAATAAGGGCATGAAAGTATAACAGAAATAAAGATAGCAGTTACCGGTTATTAACCCCTTCTTACTGATAATTGATTGTTTCAGGCAATAACATAAAGTCAATTGGTTGTATGTAAACAATTGAACACAGTTAATATTAAATAGGCAGATATAGTTTAAGGCATCACTTCATGCCGGAGGTAATGACGTGCTGTATTACTTTTAATTTACCCGATGCACTTATCTGATTGCAAAAGCTTAATTTTATTTTCAGACATAACCAATTCATCACTGTGAATAGTATTCAGGCAAACGCGGCTACCGCTACAAAAGAGCTGCAATGGTTTTCATCCGTTGTTACTGCCCGTGGTGCTATTTCTTTTAACAACGATACCAGTCAACAGCCGGTGGAAACGATTTTGCCACCTGACATTGCAGACGATCCTTCCCCTTATGCCGCCGTTATCAGGCAATTCAATATGTCTCCTGCCGAACGGTTTGTGCTGCTTTTATCACTGGTGCCGCACCTGCAACCCGAATTACTGGATATGCTGCTGATGAAAAACGAACATACCGGTCACCCGTTTACGCAACTGGGCGGGCAAAAAGGTGCACATGGCGTGCATTTGCCTACCGGCGAAACGGCTGTTTTTCTTTTAGCCGGCAACAACCTGCAGCAGCGTTACAGCCTGCTCCACCTGTTTGATGATACGCATTTTTTTGCTGCGCAAAACATGGTGCACCTGCAGCCGGTAGCTGCCCACGAGCCACGCCTAAGCGGGCTGCTCACACCTTCAGCAGAATACCTGACACTGCTTACTACAGGCGGGCATTTTAAGCCCCACTTCTCTACGCACTTTCCGGCAAAGCGGCTGACAACGGGTTTGGAATGGAGCGATTTGGTAGTATCCGGCGAGGTAATGCACGGACTGGAAGAGATAAAAAGCTGGCTGCAGCATGGCAATACGGTGCTGTACGATTGGGGTTTTAGCAATAAGATAAAACCCGGCTTCCGGGTGCTTTTTTCCGGCGTTCCGGGAACGGGTAAAACACTTACGGCTGCCCTGCTGGGCAAATGGGCTAATATGGATGTATATCGCATAGACCTTTCGATGGTAGTATCCAAATACATTGGCGAAACAGAGAAGAACTTAGCTGGCGTGTTCAACATGGCGGAAAACAAAAACTGGATATTATTTTTCGATGAAGCGGATGCCTTGTTTGGCAAGCGTACTGCTACTACTGATGCACACGACCGCTATGCCAACCAAGAAGTATCGTACCTGTTGCAGCGCATTGAAGATTATGCCGGGTTGGTGATATTGGCTACTAATCAGAAAAGCAATATTGACGAAGCCTTTGCCCGCCGCTTCCAGGTGATGATTGATTTTCAGAAACCCGACGAACACCAGCGGCTGCAACTGTGGAAAAATGCTTTTACACCACCCTGCCGGCTGGCGCCGGATGTAAGCTTGTCCAGGCTGGCAGCCGAGCACGCCATCACCGGCGCTGCTATTATGAATGTGCTGCGCTATTGCAGCCTGCAGGCATTGAGCCGCGGCAATACAGAGATTACATTACCAGACATAAAATATGGCATTCGCAAAGAAATGCACAAGGAAGGAAAAGTAGTATTCTGATGAAGGCTGTTGTTTTTTGATTTGCATCTTAATAAAAAATAAAGTTGTAGTTTGCTATTTTTCCTGATTGCCTGTCGCTCCTTTAACCGTAAATTTGGTTGCTCTCTCTTGAATAAATTCATTTTATGAAAGCTGCCGCACCATTGCAACACGAAGCACCAACAACCGCTGTTGCCACTTCAGCCAGTAAAGCTACCCTTAATCCACTGCAATTAAAAACAGAAGTAACAGCAGCGCCTTTGCACACAACACATAACCCTTTAGCGGCAATTAATTCTGCTCAAAATCCATTGCAGTTATTGAGTAAAAAACAGTCACAGTCAGGTGATAATAATCCGCTGCAATTAAAAGCAAACAAGACTGGCTTGCCCGACCAACTAAAAGCAGGCGTTGAATCGCTTTCGGGCTATAGCATGGATGATGTAAGAGTGCATTACAACTCTGGCAAACCGGCACAGTTGCAAGCCTTAGCTTATGCACAGGGAACAGATATACATGTGGCACCCGGGCAGGAAAAGCATTTGCCGCATGAAGCCTGGCATGTAGTGCAGCAAAAGCAGGGAAGGGTACAACCAACATTACAAATCCTAAACATAAATTTAAACAATGATGAAAAACTGGAAAGTGAAGCAAATAGATTTCAGAGCAGTTTTAGGCAAATTAATCCAGAAAAAACTCTAACTATTCTTTCAAAAGTGCCAAATAATAGTACTTCAACATCATATGTTGTTCAGCTGGTTGGAAAACAACAAGGTCAGGGAAAGAAACAAGCCAAACCTAAAAAAAGAAAATTGGAAGAAGATGATAATCTATCTGAAACAGAAGTAAACCAACCACAAAAAAAGAAAAAAGTGGAGCATGAAGGTTTAAAATCTGAAGATGTAAGCAAATTAGATGAAATTCTTGTGTTAAGAGGAGCACAACAGCAGGGGCGTATCAGTAAACCGCAGGGTAAGCAGTACGTAGGCCCTGAAACATTTACTAAAAAGAGGGCAATGCAGGTTACTCGTCATATTACAAATCTGATTCTGAACCGTTTGACAAATGAGCAGGTAAAACAAGATGGTAAAAAGCCTGTAGAAATTCAGATGAGTTCTGTTGGTGGAGTACTTTTGCTTAGTACTAATCAACGGGAGGCATCCAAGGCTCTTTATGAGTCAATGAAAAATGAAAGAGGGGTGTTCAACTACATTAATAACGTAAATGCATTTACTCCAATCGCCGGCGATGCTGATGAAGCGCGTCCAAAATCCAATTTTGCTAAAATTGAAGCTGCAAGTAAACGTGGTCGGCACTGGCAAGAAGAGGGAAATCTAAAGGAAGATAAGACTGACGTAAACAGAGCAGATGCTATCCTTAAAGCTATTATTACAGAAGAAGTTGGTTTGCTTGATCCCGATAATAAACAACAGTTCGAAGACAACTTGAAAAATTTTGGAAAACATAAGGTGTATGTTGTGCTTCATAGTTCTACAAGAAATATAAAGGGAGAGCATGCGGAACGCGTTCAATCTGAAATTCGTGTTAACCATCTTAAAGAATATGAGAATGATCTTTCCACTCCTCCGGGTGGTCCAAAGACTACTTGTTTGGGGTGTGCCTCTGAACATGAAGCTAAGTATTCTGAATTAGGCCTAGAATCTAAATATAATGGGGCATATTTTGAAAAAACATCTCCGGCGATAGGGAAAGCAGAAGATATTGCGGTTAGATTGGTCAATACTCGACCTTCAACAGGCTCGATAAGTAAAGAGGGATATATGAGAAATTCTGATTATCCAGACTCGGATACAGATAATGAAGGCAACCTTGTGTTCCCGCGCCCTCTAGGATTTAGAGTGGCTCACGATGAGGATAATCCCACAGAGATGGAGTGGTACACTGCGGAAGATGAGATAAAATCTTTTGCCCCTCGTTTAAAGCGGAATAAGATAATTGAAAGAGAACAAAGACTAAAACGAAGCAAACAAAGGAAACAAGAACGAGACAAACAAAAGAAAAAAGAACGAAGCAAACATAAGTAAGAATAATCATCGCTATAAACTTATGTTCCTTTGGTTACTGCGTTTTTCCATTTTTTTAATTAGCAGCCCTTCGTTGTATCGATCGTTGACAGTTAGAGACCAAAACGGGTGCATTTCAAATTTTTGCTGGTAATAAGATATTACCCGACATGTATGTCGGGGATAATCAGAAAAGAGAATCATCCGGCTTTAGCCAAAAGGATGCGGTTTGGCTACGAGCCGCTTATCCGCTCTCATTTATAACCCTTACATAAATGTAGGGGCTATTATGCGACAATCTGAAATGCACGCACCTAAACCTCTTGAAGCAAAATTTTTCGGTATGGTCGTAATTTGCTGCTGAATACAAAAATTATTATGCTTATAATAGGAAGTTCGAAACAGTACAAGTGTAAGACAAACTTCGCCTAAACGGGTTGCCACTCCACAAATACTAGCCGTTCCATCCACGGCAATTTTACTACCTGTATTGTCCACGGCAGGCGATCAATCAATACATCATACGTTTCACGTTTTACCTGCAACAGCCAGTTACCATCTCTGCCGCTGATGATGCCTTCGCGGTTAAGATATGCCTGTCGCAAACTATCAACAGATAAATTTTTCCATCCCGCACCGCCATTTTGTATTACGGCAAGCAGAAAGTTTTCAGCTATTGCTTTTTCTTCATCGCCGATGCTCCATTGGGTATTCACCGGTTGCAGCAGCGGAATGCCGCAAAGTATTTTGTTGAGGGGCAGTTGTGCTTCCAATAGTTCTTCGGTGCTGCCGGTTACAAGATATTGGAGCATAAGGCAGGCTTGTTCTGCATTACTTTCGTTTGTAAATGTTTTATCGTCTGCAAAGCCTGTATTTTGAAAGAAACGATTCAAAAACGGCCACAACAATATCAGTCCTGCATTTTGAATGTATATCTTATCTACATCAGGAGGCAATTTTAGAAAAGATTTGGGGTGGTTTATAAAAGAAGATTTTTTATTTTCCGATTCTAAAGATGGCGGATGTGTTTTACCCGCGCGCGCTGAAAATCGTTCATCATCTGTCTTTTCAGCTTTGGCGGGTGAACCTGATGAAGATTCAATTTCTACCTGCTTGCTTTGTAAAGATGAGGCTTTAGCTTCATCATTGCTACGGAATGCTTTGTTCTCTGTATTACGGGAAGTTTTTTCCTCCGCTCTCTTTTGCAATTTATTCTTTGCTTCATTTGTAAAGCCGGCTATCTTTTCTAAAATTCCCCCTGTTGTTCTGTCATTTTGCAGAAACTGAAGCAGGTTTGTATGGCTGCTTTTTTGCGCAGCCAAATGCACAAAAAAGCTACCTGCGTTTTCAAACAACTCTTTTGCAGAATGAATGTGTGTAGCAGTAATGGTTTGATACACACTCACCCACCAATACTCCCGTAATTGTTGCGCACTTAAGTGGTTTGTAAAAACATCAAAAAGCTGCTCCTTTTGCGGAGAAATAGCAGCTATATCGTTGCTAATCAATTGTCCGGCTATCTGCTCCAGCACTTCATCGCTGAAGGTAAAAATCAGTCTTTTTACTGCTGTATTATTTTGCAAAAGGGTTATAAACAGGTCTCTGAAATCAGTACTGTTTTTCTTTTGATGAAGAAAAGCCTGCAAAGCTTTTTCCATGTAAGCATACGTAGTTTCCTGCACCCACCAGGGAAATAAGCCGGTTTGCAAAAAGTAAATTATCAGTTCTGCATCTGAATGACTTTCCTGATGAGAAATAGTGGCTTTTACTATCGTAGCGGTTTTCCCGGTTGCAGGTGGTGGCGTTTTAATTTTATCTAAACTTTCCTGCAGTGCCTTACTTATTTTTTCTGCCAGTGCCGCTTCCAGCCTGTCTGCCGGTATGCGCCCGATATTGATTTCGAGGCGATCTATGATAAGCGTGGATGAAGCACTTTTATTACTAAGCAACTTATCTAACAGCGGAACAATTTCGTACCGGTAAATGCGCGACACACGGTTTTGGATGTCTGTTCTGTCAAGGCTTTGCGCCATTTCCAGTTTTATTACCTGCTTTTGTATAATGTGTTTTGCGGCCACTTCTATCCTTTTATCTCAACAGTGATATTCCCTATTTCTACCTGCAGCCCGGTTGTGTCTTTGGTTGCCAGCACATTGAAAGTAGTAGTTTGGTCAATATTGCCGGTGGGCAGCAATACCGTGTCGCCGGTGAAGGTGCCCACCACAAAATCTGTCCCTATATGCGCCTGTCCAATGCTGCGGTTTCTGTGGTGATATACGGGATTACCAATGTTGGTATAGGTGTTATTGCTATTCACTTTACGTAATTGGTAAAAAACGCCGGCTTGCGTATGGCTTACCTGTATAGTTGCAGTACCGCCAGATTTAATATCTTTTTCTACTATACTCATTTTCAGCTTTACAGGAATAAATAGTAATTC
>Ga0181465_100621_pt1 | contig 14700 bp, 14 predicted proteins | sample InSIn3gowninarea_FD_119076 | JGI IMG/M metagenome (GOLD analysis project Ga0181465, IMG submission 119076) | Clean room microbial communities from NASA Spacecraft Assembly Facility at Jet Propulsion Laboratory, Pasadena, California, USA -... ... | reverse complement strand
CACTTTCTGAAATGCTCCAGCCCCAAGGCGTTGCCGTGGTGGTCGAGTCGGCTCATTTCTGCATGGTGATGCGTGGAGTGCAAAAGACGACTGCTACTACCACCACAAGCTGCATGCTCGGTTGTATGCGATCGAAAGCCAAGACGCGAGAGGAGTTCCTCAACCTTATCAACAGGAGATAGGTCCTCCAGCGATCGCGATTACCAGTATTGAGACAGGTAACACTCGTCTTTTTGACTTCTTGTACATGATCTACGATTGACGATTTAACCACAAGGGCGTTCGGAGGAGTTTTGGAGTGAGCAGTTCATCACTCTCGCTGGGCGGTTGTTTGTGTTTTGCTTAGACGCATCGGGCCTTTCAACAGCGCCGGCCTTCAACAGGCGCCAACTTTTCATTCATGATATCCTCTATAGTGCATACCAGATCCGTATCGATTAGCAGGTCCTACCACCCGCTTCCTTTTCCCCCTCCATTCAATGTAACCACAGCTTAAACCACCTCACAGCATCGTCCTTCCCTTTGGCCATGGCCTCCCTCTCCCCCTCGACCTTCTCATCCCCCTTAGTCAAGCACCCATGCGCCACACCCGGAAAATGCACATACTCAACCGGCACACTCTTCTTCCCGCACACCAGTGTCTGAAACGCATAACCCTTCATCTCCTCGGAAAACTGCCCATCAACCTCCGGCGCCAGAATCTGAACCGGCACACCCACACCATCAAAATCCTCCTTGGTACTCCAACTCGGATGTCCAGCTACAATCGCATCCACCACCGGCTTTTCGCCACCCCCGAGACGCAGCACCCCCCACCCGCCATAGCAGTACCCCACTGCTCCAATCTTGCCGTATCCTTGTCCCCGCAGCGCAGCCGCAGCAGCAAAGATCTGCGGCTCGCGACTCTCCCGCGTATTCCGGTCCCGGAACCCAACCATATCCAGGTCCTGGTACCGTCCTTCCAAAAGCGCGCTCTCGTCCAGCACTTCGCCGCCGAAGAAATCGGGCATGTAGACTGTTACGTTTGCCTCGCGTGCCAAGTGGTCGGCGAGCAGGCGCGCGTTGCTGAACTTCCAGCCCAGCGCGTCGTGCACGTAGAGTACGGCGGCGGACTTGTTGGTGCCGGTCACGTAGGTGGGGAGGTTGGCCAGTGTGGATTCTTGCCCCGAGGGCGTGCCGCTCCATTGGAAGCTGCGGAGACAGCAGGGGGGAAAGGTGTTTGCGGACATGATTTTGGTAGGTTTGATATTTTCTGGTGTAGAGAGTCGGAATGTTGATGAGGAGATGGATTGACGTATTGTTATCCTGAGCTGCTGGCGCCCTTTTATATCAGAGAAAGTCGAAACTGTGGTTTACACTCCTAAGCTGTACTCCTAATGCCTTGTTCTCAATACCAGCATGGTACGTACTCGTTGTAGGATTCCCGGAATTAGCGCTTATGCGGTTGCGTTATCTCCATTTCTAACTCCAGGCCAATGTGCGAATGCAACACAGCAATCTTGTTTAACTACGAACAGTTAGAAAGGTCCACTATGCTTGTGTTATCGTGGATGTTGTTGCAAAACAAAATGGGGTAAGATTCGGGATTTGGGTTCTTGTTGGAGTTTACGGCCGAGATTTCTGTCGTTATTGTAATTTCGCAAAGAGAATGACTGAACGATTTAGAATGTACTTAAAACGTTGAAATTGCTACGGTATGAAGGATAGCACTGGATAAAGAGCGCCGTGTAGATATATCGTCGACCATACCGAAACGCTGATCACGCCCTACCCTTCGTTCTGCATGTATGTAATCGTGATGGTGAACCAGGAAAGTCGCGTTCCGGATCTCATAACGGCGCGTGCTAGAGCCCACTCCATATCGAATCCCATCCTGAGCTCCCCGTGAAACGCCCTGAGTGCGCCGAACTATTTCAGCGCATCGCAAATTCATAACCCCCATTCCAGATGAGCCTTTTAACCAAAGATAGAAGCAGCAGAAGGTGCCATCGGGTTGTGAATGAGGCTATCATCATCATCAGCCAACAGCGACTGCGGCTCATGCCTGTCCTCCTCGCTGACTACAAACTCGGTTTCGATCTCCTGGCGGTATGAGATATTTCCACCATCGATTTCCTGCTCCACCTCCACAATCTCTTGGACATTCATCTCGACCTCAACCTCGGACGCCCGCTCGAGAGCTTCTGCTTGAATCTCGTTATCAGCGTTGTCTGCCTGGTCTACTAGAGCCTGTATGTCGTTTAGGGTGGGGTCGATCAGAACGTCGGCGTCGACCTCGACGTCAACGTCAGCATCAGCCATGGTATCGTCCTGAAGCTCCTCCTCTTCTTGATCCTGTATTTGCATTTGTTCAGCTGCCATGACGTCCTCCTCGTCGACCGTATAATTCTCATTATCCTCCACTTCGTCTTCTTCACCCAGCTCTACCACGATCTCCACATCGTCTTCTTCCTCGTTCTCATCCTCTTCAAGCGGGGCTGGATCGGATGACGCGGAGTTGACTAAACCCTGGTAGAACTGCTCAACCCGAGCAGCGAACTTGTCCGCGACCTTGAGCATAGTGTATCCTCTGGGCTTGCGAGAAGCAGCGGGTTTGACAGGCTCCACAGCAGCAGCAGCCTTTCTGGGCTTGCGAACCGTCGTCTTCTTTGGTGCAGGAGCCTCGACTGCAGCTTTTCGTGGTCTGCCCCGGTTATTTGGCTGGCGAGCTGGCTCCGCCTTAGCAGCTTTCTGAGCTGGGGGAGCGCGCGTGCGGGGCTTTGAGCGCGCGCGTGGATTGATGGGAGCAGGAGGAGCAGCGGCTTGGGGTGCTTTGGAGCGAGGGGAAGTGCGCTTAGCGACGCGAGGTGATCCGGCGACGCGGTCAAGGTCAAGGCCAACAGTCTTCGCCGGTCGTCCACGGCGCTTAGGTGTGACAGGAGCTTCTTTGGCAGCGACGTCTTCCTTTCGAGGTCTTCCACCGCGCTTCTTGGGCTCCGGTGCTTCGACAGCAGGTTCTGGCGCCGCATTGGCACGGCGACCGCGTTTGGGCGCGTCGCTGATGGTTGGAGCAGGTTCATCAACCTTCGCTTTAGCTGGACGACCCCTTTTCTTTGGAGGCTCTTCCGCAACCTCGAGAGCATCAGCCTTTGCGGCACGCCCACGCTTTGCTGGAGTAGTCGCGACTGGAGCTGGTTGTGGAGCGGCAGCTCTCTTAGGGCGTCCGGGGCCGCGCAAGGCGTTGGAACGAGCTTTGGGAGGCATCGCGTATTGTAATTAGTGTCTGAGCTGGATGCGACTGACAATTGATATGCGCGATTGTGGGTGTCTGAGAGAGGGTTGAGGTGATGTTGGTGAGAGGCTGGGAATGTAGTCGGCTTACAGCACGTTCATACCACGCTAGTACCCGCGTCAGACTCTCGCCTTCACTTCCCCTTTATGGTCTCCATATTGCTATTGCGCTCTCAACTTTACTATATCATGCGGGACTGCAGGTTTCTACTCGCGATTTTACTACCTAATGTACTGTCTCCTGCTGGGTAAAGGTAAATGATGTGGTGAACGTATGCTTCAACTATGGCTATGACGTCAGGTAACTAGTACATTAAATGAGACAGGAAGTATCAGCAAGAAATTGAGTATCATTCGTGCACCCGCTAAACGCCGCCACTCGCTATTTAGTAATTCTCGGTCTAAAGATATAAGGATTCTACACGTAGGAAACAAGAGACGCTAAAAGCATATAAAATCTTCCCAATGCAGCAGGACTTGAAAAAGAAACAAACAATAGAGACATAGAAGATGGATTGAACGCGTGTAAAATCTACTGCGCCTTCTTACTAGCCTTGGTCCTCAACTTCATCAGCAGATATACAAGCGCATAACTCGACAACGCAAAGATGACGCAGATTGCCGCATCTCTCCACCCATCAGAATACTGAGTCAGATTGACAGTGTACAGATAATCACTGCCAACTCTGTACTGGCAGACCTTGCAGCCAGCAGTAGCGTCAGGGTTGATGAGATTGTTCCGCTCGCCAGGCCCCGCCAACCATGCTGTTAGATACTGCGCGCAAGTCTGACCACTCGGTGGATCGAAGATGGCGAACTCGGCCTCCGTGCATTGCACGTCCCAGTCGAAGTCGGCGAACACGAGCAGCGAGCCCATGAGGTAGTTGAAGGGATTGAGGTAGTAGAGCCAGTATCGCCAGAATTCTTGGATTTGGCCATATGGGACCAACACACCGCAGAAAGAGACCAGAGTACCAATGAGAAGAGGGTTCACCAGCGAGGCGAAGACGGCGTTCGGGGCGTATGCGGCGACGAATTGTCCGATACCGGTGTAGATGAACTGGTAGACGAGCATGACGAAGAAGATAGCCCCAGCTTTGTCGGAAGCGGCAGGTAGACCGGCAGTGTAGTAAAAGCAGAGAAAGTACAGTATACCACAGATGATGAGGTAGGGAATTTCGGAGACGATCAGACCAGTCGTGAAGGCGATCCAGGAATACATCTTGGACTTCTTCTCTCGGGTTTCGAACAGATCTCGGCGATCGATGAAGAGGGGCTGAAGTTGCGCTATCACACCTGGTGCCACGAAGATGTAGTTGAAAAGACTGAAGAGAACCAACTGTTGTTCGGCAACTGAATTGCCAATCTGCCAGAAGGAGAATCCGATGAAGAGGGCGACTCCGATATGCAGAGCGAACTTGTTGTTCACGTAGTCGATGTTGCGGTACAGGCTGACGTTCATTCTATGGGTGACGAGCTTTGTCTGCGTCCAGAGGGTTGTAGCGAATTCGTGGCCATCGTCTGTTGTACCCGCTTCTTTGTTTGCCGCTTCTGTGATCATGTTATCAAGTTCTTGCTGCATCTGCGCTGCTTCCGGGGACTCCAGCCAAACTTGGTGCCAATCCTTCCCGTGGGTGCCAGTAACAACGTCGATCATATGTTCAGCTGGATTGGCCCCTGGTGGACATGGTGCATCGTAACGACCGAAGTACTGCTTTATGGTGTTGGCGTTGTCGCCGATGTCCCCAAAGTATACCGTTTTGCCGCCCTTGGCTAGAAGCAGGAGGGTGTCGAATTGAGCGAAAAGCTGAGCGCTCGGCTGATGAATGGTAACAAGAACGGCTTGTCCAACATCCGCCAATTTCCTCAAGAACCGCACTGTGTTGAAGGCCGCTTGGCCATCCAGTCCTGATGTAGGTTCGTCCAAGAATATCAAGATTGAAGGTTTTGATACAAGCTCGACTCCGATAGTGACACGTTTGCGTTGCTCAACAGATAGTCCTGCGCCAACACGGCCAATCAAGGTGTGCTCCAGATCATGAAGCTCAAGAAGATCGATGATCGTATCGACATAAGCCAGCTTTTCCTCCCGCGGTGTGTCACGGCTTTGGCGTAGCAGCGCGGAGAACTCCAGCGCCTCACGAACTGTTGCGAAAGGCTCATGAACGTCTAACTGTTCGCAGTAACCAGCAGAGCGCTGAAAAGACACGGGAAGAGGGCGACCGTCCACGAGAATCTCTCCATGAATAGTGCCTTCAGTCTTTCGCTGCGCTAACACATCGAGTAACGTAGTCTTGCCCGCTCCAGAGGAACCCATGAGGGCACCAAGCATTCCGGGTTTGACAAATCCATGGACGTTGTCGAGCAAAGTGCGATCTCCAGACGGTGTTTGTACGACGTAAGACAAGTTGCGCCACGTGAAAATAGAAGTGTTGCGCACTAGGTTCGCTCCCAGTTGGTCTCCGGACGCATTGGCTTCGTTCGCTCCCTCCCGCACGGGGCCTTTCTCGCGTGCCTGTGCCTCTTCATCTGCAGGAGTAGCAGGGACCGGTACTTTCTTGTGGTTTTCGCGAGGGATCAACAAAGACCCTCCTGCTCCAGCTGTGTCGTTCCAGCGCAGCGTAAAGAAGATGGTCATACCGACAAACAGCACCCACCAGGCGAACAATATACCCACATTCCGCCAGATGTGCGTTTTCGAGTACGAGAGGCTGGCTAGATACGCGTCGCCGCTGAAGCTTGTTGCGCCTGGTGCAGCACCCGCAACTCCAGCACATGCTTGGTTGGCAGAATCTTGGTACTGAGGAAGATAATTGGGCACCAGATTATTGTTGACACAGGGAATCGTCTGCCCTGTGAACTCGTTTGCCATCAGTGACTCAAAGCCGTAAGACAGCGGGTTAATCCAATATATCCAGACGAACCAGGGGTGCATCGCCGGCTTAGGAATCTGATAACCGATGTAGAGGATCAAGGCTGTAACGGAGAAACCAGATACCTTGGATGCTGCATCGAAATTTGGAAAGCCTGCGCCAATCATCCGGAAGAATGCTGTCATAACGAATGTCGTCAGGTAAACCACGAACCAATTAGTAAAGAAGGCGGCAGCAGTAGCTTTCAGGGCCACCATCCAGTAGAGGACTATGGTGAAGCTAGTGACTTGAAACAGGAGAATCGGTACATCTGCGGCCACTTGCGCGATACAGAAGGCGGCCGGGTTGAAGAAGGCAAAATTCTTGTGCTTTGCCAGAATAGGTCGTCCGAAGAAAGAATCCGTGACCTCAGACATAGCTAGAAGCGCGTTGTACCTAGGGTCTGTGGTCAGTGATTATGTCCTCCGCATATTTCTCGAGAAGCTCTTACAGCAGTGCAAGGAAGAGAGCGCCGCCTTTGATGAATAGTCCAGACGAAGTTGCCGGCGCATTGTAAAATAGAGAGCCCGCAATTATAGCTTGAACAAGTGTGGAGCCTTGCTTGATGATAAAGGTTGCCTTGTCTCCCCAGATGATCTGGTACTGTCTAATCACGCAAGCCTTGACTTGTTGGATGAACGAGACAGTCATGGGTGATGATTTCGGTAGGTGCTTCGACTTGTCCAAAGTCATAGCTTCGCAGAACATCCTTGTGTTCACTTTTGCCTCTTCAGTTGTAGGATAATCAAGTTCGCGATCCATAGTAGCCTTAATGGATGACTGTTTGTAGGCCTGTTCAAGTTCGATATTGTTGCGCGGAAAGCGACTTTCGAATTCAGGTTTGATCTGTCTCTCGCTGGGCACGGTAACGCCAGTGAGGAAGTCAGCAACGTTGGCGCCATCACTGCATACGAAGCCCTGGGCCTCCATGAAAGGCCGGGCTTCCGCACGACTGCCGTAGTAGACCTGTAAACTTGTCAGTGCTATACTTGGTATCAAAAAACTCTAGCGACCACTGACCTGTTTGCCTTCGTCCAGTACAAGAACTTTATCGAAGAGGTCGTAGATGCCATTGCCAGCTTGATAGAGCGTAACAATAGTGGCGATACCCATCTCGTCGGTCAAGCAGCGAAGTGCACGGGTGTACTCTAGCGCTGTGGAGGCATCCAGTCCACGGGTCGAGTTGTCCCAGCAGACAACACTACCACGCGTCGCCAACGTTTCAATGATGGACACCCGTTTGCGCTCACCTCCAGACACGCCGCGGACGTAAGCATCGCCCACTTTCGTGTCTTCCGTATGCGAAATACCCATCGAGTCGAGTAAGAAGGACTTGAACTTCAAACGGTAGTCTTCAGAACTTTTCGCATCACTGGGAAGAGTTGCCGGAACATTAAGTCGTGTCGCAAAGTCCATCGTCTTGCCTACGGTTAGTGTTGGATAAAATAGCTCTTCCTCTGATGAACGTTAGATTCGCGGCTCAATGTGCAAAGATCAAATTCCCGAACGTACCTGTGTTTATCACAATGCTTCCGTGATACTGCTGAGCGTTTTTGGCGTCGAGCGAACCGAAATGGACGTCTCCATTCACTTCAACGTATCCTTTCCGCTTGTTTGCCAACATCTTTAGCAGAGTTGTGCATCCAGAACCAGGCCTAGTCACAGATCAGTATACACTCGAAGAGCTTCCTTGGCGGACATTCTCACCTTCCTAAGACCAATAGCATCTCGCCGGGTTTGACGCAGCCTGAGCTGGTGTCCAAGATCGTCCTTAAGCCTGGCTTTTGCCGCGACTCTTTGATCTGCTGAGGAATGTTGAACTGACTAAGGACATTTTCCTGTAGCTGCGCGTCTGAGGGTACGACCTTGACAGTCAGGTCTTTCCATGTCACTCCTAGCTTGCGACTCTCGGCCGGGTCGCTCAGCTGAAAGCCCTTGACGTCTTCCGCAAGTCTCCAATCTTCCACTTTCGTCTTCGCCGAGTCGCTGTCCCCACCCTCTTCCTCCTCATAGCGCTGCTCTATGTTGTCCTCATGGTGTGACTTCCCAGAAAATGTGCGAGACAATGCTCTGAAGATTTCTTCACCAGTCCCCGATGGTATGCCGCCACTACTAACAACGGAACTCCTCCTGCGGCCCTCCATTATGCCTGGGCTGTGGCTTCACTGTTGGGGATGCTTTGCTCGAGAATAGATTATTCGAAAGTTACGAAAAAGGACGACGATGAAAAAGAATTAGATAAATGAGCGAAATATTAGTGGTGCAGCATTGACATCGAGGCATGGCACATAAAATGTACATATAAAGGAGTATCACGATAGTGGATACGATACTAGTCCCCAAAAAAAGCACAGGATGGCTCGGATGCACCAGCAGCCCTCCGAGCGAATTCGTGCAGCATACCGAATCTTACTGACGTCGTGGACGTACTTACGGCATCTACCGCAGAGTCTTCATAACGCATTGAGGTGAAGCGCAGTGCTGGAGACCGCGGGCACCGAACGCTATGGCGCGATGGATGGGCTCTAGACTTCGACAGTGGATCTGGCTCTTGTGATTGGCTGGAACGATGGGTCCGGCCAATGATGTCGGCATGTCGGACTCTGTCTGAACGGATCTGATACCAAGAGATCTGTAAGATAGGAACGGCTCCACTTCTTCCGCATCGAGCGCTGGTATTGTGGACCAGTGTAATTTTCCAAGGGATGGCGTCGCCTTGGGCCAGAGCTCAAGCCTCGGCCGAAGGGGCTGAAGCACGCGAACAGCGAGTTTTCGCTTGGCTATGATTCGTACATAAGAACATCCAGCGAAACAGGAAGCGTTGGAGATAAGTGGATGCTATCCTTTTCGGAATGTGGAGGAGGAACACGTACAGCGTGTTCTTGAATCTCCGTGTCCGACTATTGGGTGTAGACCTCTATACTCTTTTGGCTTGGAACTCTGCCATTCGGTTGTGCGAACATTCGAGATGCTGTTGTACGTTGTACATCTAGTACGCGGACGAAAAATCGTAACATTAGGGCCGATTATGATTGCGATTGCGGATATGAGTGGACTCAACAAGCATCGCAAGAGTCACGAAGAGGTCCATATCGGTATAGTTCTGTTTCCGAAGCCCGACGACGAAAGTGCATAGTAATCATAACCAGCGAGGACGCGCAAGATGCGAGGTGTGTTTGTAAGATAGCGGAAGATGACCGTTGAAAGACGCGAGCGGATACCGGTAGTCAAGATCGCGTTCTGAGCGGATGAAGCTAGTTCGAATGGGGTATAGTCATGGTTCCGCCTCGAAACCGACAACTGGTGCACGTACACCCGTTTCTTAATTTGTACAGTGCGCTGAACACAAGCCATGGTTCGGATATCTCGTAATAGACCAATCTCACTGCGAATATGTCTATTGATGAAGTAGTAAATGCTACTCATCCACGAAAGAACGCCAAATGAGAACAACGGCATTACCCCTAATCCTCTCAGGCCTCCCAGGCGATACAGTGATGGTATCCATGTTGCAGTGGAGCAATGAAGTATTACATGATACTGACTTATGTACCTTGTAGTACAGAGAACTAAATTATCATGGACTTATCATATTCAAGGAGAGTCTCTTCAGAGGTACGTGGCTCACTTGGATAGGTAACTCACTTCTAGGATACGCTATCTACGGATTTGGATCTGCATAAGTAATCGAACAAAGCAGATCCTGATTGTCAGAGAAACTAAATCTTTTGAATGCAAACGTTTCCCCACCTGGGAATATGGAATCTCCTAGCTCCTCAATAGAGACTAGTTCAAAATTGTTTCCAACATACGATATGTCTTCGAGAGCATCGAATATATCGTTCAAAGGCGCCTACCAATCCTAAAAACCTCTGACACGGTTAGTCGCACTCTCGTCCTTGGGCGTAGAAGTTGCCTTCACCGCCATTTTACCATGCTGGTCAACAGCTAGCTCATTCTCGTCGATGTAGGTTTTCTTTACGACGTCTGCAGCGTTCCGATTCTGCGCATTTCGCGCGAATACTCGAACGGTATAGATAGCTACTTCAGAAGGTGAGCTTGTTGCTTTTAGCAAAAGCAACACAACCATAAGTGATCTTGAGCGAGACCGCACCCATTCCTCCCGCCGCACCAGCTTCATCGTCGGCTTTTGTTGAAATGAAGGTTGAAGAGCTTTCCGTCCGAGTTACGCTCGAAATTCGTAACTGGATATCTAAGTCCTGCACGGCATCATAGTCACAACATACGCTGCGCATAGCATCTCTAGAATCGAGGATCTGCATGGAGTGATAACTGAGACGTTCGACGGCAACTAAATGCATGGGCGAGTTTGCCATTGCAAAAAAAGACGATGGGTCAGCTAGAAAGTGGAACTCAATCGACACACCCGACTGTCGATGATCCCCAGACTCATTATATCCATGACAAAGCTCACTATCATCTCCGAGTTTGTCGCTATGGCTGGCTTGTTCTTCGAAGTCATCACGAATACTCTCAAGCTGCCGTAGATGACCTTAGGAGAGCCTCACGAGGTACCCGACGCGCTTAAACAAGTCAGCGTTGGGGTCAAGCTACTCACCATCATGCCATCCTTCATCCGTGCCCGCTCGAGCGACGATGCATGGTACTGGAAGATGGATGCCATGGTCGCTGACCTCGCCTTCTTGAAGACATGTCTTGACGCTACCCAGATCGGCGAACAAGACGCATATGGAAAGGTCTCACCCTTCATCGATTACGGTATTTCAGTCGCATGGCTTGTACCAGCTATCGGGAAAGTGGTGGATAACCATCAGTCCAAGGACAGTACGTATACAAGTCTTACTAGTAGCCTCGCGTACGACATCGCCGTAATGACCGGGCCGATCGTGTGGAATCCGACAAAATCGATCCGGAATCTAAATTGATCGTCTTTGGTATTGCCAACGGTGTCCTTATAATCTGTGGGGTTGTTCGAGTTGCAACGGCTGGCTTGCTGCATGATGGCGAATAAATGTTCTGCTGAGGACAGGGTTGGGTGTGCCAGCTGGCTATCACGTTCTTGGTGAGTCTCCTCGCAGTTTAACAGCCCATCAGCGGTTTCCCTGGTCGTGTTCTGCAAGAACTCATCCCCTTCCATCCCGGGCTTCGACGCGAGCACCAACCAAAAGAAACACGCCTTCTCAAATGGAATGCGATGCTTCTTCCGCACAGTGTCGTCTGTCCCTTCGTCGGTGACTTCATCCTCATTCTCTTCATCGACATACAATGATCCCAAGCTCTTACTTATAAGCGCTACCTTGCGATCTTCTTCCGACTTCTTGTCGAGAACATGAAGAAGCGAGGGTCGATGCGGTCCAAGTCTTTCCTATCCTTGAGTAGGGTTTCTACGTACACATACATGTCGGCGTAGGTAGCACTATTAAACTCTGTTTTCACTTGTTCAGGAAGCTCGCCGATTCTACTGAAATCTTCCTGTGAGTGGGAGTACACCAGTACATATGGAGATGTTGGGTCCGTGGCGGGGTCAATCTTTCCAATGAGCTCTTCTGTAAAGTCCGCTGTTTTTGAAAAGTTCACCCAGTGCTTCGCGTGGGTCAGAGATAAATCGCCTTTATCAGACACTGAACACGTACCTCAGGTGTAACATCGTAAGAGGCAAAGACGAGAAAATCACACATCGTGAGGTCGGTTTGAGGGGGCAAGAGATATTGGAAAGCCGTGGTCAATGCAGTTGCATTCGAGTATACCGGAGATGGTGGAACCAGCGATAGAGGCGTGGGAAAGATTAGGGAACAGGAAGCCGACGATAAAAGACAGTTTTTAAGCCCTGAGCGGAGGTAATAGCCTTTGTTATGTGGCACAGCAGATGTGACGTCACCTGCCAATGCCCTCTCACAACTTCCAATTGCGAGAAGAGGAAAATCTTAGAGATTAACTATAGTAATCCATTAGATGTATAGGTGGACGGCAAGGCAGGGCGAGATTCCCGAGGTCGTGTTGAGTGTGATTGATTGTTCTACCTACTTTTAACGACCTCTATTACTATAGGTATACTTTGCGTATGCCGTGCCTGGCTATTCTTCCGCGACTAACGACGATTGCATCAATTTTATAGCAAGCTCGTTTGACAGTATACTTCTTCAGGGCTCTCTGAGCGAATTATTTGTCCCTTGACATAACGCAGATCGGTCTTCGGCTCAGTCGCATGTACAGTCCAGACGTAGCTTCAGACCTGAGCGGATGGTTATTTTAGTCAAGATTAAAGAGTGGTACAGTTCGAGCGATTACCCATCAGGGGACCGTCTATAAGAAACCCCAAATGTTAGGACTGGATCTGAGACAACGAATCTTCGGCTAGGTCAAGTTATGTCTGCGAAATAGTCGTCGTTGTCCACGTATGTAGTGTGGAAACACTCGAAGAATCGACGGAAGGAGGGGGAGATGTCCAGCACAAGTAATAAACTGCCGAAGTTATATCGCGAAAGCGTGGCTTCATTGGGAGCTGAGTGAATTCTGTAGGCGAAACTGACATGGTTGAGGGTGACAGACTGCGAGATTAGGAAGTGAAAGAGTAGGCACAGGGTGACGAAATATTGCTCGCACTCCAGTAGAGCGGTAGTCCAGGCGACGACCACAAAGTTGATTAAGTGAAGGTGAAACCGCAACAAACACATCAAATCTTCTCTAATGTTGATTACTAGGCTATAAACAACCTTTATGCCCACAACAAACAGGACATCCAAGATTGCGGAATCTTCCACACCACCACTGCCCGCACAATGGACATCGACTCTCCAAACGCCAAAGGCAAGAACAAACGTCCAGCAGATACCATTGCACCCGCACCACCAGACCCATCCGATGCCACCACAAGGCCGCGCATCCTCCGCCGCCACCACCACCGCCGACGCAACGTCGCCGCCTCAGTATGGGGCCCGGACATCCCTCCCACGCCTGTTCCCACACCCCACGGTACCAGCTCGACACTTCCCCGCTTCAACATCTACCGCGCCATCCTCCGGCATCAAAATCTCTTCTTCCAATTCGCCCTGCGCCTACCCTATCCCACCATCCTCTCCCTCTACGCCATCGACAAGGAGTTCCACTACCGCCTTAACAAGTACAGCGTCTCGCTCATGCACGACTACGCGAGGTACCATGCCCCGGACGCAGGCTACATCTTCAGCTGGGAACGGTAATCAAAACACCAACGGCAATCAGGGTGGCAACGGAAACAACAGGAATGGCAACAATGGTAATGCAAATGGTAATGCAGCGACTGGAAACCAAAACGCCAACCAAAACGCCAATCAGAATACAAACGGCAATGCTAATGGCAATACTGGTAACGCGAACGGGCGAGGCCGCGTTAATGGCAACAACAACGGTAACAGGAAACGAGGAATGGGGGCCAGGTTCCTCTCGAAAGTCCTTTACTAGTAGATGGTCAAGCCAACTTACTCACCCGATCTTCTTGATGGCAAACAGCACCTAGACGAGCGGAGTGCGGCAAGTGTAATTGAACCTCGCGTAAAGGGCTGGCCCAAATCTTTTCATCAATGTGTATATTCTTTTTCGCAGAATGTATGTAGAATTTCTTCTGCACTACCGTCAAGTTCCTGCTATCTTAAACTCCTGTCAAGTACTCGTGTCCATCATCTCTCCTCCTGGGTTGTTTCTCGTCCCAAACCGTTCATCCAATGTCGCGATCATTTTCTCCCGTGTATGCTTGTCCGGCCAAGCTTCCTTCGGTACCACTACACCTCCGTCTTTTCTCCACTGCCTCGGCGCAGGTAGATTTCCGCCTGTTTTCAAATCGGTATGACCATACAGCACAAAGTCCAGATAGTACTGCTGTACGTGCAATCCTCTCCTGATACCTTCCGTAATCACCATGTCAACAGGGCTCTCCATCCTCTTTCCATCCATGTGCCAGCTCTCTCGATACATTAATCCCCACTCCTCTTCCGGGACCCCATTATCCATCTCGTCGTCGAGCCAAGGATGCAGCTCAAGGTCCATATCCTCGGTCAAGTACGTACGAACAAGCATATCGGTTGTCATATCGTAGTCCATTTTCAAGCTCCCCGTCAGAACCTTCCACAGCGTACCCAACGACTTCTGCGTCAGCAGCATATGCGAGAACCCACAGATGCCGTTCCCCAGCACCGGGCCCGTGATGCGCATATCCAGCTTTACCAGCAGCAGCTGCATGTTGATGATATCCGCGTCGCTCCACACATCGCTGTTGGTGAGAAACGCCTGCCGAAGCACCGTAGTATTCATCTCCATCAGCAGCCAAAACTTCATCAGCGTCGCCATCGTCGACAAGGGAACTCGCAGCCCTTCCAGCGCTAACAGCGTGAGTATCTCGCGCACTACACTGTCGCGCCAGAGCACCATGCCCACCCAGCGAAACCCCGGTGCGTCGCGCGCGAGCCACCGCCGTCCGTCCATGGGCCGCAGCATCGGGTCGCTGATACACAGCTCGGGATACAGCACCCAGCTGAAGATGTAGCCTGCGTCCGGGGCATGG
>Ga0181465_100620_pt1 | contig 14718 bp, 9 predicted proteins | sample InSIn3gowninarea_FD_119076 | JGI IMG/M metagenome (GOLD analysis project Ga0181465, IMG submission 119076) | Clean room microbial communities from NASA Spacecraft Assembly Facility at Jet Propulsion Laboratory, Pasadena, California, USA -... ... | reverse complement strand
CTCTTGAAATGATTTCGTTTTTGCAAATCTATCCAAGCGATCAAGTTGCCGCTCAACAACATTGTCCGATTTGGATGATTCAAGAAAAATTACATCTCTAGATACAACAAACTTTTTATTTACTTCATCATAGAGACAGTATGCTTTAGAGGTGTTTGAATACCCCAGGAAGATACACTTACGACTTATAGCACCAAGGTTGTTTCTATGTACCTTTGGTATTAAAGCATAACAGGTGGAACCAAAGATCTTGAGATGTTTTACCGAAGGAACATGTCCATACCACAATTCATAAGGAGTCTTGTTTCTTATAGGATTTGATGGACATCTATTCTTTATATATGCAGCACATATAACAACATCAGCCCAAAACATTATCTTTACATTTTTGAAGAAAAGCATGGATCGTACCATATTCAAGATTGTTCTATTCATTCTTTTAGCTACACCATTCTGTTGGGGATTATAAGGCACAGTTGTTTGATGTTTGATCCCATGTTGTCGAAGATAGTTTTCAAATTCATTTGATGTATATTCTTTTCCATTATCAGTGCGAATAGACCCAATATGAGATTGTGCATCATTTTCAATCCACTTATGAAAATTCTTGAATGTTTGAAAAGCATCAGATTTGTTCTTCAATAAATAAACCCAACACATTTTGGTGTAATCATCAATAAATGTCATGATATATTTATTTCCGTTTGCAGAAAGAAGAGGCATTGGACCACATAAATCTGAATGAATGAGTTCAAGCTTCCTATGTGCTCTTGAATGTGAATCATGAAAAGACTGTTTGCTATGCTTTCCTAGAATGCAAGCATCACATTGCTTATGTTTCCTAGGAATTGTAGGCAAACCAGCAACACCATTTTTCTTCAATAAGCGGAGACTGTCATAGTTTAAATGTCCAAATCTAACATGCCATAATAAACTTGATGGAAGTGTACCTTCTTCATGATGAGAAATATATGAGAAATGTTGTGCATGAGCAGAGGTTCCTTGCAGTTTGAGAAGCCTTTCTTCTTCTATTCCCCTCATGACAAGTGAGTGGTTAGAAGCTTTTCTTACCTCAAGCTTGCCATCAAACATATGAATGGAGTGACCTTGCTGGCGGATGTGGACCAAGGACAACAAGTTTTTCTTGAGCTGTGGGAGATATAGAACATGATCCAGAAGAAAGTCTGGAAGACTAGGCAGTTTAAGCCTGATTGTGCCAAGCCCTGATGGCTTGATTTTTGACTGATCTGCAAAGTATACTGCTCCATCAACATTGTCAGTGAAATCTTCAAAAAAATCTTTCCTATGAGTCATATGACAGGTTGCTCCTGAATCAAGCAACCAATCATTTTTCGAAGAAGCAAGTGAAGCATTAAACAAATCTTCATTTACTCCAATGTTACATTGTGCCTCAATATAGTGAGCGGATTCAAGTGCTTTACCTTTGTCTGTATTATCATTTTTACCTTTCTGCTGGTTTCTTTTCTGCTCAATTTTGTCCCATGGTAGTTTGCATGTAGAAGCATCATGTGATCCATTTCGTTTGCAGCGAATGCAATGCAGATCTGCCTTTTCTCCTTGAGAATGTCTGCCCCCCCTGCCTTTGAAGTATCTTCCTTTTCCTCTTCGTCCACCTCTTCCTCTTGTAGAATCTTGACCAGGATGCTTTTCTTTATGAGCAAGGCACACAGTCTCTTCAGAAGATTCAGGGACTGTCTTCTTTCCAAAGGCTTTCTCTCTTTCAGCAAACTTTTTCACAAGAGAGTCAAAGGTTATATCTTTAAGATTTCCATTTGCTTGTAAAGACTCAAGGTAATTGGAGTAAGTAGGATAGAGTGCCTTGAGAAAAGCAATAAGAAGGATATCCAGCTCAACCTTAGTGGATTTGATATCATGCATTATAGATTTTACTTCAGATGCAAGAGCAAGAGGATCATTATTTTTCAGTTCAAGAGTGAAGAGTTTAATCATGAGCTGAACAACTTCAAGTGCAAAATGTGAGTCATAGAGTTCTTTCAGCTTTTGTAAAGCTTCAAAGGCAGTTGAATATGATGAAATATGACGACTTACTTCTTCATTTATAGATGCTGCGGTTAATGCATAGGCTTTGCTGTTCTTGTTTTCCCAAATGACAAGCTCTTTATCTAATGTAGGCTGCACAGGGTCTTTGTCTTCTTCTCCGACACATACTCCTTTCCACAACTCATTGTAGATGAGGGTGTGTTTTACCATCCGGGACCATTCAGGATAGTTCTCCTTGCCAGTGAGAACTATTCCTACCATAGAAATGATTGAATGCATTCTGTAAAAAAATTACTTCTGCTGATAAAAAAAAACTTCCTTATGTTACAGCCTTCAAATTCCTCTAATGTTTGCTAGAAGTATCAACATTTCATTGAAATGATAACTTTTCAATGCAGCATTACCATTCAAAAGAAAACTGTGTAATAAATCGCGCAATACCAAACACTTTGATTGATATATATAAACACTTTGAAAAACAGCGCAATACTCTGAATGATAAATAAACGCTTTGAAAACTGCACAATACTTTGACTGCTTTGAAAGACTTCTCACATAAACTGCGCAATACTTTGACTCACAGCATTACCATTCGGACATTCACACTCACATGGAAGAAAATGCGCAATACCAAATCAGTGACCATACCATATCCGTGGGTTCGACCCCCTTCCCAGTACAAATCCTCGAAACCTCCAACAATTTCAGGCAGAGATACAGGCCAAATCGTGACTATTTTGGCCGTCAATTAAACCTGCAAATAGCGAGCAAGAGGGAGCCGGATTGAGATTGTTGGGAAGAAATTTGACAACCCCAGAGCAAATTCCTCGAAGAAGCTAAAGGGGCGAACTTTCCCTTTAGAGCTTTCTTCCAGCCTCAACGGTATTCCGAGTGACTAGAAAATGATCGTGAAAATGATGAGATGCAGCTCTTACCATTGACAGCCTGCCACACTACTCTCTCACCTTTGGATCATAACCAAACCGAAATAATGATTTTCTAGAATTTCCCATTAACTATTGTTCAGAGAACGTATGCTTTTCTCAAAAATTTCTAACAGTTAAAAACATAAATGTCGATTAATGGCAGACAGAATCTACTTTGAATCGGAAGAAGTTACATGTATTCATTCACTCTTGTATTTTGAATTCGATAGGCAGGGGCATTGCAGGCATGTATTTTCAGATTTACCTGTTACAAGGAAAACGAGAATAACGATCAGCACGGGATACCATTTGTTGCAAGAGACCCAACTTCTCAAAAACTAGTTTTCCTTCTTCGTAGCTGCTCCCAAATTCTGTCTTCGCTATAATATTTGCAGCCAAACGGGCGAAATGCTCCCCCACCTCAATTTCAGCAGTTGCTTTCCCTTCAACCGCCACAACGGAACTTTGGCATCGAAAGCTCAGTGGACAGATGCGTTAGTGGACAGAGCCCAGAGGCGCTGGAAGGTTTTGGATTTTGGGTGAATTCAGGGCAGTGCAGGTGTGGCAGAATGACAGAGGCGTTTGAGGACAAAGCTCAGGTCAGAACGACAGAGGACAACAACAAAAATGAAGGGAGTTACAACTATTTTAAGAACTGGCTCTGATACCATGTCAGGTCAGGCAGTAACTCTCCAAAGGCAGAAAAAAACTGATTCGTATATTTCATTAGGTAGCTATTGTTTATATACATGAATGTGATTGATCAGTTCATCTTCTTGATGACTGTTCACGTTCCAAGTTCACCCAACCGCTGAGGATTAGGTGTCAACAAGTTTCCACATAGATCCTAATCACAAAGTTGGTTGTAGAGGAAGGACAAGAAGCCTGAGTATAATAGACCTATAGGTGAGATGTCTAGGCCAGTTGGTGGTGCACATTGTGATTCGAGGGATGAGTTGAGATGAAAAAGGCTTTGCTTTGATTGTCATGAACCTTGGATCACTTCTAGATGTAACTATAGAAACAGAGGCAAGGCCCACTGAATTGTCTTTGAGGAGCCTAATGATGATGAGTCAAAAGCGACATAGGTTCTTGATGAGCAGATGGATGGAGAGACAGGTGCAAATGAGCACTCAGATGATTTGAAAAGATAGATGGTGCATCTGTAACCCTCACTACCATTCCTCATTTTAATGCCTTCAAAATAAATGGTGTTATGCAAGGATAACAAGTTGTTGTGTTGATTGATAGTGGGGCTATCGTCAATTTCATTGACTCATCTTATGTGAAGTGGTGTTTGCAAGTTAGGGAGCATGATGGTTTTTGGGTGCAGACAACAAGTGGCCTGAAGTTGTGTTATGTTCATCGTGTTCCACAATTGAGTATAACTTTGGATAATTACACCTTTACTAATGACTTTTATGTGGTTGGCATTGAGGATACCAATGTTGTGTTGGGTGTGTAGTGGTTGTATTCTATAAGTCCAATTGTTACAAACTTTAAATCTATGCAATTGAGTTTCGCAATAGATGGTAGGAGGGTGGTATTATGGGGCTTAACTTCAAATGCTCCTAGAGGCATTTCATCTAAAAGGCTGGAGAGCGTTTTGCGACAATAGGGAGTTGTTGGATGTAGGACATATATGGCCTAGTTCTAGTCTGTTGGCTTCCTCTGTTGCCTTGGTGAAGAAGGATGGCACTATGAGGATGTGCGTTGATTATTGTGTACTAAATAAGAGGACCATCAAGAACAAATATCATATTTTTCATATTGATGAGTTGATGAATGATCTACATAGAATGGTCTATTTCTCCAAAATAGATCTTCGTTCAGGATACCATTAAATTCAAATCGAGAATAGGATGTGTACAAAACAACTTTTAGGTGCCACTTTGGACATTTTGAGTATTTGGTGATGCCCTTTGGGTTATCAAATGCTCCAAATACTTTTCAATCTTACATGAATCGTGTGTTTAACAAGCAGTTGCGAAAATTTGTGCTAGTTTTCTTTGATGAAATCTTAGTATATATAAGTCATGGGAAGAACATCTTCAACACGTTGATGAATTGTTAAGTATATTATCAGCTAATTTCCTTTTTTTGAAAACCTCTAAGTGTGAATTTGGCATGACTGAGCTATCAATTTTGGGATATGTCATTGTGGGAAGTGGTGGGAAGGCACATCAAGGGAAGATTCAAACTATACTTGATTGGCCACAAATAAGGAGTTAAATAATTTTGTTATGGAGAAGCTCCATAAGCGTGTATGACGAAAAGAGTAAGGTAGAAAGAATAAGTACTATGTGTTGAAAATAGCAACAAGAAATGATAAAAATAGAATCCAGGATATTCCAATTTTAATTTGTCATTAAATTAAAATTGCGAATTAAAATCGAATTTAGTCTCATGAGCTACTTGGAAATAATTAATTAATTCATTATGGATCAATTAGTTGGAGAAATTCAAGTTAGAAGTCTTTATGAAGTCATGCAACAATTATCACTTAAATTAAGGAGATAAGATTGAGTTATATTTGAGTTGTAATTAGTTAACTCAGTTTACTGAGTTAAGTTTAGTTAAATTAGTTCCAAATTGTTTGAGGAACTAACAGAGAATTATCAGTCAGTTGATGCATGCATGCACTCAACAATTGTACTCCAGTTAACTGAAGATTCCCTCATCATAAACTCATGTATGTCTATTCTTAGAAAGACCCAGTTGAGATTAAAGTCAAGGACAACGAACTATTAGTTACATGTGTTCTCCTATAAAGAAAACTCATGCACGCAGAAGGAAAGGTTCATTGAGGATTGCGCAATTTTGAAGGGTGTGAGATCAATGTGAGAGATCAGTGTTACACTTGGTAATAGAAGGATCACCGAGGAGAAACTACGCAAGGAAATACGAGGCTTGGAGGGCGGAGGAGAAGGCTTGTGAGAAGCTTTGTTTGCCTGTGAGCATCCAGAAGGATTATACTAAGAGCTAGCTGATTGTGAGAGTTAAGGCTTTGTGTAATTCTAATGTATTTCCACCTTGTATGATAATACATATAGTGGGCTTTTTAGCTGAGGCTTTCCCCTGAGTATTTTATGTGTTTCATGTGTATTGATTCTTCTTCTTTTGGTTATATGTGTTCAGCTCTGATTCAGCTAGATCTTTAAGCTTCCCCAAAGCAAATTGATAGTAGAAGTAGATTATAGTCTTTTTCTTTAGTACGTTGCATTATTGAGTTAATCTACAATTAAATTTTCTATATATGGTCTTATAGCGAGATTTGTAGAATTTCTACATGGTATCAAAGCCTAGTTTATCGGAGCTGTGAACAGTATATGGAGAAGAGAATTCGAAGTTTGAAGTTCGGGGTTGTAGGTGCAAATTGAATTCATATCATACTTCAAGGTTGTCCAATGGCAAGGAAAGGAAAAGGGAAGGCTTCCTATTCCAAATCGAATTCTTCTCATGGAAGGAAGAAGGGTGACATGTCTAAAGTGAGATGCTTTAATTGTCACGAGATGGGTCATTATGCGACTAATTTCCCATCGAAGAAGTCTAAGAAGGGATCCTCGGATGGATCAGAAGGTGAGGCATTAGCCTCTCAGTTCGAAATGGACTTCACCCTCATCACATGCATGGTGTCATCAAAGATGGGTTGTGTTTGGTATCTTGACAGTGGAGCCTCATTCCACATGACCGATGATAAAAGTTTATTCAGTACCTTGGAGGAGAAAGAGCTCAAGATGCGCATAGAGTATAGTGTTTCAGGAGTGGGCACGGTTGCTTTTCAGAGGGAGCATGGACCTCCTATCACCTTGATAGATGTGAAATATGTGCCTGGACTGAAGAAGAACTTGGTATAGGTCGCGATGTTGGAGGACAAGGGCTATGATGTTGTCTTCAGTAAAAGAAGGGCGTTCCTTAGACACATCACCACGGGACAGGTGAAATAGATCGGTTCACGAGTTAAGAACTTGTATGCTCTGGAGGTTCAAGATGCATGCAAAGCCTTGAGGAGCAAGGTAAATGTTAGATACTTGGTGGTTGAGAGGGAGAGTACATTACCTCTCAACATACAATCCTAGAATAAGTCTAAAACAGTTGTGGAGGAGCCACAATTAGAGTCAGCAAAGGGATCACATGCACCCATACCTCCAGGTGTGAGGTGGGGCAATGTGAAGTGATAGTCCCAAGAAGGCTGAAATTGGGCAGGGTCCATTGAGAGATTTTATCTCATGGATCGTACTTTACTACAGGAGCCCAAAGTTCATAGTAGCGGGAGGAATCAGTGGGATTGGTGCAGTCAGAGATCAAAGTGACAAAGGCTAGAGCACTTAGATACTGAAGAGCACAGAAAAGGATTGGCAATAGTGCAGAAAGGCTGAGCCAATATAAGTGCATAGTTTTTAGTCGACAGAGGCAATAGTAGTCAGAGACTTTGATGACAGAGGCATCATTCTGATTCAAGTTGGATGTTTTTTTGTTTGTTTCTAGAGTTGCCGGAGCAACAACACTAGAGAGAAGTGTTACATGCAGAACATTCCAAAGGTTCAGGATCAGGATCAAGTTGAATTCCTTTCTTGTTGAGAGGGAGTGTTGAAAACAACAACAAGAAATGATAAAAATAGAATCCAAAATATTCCAATTTTAATTTGTCCTTGAATTAAAATTGTTAATTAAAATCAAATTTAGTGTCACCAACTACTTGGAAATAATTAATTAATTCATTATGGATTAATTAGTTGGAGAAATTAAAGTTAGAAGCCTTTATGAAGTCATGCAAGAGTTATCACTTAAATTAAGGAGATAAGATTGAGTTATCCCTTGAATTAAGGAGATAAGATTGAGTTATATTTGAGTTGTAATTAGTTAACTCAGTTTACTGAGTTAAGTCCAGTAAAATTAGTTCCAAACTGTTTGAGGAACTAATAGAGAGTTATCAGTTAGTTGATGCATGCATGCACTCAACAAGTGTACTCCAGTTAACTGAAGATTCCCTCGTCATAAACTCATGCATGTCTATTTTGAGAAAGACCCAGTTGAGATTAAAGTCAAGGACAATGTACTATCAGTGACCATTGTTTTCCTATAAAGAAAACTCATGCATGCAAAAAGAAAGGTTCCTTAAGGATTGCGCAGTTTTACAGGGTGTGAGATCAGTGTGAGAGATCAATGTTACACTTGGTAACAACAAGATCACCCAAGAGAAACTGTGCAAGGAAATAGGAGGCTTGGCAGAGGAGAAGGCTTGCGAGAAGCTTTGTTTGCCTGTGAGCATCCAGGATGATTGTACTTAGCATTGGCTAAGCTGTGAGAGCTAAGGCTTTGTGTAATTCTGATGCATTTCCACCTTGTATGATAATACAAATAGTGAAGTTTTTTAGCTGAGGCTTTCCAAGAGTATTTTCTGTGTTTCATGTGTATTGATTATTTTTCTTTTGGTTATATGTGTTCAACTTTGATTCAGCTAGATCTTTAAGCTTCTGTAAAACAAATTGATAGTAGAAGTAGAATGCTTATTTTGCTTTAGTATATTGCATTATCGAGTTAATCTACAATCAGATCTTCTATATATGGTCTCACAATGAGATTTGTAGAGAATTTGCAGAATTTCTATACTATGTTGAGGAATTCAACCTTGCTTGTGACCTCCAACAAAAAGAGTACATTGGAGCTAATATTTTGTGGAGAGTAAAAATTCTTATTGCTCAATTAAGAACTAACTCGCATGACTTTGGTATGAAACAAGATGGTGGAGAATACCTAAACAAGCTTTCAAAAGAACAAATGTGTATTTTTTGCACTGCCAGATAATGGAATCTAAAAAACATTTCATTTTAAAATGTGAAACTTTCAAAAACATCATAACAGTGATGACAATATATTAACTATTGTTTCATGATATTATCTTTTTAACCAGAAAACTGTTAAAAAAATAAGCCAGCAAATCATCAATTTAATCAGAAGACAAAAAATATAAAAACCTTAATATCTTAAACATTAGAGTCTCACAGAAAATTCCACCTTGCTAATGGTCCGCACGCACCCTATATATAGTCTTTTATCCATTTCAATGTTGGTCAAACCATGACGCCACTGAGGAATCAGATAAGGATGGGAGAGCAACAGGACAGGTACGGTGAATATTTTATGTTCTAGACAGCCATGACTGCCCCTACGCTCTTCATTTCCGTACACATTTCTGCTTTCTCATCGATACTCTCAATCCCAGATCTGAAAACCAACTATAAGATCTCGGAGACCAGCAGATATTCTTCTCTAAAATTAAAGTTCGTTAAGGGTCATAGATGCAAGAAGCTCAAAAAATCTGTAGGGCAGTTCTTTCCTACTCTGGGCATTATGCCTACCGCTGAGACCGCTTATAGGACAGTAGCCGGCAGTGTCGAAGAAGAAAGTGTGGGCTCCAAGACCATGTGGGCGAAGTTAGGTCAGAGGTTCAATTCTGCGGGCATCATGTCGAGCCTGAGAGTTATATTCAGGGAGCAGCATTTGGCTCTGCCGCATTTAAATGTCCCAGATATAAGGTGGGTCAACTGGAAAGAGTTGAAGGAGCAAGGATTTCAGGGGATTGTGTTCGATAAAGACAATACGCTGACGGCTCCTTACGCGCCCTCTCTTTGGCCCGCCATTGCAGATTCTCTAGAGGATTGTAAATCTATATTTCACGGGCGGATTGCTCTGCTCAGCAATTCAGCTGGTATGTTTCATCTACTATAGAACTATAGTTAACCGTGTTGCATAACACCTATTTTCATGGAATCCAGTGTGTATATATTGATATAAAAATGGCACTATGTTTATTTAATCCGATAAAACCGTATCCTCAGTGCTATGTTTGAAGTGACTCTACTCATTTTTTTTTAAATGTTCTAATTTTTTTTAATACGCAAACAATGATCCACTGAGAGAAAAAAAGAAAAAGAAAAGCAAATGGTCAGGCTTCTCCCACGAGAAAAAATAGGTAGTACATTAAACGCTCCCATTAACCTAAGTCATTTGTGATTAACAAGAACAAAATTAATTGGTGTCACCCACGAGGGGCAAGCCTGGTTAGGTACTGTTACAGCCCCCGCGAGGTTGAGCGGTGGCTGCTTAAGTTAAATTGGGAAGCATCTTCAATATCGGTCTCTGTTAGATTACAAACTGCCAAAATTATACATGTGGTGAGCAGAGATCGGTGGGCTCATGTAATTGTCAGGTATATCTTTATGTTCTTTATTCAGCTTCTTATTAGACTCTGTTTTTGGGATATAAGAGCTTGAAATTGATATCTTGATGCAAGGATTTTCTTGTTTTGCCAACTTACTTAGAGCTGGGTCTTCCTCGCTAGGGTCGTCTTCGCCAACTGCAGAATTTTGCATTAGGGTATCTTTAGGGGGTTCTGATTTATTGGCTGGTGCTGCTGGATGAAATGGCTTTCAATTCGACTGACTCTTTGACCGCCCGTGTTTCTTCTTCTCCTTGCTTTGAATAACCTTTTGATTTGCATTCGAACTTTCTTTTCCAGTGGGTGGATACTGACCTTCAACCTTATCAAGTATATTTTTAGTACAACCTCCTTTCAGATGGCCTGCCTCTAAACAAAGTTTGCACCTGAAAGGCTGTGTTCTCATAGACCACAGCTGTTGGGTCCATTTGAAATTTTAACAGTCTAGGAAACTTTTCTTTGATAAACCTCCTTACTCAAGTTCAACTCTGCACATATTCTGGCATCGGTAAAAAAGATACTTTTCCTCCTGACTTGGATCAGACTTAATATATTTACCTTAAGAATTTATGATTTCTTGCTATGTCTACTCTTCTCATAAGTAGACGGGTGAGATTTGGCAATCTCACCCAGATCAGGGTTGAGGAAATAGTCATTGAAGCAAGGTTGATTAAAGGGAACCATGGTTGAAGGAAGAGGCCAGCTCTGCCCTGGAACCATTGTTTTTGGAATCACCTGGTCTGGATTGGTTCACCCCTTGAGGACCCCAAACTGGCCTGTGGACCAGATCAGCCGAACCAGTTGCCAATCCACGGATCCAACAGCACAAATAAGCCATAACTGGTAATAATAAAAGGGAAAAGAAGAAATATCAGCTATCACTGGTAATATTTTATCCTTGAAGTAAAAGTTGATATTCTCTTTTATCTTTCTTTTTTTATCCTTTTACTTAAAATTTGAACTTACTGGTAATGTCTCCAGGATGGTTGAGAGTGGTTCCAACCTCCTAGAACTTGATATGAATAAAGAAGAATTCATATCCTGTAATGTCTCCAACTCAAACCTTGAAAACTAACAGCAAATTGGCTGTCTTTTCCTTGCCTTACCCAAGAGGAAAAGGATGCATAGCCACATTGGGTTTGGGCACATGCATGTGGATTAGAGGGCATAGATAAGATTGTGCATGATTGGGAGTTATTTGGAGCACATGTATGAGTGAACTAAAGACCATTGGGATGTATGCACTGATTTAGGAATAAGTTGGCACTTTACTTGGAGTTAACTACAACACATATATGCACGGGGAGATAACTGAGAGTGTAGTCCAGTTAACTAGGTGCATGTCTTTTTCTCTTCCACTTCAGGCAGTTTGATGTGAGTTAGATCCAGAGTATCTCCGCTAGACTAAGCACATGTTTCTTCTCTCCTCTTCTACTTCACTTGAACTCAAATGTATTCCCTTAACCTTGCACATGGCCATCTCATCCCAGTTTACCATCAGCTAACTAAAATGCATGGAAGAGAACTCCAAGAAGACTAGTGAATTAACAATGTTCATCTCCTTGAAACATTGTCTTAACTCCAGTGCTTGAATACTTTACTTTGGGTCATCCTCAAGTCGATAAGGCACACCTACACATCAGCTTGAGTCTCACTAATGCGCATGGGTTGAAAACAGAATCTTGCATGGATAATTCGACTTCCATAGTTGATAAAAGGAGAAGGTTGCTTTGGTAGTTGTGAGCCGTATGTTGTGAGTTTTCTATTCTATGCTACTGCAATTTTGGGCTCAAGGTCTGACAACCTTGAGTATCCATGGTTTCAAAGAAACATATGGGCTCCCTTTAGTCAGAAGGGTGTGTTTTGGTGGAAGAGCTCTGGCTTGCAAGACCCTAGCACATATCTTTTCTGGGTTGCAATCATTCATCAGTCTTGGAGGTCGATTTGGAGATAAAATTCAGAGGACAATTTCAAATTTGTGTTTATTTTAGTTAGTTATCTTCATATTTCTAATTTCTGAATTTTATATGCATATAAAATTTCAAATTCTGCTTTTCCTGTGTTTTGGAAATATTATTATTTTTCTAGTATCTCTATTTGGGGATATATTATAGTGGTATCATAGTTGCAAGACGTGGCATCTTGTTTGGGTTAACTGCATGCATGAAGAGGGTGCTCATAATCTGGAAAAACAGGAAGAAATATGGTTGGAAATGATCAACCATCGCCATCAAGTGAGGAAGAGGCAAAACAAATGTTCGCAGAAATGTTAAAACAAATACAAATGAACAATCTTCATATTTCTAATTTCTGAATTTTATATGCAAATAAAATTTCAAATTCTGCTGTTCCCATGTTTTGGAAATATTATTATTTTTCTAGTATCTCTATTTGGGGATATATTATAGTGGTATCATAGTTGCAAGACGTGGCATCTTGTTTGGGTTAACTGCATGCATGAAGAGGGTGCTCATAATCTGGAAAAACAGGAAGAAATATGGTTGGAAATGATCAACCATCGCCATCAAGTGAGGAAGAGGCAAAACAAATGTTCGCAGAAATGTTAAAACAAATACAAATGAACAATCTTCATATTTCTAATTTCTGAATTTTATATGCAAATAAAATTTCAAATTCTGCTGTTCCCATGTTTTGGAAATATTATTATTTTTCTAGTATCTCTATTTGGGGATATATTATAGTGGTATCATAGTTGCAAGACGTGGCATCTTGTTTGGGTTAACTGCATGCATGAAGAGGGTGCTCATAATCTGGAAAAACAGGAAGAAATATGGTTGGAAATGATCAACCATTGCCATCAAGTGAGGAAGAGGCAAAACAAATGTTCGTAGAAATGTTAAAACAAATACAAATGAACAACCTTATTTGAGTCAGATGGCTCAAAACACAACAAATGGAAGAAATCTGGTGCATACAGAGGGAATGGGAAGTAGCAAGGTTGAAGAAAACATTGAACATTCTTCCAATAAACCTTTAGGTTCAACACAATCTAGACCTTTCATACCTATTTTTATACAAGAGGATGAACCTACACAAGAGGTACCTATGGAGGACAACGAAGATGCTGAAATATTAGCTAAGTATCAAGCTTTGGGGGCAGATTTTCAATCAACCATCTCTTATAAGGACTACTTGGAGGTCACAAAATGAACAGAGCCAAAGCAAAAGCAATGGAACCAAGGAAAGTGGAATTATGGGTTGCAAAAGAGGTTGGGATGTCTATCCTTACCAAGTTTTGATGGATCATTCAAATGTACAACTTTGGTTTGGATTCATAAATTGGATACTTATCTTGTCCTAAATCAGATGACGAAAATTGAGGCCATCAAGTTTGCTACCCTTCACCTTGAAGGAGCTGCACATGAATGGTGGTATCATTGTTTAGTGACACAAGGACATGGTGCAATAGTCTCTTATGATCAATTTTGCACATACATTGATAGAGTGGTTTGACCATAAGGATTCAAAGGCACACTCTACTGGGTTGGCTTAGTTGAGAGAGCTTGGGACACTTGATGCATATATTTGAAAGGTTCAATAGTTGTCAATCATGGTTTCTGATGTGACTGAGAAGAGATTGATTTCTTGGTTCACGGAGGGCTTGTTAGAACCTCTCAGGGGTTGGGTCAAAGCTTTTGATCCACCAATATTTCAGGATCTATTAAACGTGCAAGGAATATGGAGTTATCCACACCATAGGCTAAATTTCCTAGCAAGTTTTGTCAGGCCAGGGAGTAACTCTCCAAAGGCAGAAAAAAACTGATTCGTATATTTCATTAGGTAGCTATTGTTTATATACATGAATGTGACTGATCAGTTCATCTTCTTGATGACTGTTCACATTCCAGGTTCACCCAACCGCTGAGGATTAGGTGTCAACATTTCCCCCCCTTAATCTGAAGGGATGTTGGTGAGTCCAAGCATCGTTCTGAATTTTTCAAGCTTTTCTCTTCCAAGCGCTTTGGTGAAGATGTCTGCAATTTGCTCATTTGTGGAACAATGACGGAGATGGATTGTTTTGGCCTCAACATGATGTCGTATCAGATGATATTTAGTATTGATGTGCTTAGTACGATCATGGAAATTTGGGTTCTTGGCCAACTTTATTGTAGAGGTGTTATCAATCATGAGTGGAGTTGATTGTACTTGTTTTACCTGCAAATCTTCAAGAATTTTCCTGAGCCACACAATTTCTTTCGTTGCTTCAGCTGCTGCCACGTATTCTGCTTCTGTTGTGGAATCTGCTGGAACTGATTGTTTGCGTGATCTCCAAGAGACAGCTCTTGATCCAAGACCCATAGCATATCCTGAAGTAGATACCCCAGTTTCTTTGTCTCCATTGAAGTCTGAATCGGAGTATCCAATCAAGCTGAAGTTGTCTACCTGTGTATACTTGATTCCAACGTCTTGAGTTCCGTTCAAGTACCTTAGAACTCTTTTTGCAGCAGACCAATGTCCCTCACAAGGCTTTTGCATAAACCTGGAGAGGATTCCAATAGCAAATGAAATGTCTGGTCTGGTAGTAGT
>Ga0181465_100618_pt1 | contig 14722 bp, 20 predicted proteins | sample InSIn3gowninarea_FD_119076 | JGI IMG/M metagenome (GOLD analysis project Ga0181465, IMG submission 119076) | Clean room microbial communities from NASA Spacecraft Assembly Facility at Jet Propulsion Laboratory, Pasadena, California, USA -... ... | reverse complement strand
AGATCTTGAAGAGAGGAAGAAAAAGGAGCAGGAGATGATCGATTTCATGTACAGCGAAGGGAAGGCCCTCAATATGGCTACGGCCGCTGAGATCGACAGTGTTATTGATCCAGCTACAACGAGGCAATGGTTGGAGCAGATGATTGAGGTATTACCGGAGAGAGTGCCGAAGTATATTAAGGCAAGAAGAGGTGCAAAGATTTGAGGAAAACAAAGTTTTTTGGTAAAGTCGAAAACTTGGTGTGATGGATATACGGAGCCGACCTATAAGTACCACATCTCGCTATCTGCCTCTGGATCCTGAGACTACGCGATGCAGCTGTAAGTTCCACCGACAGGTTAAGTGTTGTCTAAGGTAGCTAGTACAGTACTTATCATAGCTTTGTATCACTGCTAGAATGGTAGAGTAAGAATGAAATATAGATGTAGGCTAAAGCCAGGTAAGCATTACTCCTAGCACTATCTATCTATAGCTTAGCTTTTGCTAGATTCATACAATCCCAATCTAGTTCCCGTTTACCTGACAGGAAAGCTTTGAGACCAGTTGCAGCCTCGCCTTTCTGACTCATCATCTGATCGAACAGAATCTTGATACCTTCAGCTTGCTGTTCACCTCCACGGTCGTTCCAGGCAAGATTTACAAGCTTCTTGCACGTGCCCGCATTGAGAAGTATTACTACGAGTGCTACGAGCTGCTACCTAATTAGTGGAGGAATAACACCATGCCGAAGAGAGGAAGCATCAGCGAGGTTTGACGCACACTAGAGATATGTGTTATACACCTAGGAAACGATGTTTAATGTGTTAGTAGAAGAGAAGGAAAGATATGGAAATCGTAATGCATAGATTATAGATCATGGTTTATTAAAGACCAGGCGTTGTGCCTCTAGGCTCCCACTACGTGCTCGAAGTCGGGTTTCTATTCCCGCAAATACTAAGATGTTCCAACTCCAGTAATGAATGTGGACGCTAATGCTCTCATTTTGAAAATCGTCTAGTAGGCTTGGCAGCTCTGGCAGCTGTTGCAGGTGATGGTGGCAGTAGTAAGATCAACTGGAGTGAGAGCGTATGGATTGCTGCCAAGCTTGGAATAGGTTCTCCTGCTGGTCAATCGACTGAGTGGATCGCCTGTAGATGATCTCAGAGTGCACTCGACTGGATTGGCCAAGCCAGCGGTGAGGGCGATGGAGATAGTGAGGAAGACACTATTGTCGACAATTGGGCTGCTTGCATAGAGATTCGAGACTGCGTAGGCAACTCCGTCGAGACGGATTTCGGCGTTGGCATTGCGACCGGTTATCTCATTGGTGAGCTGGACTCTTGCAGTAGGGATTTGGCGGTTAGTAAGGTCATCAGCCAGAGCTGGAGCCGGAGCGGCCAGAGCGGTGGCGGCCAGGAAGAAGAAGATGGCAGTGGTGGTGACCTTCATTTTGATTGTTTGCTTGGGTGTTGAGACGCCTTGAGACTGATAATCCTGATTGTTTGTGTCGAACGGGTTGTTCACTGTGTATTGCTTTTTATAGTTGTTTGATTGATGATGATAGCTTCTTCACCTACTCAGGGACTCGATCATATATTCTTTTCTTTGCCAATGAATCAGATTCTTAATTTGGGTACACTCCGCCTTGAGACAATAGTAGGCGTTAACATTGTCAACTACCTTAGGGTCTGAGCCTCCAGGGAAATGGAATGTGCAAGTTCCAAAATCCCCCCAGATACGAACCAGGTGTTGCGGAAAGCACATAGCCCGAAAAAGGCGGCCCAGTAGGAGTCATTTCTAAGCAACAGCTTTAGCCTTCAGTATTATTCGCAGATTAGTAGTATGTAGGCAATGCCATAAAGTCTCGCTTATGAGCCAATAGGAAGATGTGGAGGAATCAGACGTTGAATGCCCAGATGGGTAAATGGGTAAATTTCCGCTTCGTGAAGGCTCAGCTGATCCGTTCTGACCTTTGCCAAGTTTCCTGGCAATGCTTTTCTGGACAAGCTTGTAAAGATTGGGCATGATAGTAAGTGGTCGGCGAGAATAGCCTAAGATGTTATGTGGATTTCTATTAATAGTGGACACTATCAGGGATGAGCCCATGCCTGAGCAGGTGTTCGAGGACATCTACAAGTGTACTCTCTGTAATGCCGGCTACCTCTCTTCAGCGTCTGCTCATGGTATTTGCTGTAGTTAGAGAAGAAGGTCGGACGAACTGTACACCGAAGTTCAGTGGTCTCAGTAGCTGACCCAAGCTGATCCGCGTATCTTCGGCCAGAGTTACTTGGCGAACAATTCGTCTGTTGACGGCCGAAGGTGCTTTCCTGGAGACCATAGTCACATCCACTATTTCCAGAGCCTAGAAGGGTTTCACGAACCAGGACTGCTTTTTTGGCTGCATATGAGATCGTATGGTTGTGAACCGATGGACAATATGTTCGCTCAAGTTCGCGCTCTCGCATTGTACACATTGCTCGACGCACCTACAATTCAGAATATCGGTTTCTGGTGACCAGTTTGTGCATCGGCCTAAGGTCCATGAGTCGGTGGTGGCCAATGATGATGGAAATATTTCGTATAATTCAGTACCATGCGAAAGAAGTGATGTGTTCCATCCCGCTTAATGCAGGAAGGGTTCTTGCCGGGTTCGTTGATGATTTGAAGAATCAGCCCTCGTTTGGCGCTTCAGCCTTTAGCTATCAATCCTGTTATTTCAAACTCTTTATGACCAAGTCATCGCGTGATGTGGTTCTCGAATGCCATGAATCTGAGAGTGTTGTACAACTTGTCCTGCGAGGCGTTCATGCTTCGGCAAGGACCTCTGGGGAGGAACCGGAAGCCTCCGAACCAGGGTTCCTATGCCACGATATCATCTCGGTGGATCACAGCAGTTTTAAAGTATTGGGCGGCCTCTTTGGAGGCTGCTGAGACACGCACTAGTACGTTCTGCAGCTCCGGCGAGATTGTCCAATGTTCATTACTCAAGCTCCAAAGTAAGCTGCCAAGACCGTCAGCTGCCAAGACCGTCAGCTGCCGGAGTGCTTAAAATTGGTTGAGCTCCAGCTACGAGATGTCCAAACGTCGGCTCCATGGAGTGTGCTCTGGAATCACACATAGCGCCTGCCTACGAGATTGCCGGGATTGACCACCGAGTCAATGATCTAGAGAATAATATAAGGCGGATGTTATGATGCCTTCTCGATGCATTAGTACCAGTCCTTGAGCATTCTACAGAATCTTAAACGCCTGAACAGCCAGAGCTATGTTACTCAAGGAACCTATAATGATAAGTCGAGAAGTTTATAATTGACTTTCAGAAAACACGAGGTCTTCAGGTTAACCCCGCAGCATCGTACGGCTGCGGAACTTCCGCCAAGAACGCCAAGAGGCGAGTTCCGCACCACTGGACTGGTCTAGACTAAGTCTTTGAGAGTGATACGAACGGACGAGCCACTTACAATATATGGCGTTTGGTTGACTCTCAGAATGAAGCTGAAAAGCACAGAAGCGGGATCAGGAGTGCGCGTGTTCTCAAATATCCAGGCCATGAGAGTTCTGTGGAGAGTTGTGGGTAGCTTTGAGGGTGCGACCAATAGCAGAGGAACTAAATACCACTTGGCAACACGGGAAGAGGAAGGCGAAGCATCGAGGCTTGGACGGAAGGGCATTGTTATAATATCATCTGCTTTTCTTCTCGTTGTGCAGCCACCATCGTAAGACACTGAATTTCTCTCTTTTCTCAATCGAAAGCAAGCCCGTTCGAACACTCTCATCCAAGAAACTCTTATTCCAATTACTGTTATGTCTGTTCCGTACGGTGACAACAATCGCTACAACGGTTACGTAGCCGATCCCATCAATAGGGCTCCATCGCCATACCATCAGCAAGCTCCATCGCCATACCATCAGCAAGCTCCATCTCCATACCAGCAACCACAAGCCTCCAATTCCCATAACAATGGCTACAACGTCTACGTAGCCGATCCCATCAATCGAGCTTCCTCTCCATATGGTCCCGTCAACAGGGCTCCATCGCCATACCAGCAACCGGGAGCCGCCAGTTCCTACTATGATTCACACTCCCAACAGTATGACAATGCTGTCCCAACTGGGTAAGTTGTATGTAGCATTGTGAATAGGAAGCTGACCTGTTCCAGTCAAGCCTCACCTTACTCTGAAAGTGGCCCAACACCAGGCTCTGAAGGTGAGCGAGGTTTGCTAGGTGCCCTGGGTGGTGCAGCTGGTGGAGGCTACATTGGCCACAAGACCTGTCATGCCTTCCTTGGCACCATTGGCGGTGCCATTGTGGGCTCACTTACTGAGGATTGGGCGAAGAAGAACAAGCCACTTTATGGAAAGCCAGCGCCGCAGAACTGTGCACCAGTGCAGAGACCTGGCTGTAGTCCTCCAGAGCCCGCGTACTACCCTCAGCCATTGGTTGATACCCACACCAACGTATCGACCTCGACTCACGTATACTCGGATACCGTTCAATATCCAACGCAGCCTCCGGTCTACCAGGCCCCACACAAGCCTTGCGGGCATCAGCATCATTGTGGCTGCCAATACTTCCACAGAAACTGAGCTAAACAGCGAACAAGAAGTTGTAACACGGGGATTCTAAGTATTACTAGGAATTCCGTTCTGGTAGCATTCGTCTTCTATTCAGTCAGTTTTATATAGCTATAGCTTATGCACCTCCTTCATACTGTACGTATGGTATATCTTCAGGAGAGAAACATTTAATACTATTTCGCGTTGAGTTCTGCATCTTAAGCTAGTTTTAAGTAAGCTTAAGTGTAGATATAATCAATATATCACTACCCTAAAGTATTTACTAAGTTATATGACACGCCCTATAGCCTCTACTAATATATAATACTACTAGTTAGCTTTCTGACTTCTAGTTCTATAAAGGAAATACTTAAGATATAATCTGTCTGATAAATTCGCCCTTAGTTTCAAAGACGATCGCGTTGTCCACCCCACGCGAGCAGAGACACTGGACAGGTCATACTCTGTTAAAAGAACTGCAGAAACTGTACAAGGACGCTAGCATACGATGGCCATGCCCTGAACAAGAATAAGCCATGCGTACGGTGGTATCGAAACCTCCCGAAGTACTTGTGGTGCTTGGTACCGGTATGGGTAAGAGTATCTTGTTCTAACTACTATGCTGTCTTCCTGGAGCTCGCACGACCGTGTTGATAGTACCATTAGTGGCGTTGACATTAGATCTGCTGCGGCGGTGTTAAGGGTTGAACATCGATTGTGAACAGTGGACCTAGAATCTACATAGTCGAGCTTCACTTGTCATTATCAGCGCTGAAGCGGCCGGTTCCCCAATAAGACGAGTATACTTGTATGTACTGCATCACGCTGGCCATTCGGATCGTATTGTGGTGGAAGAATGCCATCTAACTCCTACCGCTTTTAGGTATCGACGAATGGTGTCGCAACTGGCTCTAGTTCGCAGCGTGCCTAAGCTATCTGTCTATCTGACTGCCACTCTGCCTCTCAACATGCGGGACGAGCTTTGTCAACAGCACTACCTCAGTCAGGTAGTTGAGGTTCGAGCTTCCACTCGTCGCAGCAATATCGCCTACAAGGTGCATTAGCTTTCGCAGCAGGTCCCTCACATTGTCAAGGCAACTGCCAGCTACCTACAAAACTGGTGGACAGCTCAAATCCCTACCGGATGTGGCCCAGCACGTGCTATTGTGTTTGCTCGCACCAAGCTTAAGTCGGACAGTCTAGCAGCACTACTATCATCCGCCAGCTACCATGCCGATAGCGGAGATGTCGACCAGGCATTTTAACCGAGTAGATGTCCGGCCGCAGTAAGACTCCGTTCTTGGTTGGTACTGATGGTCTCGGGCCGGGTTTAGACTATCCGCATGTCCGATTGGTGCTCCACATCGATGCCCCGTATGGGCTGATTAGGGTCGTATAAGAGCCAGGTCGAGCTGGTCGAGATCGAACACCGGCTGAATCTATCGTTGTATTGCGTCAACAATGGCAACCTGCTGCTGCCGCCGATGTGGACAACGACGAACGAAGGCTCCACCTGTACATCTAATCCACGATTTACCGACGCCCGTATACCGATAGTTACATGGATGGACAGGCCGAATCACCAGTATGTGGCTTCGACGATGCACAGTGTGATCGGTGTGGTCTGTAGACGCCCATCCGTCAGGTCACACGCACGGTGTCTTGTCCCACAGTGGCGGTTTTACCAACGCCACGGGGACCCGCGCTGATACTGACACGGTTACAAGATCACAAATTACAGTCGTTGAAACCGAGCCAGATCACCTGCAAGCTGAAATATTTCAGTTGAACTATCTAAGCCTTTCGACCAGGCATCGTTTTTCTTACTCGCTCGAAGAGGCTTTGGTCGTGTGTCTCTTCAGCTCCATCGTTAAGGAGATCCAAACGTCTTTCTTCATGGATTTTGCTGAATTCTGTCAGAAAGTCAATATCTGATAGCTTGATGAGCTTGGATTTCAGGACGAATTTGAAGACAAGGTATAGTACTGTTCAATTGTTAGGCACGAACGATCGAGGGTCCAAGTATAGCTTACCTGCGAAAATTGCGATGTTGAGATAATAAGTGATAAATCCTGCTACCGTGAAGTTGCCAGTAACAAACACACCAAAGCCCGAGAAAAATACAACCAAGATAACTACGACCAATGAGAAGTACGAGATGTATGGCTGCAGAGGACTTTTGTAGGGCAGGTCTGTATTCATTAGCACTCCGTTTACCTCTGCAAAGATGCACTTACCATCACGAGAATAGCCTTGTCGACGCAAGCCATTGAAGAAGCGAATGTACGTCACCTCTATAACAATCCAGCCAATGAGACCAGCCAATGTCGTGATGTTGAGGAACCAGCCGAACACGACTGACGCGCCGTTCGAGACTGTCAAGTATACCAGCGGCAGAGGGAGACATGTGACAGCAACAGCAACCCAAGGCACTCCCAGACGATTGCAACGTTGCATGGCCTTTGGTGCGTGACCGTCACGACTCAGTCCGAATAGTGTTCTCGATGCTATGAAGATGCAAGCAGATGCAGCCGAGATTGCGGAAGTGCACACGACAGCGTTGATGATGGATGGCAACACTGATATGCCGGACCTTTCGAAGGCGATGGTAAATGGTGATTGAGCAGCAGTGCCAGTCGATGTTTGCAAGGCTGAGTCATTGAATGGGCTACCAATCTGTTAGCTGGAGGTCGTACCAAAAGACGAGGACATACACAATCAGACCGACGATGAAGATACTGCAAATGTAGAACAGCACAATCCTGTACAGCACTTTCTTAGTGGCTGATGGTATTGTTTTCCTAGGATTTCGTGTTTCGGAGCCTGATATAGCAACAATCTGAATATTGCCATAGCTAAATGCAGCTGGCACCATGGCCTTCCAAAAAGCCAGGAAGCGTCCAGATGATCCCTTCATGATGTATGTATTGAAAGCACCTGGGGAACGCCAGTAGCGAAAGCCGAGTCGATCGTGGTTTGGACCACCGCCAAGATCGATTACAAGCCCACCAATGATGAGGCCAATGATCAGCATGATCTTGAGAGAAGCAAAGAATACCTCGGTCTATCGCACATATCAGCAACTATACGGGATATCTTCCGCTTAGACCTTACCTCTCCATAAAGGCGGACACCGCAAAAATTGACAACAACTATGAAGACCAAGAAGATGGTGATCCAGACCGCAGGATGAATGCTGGTGTTCCAGAACTGGACGAGCACGGCAGCTGCACTAATCTCAGCAGGCACAGCAATAGCGATGGCTGTTCGTAGCATGTGTCAGTATTGTACGGCGCGAGCTCGTGTTCGGACCAGCTTACTGTACCCTGGAGATGGTCAGCACCGATAAGTCAGAGGAATTATCTGTTTGCTTACAGAAATTCCAGCCTGCAGCAGCTCCTAATGCTGGCTCAACAAATCGTGTGGCATGTCGGATGAAGCCACCAGTCTCTGTCGAGAAAGCGGTAACTTCTCCAGTCGTATATGACACACCTGCCGCCACCATGCCCATCAAGATGTAAGCCAGGAGAGCTCCAACGGGTCCAGCTCCCGCGATCGTTTGGCCTGAGCCCAGGAATAGGCCAGTACCCTGCAACGTCAGTTCGAGAATGTGAAGTTATTGATAGACTTACAATCATGCCGGCAATCGCTATCATGTTGATGTGACGAGACCCCAAGTCTCGCTTGAGATCGACTGGCTCATAACTGGTACCGATCTCGACATCACCAGTCATACTAGATCTGGTTCGCTGGTTGGATGGATCCTGACCAACAACGGTCGTTGCAGTTTGCTTGGCATCCATTTCATGCAGTCTCCTTGTGTAAAGATAGAAGTGCAAGTTGTGAGCGATCACATCCAAATGATTAGGTGTGGGGCGAAAACATTGCTTTTGAACCTGGGGTAGCTGCCAGCTTTGATGGAGATAACAGAACCACTCTAGAATGACGAGGGTCCACAAATGCCCAGTGAGTTCGCCATGTGGAGAGGCCGACCGGCGAATTTGCTTATCTTGAAGGCCGGTCTTGCCGGTCGGCAACGTCATTATCCGCAGCAGCAAGAAAGTGTTGCGGATTGTGAACATGGCCTCAGGAGATATATCGTTAGCAAGCTGCTAATAGTCAGAGAAGCACAAGCTGTTCCCTGTGACTTGTTATACCTTGTCTTTCTAGCTTAAGCATGTCTGACACCCAGTTACCGAACGATTTCTTTCAATTATATGATCTGCGCGTTGAGGTTGTATGTCCTGAGGGAAAGAGGATCCTTTGTGGAGCGAAAGAGGGTGATCACTTTAGCCTGCAAGGCGAAATGCTATACCTTCCAGCAGGACAGGGTATAAGTCTGTACAGTCTTGGCAGGTATATCACTTTCATGCTTGGGCAGTTTCTGACAAAATCCAGCTGCTATTCTTCCACTTCTGCCTGCGAAGCAGCGTATGACGCATGCCAATGACTGGATGACCACTGATGCCTTGCTGGCATGTCCAGACCCTAATTGCCCGTCGCAGATGAAAATTATTCGAGAAGGTCTTAGAACCTTCAAGCACGGAGAGACCACAGTCGTCCCTCTGGGTATTGGTGCGGAAAAATGAGGTCACAGCAGAAAAAGGTTTGCATCCATATCTAGACCGACGCTCGCGAAAATTCCATCCCAGCTGTCGGTATCATATACTGGAAGATCGAGATCAGTATTCGAACGCAACTGAGGGGTTTGCGCATCCTGGTCTATATAGCTGTTTGGCAATTGCTGTCGATCTATGCCATATGCTGTAGCAGGGTTAATCTGTTCACTGGATCTTTCGTCCAACTTTGAAATAATCTTTCGCAGAAATTTGGCTTGAAGGGTACAGCTTGGACTGCTTGCTCCGGCTAGTCTGGAGAAAACAGAAGCTGCGGCGTGGAGTGCTGTCAAGAACTCAGGCTCTAGCTGTTCAGCTGTCGACGGGGACGCAAGTAGAAGAAGCTAGGATGTGCCATTAGTACATAATTCCAGACACGATAGTAAGTAGTCATACCCTTACGAGAAAAGCAGCACAATATGCAAGCATGACATGCACACTGTCCTGAGCGAAGCTGAGATGATGCGGATGCTGAGGAATCATTTGCAACATACACAGAGCGCTAGAATACGCCATCCACAGAATGTCTAAATCAGGGCCTTCCGAACTTCCTTGAACTGAAGCAGGCTGTAATTGCATCGAAGACAATTGCAATCGGAGATGGCACCCATAAAAATTGATCAGGAATTCATGGCAGCTTTCTTCATCTGCGTCAGTCCTTGAACCGCTGGTTCCGGCCCATTTATGCTTCCAGGTGTCTATACGGCGGTTGAGAATTGATATGAACGGCATTAATCCATCCTTGGTGGTGGGTTTGCCATGCTTACGCTGCGAAGACATAAGGCTGAGGGTCGTCGACGTGAGAAGTCTGAGCGTTACAAGTGCGCCTAGAAGGTGGTCGTTGTTAATTGACAGCGGATGGCAGATCCAACTCTCGACCGACTCAATGAAGTCATCACATTCTATCATATGCGGTTTGCCGGTCTGGAGACTTATGCTGTGATAAGATTAGCAAGGCAGACTTGAGGACTTGTTTAGTACCTTCGATCGTAGACGAATAATACCAGCCAGGTTCTCTCAATATTGCGCTCCTCTCTTTGTTGCAGCTCTGTCTTCATTTCCTGTGTGAGTGTTCTAGCTTCTCCGAGCTTGTGCCAGCCAAGATCCATGCACATGCGGATCGTGTATCCCACGGAAGTGAATACACGATCGTCCTGAGATTCTTTCCAGTACGTTAATATCAGCATGGCTTGTATTGTCTCCACACTCTTAGTACCTCGACGGAACGCAAGCATAGACAGATCCTGACTATGTTGGTAGAGTTGTGGATAGATGACAGGGTGAAATGCTTTAGAGGCTGCTGTCAGTACTGTGGAGAGGAGAAATACTGACTTTTGACGAACATAGGCAAAAGTGTGAAGCTCTGGGTCCAGTTGGGATATGTATGGATTGAGGACAAGCATGAAACTAGAAAAAATTGTCAAAGAAATTTCACAGCCAGGTCATAACGCCTCACCTTTGAAACAGCGATTTGGCGAGTGGCATGTTGAGCAGTCCAAGCACAACCGGATCGTCGCTGTCATTCTTGTTTGACTCTAAGACCGTTGTCTGTTCATCACTCTCGTCTGCATTCAGCACATTCTGCAATGAGAATCTACCTCTAGTGGCTTCCTGACTGAGGACGCCTGATGGCGACCAATCTGGGATCTCTTCCTGAGATTGCATCGGTGCACAAGACGTCAATAAACCTCGCTCGTCCCTGGCCGAAGGACTTTGTTGTTGAGTCTGTTCAACCATGTCTTCAGCTGGTGCCGTTCTCGCTCTAGACAATCTTTGACTTAGGACTCAGTCAGAATCTCAGATCTATAAACTTCTAGCTCACCTTGATCCCAGTTTTCGCCCTCTTCTATGTGCGCGATAAATGCAATCCAAAGACTTTCGTGTACATCTTTGGCATTTTGACATATCGTTATCGCTGGAATAGCATTTCATCTTCACCTTTCTGCATGCTAGGCATGCGTTGCTTGCAGTCACCATATCTCGCGGTTGGTCGGTCATGGCTGACGCGCGAGCAACTTGAAACTTGACGCTGTGTAGTCGTATCAGCCATCTGATGTCAGCACCGCAAGGATACTGTCAGGCGTGGCGCAACCTCTCCAAAAACATACACAAAGTAGTAGCACTTCGTGCTACACTTTCTCCGGCGCCAGCCTTGGCGTGGAGCAGGACTAACTTTCCCCAAGGTCTAAAGACTCAGGCTTGAAAGCTTACCAACGCGGGGTAACTACCAACACTCATTAATACCTCACAAGCCTAGAACAGTCTAAGCAGAGTTCCTGGAATAGTTCGTCCCAAGTGGAGTGGAAACATTCTTCGTGTTGCGCTCCGCCCTCGGAGCAATGATTGATTCTATGAACGCCGGTCGGTGAAGTCGTATGATGTAATAGAAGGCCGACCAGCATCTTTACAGCCTCTGGTTTGTGACCACTGATGAAAGGCAAAGATGCAAGGACTCCGCACTCGAGTAAAAGTACACTTTACGATACTCAGTGCACCATCGTTTGAGATCGATATCAAATTAAGATGGCAATAACCTATGCCAGCCAGGCGCCTCCGACCTCTGCCGATCATGTCGGAGGCACACAGATGCATATGAACATGATGACTGTACGTCGATGTCCCATGCTTGCACGGCTTTTGTGCGTTTAGCAAGAGGTAGCACGTCCTACTGATGACGAAGTGTTCTTGTTTTGTGCTTAGGAGCCTCCTGAAAGCACCATTGGGAAGGTCGTGGCAATTCGAGATGCTAATTAGAATACTTTGTTTTCACAGGACACCTTGATAGCCAACCTTCCGGCAGATGGCTTGAGAGCGGTTACACGGTCACTACTGTCTATACACCCGACAATCACGTCTGCTTTCGAGCAAGAAGCACGGAACTATGTTCAGAAACACGCACGAGCACTTTCAAATTCTACTACAAGTAGCGTAGACCCTTCCAGATTAAAGCATATGCAAAGTATCGTCCGTTGCATGATTGGGTCAGGCATGGTGTTTGACAGCTTGCCACTTTTGGCAGAACTAGCCGGTTTGGTTTCTCAATGGAGCGTCGAAGCCAACATTTCGAATGCCGATGAGGCTCTTACTCTGGTGAGCTCAGTCGACGGCGACTTAGTGCAAGCTATGACTGCTATCGAGAAGACCTTAATGGTATCCACTGGAACACGAAAATTGACTCAAGCAGAACGACAATCTATCCAAAATCTGCATTTGAGACTGACCAAGTCAAACATCGTCGACAGCAGTTCCTCCACGGCAAGCCCGTACAGCAGAGGAACTAATGCAGTTGCAGGAATGTTAGGACTTGTTGAGGGTCCGGCGATTCTTGTCCAGGACCAGGGTCAGCTCTGTACTGCACAAATTCCAGAGCCGCAGTCACCTTCAGAAACTTTCAAGATGGGCAATTCTGTATTGCCCAGAATTTTCTCAGGACTCTGGCAGCTGTCAAGTCCAGCATGGGGTTCAGCATCAGCCTCGAAGATCAACGACCAGTTTAGCAAGCATATTCAAAGTGGTTTCACAGCATTTGACATGGCGGACCATTATGGTGATGCTGAGGTCATCTTTGGCAGCTTTCGAAGTTCGTTCCCTCACAAACATGCCATATTTGCAGCCACAAAGCTCTGCGTGTTTCAGCGGATGACTGTATCTCAAGAAGCTATCGCTGCGAACATCGGGGAACGATGTAGGAGATTACAGCAGCAAAAGCTTGACCTGCTACAATTCCATTGGCAGCACTACGACAACCTCGAGTACCTTGATGCTCTTCGCCATATTGTTCAGGATCCGCGTGTCGGCATGGTTGGTCTATGCAATTTTGACACGACCAACATGCAACGAGTTGTCGATGAAGGCATCAAAATCCACTCAAATCAAGTACAGTTCTCATTGGTAGATTCTCGACCTGTTGAGAGAATGGGAACTTTTTGTGTTCAGCATAACATCAAATTATTGACCTATGGCACACTCTGTGGAGGCTTTTTGTCGGATAAGTGGCTTGACAAGCCTGAGCCTGGCCTCTATGGCGGCGACATCACACCGAGTCAGCGGAAGTATTTCAGCATGATTTGCAACTGGGGCGGATGGGCGCTGTTTCAAGAACTACTGCAGGTCCTCAGTGAGATTGCCGAGAAGCATAAAGTCAGCATCTCGAATGTGGCAACACGATGGGTGCTCGACTTTCCATATGTTGGCGCTGTGATCGTCGGTGCAAGAATGGGTGTCAGTGATCACTCCGATGACAATACGGCTTCTTTTGGATGGCGACTTAACGAACAGGATCAAGCAGGTATCGAGAATATTCTTCAGAAGAGCCGCAGAGTGCAAATATTTGAGCAAATAGGTGATTGCGGAGCTGAGTATCGTTCTTGATAGCCTCTCTAGCTGGACCATTTCTATACATGATATGTAGTCGGCCACCAGTGAAATGATTCTATGGTGTCCTGATATTACTATAACGTTAGTTCAACATGCTCGCCTTCTTTATGAATTGCCCATGTAATGAGACGAATCAGATCGTAAAGGCCTATTTAAGTCTAATGTCGCTAGACATAAAGCCGAGTATTGTAATATATCCACCGCTAGTAAGCCGCTAGTCCTTTATAGTAGTATTTTAGATTTTAAGGTCTATCTCTTTAACTATAAATTTAATCGTTATATTTATAGCTATATATAGATTATAGAGTATTATATTATATTTATAGATATACCTTTAAGTAATTTTAATACTAAGATAGATTAATATTATATAGTACTTATTAAAGCGCTTACTAGACCTATAAAGGTATAAGTAAGTCTATAGTAGGGTTTTACTCGTATAGCTAAGTAGGTAGTTAATAGTATAAGTATCTAATATAAGTCGAGTTAGTATAGGTAGGAGTCTTTTAATAACTTAGATTAATTATAGAAGTTATAGAATAGATATAGAAGACTTATATCTATATACTTATTAGTTCTATACTTAGCTTAACTAGCTTAGTTAGCTTCTATACTAGAAAATCGGCTTAGGTTTTACTATACTTTTAAGGATTTTTATTCTTTTTACTATTTATCTATAAAGTCCTATAGGGCCTAAGTATAGATCTTCTCTCCGTTTTTTTATATCTATCCTAGTCGTCGACTTATTTTACATTAAAGTCGCCGTCGCTAAAAGCCGCTAACCCGATTCCAGTTACGTATAGCATATACTAGCCTTATATTACAATTCCTCAGCCTAGCGTTACAATTCCCTTAGCCTTACGTTACAATTCCCTTAGCCTTACGTTATAATTCCCTCAGCCTAGCGTTATAATTCCCTCCTACGGTAGGATAACTAGAGTCGCTATAAACCGTATTTACTTATCCTATTTATTATCTTATATATCCCCTACTTTATATATAGTTATCTAGATATCGTTATTACCCTTACTTAGTTATTCTATTACTACTAAGGACTATTAAATAACGATCTATACCTTATTATAGTAGCCGATTATTCTAGTAACCGCTTTTACGACGGGTACGCGAGGGACCCTATAGGAAGACTATATTATAAGAAGCTATAATATATATACTAAGTCTATTCCTAGTA
>Ga0181465_100613_pt1 | contig 14792 bp, 17 predicted proteins | sample InSIn3gowninarea_FD_119076 | JGI IMG/M metagenome (GOLD analysis project Ga0181465, IMG submission 119076) | Clean room microbial communities from NASA Spacecraft Assembly Facility at Jet Propulsion Laboratory, Pasadena, California, USA -... ... | reverse complement strand
ATTTTCAAACACCAAGAATGGTCCTTCATGACCTTATCAGGCAAGGACATACATATATATAAACATATATAAACATCGACATAAAACAATCATGATCTCTGATGACCCTGTCAAAAAAATGGCATACATACATACATATATATAATCATTAGCATAAGTCAATCATGATCCCTAACGACCTTGTCAGACAATGACATACATATATACACATTAACATAATCATGATCACCACATAATTACCATATATCATAAGGTCTAGTTTAAGAGAAGTCCCTTTATTCATGCAACACATGCACAACATTGAGAACAATAGTTCACAACATATCCAAGGCATTTAACACCTCAAATCCATTTACCTTACCTTTCTTGTTATCTTTCTTATGACTATCCTACCACCATCCATTTACCTCAATGGACCCCACAAATCCAACCGATTGTCATACTTTTTCCTTCCACTACCCTTATACATGCACCAAGATTCATCCAGGTCTTATATTACCTATTGGACTTCATTTAAATCTTCCCCAACTCCACTAACTTTCCTCTTTCCCCAACCAATCCCTAAGTCCCTGAAAACATAAAAGGCAAGAACCAAAAGCAACCAAGAAGAAACAAATGAAAACTAATAGCAATACGGCACCACAAACAAAGTTGTATGGCCATACACTAGACATAAACAAAGCCACAATCAAGCACAACAAATCACAAAAGACCAAAATCACAATATTAGCAACAAACACCATGACTCAATCCCCATGGTTTCCCAATACTTCCAAAGGAAACCTCAACCTAAGCCTTCTCCAACATTTCATGGAAATCTCTTTATCATGCAATTCCCTATATCATACTTCCATAAACACATAACTGTCAGTGTATAAATAACAATATGCTAGTTATCTTACCTTGGTGTGCCAAGCACGCTACCTTGTAACTATGAAACAAATTGTTGAGCATGGAAGCCCCCAAATGCATGTTTTGGGGCTTAAAGCCCAAGTTTTGACCAAGTCCTTTGTAAAAGCTCCGAGAATTGTGGGTGCAGAGTGCGAAGTCATAATAGAGTCACAGGGTTGTCTGCCCTAGCTTTTGTAATGTAATATCGGCTTGATAGACCTACCCATGGTCCACCGACCATGGGATTATATAAATAGAGTGAGGCTCTAAGGAAGGAAGGATAATGATAAATGGAAGTATGATGAGTCTAAGTACTTGAGTCGAAGTGAAAAGTGTGTCTTTGCATCGTAGAGTAGGAGAAGGCTCTGCAACTGAGTGTGTAGAGGCCTAGTAGTCTGCAACTAAGTGTGCGGACCCCTGCAGCTGAGTGCATAGGATAGGTCGAGTCTGTAATCGTTTGAAGAATTAATAAAGAGAAGTTTACAATATTTCTGTGTATCTTTTCTTGTTTAATGCATGATTGGGTATAAGATGCAAGTTTACTGTTTATTTTCATGCGCGAACTTATATGAATGTGTTGTATAAATAAGTATAACGTAAGACCTCCATCTATGCGAAGATAATTAACGGGTATGAGAAGGTAAGAAAGGTCTTGAGGCCATCTTAAGGGGATAGCACAAAACGTTGTTCCAGCAACGTGGAAGCTTTGCAGTCTTTGGTTAGGGCTACGCAAAGGCAGTGCATCAGGGTGCGAAGGCTTGGGAAGTGTGCGAAGCAACCTATGTGAAGTACATAACAGTTGGATCCAATTAGCCCTCAGACATCTCAAGGGTACAAAAACCTGGTTCTAGCACCCTCCCATACTACTTTGAGTGAGACCTCAGTCCGCGCTCCATGGACTATTGCCGAAAGGGCTAGTAGTACAGGGATTTGCTTGGCTAATTAACTCTTAACCTGGGTCAGGCCCCAACAAGCCAACAAATTGTTTCATTGTCTAGATTAAAATGTTGTTGTGTGAAAAGCAGATTATGTGGTTACATTGATGTTTGGGGCTACATGAAGTGGAAGAATTTATAGAAACGAAGGAAGTGTGGAACTAGAAACTAGCCCCCTCATCTCACCTCCGCGAAGGGATGAGGAAGAGCTCGCACAGGTATCTCTCTACAGTGCAATCAACTTGATAATGTATAGGATTCTGTGCATACCACCTCCACCCACACCGTCGCCAGTTTCGCCACCATCACCTCCATCCTTGCCCACCCCACCTCCACCACCACCATGCTGTAATATGGTGAGCTCAATAAAGTTGTAGTTGTTCAAAGGAGTCAGAAATGAAGATCTAGACCAATTTTAGTTCGTGGTGAAAGCTGTATGGGAAGCACAAGGAGTGACAGATGATGTGATCAAGAAAGATATGTTGGTCAGTGCCCTCCAAGATCGTGCATTGACCTGGTACATTAAGCACCCGAGTGATAATCCAAATGTAGGAATTAAGGAGGTTCAAGCCACACTAACTAAAGAATTTAGCAGGTCGAAATCAGAAGCGCAGTCAATAATTGGGTTCAAAGAAATCACGATGCTACTAGGTGAAACTCCTTGGGAGTTGGATCAAAGGCTGAAATGTATGATTTGTGAAGCCAACATGACTATGACAGATGGACAACAACGTGCATGGTTTGTAGCATCACTAGCGCCACATCTGAGGAACGCACTGTCACAACAAAGAATAACAACTCAAGCTGAAGCAGTAGAGACCGCGATAAGGCTGCATGAAACTTCGATATAGGATTCTAACCTAGGAGTTCAGCAAATTCACGCACAACTGAAGAACCTATGCCTCGAGATGCAGAGCCTGAAGCAAGACTGAATAGTTTGCTTGGAGGTGCATGAAGAAGTATGGTGCGTAAAATTCAAGGGTAAAGGACATGAGAAGGACCATTGCTTGGTGTTTGAAAATTACCTCACGAGAGGGGGACCAATGCTGTTAAGGCCAGAGGCATAAGTAGGGCCTAGAGCAGCGCCTGCATTATGGTGCATGATTTGTCAAATAGGGGGAAAACATGCCACAGACAATTGCAACTTATTGTAGAAGTAAACACAGAATTCCCAGCAGTTGTTCTATAAATTTTGTAGGTCCGTAGGACATGATGAGCACACTTGTAGAAGTTATGAGTTGATGATGGATAGGAATCCTACTTACAGAGTTCAGGCTGAGACATGGCCCCTTGACCAAACCACCAGAATAGCGCGCACCGGATTTCAGGGGCACGGACGAGGCCAAGGGGGAGGAGGATTTAGGAGAGGGCATGAACAACTCATATATTACAATTGCAGAGGGCCAAGATATTATGCTCGCAATTGTACAAATTCATCGCATCCATCATGCTTGTATTGTACATTGTTTGATCCTGAGACGGAGGATTGTCCCACACTGATAGCAAGGTTGCACAATAAGGGAACACTCCAACCTCCCCCGACTCAAAACCTACAAATGATGAGGTTGGAGCCGTGCGAGGAGGACTTGAATGTAAACCTCATGCTCCGAAGTGGAATTACGACAGGGGGTGACAAGGGAAAGCATCTTGAAGAGAGTACTTGGGTTCGTAAGGCTTCAACGAAAGAACCAGAGTTTGATTTGGAACACGCTAAGGTAACCTTCATGGAAGCTAGGTAGAGCATCGCTGATGCCTCCACTTCAAGAAGTAAAGGAAGGGCAGAGCCAGAAATGGACTCATCAATGCTCACAACATTCGTTGAGACATGCATGAAGTTGTTGCGCGATAGCAAGGCTGTAAAAGGGTTGTAGGAACTCTTTAATAGATGCGCAGGGACTGTGCCAAAAGAACTACGTGTAGTTAGGAAGGTTGGAAAGCATGCGATGAGGACATGAATGGAAATGAGATTGACCGCAAAAATCAGAGAATACAAGTTGGATCAAGTGATTCTAGACTTGTGATCGGACACGAACAGTCCGCCAAAGCAGACATGGGAGCACATGGGGAGGCCTATGCTGCAATGGTCTCCAATCTAGCTATGAATGGCGAACCAGATGAAGATCCTACCTATGGGAAGATTGTAGGGAGTCACTGTAGATATCAAAGGGGTGAATGTGCTAGCAGATTTCGAAGTGATAAAGACTGTTAATGATATAAATCCCTACCCCGCACTATTAGGGATATATTGGGCCACTGACATGAATGGGGTAATAAATCTAATGAAGTGCAAAAAGGTTTTTGAGAACAAATCTCTATGTGTAGTTGTACCATTGGACCTTGCAGAAGGATCACATTACATAGAGCCAGTGTGTGACGATGAGAGCGAGGAGGATCTAGATTGCATCTACAAGATAACTGCGTGAGAACAAGACTGGGTGAATCTAACCACAGATGGATGAATCTCATGGGAACACGAAGGCTCCTGTACGTCAGATTCTGATGAAGAAATAAAACGATGGTAGAACCGGTTGCATGAAGTAACCATGCTGAACTGTAACATGATGACATGATTGTTGCGCTGTGTATCAACGGAAGTAACGGATCTACCTACATATGATGGGTTAAGCGAGGTAGATGATTTCCTAAAAAAATTAGAAAGCGAGGTGTCGAAATAGTAGTGCTTTGAATCGTTGAAATGGGTACTGCGCACTACACCCGCAAGGTGGTGGGGTACACACCAAGAAAGCTTTGAAGACTAGTGCGCATATAGGAGGATGATGCATTCTTGGTTTGGGAGGCCTATAGTGAAATTGACAAATAAATATCAGGGAAGGGATAATCCGCACGTGCATCTGTCCAGATGGGTATGAGCCTATGGAAAGTAACCTACGCGGAAGCACATGAACTTTGCATTGATTGATACAGTCCATGTGCAGGTGTTGGGAGGGTAGAAATGTAAAAATATCCTCAAAATGGAGCAACTGGGTGAATAGAAGATGATTGCGCAGAAGGGTAACCATGCGGAGCCATTTAGCGAAGTGTGTGAAGCTTTGAGCAAGGTATGTAGCATGCAACAAAGTGATTGGGACCTATGCGTACAAGTATTCCTATGGGCATATAGAGCGACGTGCAAGATACTGACACGACAGACAACGCCGAGGCTAGGTTTTGGAATAAATGATGTCCTCCTAGGGGAGAACCGTAGGCCTAGTCCGCACATAGTAGCGCCATGGGATATGAAGGGTCAACGTTCCCTGGGAGGAGGGACCACGTAGTTGGAAGAAAGGGAAGAATAATGCACAAAATCTGATGAAGACATTCAAAAAAATGATCGTAGGCTCCAGGAACTGATGAAATAAAGGGTGAGATTAAGGGAGAAAAGCGCTATGGTGGAAGCAGAAGTCAAGAAGCTAGAGGACGGGATAAGGGAAAATTTTCTCGATAAGGAAACCAAGGTGATAAGATAGGATGCACATGATCACATTGACAAGTTTGAGGACTATCACTACAAATTGATCGGTTTGATGCCTTGGCTTGGACTGCATATTACTACGCGGATTAACCAGGGTGACGCATTGCAAATGATAAGGTTTGCGACATCGCCAGTAACGGTAAAAGGTGGGTATTTTCCAGGAAGATAATGGATGACTGGAAGAAATCATATACAGGTGGCACAACTACCTTACTAGCCGAGGGAAGCATGGTCTTAGTGCTGCAGGTAGTTGAAAGGAGGTGTGGGACTATAAACTATTTTGCCTGGGAGCTGCGCACAGAAGCAAAGGGTTATAGGGTTCACACCCGCACAAGGGAGGCTATGCTGCCATAGGGTTGGCTAGAAAGTAATTGTTAAATTCACTATTCACGATGAGATGTTCGACTTGAGACCAAATGGAGCGGGCAACTGACATTTAAGACATGATCTGTGGGCAAGATTTGTGAAAATCTACTGCCAAGGGAGCATTAATGAATTGGATTTGAGGGAATAGTTGAATTCAAATTCAAAAGGCGCTATAAATTACAAAGGGATACCCAAAAAACAACACTTGGTCATTCACGAATTGAGCTATTGATCACAACCCTATTTGTGTTGTGCCAAGCATTGATTGAGCAGCTGATTTTGCGAGTGATAGATTTCTGGACGGACATGATGGCAGTAGCTTAGGAAGTTATGGAAATGATGGAGGTGACTGCCAAAAAGGCCGTGTAGGCCCTAACTATGGGCAATGCCCTAGAATGTGCCAGGATTGTGGCGGAAATCTTGAAATCACTGCACACGCCAAAACCAAAGAAGGAAAAACAAGTGATGGTTCCCGTACATGTGTCCCTGCGAAACCCGTTGCGCACCAGGCTGACGATGGAGGAGAAGGGGAAAACCATTAACATAGAAACCGATGAGGAAGACCTGGAGGACCTAATTATTGAAAATGATGAGGATGAAGGCATGAAGGAGGAAACTGAGCCTGTATACCTTCCAACAAAGTTGCCCACCTATATCTCCTTGCAGAAAGGGAAGGCAAAAGCGTTGAAGGATCTCGACGAGAGCAAGAGCTTGCTCTAGACCCCGCTCCTCCCAGACAACATCATTCTTGAGGGCACGCACCTGGGACGGGTACCGAGCTTGAAATTTGAAGATTGGGACCTTACTGACCACGAGAAGTTCCCTCACCTTGAGACTATGCATCTCATGGAACCTAAGTAGAACACCATGGTGGGGGTAATAGAATTAGAGCCACGAAAGTGGTTGCCTGGAGTGGAAAAGGCAAGGCTGCTAAATCTTCTTTGGGTACCACATTTCCACCTCGCCCTAATAGCAATTTTCGTCATTAGGCAACCGCTGTGCTTGTACATGGTGGGTGTTTGTGGTTGGAAGAGCCCGTCCCCATCATGGATCATTTGATTCACCACGTCACCCAGCTCCGATGCAAAGGAGAGGACCCCACGAATATCTTGGAGGGAAAAAGCAGTGATTTGGCCACCATGGAGGCCATGAAGAGGAAGTATAAAATGGAAAAGAAGAAGATGGGCTACGCCATCTCTAGCATGAATGACAAGACAGTACGGGTGGCGACCCAAATTCTAATAGGTAAGGTTATGTGCAAGTGCCACACGGATGAGGTACCCGCGCCGGTGGTACCACTTGCTGAACAGTGCATGGAGGGGGTCTAGTTCAATTGGTTCGAGTTCCTTTGTAAGGAATTCTTGGAGAATTTCCACGAAGCTTAGGAAAAAGGAAAAATGTTCTACTATGCATGGCTTCTTCTGTCTATAGTGCTCGTGACAGGGGAATTACCATAAGAGAGTCAACGCCCCACAATTGATAGGGATCTGTCAGAGGCCGCGAAGTATGCTTCACTCTAGGCCACAAAGGATGCAAATAGGGTTCATGATAGTAAGATATTTTGGGTGCTCATGGAGATGAACCTCAGAATGGGGATCAACTACAAGCCGCAGTTGTCACCCATTGTCTACAACAGCCTGCAAAGTTTTACAAAGTTCAAGGAAGATTTCCATAGCATATACATCAAAGCACGCAAGGACCCAGCCAAGACATGGACAAAGCTACCCTTTGTGGCCACAGACGATGTAATTTTCAATGTACTGGAGACATGGCCGCCAAAGTGGCTTGCTCCAAACATCGCGGCGATAGATAAGTCTACGGTGCAAAGGAAGAAAGAGGAGGCCAAACTACGCATCGCGCAGTTAGTATAAAAGAAAAGGAAGGATGTAGTGGTAGCAGAAGCGTAGGAGGCACGAGATGCTACATAAACAACAGTTGAACAGGAAAAGGCAACAGCAACAACGCCAACATAGGAGGTAGCAGCGAAGATGTGTGAGGGCCAAAATTCGTCTTCGTATGGGTAGGAAGCAGAGGAAGAAGGGGGAGGTGCGGACCCACAAACCACCTCAACATAGTTGAAGTGCCTGTACCTGACCGAGCGGACAGGGCCACGCAAGAAGGTCAAGGCATCAAAGGTGTTTATTGACTTAATCACCCTTACCGAGGTGATCTTCATAACATCGACGAAACAGTGTGGGATGTCACCTCTGAGGTCCTCCAAGAATTTATGCAAGAGAACCAAATCATGTTGGGGGCCCTTAGAGCATAGTTGCAGGATTTGCAGGTGCGCACTCCTGAGGCTAGTACCCTTTCGACCAGCCTCACAGTCAGAACAATGGTAGCAGAGAAGATTTTGTGCACCTGGGTGATGAATACCACAGTCCTATCGGAAGGGGCACTAGTGATAACAAATGAGGCCTACAGGCCTATGGTTAGTGCATTGAAGGATATCAGCATCAACATGGCTAGACTCCTGTAGGAGACATTATACATTATGTAGGATGGGATAACTATAGGATTATGGGCTAGCAGGAGTTGTGCACTGCAAGTCCTCAACGAGCAGAGAACCAACATGGACAAGTTGAGCTTGCAGTGTGACGAAGTGGTGTCGCAGAATAAACAGTTGGTATAGGTATTGGATGAAGCTTATCAAAGCGTCCTGGAGCTGGCCATCCCAGCAGACATACCAGCAGAAGTGCGCATCCACAGGCTAGCAACAGGGGTGTGTGAGGCACGGGAAGAAATGACAAAGGTTCAGCTGGAGCTGAGCCTTCAGATCGCAGAGCTACGATTGAAGGTGCAACCTTCCACCCCTCCGGAAGTAAGAGAACATCGTGCCAACACTTTTACAATGGGACTGGACAAGATCGACGATGCAGTGAGAGACTGCACCAACATGTTGGAGGAGTCACTTGAGGTCCACACAAATCTACAGGAGGACCCCAACATCCAACACTTAGAAACAGAGGCACAAGAACTTCAACAATAGTACGATAGCGTCAAAGGCACTGTGCAGACAGTGGCCCTCACTTAGTGGCTCATGCGGATGCAACAGGCCAAAGCACTGAAAGAATAGGTGGATGCGGCACGGCACAAGGAAGCAATCCTGAAGGCATGTGTTTAGCCTTAGATCGATGAGGCCTTCACCATCACAAAAACAATTGAAGGCAGGCTCACACAAATGCAAGGGACATAGGCATAGATGCACAAAAGAACTTCCGACACTGTAGTCTTGGAACAGTGCGTACAACAAATCCAGTAGGCATCAGCTTAGTACGTTACCGACCTTGAAGCAGTTCGAGCATAGTTGGAGGGACTTCATGTAAAGATCCCCACACTGGTAGAGTGACTTGAGGGTGAATCACAATGTTTGTGTTGGTGGTCTGTTGGGCATGGAATCCCCCTAAGGCATGTTTTGGGGCTTAAAGCCCAAGTTTTGACCAAGTCCTTTGTAAAAGCTCCATGAATTGTGGGCATGGAGTGCGAAGTCATAATAGAGTCACAGGGTTGTATGCCCTAGTTTTTGTAATGTAATGTTAGCTTGATAGACCTACCCATGGTCCACGGACCATGGGATTCTATAAATAGAGTGAGGCTCTAAGGAAGAAAGGATAACGATGAATGGAAGTATGACAAGTCTAAGTACTTGAGTCGAAGTGAAAAGTGTGTCTTTGGGTCATAGAGTAGGAGAAGGCTCTGCAGCTGAGTATGCAGAGGCCTAGTAGTCTGCAGCTGAGTACGTGAACCCCTGTAGCTGAGTGTGCAGGACAGGCCGAGTCTATAATCGTTTGAAGAATTAATAAAGAGAAGTTTACCATATTTCTGTGTATCTTTTCCTGTTTAATATATTATTGCGTATAAGCTGCAAGTTTAATGTATATTTACATGCGCAAACTTATATGAATGTTTTGTATAAATAATTATAACGTAAGACATCCATTTATGCGAAGATAATTAACGGTTATGAGAAGGTAAGTAAGGTCTCGAGGCCGTCTTAGGGAATAGCACAAAACATTGTTCCAACAGTGTGGAAGCTCCGCAGTCTCTGGTTAGGGCTATGTGAAGGTAGTGCGTCGGGGCGCGAAGGCCTAGTGTGAAGCAACCTGCGTGAAGGACCTAACAGTTGGATTCAATTAGCCCTCAGAAATGTTAGAGCCTAGATCGACCTCAGGTTGAAGGGAGGCAATCCTAGGATAACCACAAACCACGCTTAACCTGGTAGATACCCCTACCAGGTCAGGAGAGGGCAGTCTCCTTGTCAATCTTAGTTGAGATGATTGAATTGAATATATATTTTAGGCTAGGTATAGTAGCTCTAGGGTTTTTGGTTGATTTTGAAAGTTTTGTTGCTGGATCAAATGGAGCAGGCAGCATGGGTCCAAGAAATCAAGTTAGGAATGCAAGGTGTTATGTAGGGTGAGGTAGGTGGTGAGCTCCATTATTGCAACAATGATGCTACAACTCCTAGGACTCCCTACTTTACTTTTATCAACTCTGTAGTTCGTAACAAACTTGAAAGCGACAGTGCTATGTGCACAAGTACTAGCTCTTACTACAGGCTATCACTTGATTAGTTGGCACAAGTTTGCGAGGAGCTTAATCCAACTTCTATGAGTTCTCAGAAGAAGCTTTTAATTGTGATGGAAGAAAACTAACTCAAAAGAGGTTATTCTACTTGCAGAAAGAGGATGAAAACTGACAGGAAACGCAAACCCTGGCAAACCCTAATTTTACCCATTAACCCTACTTTTGCAAGAAAAAGAGATGAAATTACTGAAACGGATGCCATTGACTACTAAAAAGGTAAAATGCATGTATTCAAGCTACTTCTAAAGGAAAATGTGGAAAAATCATCTTTTTGTACTTTTCAACAATTTTTTGTAGAATTCTTATGCTTGTGTTTTAACTATTTGTGATTGTGCAGAGATTTGGTGGCAAAGGGAGATGGAGTTGGCTTTTGCAGGAGGTTGGGAAGGCATGGAGAGGATCTAAGGAGTCCCTAGTACCCTTCTGGAGACTTCCACTACAATCAGACTTCAAAAAATCACTCGCATGAATTTCTATAGGAGGCTGCAGGGGAGCTACAAGAAGTGCTACAGGAGGTTCTACAGGAGGAGGCCAAAAGTGGTTTTTGGAGGTTTGAAGGTGGAAAAACGGTGGGAAAATGGAAATGAAGGCTGGATGGAGGTGTCAAAGGGTCTAGGACTTTGTCAATGAAGGTCAGACATAAAAGAGATGGTTGGATTTGTTCAAAGGTCAAGGAAGAAATTTTGCACAAGAATGTAGAAATTAGGGCAATTTGGGAAAGTATGGAAAATGAGTGGAAGAAATCTTGAGAGATGGACTGAAGCAAGTTGTGTGATGGAAGAATGATAATCTAGAGTGTTCTACAAGTGAGCTACACACTTACTGTTCAAAACTGTCCCAAGCAAGAACTAAAAAAACAGAGTTTTACCTATTTTAACCTAATTCTGACCTAAAAAACAGAAAAGTGTTGAACAAAACTTTATGAATAGGAAATTATGCAAGAAAGCCATGGAAACTAAACAAGAACAAATCTAAGCATGTAAATACAACTGATATCAACTTCTCCAACTCAAAATCTCACACTAACAATCGCATTGGAAAGAAAAAACAGAGTTTTGGTGGCAGCAAGAGTGCCTTGGTCCCAATTCATGGTCCCACGGAGGGAGAAAGAAGATCAAGGCCTGCTTGGTAGCCTTTTTGTGGATCTTCTTCTATTATTGCATCAAACTATCTAATCAACTTGAAGCAAGAACAACTATTCTAATCATAAAAAACAACCTAAGTAACAAAGCAAGATTTAACCTAAACAACAGAAATTATTTCATGCATGCAAGAAAAAAACATATAAATACACAAAGGAGGTGCTGGGCACTTGGGTTGGGCCCAACCCCAAGAGCTACAGCCCCCTAAGAAATATCAGTACTGGTTCAAAGCTGGATTCATCTTCATTGATAAAAAAATAATAGTTACAGCACAAAATTGTCTACAAAAAGAGCTCGGATATGAGCTGAGTACAAGGTTGTACTAAAGTGCGAAAATAGACTATCAAATGGCTAACCTACTGAGGCTTGAAGCCTTCTTATTTATATGAGTGAGGACTCCCAACAGTCCTCCTAAAATTTAGGAACTCGGTTGCTTAAAACTGTAGATAACAACAACTTCACTAGACCTGCTCGACTGCCCCTTGGAATCATCATTTGTGGTTGTTGTACTCTGAGCTGTTGATGGAGAACTCAAGGAAGGGGTTATTTGATGCAGGAGACACCCATCCTATAAGTCCTCAACCCTGTTTCTTTGAGTTTGGCTGCCAATCTGCTCATAAATGCCCGATCTTGGTCAAAAAATGTCCAAAAATCTGCAATAAACACTCATTAGACTTTGTGGTAAAGTGACTATCCCCATTCACTCAATTGACATAAATATATTAAAAAACATGCATAAAAATATGAAGAATGGTGGATTAAATGGAAACGATAGGGAAAATGAGCCCATATAGTTACCCATTTCTCTGGTTCATCATCACCCCCCTACTGAATGGGTTTCTCATCCTTTGAGCAACTAATCCAATTCTTCATCCTTGATAGCTTTAACAGCTTCCCTGACATCCCAAGCTTCTGAGGTGATGTCCTCTTCCCTGTCATGAAAACCTACCTTTCTTTCCACTTCCTCCCATTGCTTTTGTTCTTCTTCTTCCTTAACCCCTTCCATTAGTTCTAAGAGTAGTGGATGACTGAACTTAAGGCCAATCAAATTTTCTTTCAAGTTTTGAATTGATTGTTTGTACCGAGGCACTCTCACCAAAGACTCCCTCATTTTGGTTGGGGAGTGATACTCCCTGATCTTTAAGCTATATGACAATGTATTCCATCTCCTCATGCAAGCATGAAGGCAATCATCGCCAAATAATCTTTCCATATCTTCAAAATGAGCGATAGCTTGCGCTTGCCTTTCAACATAATCAAGGAGAACTTGAGGGTTGCTTGCAAGGTGTTGATGAGCATATATGAGAGCTGAGGGGTCTTCCAATTATGCCCTTATTAGCAGGGGCTCACTTAGTTCTTTTGCGATGATCTGTTGAATTTCCACTGCACGTTTTTCCTCATGGCTCATCCAAGAAGCCATATCCATGAGTTGTAGGTCTCCCAATGTAGCATTCGAATCCCAAAAGTTCATATCAAGGAGTGCCATATTGTGCAAGTAAAACTCTACTAATTTTTATTTATCCTCAGCTGAACTGGTAGTGCATAGATGCATAAACTAACCATAATTTTGGAATGCGATTGTGCCCTTTTGAGCCAATGTTTTAATTTGGAATTGGAGCCATTAGTATTTAAGATACAATGCATAGGATCTAGCTGGCTGTCTACATTGCAAGGCTTCCATTTCCCAGCTGGCCATGCAGGCCATCTGGGCTTCCCTTTCCTACAACTGCTGCATCAGCATCAACACTTTAGCTGTTGCCTGAGACTCCCTTTCTTGCTGCTGCTTTATCATCATTTCAACATCAGGTTGTGGCTCTTCCTCTTGCTGCTATTTCTGTGATGCTTCCCTATCTTCTAGGGGACCTTCCTGTAGTTGTTGTTATTCAAAAATTTGTGATATGTCTCCCCTTTTATTTTCCTGTTGCTGTAACTACTTTTTTAGCAGTGCATTTTCCTCCTATAGCTGGGCTCTTTTAATGCTCTCGGTGTGTCTCAACATTGCCAACTCCCTTTTTAATTATTTCGACTATTCTTCCATATGTCCTATATCTGCAACTCCCTTGGATTTAGCAATTTTCATCTAGGTGTGGGTTCTAACCCTTTCTTGTTCTAATTCAAAGAAAAGGGGTACAAAAAAATTCTGTGGGATGATCTTCCCATGTTCTAGCAAATTTTAATATGAGCCTAAATTGGGCTGAGGGCTTGGTTCAGGTATCTATTTGGCCTTGCCTTCCTCTTGTGACTGTTCTGCTGCCTCCTCTTCTAATTTTTCAATCTCCTTTAGTTTGGATAGTGTTTCCTATAGAGAGGTTTTAGCTTCCTGTAGAACTGCTTTGGTGTCCATTAGTCTGATTCTTTCCTTCCAGGTGGAAATTTTGGGACTCCGTCTCTCATAGGTAATAGAGATTTTGGAGGGGGATTCCTCATTTTTCTCAGTAGGTGCATCCTCAATTATTATCGGGTCTTTTGATGGTGGGTAGGGCTTTCCCACCTTTATCCTAGTGCTCCTTCTGGCTTTGAAATACATGGATGTTTCTCTTTTTCTTTTTCTCTTTTGTTTTGCTGGAGTGCTTAATGCAGCCAGCACAACAGCTGCTTCTCTTACCAATGTTTCAGGGGATGTTTCTTTCTACTATTCTTCTCCCTCATCTCTTGTAGCCTTTCCTATGTCTACCATTTTTGCTTATGTCTCTACTATCCCTGGTGGTGTATTTTCTTTTTCTTGCTGGGTCCCTGCCTTTCCTGTGGCAATCTTCTTTTGGGATTTTTCTTCTTAGCCTTTGTCCTTTTTCTCTTCTCTGTTTTTGAGGTTGTCTTCTTTTCTGCCTTAGGCTAAGCAATAGTTTTTTCAGATTTCTCCTCTTCTTTTTGTTTCTCCTCTATTTTTCCTTCTGTTTGAATCTCTTGTGCTTCCTCATTACTGTTCTTCTCAAGTTCTTCAGTTTTGTCCTCCTCTTCACTGCTGGATGGGCTAATGTCCTCAATCAAAGTTTTGATGTCATCATCTCTGGACATATTCCTGAAAATTTCCCAAGCTATGGGAATGGTATATGTGTGTAAGGCATCTTCTACCAACAGTTTGATGAGCCCATGGTGGGCCAGCTGGTCAGGGATCCCCGCATTTAGCTTGGTGTCACATTCTATCAAAGTCTGGAGGAGGAGATATGGGAGACTGAGTTTTCTAGTTGGAGGTAGGTCCATCCCATATCTCAATTCATGCAACAACCTGAAGTGATAACCATAAATTATGCTGAACCGCCCTTCACATGTGATATACTTCATTATTTGGTAGCTGACTTCACTCCATGGAGGAGGCAAGCTTGTCCTTCTGACCCCATTTTTATCCTCTATAGGATGCTCCTCAGGCTAGAAAAATGCCTTCTTAGCAACATGCTACAA
>Ga0181465_100612_pt1 | contig 14799 bp, 17 predicted proteins | sample InSIn3gowninarea_FD_119076 | JGI IMG/M metagenome (GOLD analysis project Ga0181465, IMG submission 119076) | Clean room microbial communities from NASA Spacecraft Assembly Facility at Jet Propulsion Laboratory, Pasadena, California, USA -... ... | reverse complement strand
CCGATATGCCTTTAGTGTGGATAACGAGCATTTTTTTGTTATTTCTCTCGTATGGGGTTCTTATGAAGACAAGCAGCGTCCTTTATACAATTGAACTCGTATTACTATGCTGTATCCCAATCAATGTTCTCATCATGTTCAAGTCTTATGTAACACCTGAACTAGAATGGGACTTCATTAGTGAATCAATCATGCATGCCTACGAGATGCCTAGCTTTACTGCACTCTCAGCATCCACGTATTTATTGGTGGGCGGGTTCAACCTCATTATATTCAATCGGTTTTTCACAAAAAAGCACAAGATAACAGGGAAACAAATTCTTTTTATTGGAATGCTAGGAATTGGGTCTTTGTTAACAACCTATTTTATTCCCATTGGGATGAACGGATTTGAATCGGTCGAAATGATTGCTTATCCGTGGATTATAACAGCCGATACGCTTCGATTAAATCTTGGGGTGATTGAGCGAATCTTATTTGTTTTTTTACTATTATACTTGGCCATCTCTTTTTTAAGCTTATTAATTCACTGGCATGTTGCTATAGAACTATATAAAAGTGTGATAACGTTTAAACGCCTTACATATAAGGGCAAAAATTTAACTCCACTCCTTTTTATCGGCCTTTTTTGGTTTGGCAGCATCCAAGTGACGAAGTATTTAACTGAATACCAACTAACTCTCTATACAAGTTATTTTTATAATCTTTTGCTTTGTTCTCTTATCGGGATGGTCGGCCTTTTTTGGTTTATTGTAAGGAGGGCAAAGTCTTGAAAAAGAAAGTTCATCACGTAGCAAAACCGTTCTTCATCATCGTTGCGGTTATGGTCCTTCTCTTCCAATCAGGGTGTGGATTTAAGGATATTGATAAGCGGATATTTGTATTATCGATTGGTATCGATCACACAAAAAGTGAAGAAAAACCATTCCGCGTTGTGTTAAAACTAGCCGTTCCTTCAGGTTCCATCAAACAATCGGGCACAGAGTACACCTATTTATCGGAGGAAAGTGAGTCGATAAGTACAGCCATTAAGAACTTAAAATCTCAAACCGATAAAGAACTAGATTTTGGTCATGCAAAGGTCATTGTCTTTGGGGAAGAAGTTCTCCACCATGAATTAGAGGAAATCATCGATTTTTTCTTAAGAAGAAGAGATATTCAAATGATTTCTTGGGTAGGTGTTGGCCAACCCTCTGCCGAGAGTGTGTTAAAAGCGGAGCCTGAATCAGAAATGGCAGGATCTCATGCATTATTTAACTTTTTTGATCAGAATGGGGTCGAAAGCTCGCTCATCGTGACAAGCTATTTGTTTGATTTTAGGAGGAGAGTGATGGAGACGGGGATTGATCCCATTCTACCAGTCTTAACTACAAGTGAAGATAAGAAGAGAATCGACGTGAGTCGGGCAATTGTAGTGAACGGCAATAAAAAGCCTGTTGATTTGAATGAAAAACAAGCGACCATCTATAACTTAATGGGGAATTATGCCGACCGTTACGATGTTAGAGTGAAAAATGACGATCTGAACTTTACGGTTGCGATTGATACATCAAAAGTAACCTTTGACATCAATACCGATTCAAAACAGAAGCCAATCATAAAAATGGATATCGAGATGGTGGGCATCATTCAGGAAGCTGATGTGGATACCGATTCTGGTAAATTGAACACCTACAGCGAAGTTACCAGTAAAACCGTCAAAAAAGATGTGACAGAAGTTTTAAAAATGTTCCAAGAGGAAAGATTGGACCCACTTGGTTTCGGTTTACGATATAAAGCAACCAGACTGAATAACAATAAACGATATGAAGAGTGGAAAGAACTTTATCCTAAGGTAACGTTTGAAGTAAACGCCAAAGCATCGATTAAGAGCACGGGGGTAATTGAATAGTGGGAGCGTTTTATTGTTGCCTATTCAAACAATCGCATATCCATTGTAATAGAGTTTGCATAAGGTAAATCCTTTTTTTGAAAAGCTGTTTCTTCCAAAATAAAAATACCATTTTGCATGGTATTTTTTATTTTGGGTATTGGTAAAAGGATAGCCTATTTTTTAGCGGCTAAATTTTCTCGGTCATCAGATAAAGGTGGTTGTTCCAGCCATCCGTGTTTGATCAATAGTTCAGCTCCATCTTCAGCATATACCGCTACCTCAGCCATCAGTCGTGAATATTCAAGCGCTAAGTCTCTTCTTTGGGCAACAGATGCCCCAGCCCCATAATAACCGATTGCCGCAGAAATCAAAACGACAATATGATTTAACATCAATTTGTCAGAATATGGAGGAACTGTTGAACTCGTTACTTCAGATATCCATGAACGTGGGGAGGCCAATTCATCTTTCGTTAAAACCGAACTAAGGATCCCAAATTGTTTTTCACAAAGGGCTTTTCCTCTTTGGAAATATTTCTGGACATCTTTTGTTTGGCATACTTGTCCGAATCCCATTTCTAACACGACTTTTACGATTACTTTAACCATATTAAAGCTAATCCCACTAATTTCAACAGCACTTAACGGTCGTTTTTTCCCAAACCATCCAGCTAAATAACGCTGATTATCTACAAAATCAACTTCAGTTGGTCTATTAATCCTTGGTGGTTTGCTATAAATCCCTTTTTTCAGCATGACGTTTGCAACACGTTCATATAACTCCATCGTCTCTGTATTACATTTAACAAAATACCGTATTTGATCAGTACGTGTTGAGGTGGCAACAGCACCTGCATAGCCTGTTAAACCGAGTAATGTCATTACATGCATATAAATCAGCATAAAGGTATCTGTAAAAAGTGCGGGCGCATTCATATTTACATCGTCTGCTAATGTAAATCCTTTAGGAATAGGGAAGTTTTCTTGGTTGAAAAATGCTTTTATTTTTTCAATATGGGATTCAGCAAGGTTGAGAGCAAAAACAAGAATCTCCTTAACGTCTTCATCTTTTGACTTTTCAATCGAGTGAGAAAGGATACAAATGGATAATGAATCACTGATGTATTGAGTCCATAGATTTGCGATTTCTGCTGAAGTGAGTTCCACATTATGGTTCATATTTTCCACCGAATAACCTCCAAACAAATAATTACAGGAAAACAAACAATAATCTTACGTATAAAGTCCAATATAGTATGATTCAAAGTTGACTTTATTATTAATTCCATTGCAGACTAAGTTATGAAGGTGTTTGACATTCGTTGCGCACATAGTGGGGAATACTAAAAGTTCTGACAAAAAGGAGAATAAAATGGATTCTATTTTACATAAAGTACAAACCTTTTTACCGCTGGAAGTTTACCAAACGTATGCAGAATATGAAGTATATGAATTGTTTAATAAGAAAACGAATGAACAAATCGGCATGTATACATTGAATCAACAAGGGGAGCTAGAGAATTTCTCATTAGAAGGGGAAGCTGTGGCGGGAAACCTATCAAAGCAAGAGCTATTTTCCGTTGCCGACAAATTTATTGAAACCTTTCATCCTGATAAAAAAGACCAATATGAACTTTCTGCGATTATGGATTTTGATAATCCGTATATGATTTCCTATGAGAAAAGAGAGGAAAAATACGGATTGTTTTTACATAGTGAAGGATTTACCGTGTCTGTTGCAACAAATGGGCAAATTCAACAGTTTTTTTATGCAAAAGAAGATTATCAGATTCTTTATCCTGACACCATTATCTCTGAAGAAAAAGCGCTTGAAATGTATATGGAACATCTCAGCTTTGACCTCACGATCACAAAATTTGATCCTGAAGTCTTTAAGAATGGAGACAATCACATCCATCTATCCTACAGCGTGAATGAACACGCTTTTGATATTCCAGCTGATGGGGGTGAGCCTGCTACCCTAAATGATGAAATAGACTGGAAACCGATCTCCCCACAGGCACCTCCGAAGGATGAACTTTATCAATTAATTGGGGTAACTTCTAAACATAAGCAACTGAAAGTAATTGAGGATGAAAATAAAACGATTGAATGTTGGTCGTTACGGGATGATCCTGGGCATGTGAACAGCGATATGGATGAAGTCAATGCTCATACCATCAAGCTCTGTTTTGGTCAGAAAAGTGGGCATCTTCTCCAAGTGACAAACGGGGAACAGGTGGACCAGGATCGCAACCAAATAGGGAAGGGAGAGGCCCAACAAAAAGCATTGGATGTCATGTTTAAACTCTTTCCTGATGCAGATAAACGGTTCCGGCTTGAAGTTTTAGAAGACCATGGAGAAGATGAACATCTTTTCGAAGAGGAGAATCACGTGGAACTTGGGGAATCGTATGATGAAGAATCAGAAGAAGATGAGAGTAGCTTAGAGGATAATTACACCTTTTATTTTCATCTAATCTTTAATGGTGTTCGAGTGGACGATTGCGTATCCATCATTGGAATTGGAAAGCATTCAGGTAAGGTCAATCATTTTCAATTGAATGTTTTAGAAGAGGCCGAATATCAGCAGCTCCCTAGTAAGCCAGTTATTTCGCAAGAGGAAGCGAAAAGGATGTACAAAGACCTGATCAAGATGGAGTTATTATTTGTCCGCGAATATGATGAAAACTATCAAGCCCTTTATACATTAAGCTATAGTCCATCTTTCCCTGCCACGGTAGGTCATGTCCGTGCGATCGATGCCATTACAGGGAAAGCGATGTATGTCGACGTTGGGGATGCGACGTTTTATTAGGATGTATGCTTGTGAAAACAAATTACTGTAATATCCCGAAGGAGTGGCCTAACCGCTCGTGCTTGGACCGGAAATTAGAGCTAAAAGAAAAAAGGAGGTGAGTTAGCTTGAGGTGGAACCTGACAAAAGAAGCGAAAGAAACATTTATTCAATGTAATCTCCTGCCGATTCATGAGTCGGACGAAGAATGGGAAATATCGTTAAGAGAAGCAGAGGAAGAAGGGGAAAATCTTCAGGGGCGATTGAAAGCCGATCTTGAAGAGGCAAAACATGAACTCCTTCAGATTTTGCCTAGTCGTTTCCGGCACTATGTTGAAAATGGGCAATTGAATCAGCCTACCTTGCCAAAATCTGTTCGTGAGGATTACTTGCAATGGATGCGAGCAAATGATAAGGAATTTGAACGGGTGTTAGATGCGGCCTATGAACAAACAAAGCAGGCTGTGACCTCCTTGCCGAAAAGCGTTCAGGAAATCTTTGCAGAAAGTTTGCATGATTCGACGATTGAACGGATTGAGAGGGAGGGTGACACTCTCCAGTTGTATCTCAACACGGATGGTGGCTTCTCAACGAAAGCACTGATTCATTTTAGTTTTAACAAGATTGCTAGTGAAGAAAGCGACCAACCAATTGAGGTCGGGCAATGGTTGGTTTATAACGAGCTACAGAAAGACGATAACGGCTATGCCTTCAGGGTTTTGTTTGAAAGCCCCGAAGATGAATGGACAATCGAAATGGGAGATTTGGATGCTCGCTATTATTATCGCCCTAGGCTCTTTATGAGTTTGAGAGATGAAGAAAAGTTAGAGGACACCACCTTAATAGCTTATACGGAGCAGCTAAATCCAGATCAATCGTATTGGCTCATAACCCCGGATGTAACGTGCGCGATTCAATCTTTAGATGGTAAAATTAGTATTGAAAATGGGGCAATAGAGTATGGTCCAAGTGAACTGAAGGTTACAGTAGGAAACGAATGCTTTACATACGATACAGAAGAACGGAATCCAATTGAGTACATATACACGGACGTTTATGAAGATCCGTATGAACAAGCAAACAAACCTGTTCCAGCAGGCGAACTAAAACAAGCTGCATTAAGTAATGAATTAGAATGGCAAGTTCGTGCATGGAATACGATGTATCATCAACCAAAAGAGCTAGCAGACATCATCAATGAGATTTTGCTAGAAATTCAGGTGACCGAGGAAAATGAAATGATTTTAAGTGTTTCTACCAATCATTTTCACAGTGAAGGAATTTTAACAGAAGCCGTCATTGAAAGATTCAAGAGTTTATTGGAGTAGAAGGTTTGTTCATAAAAAATAGTCATCTAGCATCAAGGAGTGTCTTCAATATGTTAAAAAATGTATCAACTTTACACCTATATTTTTCGATTCTATTCGTTTTTATTAGTTTTTTTCAAGCTTATTACAATTGGAATGAAAGATTTATCTTTTCATTGCTTTCCTTAGTATTAGGTTCTGTTCTTTTGATTTTAAGTGTTCTAGTAGTCATTAAGAAAAAGAAAGAAGCCCATAACAACCGGTTGTAAAAAAGAAGGGGGAGGATGGATTCATGTTACCAACGTTTTTCGTCATCATTCTACTCTCCTTCCTTGTTTCAACGCTAACCAGCATGTGGATATGGAAAAAGAAGAGTAATAAATGGTTGGCGCTATTGGTTTCTTTAATGATCAATACTCTTATTCTATCCTTAGCAACAGCTGTGCTCTACCAGGTAGATGTCCAAACCTTTCATAAGTAAACACAAGGGTTCTTCTGTAGTTTAGGGATTATCGTTTTAGGCTTTTTCATCCCAATCAACACACTTCTTACCTTCTATATTTTAGAAATTGTAAAAAATAAATAAAGGGAATGTCAGTTTTACACTGACAATCGCCTTGTTGGTTCATGACCAACCATTTTACTTCTCTAAAATGATGTAATCCTTAGACTTTGATACAGGGATACCATTTTCTTTAGCAAAATTAGATAAATCAAGATATATTGTGCTTGGATAGAAATTTACTATTCTAAAATTAAATCCTTTTTCATTTTTTATTATGACACATTTCTTTGCCCAGCCAATACGTTTAAACTTCATACTTTTTATCTCATGATAATGAACCCTTTTTTTGTAAATTTCTAATTGAAACCACAGAATCTGATATGTTAAAAAATCTTTATCTATTTCTACCTTAAATTCGACTAAGAGGGCTATAAATATAGAAATAGCTACTATTATTTGTACAAATTGAACCCATTTGGAAAAATCCTCAACTCTTATTGAAACTAAAGGTACGAACAACAACGAACCTAAAAGCCGCCTCTGAGCCCTTGCGTAATACAATACTGCCACCTCATTTTAAACTTCATAATAACTAGCACAATGATAAATTATTGAAATTTTTGTAATAGCTTCCTGAATTAATGCTTAGTTGAACTAGAAAAATGTATATATCGCGAATAGAGTTACATAATTTTACCATAAAATTCAAAAATTTGAATTAGAGTTTGTCAATAATCCGGTCATTTTTCGTGACTCCATTAAGGCGGAAGGTTCGGGATTGGGTTTTGCGCTGTGAAATTCACTAGAATAACTTTCCATTGCTCGTTGATTACATCAGCATAGAAGTTGATTATTTTGCTAGATTGCAACGACTACTTCTGGAGAAATTTTTATCGACAATACCTCTATCACTCTATTAACACACACAGAAAATACATGGGATTGTATTTTGTATAATTGTACAAAGCATTTAACCTAATGTCCTTATTCATTTGTTCAGAGTTGGGCTACCATCTTATGGTGGTTTTTTTGTACCAGAAACAACTTTCTTAATAAAAAATGGACTGGAGGAATTTGTATAAGCATTATGCGAATACACTCTAATTGGGGAAATACTTTTGAGGGGTGAAGTAATGTCCAATGAGTTTGTTTCTCGGTCGCTTGATGAAATTCGTTTTTGGTCAAGGATAATGAAGGAACATGCTTTGTTTTTAAGCCTTGGATTCAGTTTTAATGACTCACAACTAATTCAGGAAGCGCAACAACATATTACTTTATTTGAGAGAATTGAAGAACAGCTGAGTCGTTATTCTTCAAACTCTGATCCACAGGCAATCCGTACTTTTAACAATTATGTGTATCAGGCAGCTGCTTCCATCTGGGCTTATAAGCGAAAAGTTTTGGGATTGGTTTTGCGGTGTGAGATTCAGTCTAATAACTTTCCATTACTAGTTGATCACATCAGCCGAGAAGCAGCCTATTTTGCGAATCGCTTAAAAGAATTAAATGAGGGAAGAATTGTGCCTTTGCCTGAAGCCATTATTAAGGAAAATGTCTTCTTTCTAAAAATTATGGCAGACCATTCCAAGTTTATCGGACACCTTCTTGACCCATCTGAAAGGAAATTAGTGGAGCAAGCCAGAGAATTTAGTCATGACTTTGACCAGCTTGTTTTTCAAGCCATTGATTTAGATTCCATGCGTCCTCAATCTGAAACACCACCAATTCTAGATCAATTCCTAGACCAAAATCGTGTATCCGTCGTTGCTCTACGTGATTTTAAGAAAACGGCGAGAGAGTTAATTGAAGCTTGTAGAATCAAGAGCAATATTCACCCATTGCTAGCCGATCACACCTTCCGTGAAGCGGAACGCTTTTTGTCGATCATAGATATGTTTGAGGCAAGTCTTACTTCAGGGAAATAGAACTTATATTTTTCGTGTTTCCTAGATAGTTTGCTGTGCATCGGCTCATCTCTTCATAATAAAACCATAATCTCCCTGTGCCTTGCGGATGTTTTGAACTTATCGAATTTAATCGTTAGAATGAGGGAAACGTACTTTTTATGGAGGGATGAAGCTGATGCAATCATTAAAAGGGAAAAAAGCACTGATTACAGGTGGAAGTAGAGGAATTGGGCGAGCAACCGCTCTGGCGCTCGCGAAGCAAGGTGTTGAGCTTGGATTAATTGCACGTTCCGAGGCAAGCTTTGATTCAATTAGCAAAGAATTAAATGAACTTGGGGCAACCTTTGTTACAGCTACTGCTGATGTAGCCAACGAAACAGAGGTTCAACAAGCAGTCAGTAAAATTGAAGACCAACTTGGAGGCATTGATATTCTCATTAATAATGCTGGTGTTGGGGCAAGAGGTTCTTTTATGGAGCTTTCAACGGATGAGTGGAAAAACGTGCTGGACACCAATATCATGGGGATTGTCTACGTCACGAAAGCAACGCTACCAGGAATGATTAAGAAAAACAAAGGGGACATCATTAATATTTCTTCGATGTCGGGTTTAAAAGGCACGGAGGGTTCTAGCGCATATAGTGCCTCTAAATTCGCAGTGATTGGCATGAGCGAGTCCCTTATGCAAGAAGTACGCCGCCACAATATCCGTGTAAGCGTGCTAACGCCAAGCCTTGTCGATACAGAGTTTACACGCGGACGAGATTCTGAGCCACGAGATCCAAACAAATTTATGCAAGCAGAAGATATTGCGGAACATATTATCGGCTTGCTTCAGCTAGAGCAGCGTATCTTCATTAAAACCTCTGCACAGTGGGCAACAAATCCGTTTTAAACATACCCTCATCCATGGGGGAGAGGCAAAGAGTTATGACATATCAAGGAACGAAAACCCTTTTACGCTTTTTCATCAAGATACCCTGACACATATTTCCTTTCTAGGTTTAGAGTACGAAAAAAAGGCGGTTTTGCGAGGGTTTAGGTCTCTTTTTAAAGGAAATCCGCACTTAAGGGGCTTTTTTCTTCGTAAAATAGATTGATTTTGTGGGATTTATAGGGGTGGGGGTAAATGATATTCCCTTAGGGTGAATATAATAAAGAGTTGCAACCGTATATTCCCCCTGAGGGATTATATATTCCCAAAAATGGACCAGATATTCACTCTAGGGGAATATCGAACCAAATTTATTCCCTTAGAGTGAATAAAAGACTGATATATTCCCTTAGAGAGAATAAATTCACTAGGCAAACACCCTACTAAAGTATCTTTCATTGTCAGGGCACATAGCCAAAGCAAATCAGCAGGGGTTCCCTGCTTTTTCCCGTTAGGTTGATGATAGAGGTCCATCAACATGATAGAATAAAATAAAATCAGGCTGCTAGGGCGGCCTAAATGAGTGTAGAAGGTGTTGCTTATGCCAGATTGGTCGTATCATCCACTAAAAAAGCTCGTCCTAGATAAACTCAGTCCGAAAACTAGCAGAGCGTTCATACATAACTCAATGAGTACCATTGCGTCAATTCCTGGTGGGCGGGGACTTATTGGGTTTTTAGGACATATGCGACCTTCACCGGACCTTCAAAAGGTAGTGAATCATACGATTTATTCTTCGCCAATTGGATTAAGTGGCGATATCGATCCTCATTTGTCGGGTACGATTGCTTTTCAGGAACTAGGGTTTGGCTTTTTAGAAATCGGACCAATTGTGCTGAACGAACCTACATCCCAAAGTGAACCTAAAAGGGACAATCATCATATTCTTTTTTCAACTTATCAAGAGAAAGTTCCTCTCAAACTAGCGATTAAAAAACTAACGAGACTGAACATACAAATTCCTATATTCGCTAAAATTGATTCAAAAGTTACCAAAAACGAATTGAGCATCATCGCCAACCATTTAACCCCGTTTGTGGACGCTTTTATCGGAACGAGTGAACAGTTTCGTACCTATCTAGATAAAAGTGAAATCTTTCCGGAGCGTCCTTTTTATGTAACATGCACTGCTGATGAAATGAACGATAAAGAGTTAGGGCCGTTCATAAAAACATCAGATCTAGCTGGGATTGTCGTGAATGCACCCCGTCAAACGGATGGAGATTATTGGCATGAAGCGGATAATGCACATGTATGCTTAGCCAAGAGTGTTAAACGGGTGAAGAATCTCTATCCTGATTTAACGGTCATCACTGCAGGTGGAGTAGAGACTCCAGAGGAAGGGGATTCCCTTATTCATGCTGGCGCAGATTTGTTGATTTTAACAGAGGGGTATGTACAAGCGGGTCCAGGATTGCCAAAGCGAATTCATGAAAAAATTCTATATGAAGAAGCCCAAGCCAATGAAAATCCACCCTGGTACTGGTCCTTTCTGTTTGGACTAGCTATCCTTACCGCCGGAATAATTGCTTTATATTTTGCTTTCACGAGTATCATCCTTCCTTACGATGAATCCTTTATCGGAATCACAAGGGCTGATTTGTTACAAGTAAATCCTCTCATTTTAGCCTTTATGTCCCATGATCGAATGGCGCTTGCCGGAACGATGATATCGGGGGGAATCCTCTATATCCAGCTTGCCCGACACGGAATAAAAAACAATCTGCATTATGCAAAGATTGCTTTTCATAGCGCAGCAATCGTGGGTTTTATAGGCATCTTCCTTTTTATCGGCTATGGGTATTTTGATTGGTTACACGGTTTGTTTTGGCTAATCTTACTGCCAATTTATTATTTTAGCCTTAAAGAAGGAAAAAAAGTGATAGGTTCTCCATCTTCCAGTCATGGACAAAATGACCGAGCTTGGAAATACGCTCTTTATGGTCAACTTATGTTTGTCATCCTTGGCTTTTTAATCACAATCGGTGGAATCGTAATTAGCATAATCGGTGTTTCCAAAGTTTTTGTGTCAACGGACTTAAGCTTCTTATGTATGTCACCGGAAATGCTAGAAAGCATTAGTCAAAATTTAATCCCTGTTATCGCCCATGACCGAGCAGGCTTTGGCAGTGCCCTTGTCAGTGTTGGCTTACTCGTCTTGATGATTTCCCTGTGGGGTTTCCGACAAGGAGAACGTTGGATTTGGAATACGCTCGCATTAGGAGCCTTGCCAGCGTTTATCACAGGAATCGGAACGCATATTTACATTGGCTACACACCTTTTATCCATTTACTGCCTGTATACTTATTAGTCATTCTCTATATTTTGGGATTAGTATTTTCATATCCTTTCTTAAAAAGCCGGGACACCTCGTCCTAGAAAATAAAAGGGGGACGAACATTGACATTAAAAGTAGGAGAGATCATAAGTTTTGAACGTACGTTCACACCAGAGGATGTTGAGCTGTTTAGCAAGCTTTCTGGGGACGAAGGCATTCACCATGTTGAACCAGATGAACAGGGGAGACTTGTCGTTCAAGGTTTGTTGACTGCAACATTGCCAACCAAGGTGGGTGGAGATAACAATGTGCTAGCTCGGACGATGGATTTTGAGTTTTTGAGACCGGTTTTTACAGGAGACACAATCAACTGTGAAGTCACAATTGAGAAGTATGAGAAAACAGAGAACAATCGAACAGCAATTATGGCTACATTCATATGCACGAATCAGAATGAGAAACTAGTGTTGAGAGGGAGCTTTGCTGGAGTTATTTTATAAACTTATAGCTATGTTAAAGAACTCTAATATTCTATAAAAATGAGTTTAATATATAATAAAATTTTTTTGGAAGTGATCTCTCTATGGAAAAAAGAAGAAAATGGTGGAGCATAAGTCTACTAAACTATAGTAGTTATGTGCGTATTTATTATTTTCTAACTTTGTTTTTAATGGTATTTGGAAGTAGTGTTATATTTAGGGCGTATTCGATGCTACCTGATTTTGATTGGAAACTTTTTACGTCTATACTAATTATTTTTGCATTCGTATACACTCTTACACGTTGTATTAAAAAAATGAAGAAAGAATACGAAGAAAAAGAACTTGGTTATTAACCTATATCGTAATGTCTTTACTACTTCTTTATCTCTTTTTATAAAACAACAATATTATTTAACATAGCTAAACGAATAAAAAAGGAAACGTAAGAGCAATGGCTCATTGTTTCCTTTTTTTGAATCTATTTCATTTGTACTAAGAGCTGGTCAATGGTTGCATGGTCTTCTGGCGCAGTGTCAATATGACTCCAAATCACTTCACCTTGTTCATTAAACAGCCAAGATCCACCTTGAATGTAAATATCATGCGTCTTCATGGCTTTTTTGACTAAGTTTTGTTGCTTTTCGTCACTAGGAAGGAAGGTTTTAGAGCCGCCTTTTAACAACGCTTTTCCAGCTGTAAGAAGAAGCTTCGTTTTTGCCATGCTCACATGTCCCATTTCACGATAAAGTGCCCGGTCTGGATCGCCGTAGATTGGAAACGGATAAGGCCCAAACGCTTCATCAAATTGTTCTAAGAAAGAACGATTGGAAGGGGCAATGATGATTACTTGATAACCAGTTGCAGAAACTTCTTGGTATCGCTCACGCAACTGCGTGAGTATTTCTCGACAAACCGGTCAACCAGGATGGCGGACGAAAACAACTAAGCTTTTTTGCCCGTTTAAGATCTCACGAAATGTCTGATTTTCATGAAAAGGTCTTTGTAATGCAATCTCCATGCTTTCACCTCATTGTTGTATTTAACGTGTTACTTTTTGTAGACTTTCAATCATTTGGTTCATTTGGTTCAATAACCCCGAGTATTCGTCTTTTGTTAAACCAAAATGAGGAATGCACTTCTCCGGTAAGTTTAACGCATCTTCCCGCAGCTGTTCTCCCCGCTCGGTCAGGGCAATATAAACCTTGCGTTCATCTTCAGTTCCTCGGACTCTTTTTACTAACTCCATTGCTTCCATTCTTTTTAACATCGGTGTTAGTGTCCCGCTATCTAAGAAGAGTCGTTCGCCAATTTCCTTTACCGTTAAACGTTTATGTTCCCAAAGAACCGTCAACGTTAAAAATTGCGGATAAGTTATGCCTAACTCATCTAAAAAAGGACGATACAAACGTGTGATTTCTCGTGAACACGCATAAATAGCAAAGCATAGTTGATTATCCAACTTTAAAAATTGTTCACTTTCCATAGAGGTATTATCTCCTTCACAATTAAATTGTGCACAATTTAATTATCTTATCCAATCACAAGAAAGTCAAGAGGGAGGAGGAAGCTGATATATGGTCACATAAATCTATAGGACAAGGTCTCGTTTTTAATAGTAAAATAAATAGAATAAGTTAGAAGTAGTTGTAGCATTCTCCAAAATGGAGTTCAGGAAAAAAAGTAGTATTTGTGTAGTTGGAGTTATATTTGTTTATGTATACCCTTATGGTTGTAAGCAGAAGAAGCGGCCCTTTGTTTTTAAACTGACAATGACTGTTCGTGAATCACAGAATTAATAATATGCAACGAATCCCATTCCCCTGAAGAAAAAAAGGTGATGGGGTATTTCTTAGGAAAAAGCTTCGCCTTGATTTCACTTGGAGAATCGCCTGCTTCATGGAGCTTGAGAATGTTTCCTTGTAGATTTAATAAGTACTCTAGCTTTCTCTGTAGAGCCAAACGACCATCTTTTAAATAGCCTGCATGGCAGCAAAATACTTCTTCGAAATCATAGGTTAACACTGTTTTTAAGGAATTAATCAAGGTTGGAATGCTTTCTTCACGTAAAACAACTTTGGTTTTCTCTTGGCAATACAAATCTCCCGTAAAAAGTTAACCGGTTTCACGATTTAAAAACGACAAATGATCAATGGCATGCCCAGGTGTTTCAATCACATCCCATATAGCATGACGGGATGAAAAGGTTTTGCCTATTGGCTTGGCGTGAAATGGAGCCCGCTTTCCCCAAAAATATTTGCGGTACAAAGGATAACCTGGCTTCTGTTTACAATAGTCTAGCTTGAGCTCACTCATATAAATCGGTACTTGAAGCTGTTTTTGCAAATAAGCGGCGCAGCCTGTATGATCTTCATGAAAATGGGTGATGACAGCTTGATCAATATCCTGTTCGTCAAAGAATGGTTTGAATTCCTTTGCTAACGACTGTGCTCCTGTATCAATTAACACGCCATCTATAACGAAGCAATGAACATTTAGTTTTACCCCTTGAACCGCTATCGTCCCGTTTCCAAACGTAACATTGTTGATGTTTTGTTGTTCGAAGCTCCTTTTTACTAGCATGAATATGTTCCTCCACTACCCCTTTAGATTTAGTAGAATTTTAACATAAGTTGAGTGAATATTCATTCATTTTTTATCGAAGGGTGATGAAGTAATCTTTGCTTTAGGCCCGGAGGTTCACTCAGTTTAAAGTTTT